>Ga0114933_10000065_pt1 | contig 125614 bp, 111 predicted proteins | sample 4SBtaG_FD_89691 | JGI IMG/M metagenome (GOLD analysis project Ga0114933, IMG submission 89691) | Deep subsurface microbial communities from Kolumbo volcano to uncover new lineages of life (NeLLi) - 4SBTROV12_W25 metaG | ecosystem: Environmental > Aquatic > Marine > Volcanic | place: Kolumbo...
CAATTTTCAAAAAAAGATAGTAAGCTATATTATCCGTGTTGCAGAATATTCTTAAAAGACAGCAAATGAGTTGTCTTTGAACTTAAACATTAATATACCGGTTAAACCCCAGTACGCTGTAAACCCGCTAAACACAATATTGGGTTTAGCCCAATGTTGTGCTTCATTATAACCAACCATTAACCAATGATAAAATTCTTCAGAAAAATTCGCTACGACCTTATGGAAAAAAATAAAACTGGAAAGTATTTTAAATATGCCATTGGAGAAATTATACTTGTCGTAATTGGAATTTTGATTGCTTTATCTATTAATAATTGGAATGAGAATAGGAAAGCTGATGAATTGGCAAAAGAGAATTATTTGAATATTTTGACCTCTCTTGAACAAGACCTCATTAAAGTAAAAGAAATTAGCTCATTCAACAAGAAAAGTTTATTAGCATTACGAAAAATCATTCCAACTAAAATTAACGAAAACCTTTTGGAACTTAGCGAGGAAGATTTAAATAATTATTTACTTGAAATTGGTTATTCTGTTCGAAGTTTTATTCCACAATCAGGAGTGTATAATATTCTTACTTCAAATAATGGCTTTGATTTAATTAAATCTGATAAGATAAAGTCATTACTTATTAATCTCTATGATTACCAATATAAAGCCTACGAAGATGTAGATGCCCAAGTGGATACTAAATATCATAATCAATTAGGCTCTGTTCTTAGACAAAAAATTGTACTAATAATTGAATACAAACCAAACTTATTTATTACCCATAGGGCAACACCGAATCTATTTAAAAAACACTATACCAAATTAGCTGAAGCATCAAGAGATATATTTCCAATGATAGCATTTAACACAAATAGTCTAATTAAAATAGAAGAATCAATAATTGAATTGATTTCTTTAATTAAAAATGAAATAAAAAAATAACGAAAGCACAACAATGGCTATAATTCATTGTGGCTTTGTGCCACACGAATATATATTTTATAAATTACGGCTGATTTCTACCCGGAATAATCCTGCGGATTATTCCACAACAAAATCATATCGCACCCCATTGGAGCACATTCCGCTAAAGCGAAACTTTGTATCTTCGTACTACGGGTCAAGTGGTCGCAGATTCAAATCTTGTCACCCCGACACACGGTTGAGAAAGTCATTTTATTGAAGAGAAAGGGGCAAGTTGCCCTTTCTGTTTTTATGGCTGAAAGTGTCAAACAATTCCAAATAGTTTCAAGTAGATGCAATATGGAATATAAATCCTGGGGAAAGGTATCCCCATCAAGAACAGCAGTTTCGGATTATTAGAGACTTGTGTGAATTAGGTCAGTTTAAGGAAAACAAATCGGTTCGGGATCTAAAAATGAAATTTGTAACATGTTATTGTCATTTGTCTTTTTTTGTGGAAGATGGCAATTTATATATTGGGAGGTGTAGGAGAATTGAGTGCTACGAATCAATTGCAAGGGTATAATCCTGAGAGGCCAATTGGGATATACTATTCATCATGATTAATAATGGTGTACCATACACCAGCCTGACGATCAACAACCGTGCGCCAATCAAATCCGTCCAGCCATTGTCGTTCCAATTCTTTATGGTTAGAGCCGTACAATACAACTTCAACAAGTGTCTTCAAATCACCATTATTAGATATAATAAATCGACCCTTTTTTTTTGTGCAGAGTCGTTGGTTATTAAATTTTATAGTTTAATATAACATTCATTTTTCTTTCAAAAATCTAAAATCATGTTTCCATCATTTGAAGAAGACTCGATATCGGAGATTAGGCAACCTTTGCAAAGCTTGATTGTAATCATTAATTTTAAACCAGTTACCTTGAGGTCTCAAACCGTAAAGGATTTATGTAAATACTATACCAGAAAGTAAAATAATGATTACAATCCAAAAATCACCCATGTTTACGGTCTTACTTCTGATGACAATCTCATGTGTCCCTACTTTGGAATCTTATAAGGAGAAACCGATTATTTCTGAATCAGAAAAAGCAAATAATTATTTTGAGCAAAGTTTCAATGAAAGCGTAGATAGATCACCGATGTACCAGAGTTATCTGGGCATCAAAAAGGACTATGATAAATGGGACGACCTTTCAGATGAAAACCAACAGCGGGAATTGGAGATTACAAAAAAAGAACTCAAATATCTCCAGGAGTCTATCGACCCCAAAGCCTTAGATTTTCAAACGCGTATAAGCTATCAACTTTTTAAAGAAAACGCTGAAAACGAAATTGCCGATTTCAAATGGCGGTTTCACAATTATCCGGTTAATCAAATGTTTGGAATGCACTCACAAGTTGTAGCATTTCTTATCAATATTCATCAAGTAACAGATTCGAGTGATGCGGCTGCATATATATCGCGTCTTAATGGGTTTCCTTTTTTGTTTGACCAGTTAATAGAAAGTTTAAAAGCCAGAGAAAAAATGGGGATTGTTCCGCCAAAATTTGTATTCCCGAGGGCAATTGAAGCCTCTAAAAACATTATCAAAGGAGCCCCCTTTGAGCCAGGGGCTCCCAGTCCTCTTCTCTCTGACATTCATGGGAAAATTGAGAAATTAAATTTTTCAGATAAAACAAGGGAAAAATTTCTTTTTGCAGCTAATGAGGCTTTAAAGAATTCTGTACAACCGGCCTATATGAAGTTGATTTCTTTTCTTGAAGATCAGGAAATGAGAGCGACTGAAGATGATGGGATATGGAAAATGCCTGAAGGAAATTCCTATTACAATATAGCACTGCAGAGAACTACAACGACGACTCTTACTGCCGAAGATATTCATCAGATAGGTTTAAGAGAAGTTTCCAGAATACATGATGAAATGCGAAAAATTATTGAAAAAGTAGGATTCGATGGTGATCTTCAAGCCTTTTTCAAATTCCTGAAGGAGGACGATCAATTTTATTATCCCAATACCAATGAAGGTAAACAGGCATATTTGGACACTGCAGTAGTTATAATCAATAATATGAAACCCCGATTAGACGATTATTTTATCACAAAGCCAAAGGCAGATATCATTGTAAAAAGAGTGGAGGATTTTCGTGAAAACTCAGCAGGAAAAGCATTTTACCAATCTCCAGCGCCAGATGGATCAAGACCCGGAACTTATTATGTGAACCTTGCAAATACCCGGAACATGCCCAAATATGAAATTGAAGCCCTGGCATATCATGAGGGAATTCCAGGTCATCATATGGATCGGACTATCGCACAAGAATTAACTGATATTCCAAAATTTAGAAAATTTGGTGGCTATACCGCTTATGTGGAAGGTTGGGGACTATACAGTGAATTTATCCCCAAGGAAATGGGTATGTACCAAAATCCTTATTCTGATTTTGGCAGGCTTGCGATGGAGTTATGGCGGGCATGTCGCTTAGTGGTCGATACTGGTATTCATTTAAAAAAATGGACTAGGGAAGAGGGGATTAGTTATTATCTTACCAATACACCAGGCAGCGAAAGAGAATGTGAGAGAATGGTGGAACGTCATATTGTAATGGCATCACAGGCAACTGCTTATAAAATTGGTATGTTAAAAATTCTTGAGTTGAGAAAATCGGCTAAGAAACAATTAGGGGATCAATTTGATATCCGAGACTTCCATGAAGTAGTATTGACAAGTGGTGCTGTACCTCTCAATGTTCTTGAGGGTCTGGTCAATGATTGGATAGAAGAAGATCGGGTAGATCCTGACATTCCTTGAAATCGTTGGAATAATTCATGCAGCCTTGGTTAAGGGACATTGTTGTCCAAAACGATTTAAAATAGGTGATCCAACTTCTCTTTTGTATTGAACCCCAATCTATTCTAAAAATTCACACAAAATCTAATGAATTTGTTTGTGTAGTGTTTTAATGAGGCGGACTAATTCACTGTAAAATCTTAAGTGTTAAAATAATGACTGAAAGTGTCAAACAATTCCAAATAGTTTCAAGTAGATGCACGGGGTATATAAATCCTGAGAAAAGGGATCCCCACTAAGTTCAACATTGCCTTTAGCAAGAATGAAGAAAGCGCAGGATTAAGTGGAAAACACCACAGGTTATAATTATGTGCACATTTCTCAAGGAAAGATGGTAAGATATAATATCCGTGTTACAGAATATTCATAAAAAATAGCAAAAAGACGGTCGTTGAACTTATCCAGCAATATACCGGTTAAAACCCAGTACGCCGTAAACCCGCTAAGCACGATATTGGGTTTAGCAAGATGTTAGCGAGAATTAAAAAAGTGTTTCCCTAAAAATAGGTCAACTAAAAATTAGTATAAAGGAATACAAGGAATGAACAAAGCAGAAAAATCTTGGGACGAAAGGGCAATTAATTTTGATGAGAATGCAAAAAAATTTGAGGAGACCAGCATTAAAATGGTTGAATTGACCGAAAAACACCTCAATAGTAGTGATAGCGTTTTAGATTTTGGCTGTGCGACAGGAACAATAACCAATGTCATTGCTGACAAAGTCCAAAAGATTATTGGTATTGATATATCATCAAAAATGATAGATATTGCTAAAAGAAATGTTGGCAGTGGGAATACTGATAGTATAACTTTCGAGCACGCTACAATCTTTGATGAAAGCCATAAAAAAGAAACATTTAATGTAGTCTTGGCTTTCAATATGCTACACTTATTGGAAGATGCCTTAAAAGTTGTGCAACAAATAAATATGCTATTAAAATCAGGAGGATTATTTATTTCAGCAACACGAAGTATGGAAAGGAATATGACTTCTTCAAACGTTCTTTTTGACCCACTAAGTAAAACTGAAATAGTTCCCAATTTGGAATTATCTAAATTTACAGCATTGGAAAATTTAATAACCAATGGCGGTTTTCAAATTATTGAAACCGAAGATTTAAATGGGTCACCGGAATGCTATTTTATTGTAGCAAAGAAGACAAAATAAAAAGTTACTAACACTGTATATAGCAAATAGTGTGTTCGGTAGTTTACGGAAGTTTATTGTTGTTAACAAACATCGCCAAATATGCGATTTGGTATTTAAAAGATGAAAAAATTAATACTATGAAAACAAAAATGTTATTATTTAGTTTGATCGGACTATTAATGTCCTCATCAATATTTAGTCAAAATATTGATGAAAAATATGCAAATGATGTAAAATCGATAGATGCGATCATAGATGCATATTATGATGTAATTTCAGGTTCAAGCAATGATCCTTGGCAATTTGAAAGAGATAAGTATATTCATTCAAATAAAGCTGTTATAGTCAGATTAGACGAAAACGGAAAAGCGGATTCACATCCTTTGGAAGCTGAATACATTCCTGTAGGATTAGCACCTAAAGAGAGTTTTTATGAAAAGGAACTTAAGCGAAAAGTTAGTCAATTTGGCAATATTGCCCAAGTATGGAGTGCTTATGAAATAAGAACTAACCCTGAAATTGCTTCAAATATGAGAGGTTTGAATAGCATTCAACTTCATTTTGAAAAAGGCAGGTGGTGGATAGATAGTTGGACAACTGAAATGGAATCTGATAGAAACGCACTCGTAAAAGATTTTTTGAGAAAAGAATAAAACTTCTGCTAACAATGGCTATAATTCATTGTGGCTGAACAGTATAAAATGAAAATATTAACTTTAAATACGGATGATTCCACAACGAAATCATTGCCTAAACCATTCATTCGCAATCCACTATGTCTACAGCGCGCCCCGTTGGCAGCAATAAAACAGGAAAATTATGACGACAAAAGAAATTCTATCAGAGCTTAAAGAATACGGAGATGAGAAAACCAAAAGCACGTATATTGCACTCGGAGCTAAAGAGCCGTTTTTCGGTGTTAAAGTTCAAGATTTGAAGAAGATACTGAAAAAAACAAAAAAGAATCACGAAATCTCTTTAGAACTATATGCTACTGGAAACTATGACGCTATGTACTTAGCCGGTCTAATGGCTGATGAAATGCAAATTACTAAAGAACAACTTGAAGTATGGGTAGGTCAAGCATACTTTTCATATCTGAGTGAATATACCGTGCCCTGGGTTGCTGCTGAAACAGAAAACGGCTTTGAATTGGGCCTAAAATGGATTCAATCGGATATAGAGACGATTGCTTCTGCCGGTTGGGGTACATTGGCTTATTTTGCCGTAGTGAATGAAGATGAAAAGCTAGATACCAAGGTCTACCACGAACTACTTGATGTAGTTAAAAAAGAAATTCACGGAGCCCAAAACAGGGTTCGATATGCCATGAACGGCTTTGTGATTGCCGTAGGCACATATGTAGGAGCATTGACTGAAAAGTCAAAAGAAGTCGCAAAGAAGATAGGTAAAGTTAATGTGGATGTCGGAGGAACTGCCTGTAAAGTGCCACTCGCCAATGATTACATAGATAAAGTTATCGCAAAGGGGAGAGTTGGGATTAAGCGAAAAACAGCAAGATGCTGAAAGTGCAATAAAAAAGGATGCTAACAATGGCTAATTAATCATAGCCACCCTTCAGGATGACAACGCTTTTTAGCGAAACCGTTGTAGCCAATGAAAAAACAATGATGAAGAGATTTGATTTTAAAGATATACTTGAACTTACTTGCCGCCTTTAGGTATTCTTTTTATTAAACTCTTATGGAGTTGGGAAAATTTTTGGTGGGCAATTTTATACTCCAACATCAATACCACATGATGTAGCAATAATACCGATCGAAGAAGTACCGGACTTTGAATTGGCTTGGACTTTTATGGGTCGTTCAACCCCGATAGAAAGTCCCGATATTTAACGGGACTATCATTTTATCAAATTCTATTTTTTGTCCGTCGCTGGAATGATCTCAAGCAATTCAATTTCAAATATCATAACAGCCATAGGTCCACCGGGACCGTCACCCTCTCCAAAGCCTAAATGTCCGGGAATAAATAATTGGTATTTTGATCCGGGACTCATGAGCTGAAGCCCTTGTGAGAATCCGGGAACAACACGATTCACCAGAAATTCAGCTGGTTCACCGCGGGTGTAAGAGCTATCAAAGGTAGTTCCATCGATCAATTTGCCTACATAATGAATTTTAACCTTGTCAGTCGGTTTTGGCTTTTCGCCGTCCACCTCTATTATAACTTTATATTGAATCCCACTGCGGTGTTCGATAACGTCATCATTCTTAGCATTTTCTTTGATAAACCGGCCACCCTCAATAATATTCTTCTTTTCAAGATCCATACGGTATTTAGGTACGGTGATATCATTATATTTTTTAATGACCTCTACTCGTTCCCGGTCAGTCAGATATTGATCATTTCCGGAGAAATAATCCTCAATACCTTTATTCAGCATTTGGTAATCAACATCTTTATACTCAAACTTCAATCGGGCTGCCAAATCAATTCCTATGGCATAACTTACTGAATCAATATGATCCTCAAATCTTTTACTTGTTGCTAATTCTTTAGTTTTCTCTGTTGCACAGGAGACTAAAAGTAATCCAATCACTGAACTTAATAAAATCTTTTGCATTGTTTTTCCTTAAAAATGGGGGCAGAATATCTCTCAATCCATACTGGCATACAATAAGTTTCAAATGAATTTTCGGCTATTTATTTAGAGGGGGAAGTGAGTATAAATTCCTTGCCAATGTTTGAAGCAATAAAGAACGATCCGGCCATATTCGAAATCACGATTATCCTTTTGATTTTGGTCGGTGTAGCTATCTGGCAAAATTTAAATCGTGCTGCCATGGTGATGGGGGGCGTGTACATCTTTTATTTGTTATTCATCAGCTTTAAATCAGCCACACCAACTATAACTGACGATATTAAAAAATTGCAAGAACGGAAATTCAGCGCACTTGATACAAGCAAACAACATAACACAATGATTATTGAAGAAAATGAAACCAGAGGGGATACACATTCTTCTGAAGAAATTATTGCTGAAACCTCGCCGGTAAAACAAACGACCACTATTGAAGAAAAAGAAAATCAGATTGTGGATCAAGCGTTAGATAATGTAATTCAAGAAAATCCAATGGAACTGTTAATGATAGCGTTAGGGACGAATGTGGTGAACCGCCGGATCGAAAACCCCGATTCACTTTTCAGTTTTAATGTAGAAAAAATTTACTGTCTCACTGGAATCCGAAATCAGAATGATTCTAATACGATATTTCATAAATGGTATCAGGGAGGAATACTCAGGTCCAAAATCACCCTTGAAATGGGTCGGTCATATAATTGGCGAACCTGGAGTTATATCACAGTAAATAAACACAGAGTCGGGAACTGGAAGGTGGTTGTGGAAGACGCCTTGGGCGTTCGATATGATTCACTTTCATTTCAGATCACCAATAATTTGAAGGATTAATTTGAGTGAAGTGGGTGCGTGGTTTATACGATTGGGTTTTGAAATGGTCTGATTCAAAATACGGCCTGGCTGCCTTGGTGATCATGGCTTTTGCGGAAGCATCTTTTTTCCCCATACCACCGGATGTTTTATTGATCGCCCTGGCATTGGGGGCAAGATCAAAAGCACTTAAATTTGGGTTATTCTGTTCAATCGGGTCAATTGTCGGAGCCATTTTTGGTTTTGGCATTGGACATTTTCTTTGGTGGACCGGTGCAGGCGAATTTTCTGGGTTAGCTCAGTTCTTTTTTGACATAATCCCTGGATTTTCACATGATTTATTTTATTCGATCCAGGATAAATATGACGTTTGGAATTTCTGGATTATCTTTACTGCAGGATTTACACCGATCCCTTTTAAAATATTTACGGTGACGGCCGGGGCATTTGATATCAATTTCACCCTGTTTCTGATTGCTTCAACAATAAGCCGTACTGCCAGATTTTTACTTGTCAGCGGCTTGATCTGGAAATATGGCGAACCAATTCGAGGGTTTATTGATCAATATTTCAATAAACTGGCGATCTTGTTTACTGTGTTTTTAATTGGTGGATTTCTGCTGATCAAATACCTGGTTTAATTCAGTATTAATCATTCTGATTAGTTGATTTACGAGGGAAGAGCGAACTAAATTTACCTCCGATTTTGGGATACATATCGTAATCTGGACACAAGTCAATATTACGAATTGCAATTCGGAATTACGGGGTGTGGCGCAGCCCGGTAGCGCGCGCGGTTCGGGATCGCGAGGTCGCAGGTTCAAATCCTGTCACCCCGACTTTTTTAATAATGGTGAAGCCGAATACCTTCACCAATTTTTATTTCTGGAAACATGGCATACAATCCTAAGAAAATAGAACAAAAATGGCAGCAATATTGGGAAGATAAAAAGATTTTCCGTGCCGAGGATATTTCTGATAAGCCTAAATATTATGTTTTGGATATGTTTCCATATCCATCTGGAGCAGGGCTTCATGTTGGCCACCCACTAGGATATATAGCTACGGACATTATTTCCCGTTATAAGCGGCATAAAGGATTCAATGTGTTGCATCCAATGGGCTGGGATGCATTTGGCCTTCCGGCGGAGCAATATGCGATAAAAACAGGTACGCACCCATCTATCACGACAAAAAACAATATTGATAATTTTCGCCGACAGATCAAAATGCTGGGATTTTCTTATGATTGGGATCGGGAAATCAATACAACTGATTCTAAATATGTAAAATGGACTCAGTGGATTTTTCTTCAATTATATAAGAAGGGATTGGCCTATGAATCTGAAGTCCCTGTGAATTGGTGCCCTGAATTAAAAGCAGTACTGGCCAATGAAGAAGTTGTCGATGGGAAATCGGAAATAGGGGGGCATCCAGTATTTCGTGTCCCAATGCGTCAATGGATGCTCAAAATCACGGAATATGCTGAATCGCTGCTAGAAGGTCTGGAGAATCTCGACTGGCCCAACAGCATAAAGGAATTACAGCGAAATTGGATTGGTCGATCCGAAGGGGCTAATGTCCATTTTCATCTACCATCGATTCATGAAAATGTGACTGTATTTACCACCCGTCCTGATACCTTATTTGGCGCAACATATATGGTATTGGCACCGGAGAATCCGTTAGTTAATCGTCTTGTTTCTGATGAACAAAAATCTGATGTTCAACAATATGTTGAAGATGCCTCTAAAAAGTCTGATTTAGATCGCACGGAACTCAATAAGGAAAAAACTGGAATCTATCTTGGGGCGAAGGCGATTAATCCTGCGAATGGAAATGAAATTCAAATTTGGATATCTGATTATGTCATTATGAGTTACGGTACAGGGGCAATAATGGCTGTGCCGGGGCAGGATCAACGGGACTGGGATTTCGCAAAAAAATTCAACCTGCCTATAATTCGCACTGTGGATACACCATCCAAATTTGTCGGCGATGCTTATACTGGCGAAGGCGCAGCCATAAATAGTGAATTTCTCAACGGACTAAATGTAGAAGATGCGAAAACAAAAATAATCAGTTGGCTTGAAGAAAAAGAACTTGGGGAGAAGACCATTCAATTCAAACTGCGTGATTGGTTATTCTCCCGTCAACGGTATTGGGGAGAACCCATTCCGGTCATTCATAAGGATGGTGAAACATTTCCTCTGAATGAATCCGAAATACCATTGGAACTCCCTAAAGTTGAGAAATTCGAGCCCACCGGGACAGGTGAATCTCCATTGGCGAACGTTACCGAATGGGTTGAAGTAAAAGATGATAACGGTGATATAAAGGGACTTAGAGAAACTAATACCATGCCGCAATGGGCCGGTTCATGTTGGTATTATTTGAGATATATTGACCCCGACAATAGCGATGATGGCTGGGATCCCGAAAAGGAAAAATACTGGATGCCGGTCGATTTATACATTGGAGGTGCTGAACATGCAGTGCTTCATTTGCTTTATGCGCGTTTTTGGCATCATGTTCTTTATGACTTAGGATTTGTATCCACTAAAGAACCCTTTCAAAAACTGTTTAATCAGGGGATGATATTAGGGCGAGATGGTTCTAAAATGAGCAAATCCCGTGGTAATGTCGTAAACCCTGATGAGACTGTTGATGATTTTGGGGCAGATTCTATGCGATTGTATGAAATGTTTATGGGGCCTCTGGATAAAGCGAAGCCGTGGAGCACAACTGGTTTGCAGGGATGCTCACGGTTTATCAATAAGCTTTGGAATATTATTGTGAGTGATAATGGAAATATTTCTTCAATAATTTCAAATGAGACACCAACTAAAGAAACACAAAGATTGCTAAACCTTATGATTAAACGTGTTTCTGAAAACCTCGATAAGCTTCAGTTTAATACGTGCGTATCCGAATTCATGATTTTCACAAATCATATTCATACATTGGAATCAATCAACATTGAAATTCTAAAATCGTTTATTGTATTGATAAATCCATTTATTCCGCATGTGGCCCAGGAATTATGGGAGTTAATCAATCAAAGTGAAGAATTGACGTTTTCTCAATGGCCGTCTTACGATGAAACTTTAATTCAGACCGATACGATGAAGTTGGCGGTACAAGTAAATGGAAAGCGCAGATCAGAAATTGAAGTCAATGTTGATTCAGGGGAGGCTGATATTATTAAAACGGCTAAACAAGTGGATAAAGTGATACCGTTTATTGACGGAAAAGAAATGATTAAGGAAATATATGTAAAAGGGAGGTTAGTGAATCTTGTTGTAAGATAAATATCGTTTTAATATGATATTATACATAATACACATTATACACCATTATTGAAGATTGTCTCTAAAGCGACCCAAATTGTCACGGGAGCCAATGACCATAATCTTTTGTCCTGATGATAAAATTGTGCTGGGTGCAGGATTTAAGTCTGAATTACCATCTACATGAGCAACACCTACAATTAATAATCCATAATCTTCCCTCAAATTACTTTCAGCGATAGATTTTCCATTCAGTGCGTTTACATGTTCAATGGCAAATTCCTCTAAGGAAAAATCAATAGACATATCATCTTGTATCTCCAGAGATACAGTATCTTCAACATAAGGAGTGATTAACAATTCTGCCATCCGATGCCCACCGGTTATGTAAGGATTCACAACCTTATTGGCGCCGGCGCGTTTGAGTTTTTTTCCTGTATCATGTTTTGCACAGCGACTTATTATATAAGCATCCTGATTTAAATTGCGCGCCGACATTGTTACAAATAGATTATCCTGATCATTATCTAATACAACAACAATCCCTTTAGCGCCTTCAATGCCTGCATCGATGAGTATATCGTCTAACGTAGCATCTCCGCAGATATATATATACCCAAATTCCAGGATGCTGCTCACCTTAGATTCATTCAATTCTATAAGGACGAAAGGAATTTTTTGTTTGTGAAATTCGGCCGCAATTACGGCACCCATTCGTCCAAATCCGCAAATGATATAATGTGCTTTAAGTTTAGATATTTTTTTTCGCATTGTACGACTCCGATACGTATTCATTTGTATTAATTCAGCCCCAAGTTCATAAACAATGGCCGCGAATCCACTTACACCAAAAACAATAACTAATATTGTCCATAATTTGCCCAATTCAGTCAAAGGGTGGACTTCACCATAACCAACGGTAGAAAGGGAAATTATGGTCATGTAAATACTATCAATTACGGTCCACTGTTCACCGCCGATTGAATAATATCCCGCCGAGCCTATAGTGACTAAAGTACCAAAATAAATTAAGAACTTTAATTTTCGTCCCTGAAGTATTTTATTCATCTATCGCCATTTTGAGATTATTATTCATCCATTCCAGGTATTTCGGGTTTCCATATGCTATATCAACCATGATCATTTCAGGTAAATCATAAGAGTGATGGTGATCTAAAGCCTGTTGAATTTCATTTTTGTATTTTGCATCCGTCTTTACCATTAACAAAAATTCCGAATCTTGGTGTAGTTTATTTTCCCACTCATAAATCGATTCAATATTTGGAATAATATTAACACAAGCAGCAAGTTTGTTTTGTACTAAATAATTTCCAATGGTTTGTGCCTCTTCCCTGCTACCCGTGGTTGTATATATTATCACCGGTTTCATGCAATGAAATTACACTCGAGGATTATCCACAGCAAAAGAAACCAATTGAGTTGTTATTGTGAATATAAAAAAGGTGATAATTTCACAACTCAAATGCGCCCGTAGCTCAGCTGGATAGAGCGCTTGCCTCCGGAGCAAGAGGTCGCAGGTTCGAATCCTGCCGGGCGTACAGTCTGTTATTCTTGAGTATATCGATAGAGCGTCCCGACATTCGTCGGGAAAGTCGCAGGTTCAAATCCTGCCGGGCGTATTCGTCTTCGCTATACTACAACGAGCAAGCGTATTACTTCGCAATGCTACGATAAGCAAGCTAGTCATTTCGTTTCACTACGACGAGCAAGGTGTTGTAATCTTGTATTCGGTTCTCCGAAACAATAAAGATGTGAAAGCAAGCAATCAAATTATAGATGCCTTCGTAATAATGCGAAAATTCATCAGCACCAATGCACAACTGTTTCAACGGTTAGACTGTGTAGAATTAAAACAATTCAAATACGACAAAAATATAATAATTACCCTACCCTGAAGGGTAGGGTTAAAGAATCATCATTATTTGGGCTTTAGCCCAATAGAAATAAACTAGGTTTTTGTGAATAGTTGGGCTGAAGCCCGCAGTTTTAACCTATCCCAATTCCCAACGCTAAAGCATTGGGTAATTGTAAAACATCTTGGTTTTTTCAGTGCATCATTAAAAGATTTGGGTAAAAAGATTTCTGCCTTTTCAAAATTAGACAAAGATGTTTTGGAATTACTGTGGAAATTCAATTGACACAATGGCAAAAGTCAAAATTGGGCGGATATACTTTGAAAGACTCGGCTAAAATGGCGTCACGGTTATTATCCGCGTTTGCAGATTTGCATAATGAATTTTTACTGGGTGATATTGAAGGTGCGTGGATAAAAGAGTATGTATAAAATTACATTATTAGTGCACTCGGCATCCCTGCTCACTCCAAATGTGTTTCAATAATATTTTTAACCAGCGTTTCATCAATGGATTCCCCGGTTGAATCTTTCTCTAACAATTGATCAATTAACTCAGACTGCTTCTCCCCTCTTTTATACACTTCAGCATAGGGAATTTGATGGAAGGATACCATCGAATAACGGGGAATAAATTCATCAGGAAATTGCTTTTCCAACGCCAACTCAAGTTTTCTTCTCTTTTTATACTTGGGATCATTCACATGGTCACGCATTTCCAAGTAGTTTTCAATGGCCATGTCAGCAATGGCGTGTCCGTTTGGAATTTGAATCGAAGAGAATACTTCAAAAATAGAATACCAGTTTCCTTTGTGTAAATGAATCAGATCATTCATCACCGAGCAATCCTGGAAGGATGCATTCATTCCTTGACCGAAGAAAGGTACAACCGCATGGGCAGCATCTCCGATTAGAACTGCTTTGTCATCGTAGTGCCAGGGGTTGCAATATACCGATGCCAAATTTCCGGTGGGATTCTTTTGGAAGTCATCGATTAATGTCGGCATCAAATTCAGTACGTCAGGAAATTGGGACTTAAATAGGCTAATAATCTCTTCATTCTTTTTTACCGTTTCAAAGCTGATCTTTCCTGTCATTGGGAAAAACAATGTACAAGTGAAGGAGCGGTCCATGTTAGGCAGAGCAATCAGCATATATTGTCCTCGCGGCCAAATGTGAAGTGCATTTTTTTCGATCTGAAATCCATTCGAATCCGATGGTGGAATTGTTAATTCTTTATAGCCATGTCCCAAAGGCTTCTTTTCATATTTAGCTTCAGTTCTGCTTACGATTGCTTCTCGAAGAACCGAAGCAGAACCATCGCAGCCAAACACATGATCAAAAGAAATAATTTCAATTTGATTGGTTATATTATCCTGAAATGAGAGATCATTTTGGTCAAGGTCAGCAGAAACCAATTTTTGATTAAAATGGATATGGACTTTTCCAGTTTCTTCAGCCAATCTCATTAGATCCATATTCAATTGGGCACGTGATACAGAATGGATCACTTCATGTCTTTGTTGCCCGTAGGGCTGAAGATGTGTATTTCCGTCCATATCATGGATCATCCGTCCTTGCATGGGGATCGTGAGGGGCTCAATTTTATTGTAAAGTCCTACGTCTTCCAGCGCTTGGATTCCACGTGCTGATAAGGCAAGATTAATGGATCTGCCGGCGGACAGATCACTTTTTCTCATATCAGGGCGACGCTCAAAAATGTCAACATCGTATCCACGCTGAGCGAGGTAAGTCGCCATGAGCGGTCCTGCGAGACCGGCACCAATCAATACGATCTTTTCATTATTCATAATTAATTATAAAACGTAATGGTACAAAAAATTTGCTAATATCATTTAATATTTAACCTTGTAACGCCAATACTCCAATACTCCAGTTCCCCCCCGTCATTGCATTAGAGTGTTGATTCTAATATTTCAACAAAATCATACAATTCGGAAAATCGATTATACAATGGATTGGGAGCAATTCGAATTACGTCCGGTTCACGCCAATCGCAAATAACGCCTTTTGCTGATATTCCTTCAAAAACAGACTCTCTTCCCGGAATCACAAGGGACAATTGACAACCCCGCTCTTTAGGATTTTTCGGTGTAATAATTTTAACGTCCGGCAGTTTCTCATTAATAAGAAATTCAACAAAGGCCGTCAATTCTTCACTTTTGTTGCGAAAAGCTTCCATACCTACTTCATCGAAAATAGCCATAGATGCCCGCAGGGGCGCCATGCCCAACACTGGTGCATTGCTGATCTGCCATCCTTCAGTCGTTTGAATTGGTATAAAATTTGGTTCCATTTTGAACCGGGTCTTTTTATCGTGACCCCACCAACCGTTAAATCTTGGGCCTTTCCAATCGTGATGTTTTTCGTGGATGAATATTCCTGACGGTGCCCCCGGGCCGGCACATAAATATTTATACGTGCACCAAGCGGCAAAATCCACATTCCAATCATGGAGTTTGAGCACAAGGTTACCAGCTGCATGAGCTAAGTCAAATCCCACAAGCGCACCGACTAACTGTCCCGCCTCAGTTATGGATTTCATATCAAATGCCTGGCCGGTATAATAATTAACGCCACCCAAAAGAACGGTCGAAAGCTCATCTCCAATTTCATTGATGGTTGAAATTATGTCTTCGATTCGAAGTGTGTGTTCACCTCTTCTCGGTTTGAGTTCAACCAACGATTCTTTTGGATCAAATCCATGTAGTTTAATTTGGGATTCCACTGCATATTGATCAGATGGGAACGCACCTTTTTCAATGATGATTTTATGTCGGAATTGATTCGGTTGATAAAATGAGACCAGCAGCAAGTTTATGTTGACTGTCAGGGCGTTCATCACCACCACTTCCGATGGTTTTGCACCTACGAGCCGGGCGGAATTATCAGTAAGTTTTTCATGAAATTTCTCCCATCTTCCATGCTGTCCTAATACGCCATCCTTTTCCCATACTAAAAACTCACGTTCTGTAAATTCACGTGCTGATTTAGGTTGAAGTCCCAAGGAGTTTCCACATAAATAAAGGACATCTTTCCCATCTTCCATTTTTGGATAATAAAATTTTTCGCGATAGAATTTTAATGGGTCTTTTTGATCTAATTCTTCGGAAAATTCGCGGTTCGGTTGATAATTCATGAAAAATGATCCTGGTCTAATCCCAACCAATCCAAGGCATTTTGATACAATAGCTTGTTTTTGATTCCATTGTTATAATTCATGGATTCAATTAATGTCCCTGGTTCCAACTCACCTAATGGAAAGGGATAATCGGTTCCTAGCGCGATTTTATTGTCACCAATTTTTTTAACCAAAAAATTCAGTGCGTCTGGGTCGTGGACCAAAGAATCCACCCAGAATTTTCCTAAATAGTCGACTGGATCAATTTGGTTATCAATAGCACACAGATCAGGACGGACATTAAATCCATGTTGAACACGGCCTGCTGTTGCGGGAAAGGACCCGCCACCATGGGCAAATGCTACCCGCAGATTTGGCAACCTTTCGAATAACCCTCCAAAGATCATCGAACAAATAGCACGGCTTGTCTCTGCCGGCATTCCTACCAACCAAGGCAGCCAATATTTTTCCATTTCTTCCCGCCCCATAATATCCCAGGGATGGACAAAAATACAGGCCCCTAAATCATTAGCTGCCTCAAAAATAGGAAATATTGATTCATCATTCAGGTTGACACCGTTTACGTTGGAGCCAATTTGAATCCCCGCTAAACCGAGATCTTTGATACATCTTTCCAGTTCCCAGATTGACAATTGAACATCTTGGAGTGGTATTGTGCCTAATCCCACAAACCGATTGGGAAATTGATCAACAATTTTTGCTATATGATCGTTGAGTATCTTGGAAAGAACCAATGCATCTGCCGGCGGCGCCCAATAACTGAACATCACCGGTACCGTCGACAACACCTGAACGTCAACATTTGTATAATCGCACTCTTTCATTCGAACTTTCGGATCCCAACAATTCGCTTCGACTTCTCTGAAAAAATAATTATCCCTCAACATTTGTGCACATCCGCTTTTATGATGCTCTAATCGCACCCACCCACCATAACCAAACTCTTCGGCAAGGTTGGGCCAATTTTCAGGCAAAATATGTGTATGGATGTCAATTTTCATGGTCAATCAAATTCTAACTTAATATCAACCGGTTGAGCTTGCAGCGTGATTGCACTCATTGAAACTGCATCAATCCCGGTGTGTGCATACATTTCAATTGTCTTGTAATTTATGCCGCCGCTTGCTTCCACGAATATATCTTCTCCGCCATCAGTTGAACGAATTAATTCAACTGCTTCTTTAACCGTTTCAGGCGACATATTATCCAATAAATACCCATCGACGTCAGCTTCAAGCCCCGATTTTAATTGATCAAGGGTATCGACTTCCAACTCAATCGGCAAACCAGAATTATTCCCAGATTTTGCCCGCACCACAGCATTCTTTACACCACCTGCCGATTCTAAATGATTATCTTTAATTAATATCCCAGTGGATAGATTTAATCGATGATTTGAACCGCCCCCAACTGTGACAGCGTATTTTTCGAATTGTCTTAATCCCGGGGTAGTCTTTCGCGTATCCAATACTTTGAAGTTTTCCGGAAGATTTAGCTGCGTGAATCGATAAGTTTCAGTGGCAATTCCGCACAGACGCTGCAATAGATTTAACGTCAATCGTTCATAAGATAGTATCATGTTCGCAGGTCCATTAATTACAGCGATTACAGTCCCCTTTTGGAGCTGATCTCCATCATTGAACTGAAGCTTTGTATCACAATTTTCAGGGAAACTATAAGGAAAAATAGACGCTCCACAAAAAATAAATGGTTCCATTGCGATCAATTTAGCCTGGGCAATCGAATCCTCTTTTACAGTTAATTCAGTTGTGATATCCCCGTCGGGCATATCTTCAGATTTAAAATGTTCTATCTGCTGTTTAACCCATTCCGGATTTAAGGATGTATTCTGAGGATATTGAACTCTTTTAGGCATGATCCAAATTCTGAAATTGAATTATGGTTTTTCCTGAACGTCGCCACACTGACCGCATGTGCGAGCTTCCAAGCTATTCCAATATTTTTCAAATATGGGCGGCAATTGGACTACAATGTCTTCTAAATCTAAAGTTACTTCATGGAGGAGAGAGTCGCACTCATCACAATACCATTGAAAAGCGTCAAGAGCACCTTCTTCTCTCTGGTATTCTACGACCAAACCGACTGTATTTTCAAACCGTTGGGGTGAATGGGGAACATTTTTTGGTAGAAGAAAGATTTCTCCTTCTTTAATCGATACATCGACCCGCTTCCCATCTTCCATAATTTTTAGGAGCATATCTCCTTCCAATTGATAGAAAAATTCCTCAACAGAATCCACATGATAGTCTTTGCGTGCATTGGGTCCGCCCACAACCATGATCATGAAATCTCCATCTTTATACACTACTTGGTTTCCAACCGGAGGCTTCAGTAAATGGCGATTGTCTTCGATCCATTTTTTAAAATTGATAGGCGGTCTTATAGGCATCCTTCTGTCCTAATCAAACGTGGCGACACATTTAAGTTCAATCGCAATCGAGGTTGGCAGGGATAAAACTTCCACCGTCGTCCGACAAGGTTGAGTATCCTTGAAATACTCTGCATATATTTTGTTATAAGTGTCAAAATCGTTTTTCATATCTGTAAGAAAGACAGTAACATCTACAAGATTTTCCCATCGACTTCCCGATTCCTCCAGGATGATTTTGACATTATTAAATACGGAATGGCATTGTACTTCAATATCATGAGAAATCACCTTTCCTTCATCATCCAACTCAACACCGGGAATGTCTTTTGAGTTGGGTTTTCGAGGCCCAACTCCCGAGAGAAAAAGTAGATTTTCTACCTTACGGGCATGAGGATATAATCCCACTGGTTTGGGTGCTTTATTTGTTTTTATTTTCATGCAATGCTCACACAAATATTTTTTGGTTCAGTAAAGAAATTCAATATTTCCATTCCCCCTTCTCTCCCAACTCCAGATTGCTTCATCCCACCGAATGGCGTTCGCAAATCTCGGACCAACCAGCAATTTATCCAAATGACTCCTGAATCAAGTGCATGAGCCGTTCTATTTGCTTTTTCAATATCTTCGGTCCAGATTGTAGCAGACAAACCATAAATCGTATCATTGGCCATCTCAATGGCATGGTTCTCATTTTTAAACGGCATTACCGTCACCACGGGCCCAAAAATTTCTTCTTGGTTTACCCGTGATTTATTATCCAGTCCACCAATGATAGTCGGCTCATGAAACCAGCCATCTTTGCACCTGCCGTCTAATTCTCTGGGGCTTCCCCCCGTCAGGATCTCACCCCCGTCATCACCGGCTAATTTGACGTAATATTCTATTTTATCAAATTGAGTTTTCGAGATGATAGCACCAAATTCGATCTTCTTATCGGATGGGTCACCTATTCTCAGTTCCGACACCTTTTGAACGAAGTCAGATTTAAATTTGTCAAAAATGGAATCTTCGACTAAAATTCGTGAACTGCACAAGCAAATCTGCCCTTGATTTGTAAAGGAAGATTTAACAATGGCTTTCAATGTTCTTTTATAATCGCAATCATCAAACACAATTGCCGGATTTTTTCCACCCAATTCCAATGATAATTTTTTGAACATGGGTGCAGCTGTTTTAGCAATATGCTCACCGGTCTTTGTTCCGCCGGTGAACGAAATGGCCTTCACGTCCGGATGCTTAACCAAGGCATCCCCGGTAAGCTGACCACTCCCATGAACGATATTTAGAACACCTTTGGGCAAATCGGCACCCGAACAAATTTCTCCCAGTTTAAAGGCCGTGAATGGTGTTATTTCCGAAGGTTTCCCGATGACCGTATTTCCAACTGCCAGGGCCGGGGCAATTTTCCACGAAAATAAATAAAGTGGCAAGTTCCAGGGTGAAATGCAGCCAACTACGCCTAAGGGCAATCTATGAATGAGATTGGAAGATATTTTACTGTTTAATTCTGTTTCATTTTCAAACTCATTAATATAGTCAGCAAAAAAACGGAAATTGGCCACCGCCCGGGAAATATCAACCGATTTCGCCAGTAATATCGGTTTGCCTGAATCCCTGGATTCATATTCAGCTAATTCATCAAATCTTATTTCTATTCCGTCGGCTATTTTGTGAAGAATGGACGATCGATATGCAATTGTTGATTTAGACCATTTTTGAAAAGCGCTTGACGCCGATTCAACTGCATGTTCAATGTCATCCGTATTTGAATCAGGAACTTGCGCATAAACCTGGCCTGTAGCCGGTTCATATACGTCCAAATATTGACCCGACTCAGGCGGGACGAATTCACCATGAATATAGTTGGCTAAAATATCCATTAAACCCCGAATCTTCCTCCATCTACCGGTAGATCAGCAGAATTGATATAACCTGCAGCATTCGATGCTAAAAAAGCAACAGCAGCAGCCGTTTCATCCGGTTCAGCCAAACGACCCAAAGGAATGGATTTAAACCAAGTGTCAAATATTTGTTTTTCAGTTTTACCTTCACTTTTAGCTCGAGAAGACGCCAATGAATGAATGCGATCGGTGTTGGTGAATCCAGGGAGCACGTTATTAACTGTAATGCCGTATTCTCCCAACTCTAGCGCCAAAGTCCTGGCCCAGTTCGCTACGGCGCCTCGTGTTGTATTTGATACACCCAGCCCGGGAATAACCTGTCGAACGGAGGTTGAAATTATATTAATAATTCTGCCCCACCCTGCTGTTTTCATTCCCGGAACGACAGCTTTAGCTAAAATTTGATTACAAATAACATGTCGGCTCATGGCGACGATAAATTCATTTTCATCCGCTTCAATCATCGGACCGCCGGAAGGACCGCCGGAATTATTGACAAGAATATGGATTTGTTTTCCGTTGGACAAATAATCATTAACATTTTGCCTAAGCGCATCGGAATCATCGAAATCAGCGCAGATGTAATCATGTCCGTCACCATCCAATGTTGGGATCACCGATTGAAGCGAATCTTCATTTCTCGCGATTAGTGTGATGGAAGCACCTCTATTTGCCATTTTTTTTGCACATGCCAATCCAATCCCCTGGGTGCTCCCGCAAACAAACGCATTTTTTCCTTTCAGACTTAAATCCATCATTTACCCTTTACATGAAAATAAAACCCTAGATTATCCTCTACTTCTCGAGGCAATTTCGGCAAAGCCGACCTAGGTATTAAAAATGTGGTTAACTCACCAATATCGCTGAAAATTCGGTGCTTTTCGGCTGTTTTATTCAGATACTCCGAGCCGGTGGAGCCGCCTGTCCCGATTTTACGGCCGATCATTCGGGAGACCATTAATGCATGACGATAACGCCAAGTCGTGAATAATTCATCTACGCCCACTAATTTTGTGAGCAATTGATAAGGATTGTGCAGAATCGGCTGGTCACGATACAATAATATTAGTAGAGCCGCCTGAGTTGCCTTGAGAGATAATCGCCAATTGCCATCTTTAACCAACTTGCTATGTTGCTTTTCATTCAGGACCACGCCAAAGGATGCTTCTGTTTTAGCATACTCAGATAAATGTTTTTCTTTTTCTTTGTCAGTAAGTTTTTCATTTGTTTCAATCAGACGACGGTCGTCATCCAGCATATTTGAAACTGCTTGTTCATATTCATTCCAAAAGGATGTTTCGCCCCAATTTAAAAAAGGTGTTCGTTCAAGCCAGGATTCCATTAAGTCAAACAAAGACAGGGACATTTCTGAGGCGGCCACTTTTTGTTGATCTGACTTGTTAAGATATGCCCGGTAATTCGCACCCCCATAAGTGTAGCGGACTTCTGCTTTTAGTCCCAGTTTATTTTCGATTTCTCTGAACTGGACACTTTGAAACCCAGAGGCGGGAATCAGAAAATCTCTAAAATCCAAGAAATCCATGGGCGTCATTGTTTCCAAAACATGGATTTGATCAATCAGGATTTTTTGAATCTCAATAATCCGGTCGAGCCTTGATACAGCTGTGCTAATATGAGATTCTTTGATTTCATCTTTACTAAATATGTCCGTGACCGAATCAAGTTCAAATAAAATTTGCTTAAACCATAATTCATAAACTTGGTGAATGATGATAAACAGCATTTCGTCGTGAGCATGCTGACCGTATTCATCACTTTTGAGTTTCTGGCTGGTGAGTATTTTCTCTAGACCTAGATAATCCTGATAATATTGAGGCGGGTATGGTTTTTCTTTGCTCATAATGTCTCCACAAAATTAAATAAAAATGGCCGTGAGGGCGCCGCGTCCAATTGCATCGCTGGGATTTCAATTTCCATAAAATATTGTCCGTCATTGAGACTTTCAGGAATATAGGCCAACTCGGTTATTGTTTTTTGAAATGGTGGTTTTTCTTCAAAAAATTCATGGTGGTTGCCGAGTTGTCCTCCGTCATCGTATTTATCAATGGTAGGCAGATCAACCACTAAATGACATACACCAAGTTCATTGATATACTCCACTGAATCAGTAGTGAAAAAAGGTGTATTGGCTGATTTATATGTACGTGTCAATTTTTCTTCAGAATTGGGTAAGGTGCGAATCACTAAACCATTTGTCGAAGTTTGTTCACTTCTCTGGATCATTTCTTTGGTGATAACCCATTCCTCAGGATCAACCGGGCAGTGATACGATTCTTCGGTTTCGGACCATTTCACCGGTGTAACGGAAATCAATTCGGTCAGTATAAATCCCGGAGATAAAACGTTATGGATGAATATATTTTCATTTCGAATATGCCCCGCACATTCGGTATGCGTACCGGTGCAGTGGATATTTTGATTAATGACCATAACATCACAACCTGTTGTTCCATTCACTTGGCCATTAAACCCTTCGGTTATTAAAGGCTTAGCTTCACCTTTAGGTACATCATAAAAATTGGGCTGGCGACCGTTATAATCATAAGGAATCGCCAAACATGTGGCTGATGCTAAATCAACATTAAAGGATTTTTGGTTATGAATGAGTGTGAATTCCATCGAAAAAAAGTGAATCTTGTCGACGGAAAATAGGTCAAAAGTAATGAATTACAATGAAAAATCAATTCAAGGATCGTTCAGCGGCTTCAACTGTATTTTCTACCAGCATAGCGATTGTCATAGGTCCAACACCGCCGGGTACAGGCGTTAAGGCAGTCGCTATTCCCATTAAGGATGCTTCCTCCCCATCGCCCACTAACTTATACCCCTTTTCGGAATCATCATCCACACGGTTAATACCAACATCGATAATCAAAGCACCCTCTTTAATGTCATCGCCTGTTAAAAATTCTGGGGATCCGAGTGCAAGGATAAGGATATCCGCCTGTTGAGTATAATTCCTGATATTCGGGGTACCGGAATGACAAATCGTGGTGGTTGCATTTGCGTATTCTTTTTTTAAACTGGTTAATACAGAAATTGGGCGGCCTACAATATTACTCCGCCCAACCACGACAACATGTTTGCCGGAAAGATCAATTTGATAATGCTTCAAAATGCGCATAATCCCCTTCGGGGTGCAGGGAATGAAAGTCGGTCTTCCGCTGGTAAGGCAGCCCAAATTGTAAGGATGAAACCCATCCACATCTTTTTTGGGATCAATCGCATTTAATATTGCATCACTATCAATGTGATTGGGTAAAGGCAGTTGAACCAGGATACCATGAAACTGATCATCCTGATTTAATTCTTGTATTTTTGTCACTAAATCACTCTGGCTAATGTCGGCAGAATATTTAATTGTTTCCGTGTACAGATCAAGTTCAGCGAATTTTCGCGTTTTATTGCGGATATATACTTTGGAAGCGGGATCTTCACCAACCAGAATTACAGCCAGCCCGGGGGTGATAGATTTTGAATTTAGGTTATTTATCCGATCCTTAAGGGCCTCATAAACGGCAATACTGACCTCTTTGCCGGATAAAATTTTAGTATTCAAGGTCAGTGGATGTATGTTATTGTTGAATGGCTTCGTCGATAACTTCAATCAAAGAGGATATTTTCCCTTCAATATCATTTTTAATATTATCATTCTGCTGTTTGGCTGAGAATAAATCGTCTGAAATATTCATGGCAGCTAAGATCGCAACTTTTGCCGGAACTTGCGGAGTGGATAATTCATCCTGAACTTCCCGCATTTTCATATCAACATATTCTGCAATATTTTTGATATAAGTGGCATCCGCAGGTGCTTTGATGGTGTACTCCTGACCGTAAATGGTCACCTTTACAAAATTTTCACTTCCGTCCATTATTTCACTCATTTTAATTTACCGTAATTTAGCACTATATTTATTAGAAATCACTCGTATAATTTCATCTATCACAGGATTTACATCTTTATCTTCAAGTGTTTTAGTAGTACTCTGAAAGACGAGATTAAAGGCAACAGCTTTTTTATTTTTTCCAATGGATTCATGACGAAATACATTGTTTGGCACTACACTTTTAAGAATATTTCTCCCATTTTTATAAATCGTAGAGCTGACAGTCCCCACCTGCACACTCTCATCCATAACAAAATTTAAATCACGATCGACAACAGGATAAGTGACGATGGTCTGATATTTAATTTTATTTTCAATTAGAGTTAAAAGTTGATTTACATCAAATTGAAACCCAAATATTGATCCTAAATCTAAATTCATTTCCAACGATAACTTCGGTGATATATCCCCCATACGGCCAATAGTCACTCCTCCCGTTTCAATCAAAAATGCATTGTGAAAGTCTAAGGCATCATTTTCTACCGAATTGAATGAAACATCTTGAACATTGAGTCGTGATAGCAACGCTTCTACAATCCCCTTTAAAACCAGGAATGAGGCTGAACGAGATTCTTTCCGATGCACTGAGTTTACGGAGTGCCTGCCGTGAATAAGTCCCATAAGTTGGAATTTTTCAACGATACCTTTGAACCCAGGATTCTCCTGTTCAAAAACATTGCCCCATTCAAAAAGCATCAAGTTCGGAGTGCCGTTTTTGACATTATAATCAGCCGTTTCCAATAATCCCTGGACTAAGCTTGTTCTTAAACGACTCATTGTATCAGATAATGGATTCATAACCTTGACAGGAATTGTATCCAACAGTGACACTTTGCGATTGGATAGGAGTGAATTATTAAAAACCTGGGTAAAACCCAACCCCGTTAAGATGGAGATAATTTTTGATAATCCTTTATGGGGGTCAGGCTCATGAGTCTCCATGATACCATTATAATGATATTTTGAAGGGACATTGTCGTATCCATATATGCGGATGACTTCCTCAATCAGGTCAACCTCCCGCTCAATGTCCGGACGCCATGACGGCGGTGTACAGGTCCAATTTTCAGACTTTCCTTTAACGCTGCATCCCAATGCCTTCAGTGTATCTACGACAAATGCATCATCGATATCACACCCAGAGAGTAAATCTAACTTTTTCCGGGTTAGTGAAATTGAATCCCGACTAATTTTTTTGGGATAGAGATCGACAACTCCGTGGATCCATTTTCCACCGGCGACTTCTTCCAATAATTCGACCACCCGCCAATATGCATTTTCGGCACCATTTGGATCGGCCCCGCGCTCAAAGCGTTTAGAAGCATCTGTACTCATCCCCAGTGTTTTCGCTCCCCGCCGCACAACTGTTGGATTAAAATAGGCACTTTCAATCAGCACATTTTTAGTGTTGACCGATACTGCAGAATCCAGGCCCCCCATCACTCCGGCGATCGCCAGGGGAATTTCACCATTGGTCACCAACAAATGGTTGGTTGAAACTTCCCGTTTCACTCCGTCAAGGGTAACAACTAATTCACCCGGTAATCCCCGGCGGATCAGAATTTCTTTTGATCCTAGTATATCGTAATCGAATATGTGCGTCGGATGTCCCATTTCCATCATAACAAAATTTGAAATATCCACCAAATTGTTGACACTTCTTTGGCCAATGGATTCCAACCGATTTTTCAGCCATTCTGGAGAAGGTCCTACTTTAACATCGGTAACAACACCGGCAACGTAACGCGGACAATCAGCAGCATTTTCAAATTTAAGTGAAATCCATTTTTCCGCTTCGTTAGTTTTGAAGCTGCGCCGTTTGTATTTCGGCGATTTTAATGGTGATTTCAACCGAACTGATAAATCTCGAGCCACACCTAAATGAGAAAAACAATCCGGACGGTTGGGTGTAATGTCCAATTCTATCGATGCTGAATTTTCATTGATATAATCGACGAATGATGACCCCACTTTAGCGGAATCATTCAAAATCATTATGCCATCGTGTTCATCGGAAATGCCCATTTCTCTTTCGGAGCAAATCATTCCCCGACTGACTTCACCACGAATTTTCGCTTTACCAATTTTAAATTTTCCCGGGAGAACAGCTCCTACAGGTGCAAAAGCTATTTTTTGACCCACATCCACATTATTGGCCCCGCATACAACCGGCAAAGTGTTTTTTCCATCATAAACCTGGCACAAACTAAGTTTATCCGCATTGGGATGTTTGATTCGTTCCTTGACCTCACCGATAATAATATCGCTTAGTTGGGTTGTATCCAGGTCTTCTTCCGCCTCCAGCCCAAGCATTGTTAATGTATCAGCGATTTCTCCAGTGGTGCCGGGGATATCAACAAATTCTTTTAACCAATCAATAGCAACGCGCATTAAAACTGTTCCAAAAATCGCATGTCACCCTGGTACAATAAACGGATATCATCAATCCCGTATTTCAGCATACAAATCCTTTCGATGCCCATGCCAAAAGCAAATCCATGCCAAACATCGGGGTTGAAATCCACTGATTTAAACACTTCCGGATCGACCATTCCACAACCTAGGATTTCGAGCCATTGTCCCCGATTTTCACTCCAGATATCCACTTCTGCACTGGGTTCTGTAAATGGGAAAAAACTCGGACGAAATCTCATTTTGGTATTTGCACCGAACATACGTTTCACAAAATATTCGAGAATGCCCTTCTGATCCGCAAAGGAAACATGTTTATCTACATAAAGGCCCTCCACTTGGTGAAATAGGCAGTAGCTCTTAAAGCTGATCGCTTCATTGCGATATACACGTCCGGGAACAATATATCTCAAGGGTGGATCCTGTTCTTCCATTAAGTGGATTTGCACATTCGAAGTATGGGTGCGCAATACCGTCTCAGGATCGATAAAAAAAGTATCCTGCATATCTCTGGCAGGATGTTCCGGGGGAAAATTTAGAGCGCTGAAATTATGAAAATCGTCGTCAATCTCAGGACCATAAGCCACAGAAAATCCGATATTCATAAAAATGGATTTTATGTCCTCCATAGTCTGTTGGATCGGATGGGTATGCCCGACCGGAAATTCTAATCCCGGGAGCGTATAATCTGATTCACCATTGTTAGATTTTCCGGAAACGGATGAATCTATTTTGGAATTAAAAAATGAACTGATTTCCTGCTTCAATTCATTTAAAAGTTTCCCAGCTAAGGGGCGATTTTCGGGAGTTACATCCTTCATGGATGTGAATAGATCGGAGACAAGGCCTTTCCGGCCCATATATTTTATACGTAAATCTTCTGCCGACTGTTGGTCTTTTGGGAAAGGATCAGAATCGGTCCGGAATGAACTCCGGACCGATTCGATTGATTCCTTCAGATTCATCAACTGTTAACGGCTTTTGCCAGTTCGGCAAAGGTGTTGGGCTCGTTCATAGCCATATCGGCTAGTACCTTACGGTCGAGATCAATTCCCTTTACTTTTAGTCCATTGATGAACTGTGAATAGGACAAGCCATGTTGCCGCGCAGCCGCATTAATCCGGATAATCCACAGACGTCTGAAATGACGTTTTTTCTGTCTCCTATCCCGATATGCATACAGTCCTGCCTTCTCTACTGCATCTTTTGCAGTTTTGAAGTTGCGGCTCCGGGCACCATAGTAGCCCTTGGCCTGCTTCACTATTTTGCGATGTCGTCTGTGCCGAGGCACAGAACTATTTGCTCTAGGCATTTTAGTCTCCTATTTTATTGAGCAATCATCCGACGGACGCGCTTTTCTTCAGATGCATCGACCAATCCTGGCTGACGCATCTTCCGTTTTGCACTGTTACTCCGGCGAATGAGCATATGGCTATGGTTTGCTTTGTTTCGTCTTATTTTACCAGTACCTGTCAAACGAAACCGTTTGGCGGCACTGCGTCTTGTTTTCTGCTTTGGCATTGACTTTCTCCTATTTGCCAGTCAAAACGATCGTCTGTCGACGACCTTCCAATTTCCCATGCTTTTCAACGACAGCAATGTCAGAAAGCATATCGATTACGCGGTTGAGTACATCCAGTCCTAAATCCAGACGGGACAATTCACGACCGCGATACATAAGTGTTACTTTTAGTTTACACCCATCGGTTAGAAATTTTCTACCCCGGTTAACCTTTGTTAATAAATCATGATCATCAATTCGTGGGCGAACACGCATTTCTTTAATTTTGACAACATGTTGTTTTTTCTTGCTGGCCTGGGCCTTTTTCTTTTCTTCGTATTTCAATTTACCATAATTGAGAATTTTAGCCACTGGAGGCTTGGCGTTCGGCGCAACTTCGATCAAATCCTGACCGACATCTTTTGCCCGATCAATGGCATCTTCCAACGACATTACACCTAACTCTTCACCACTTTCTGAGATTAATCGAACTTCGTCAGAACGAATATCTTCATTTACTCTGATCTTATTAACTTTCGAGATGGGGTTGACTCCTTTGTTTTATTTCGGAAATTAGGCTTTCGAGCAGATCATTCGCTTTTTCAATGCCTAAGTCGCCAATCAATCTACGGCGTACCGACACGGTATTCTCTGCTGCTTCTTTTTCACCAACAATAGCCATGACAGGTATTTTATTTAGTTCTGCATGGCGGATTTTGGCGCCTATCTTTTCTGGCCGATCATCCAATTTAACACGAATTCCGGCTGCTTTAAATTTTGCTTCGATCGATTTAGCATAATCATGTGATTTTTCTGAAACTGGTAAAATGATCATTTGAGTTGGCCCTAACCATAGAGGGAAATCACCGCCATAATGCTCGAGTAAAAATCCGATAAATCTTTCATGGGTGCTAAGTGGGGCACGGTGGATACACAATGGTGTCTGCTCGGTACCGTTCTCGTCAGTGTAAGTAAGTCCAAAACGCTTGGGGATGACAAAATCAACTTGGTTGGTCGCCAAGGTAAATTCTTTTCCGATGGCACTCCAAACCTGGACATCCACTTTGGGTCCGTAGAATGCTGCCTCTCCAGAGATTTCAGTAAAATTTATACCACTAGATTTTAGAGCGTCTCGAACGGTTTTTTCAGTTTCTACCCAAAGTTCCGGTTCATTGATATATTTTTTCCCCAAGTCTGCCGGATCATGGAGACTTAAGCGCATTTCATATTTTTCGATACCAAAAATTTCAAAATACTCCAGGTACATATTGCATACATCAATGAACTCAGCATCAAAATCTTCTTTAGAACAATAAATATGAGCATCATTCATCTGCATGCTTCGTACGCGCATGAGCCCAAATAGCTGCCCCGATTTTTCATAACGGTAGCAAGTACCGTACTCTGAAATACGGAATGGCAGGTCACGATAACTTTTGGGGGACGCGCCATAAATTTTATGATGATGGGGGCAATTCATAGGCTTGACGTAATATTCAATCCCATCAATATCCATTGCCGGATACATGGCATCTTTATACAAATCCAAATGCCCGGATTTTTCGTATAAGTCCCCTTTTGTCAAATGAGGCGTTCTTACCCGCTGGTAACCATGACGAGTTTCCGTTTCTTTTGCCAAGGACTCCAATTCATCAATGATGACGCCGCCATTTGGCAACCATAACGGTAACCCGGGACCGACTTCATCATCGAATGTGTAAATTTCTAACTCTTTACCCAGTTTGCGATGATCGCGTTTTTTGGCTTCTTCCAGGAAATTCAAGTAATCCCTGAGTGCATCCTTCGAAGAGAATACAGTGCCATAAATGCGCTGGAGCATTTTATTATTTTCATCCCCGCGCCAATAAGCTCCAGAGCTACTTAGTAATTTGAAATGTTTTATTTTTCCTGTAGATGGGACATGTGGGCCGCGGCAAAGGTCAATAAATTCACCTTGGCTATAAACTGATATATTATCAGATTTATCAATTTGCTCAATAATTTCGACTTTATAATTCTCACCCAGACCTTTAAATAAATCAATGGCTTCATCCCGGCTCATTTCTCGTCGTGATACTGGCAGATTTTCTTTGGTAATCTCTCGCATTTTATTTTCAATCTTTTCCAGATCGTCATCAGAAAATGTACCGTCGATATCGAAGTCATAATAGAAACGGTTTTCAATCGCCGGACCAATCGTAACCTGGCTGTCCGGCCATAATGATTTCACGGCTTGGGCCATTAAATGGGCAGTGCTGTGGAGGAGAACTTCGTGACCCTCGGGTGAACTACCCGTATGTAAATTCAACTCAGCATCATCCAGAATGGGCACATTCGCATCGGTAAATTCGCCGTTGATGGATGCGGCAACCGTATCTTTGGCCAATCGAGATCCAATGCTTTCAGCGACTTCCAGCGGTGTAACTCCTGCCTCGTAGGTCCGTGTGGACTTATCCGGTAATGTTATAGTGATTTCGCTCATGGGATGGGTATAGTGAAATTCAAATTATAGCGCAAAGCAGCCGTACTTCGCATTAAGCGAAATCGACTCCACCGAGGAAGGTTTTGAATATGATAAATGCATCATTCTAATGTTTTGACTTGGTGAAGAATAAGATTTTTTCAGGACTGATGAAAATAGTCTTTTCTTCTGTCGGCAATAATCCCGGACTAACAAGAATTTGCAGACATTATTTTCTTAAGCGATAATCCCGATAAGTCGGGAAACCGCCGGCGCAATCACCGTGGGCGATAACGGAGTCGAACCGCTGACCTCTACGATGTCAACGTAGCGCTCTAACCAACTGAGCTAATCGCCCTGCAAAAAAGCCCGGGAAATTAACTGTGTTACTGAATAAGATGGAAAGAATAATTACAGTTTAATTTTCTGTTAATTCTGAAGGAACCAGAGATGATTCGTATACAAGTTTATCGGATAAAATATCTAATGCTGTTTGAACAGTATTATCATCTTTCAACGCCTGTTTGAGTCTGCCCTCCGGGCCATTCATTAATCCGGCAAACTCCAACAAAATAACTTGTCTGATATCTACCGATTCCGACGCCCTACTCTCATTTTCCTGATCCGTATAAAATTGGGAAATGACGGATAATGCTTTGTTTACTTCGACGTGAGAACTGTCTAGCTCAGCAATCTTCTCAGAGACAGTTTCCAATTCTTTCTCACCGGGAAGCAGAATATTATCATCCTGTTCTTCAATAAAGTTTTGAAATTTATCCATGATAGCATTATCATTTTCCACATCAGCAAAAGTTTTATATTGATGTTTATTTCTCTGTGCAAACGAATAGAAATAACCTCTCCGCCAATACTGACTGGATAAAGATTGCATCAGTTCAGGGACAACAGTTGAGTCGGGCGTAATTCCGCCATTCCCTAGAACTTTCCTGCCGCCCAATGTGGTAAATACCGAATCTTCTTCTGTTTTATTCAGAATATATTTTTCATCAATATAATCCCGCTTTTGGATAAACCGGCCGCTAGGAACATAGTAACGAGCAGTTGTCACTTTGATACTTCGTTTATCGTCGATTTGAAACTGAGTTTGAACGAGTCCTTTTCCATAGGATTTTTGACCCAGAACGATTCCACGATCTAAATCCTGAATGGCTCCTGCGACAATTTCACTGGCAGAAGCACTCCCCTGGTTGATGAGTATAGCAATTTTTACATCCGTAGGAATAAGCGGTTTTCTTCTGGAGAAAAATGTTCGGTTCGAATCTTTCGTCCGGCCTTTTGTTGAGACAAGGGGACTGTCTTTTGTGATCATCATGTCAAGAATCGACACAGCTGCAGAGAGCAGTCCACCCGGATTATCTCTTAAATCAATGACCAATTCCTTCGCATTATGATCTAGAAGTGACTTAAACGCTGAATGCATTTCGGTAGGTGAATTCCGGGAAAAACGATTCAACCTGACGTATCCCGTTGTTGGTGAAAGCATTCCGGAATAAGTCACGTCTTTTACTTTAATATCCGAACGAATGAGATTGAAAACAATAGGTTCATCTTCGCCAAATCGTTTTACAGTCAATTTTACTTGAGTCCCTTTTTCACCCCGAATATTAGACGCTGCTTCATTGAAAGTCATTTTTTTGACATCTTTTTCGTCAACTTTCAATATGATATCACCGCTCATAATTCCAGCTTTTTTTGCCGGCCCCCCATCCATAGGCGCTACAACTGACATAGTTTTATTCCGATATCCCAATTGAATGCCGACACCGCCATATTTCCCCCTGCTGAGGAGGTTTACCTGGTGTTGCTCATCCTCTACCATAAAAACAGTATACGGGTCTAAATTTTGAGTAATACCCTGAATGCTTGCTTTGGTGAATGCTTCAGGATCTAACTCATCCACATAGGTTGAAAATATCTGATTATAAACCTGGTTAAACAGGCGCTGGGATTGGCCAATTTTTCGATAAAAATTGGATTGGGTTACGGCGAGCGAAACAACGCCGGTTATGACCGCCAATGGGATAAAAAGTTTAAATAAGTATTTTTTCATGAGAATAATTGTCTCCTTCGTAATTCTGCTAAAATGGACCCGTGTATATTTTTGATTGAATCATGACCGTCGACTACGACGAATCGTTCTTGAAATCGATTGGCTAAGTCAAGATAGGCATTACGCACATTTGCCTGCAATTCTATACCTGCACGTTCAATTCGGTCTTTTTCCTGACTTTTCCTACGGGATGCCTCCTCTGGTAACACATCTACGAAAAAAGTGACTTGAGGTTCCAAATCATAGGTGGCAAATTTATTTAAATTTATGAGCCATTCTAATTCCAATTTTCGTCCCCCACCTTGGTAAGCCAAAGTTGAATCTGAGTATCGATCAGCGATGACATTAATTCCTGCATTTAAATTGGGCTGAATCACTTCATAAGTTAATTGTGCGCGACTGCCGGTCATGAGCAATGCCTCAGTTCGGTCACAGATATCTTCCAAATGGCGATGCAGTAATATTTCCCGAATCTCTTCTGAAATTGTAGTCCCGCCTGGCTCCCTAACCAAAATCGTTTTCATGCCTGAATTATTCATAGCTTCCACAAGCATTTTGACTTGGGTACTCTTTCCGCAACCGTCAATGCCTTCAAACGTGATAAGCTTTCCTTTAGAAATAGACATTTGGATCGTCCTTACCAATTATGATGACAAATTCACCCCGTGGTGTATGTTGAGTAAAATGCGATAATAATTCCGATACTTTTCCTCGAACCATTTCTTCATGCAATTTGGTGAGTTCACGCCCGATAACTGCCGGCCGGTCTCCTAAATTCTCTAAAATATCTTTTAATGTACGCAGGATTCGTTTGGGACTTTCATAAAAAATGATTGTTGCTTCTACTGCACTCAAACGCTGAAGCTTGGACTTCCGCCCTTTTTTATGGGGCAAAAATCCTTCAAATATAAATCGGTCCGTGGGTAACCCCGAAGCAACCAGCGCCGTGATTGATGCCGAAGCGCCCGGAATGGCTTCTACGCGGCAATCCACTTCGATAGCGGCACGAATTAATCTATAGGCCGGATCACTTATACCCGGCGTTCCGGCGTCGGTAACGACTGAAATATCCTTCCCGGAATTTAAGTGATCGATAATTTGGGGAATTCGCGTAAACCTGTTATGTTCATAATAGCTCATCATTGGCGTAGGAATATCATAATGATTCAACAACTTTTTTGTCTGTCTTGTATCTTCGGCGGCAATCAATGAAGATTCCTTTAGAATGCGTAAAGCCCGGAGAGTGATATCCTCTAAGTTTCCAATGGGCGTTGATACGATATAAAGCGTGCCGCTTTCAAGCATCTGGATTACAGTCTATTCAATGCCCGGTTGATCATATTCAGTCCCTGATCAATTTCGGATTGTGAAATATTTAGATGGGGTCGGAAGCGGATGGATGTATGTCCGCAGCCAAGCATCAGGGCGCCTTCATCGGCGATCAATCCAATGACCTTATTTCGTTCTGCCGTATCTCTTAAATCAAAGGCACCAAACAACCCCCGATTGCGTACATTTGATAAAATTTCAGGGTGCTCCTTTTGCAGGGATTCCAATTTTTGTTGTAAGTAAGCGCCATTTTCGGCCACCTGGTCTAACAGGTTTTCCTGTTCGATGATTTCCAAATAAATCGTAAATCGAACCATATCCACCAGGTTGCCGCCCCAAGTCGAATTTATCCTGCTGGATTCTTTAAAAACATGACCTGTGACCTCATCTAATCGATGGCCGGCAAAAATACCACATACCTGGGTTTTTTTACCAAAGCAGATAATATCAGGTCGGCAATCCTCGCCGTAATGTTGGTGCGCCCACATTTTTCCTGTGATTCCAACGCCTGTTTGGACTTCGTCATAAATCAGGAGGAAATCATGTTTGTCCGCTAATTTTCTCAATTGACTGAAAAATGACTCCCTGAAATGATTGTCGCCCCCTTCTCCCTGGATAGGCTCAATGATAAGAGCTGCAATATCATCTGGATATTGTTCCAAGGCGGCCTCAATTTGTTGAATTGCCTTTTCTTCATTTTGTTTTACGCCGGCAACCACTTCATCGGTGATAGGAAACCGTAGTTTTGGATTATCAATCCTCGGCCATTTAAATTTTGGAAAATATTGTGTTTTTCGCTGGTCCGGAGAATCGGTAAGACTTAGCGTATAACCGGAGCGTCCGTGAAAACATTCCTTAAAGTGGAGTATTGTTGAACCACCATCATTTTTACCGGCGGCTAAATTTTTACGTACTTTCCAATCGAAGGCCGTTTTGAGCGCATTTTCTACTGCCAATGCACCACCCTCAACGTAAAAGGCGTATGGTAAATAATCCGGCTGAGCCAAGCGTCCCATTGCAGACACAAACTCGGCCATTTGAGTCGAATAAACGTCAGAATTGGTCGGTTTATTCAGAGCCGCAATGGTTAGCCGTTCTTTATTGTCCAAAACATAAGGATGGTTATACCCGACCGACATTGATGCGAACATGGAAAATAGATCCAAATATTCTTTACCATCACGATAATCCACTAGCCACGAGCCGTGACTTTTTTCCAAATCTATCACATGATCCATGCCATCAGCCAGCATATATAGGCCAATACTTTTTTTCACATTATCCGCTGCAATATTAGTCATTATTTATTTGGTATCCTTTAATATTATGTACGATATTCTATTTACTTAAATCAAATTTTATACCCTGAGCCAAAGGGAGTTCAGAACTCCAATTTAGAGTATTCGTCTGCCGTCTCATGTATTGTTTCCATGAGTCAGAACCGGATTCACGTCCGCCGCCGGTTTCTTTTTCACCACCAAAGGCTCCGCCGATTTCAGCGCCGGATGTACCGATATTTATATTGGCAATTCCGCAATCACTTCCGCGATGGGACAAAAAATATTCTGCATGGCTTACGTTGGAGGTAAACATGGCTGATGAAAGTCCCTGAGGAACATCATTGTGCATATCAACTGCTTCTTCAAGGGTCTTGAAAGGAATCACGTAAAGAATCGGTGCGAATGTTTCAGACTGGACAATATCCCATTCATTTTTGGCCTTGACGATTGCCGGTGTAACGAAATTGCCATCACCTTCTAATCGTGAGCCACCACACAACACTTCTCCGCCGGCCTTTTTAACCGCTTCAATTGCCTTCACATAATCATTCACCGCATTTTGATTGACGAGCGGTCCCATTAAGGTCCCTTCTTCCAGAGGATTACCAATATTCACCTGTTTATAGGCATTAACCAATTGGGATAAAAAAGTATCCTGGATACTATCCTGAATAAGGATTCGCCTTGTTGAAGTGCATCGTTGCCCGGCAGTTCCCACCGCCCCGAAGGCCACCGCAGGAATAGCCATTTCAAGATTGGCCGTTTCATCGATAATAATTGCGTTATTACCGCCAAGTTCAAGAATTGTTTTTCCAAATCTGCTGGAAACCGTCGCGGCCACGTGGCGCCCCATAGCTGTAGAACCGGTAAATGAGATTAAGGGCAGACGGCTATCATTCAGCATTTTTTCTCCAACGATGGACCCACGTCCAATCACCGATGAAAAAATGCCTGTATAACCATTTTTTTCCATGACTTCATTACATATATTTTGCAGCGCAATAGCACATAACGGCACACTTGAGGATGGTTTCCATATGGTTGTGTCTCCGCAAATTGCGGCAATAAATGCATTCCACGCCCATACGGCTACGGGAAAATTAAATGCGGAAATCACACCGATCGCTCCCATAGGATGCCACTGCTCATACATGCGATGATCCGGACGTTCTGAATGCATCGTTTTACCATATAACATGCGAGACTGACCAACTGCGAAATCGGCAATATCGATCATCTCCTGGACTTCCCCATCGCCTTCTTGCTTGATTTTACCCATTTCTAAAGAGACCAAACTACCGAGGGCATCTTTTTTCTCCCGCAGTGCGTCTCCCATTTCACGAACGAGTTGACCGCGAATTGGCGCAGGAACCTTCCTGAAATCCCTGAAAGCTGCTTCTGCTTCCTGAACAGTACGCTCATAATCAGATTCAGTGGCTTGATACACACTGGCTATCACTTCACCCGTAGCAGGATTGATTGAATCAATTAAGCCGCCTTCTTTAGATGATGACCATTTACCGGCGCCTGAACAAGCGCCATAGTTAACATTCTGTATTCCGAGTGTTGATAATATCGAATTCATAATTAATATTCCTTAAAGTGATTTGATAACATCGTCGATTGCATCGGCAATGCGATCAATTTGATCCGCAGAAATGGTCAGCGCAGGCGCGACACGAACGGTTGAATGGTGCGTTTCTTTTGCATATACACCACGTTTTAATAATTCCACAGAAACATGGTGACCGTCAAGCTTGGGGGCATCATGCATTTCAAATGCCGTCAATAAGCCCTTACCCCGTACTTCTTTTACTTTATCCGGGAATCTGTCTTTCATAGCATTGAATCGGCCGATTAACTGGTCACCCCGTTCATTGGCCTTATCGGCCAGATTTTCATCCACCATAACTTTAATCGCATAAGTAGCCACTACCGCGCCCAATGGATATCCGCCGAAAGTTGAACCTTCAGAACCCGGCGTTAATACGCCAATAACTTCATCCCTACCTGCCACAAATGAAACCGGCAAAAGTCCGCCTCCGGCTGCTTTACCACATCCCATTAGATCTGGTTTAACGCCAAATAATTGATGGGCAAAATGGGCCCCGGTTCTGGCGAATCCAGTTTGAACTTCATCCATGGCCAAAAGAATATTGTGTTTTTTACACAAAGCTGATACCCGGGGCCAGTAATCGGCATCGGGGACAATCACGCCCGCTTCTCCCTGGATGGGTTCAACCAAATAAGCTGCAATACGCTCACCCTTCTTTTCGAACAATGATTCAAGCGCATCGATATTATTGTACTCTACCAATTCAATTCCCGGAACCTTTGGTCCAAAGTCATCATAGGCATCAGGATCGTCTGACATGGAGATGGCTGTTATAGATCTGCCGTGGAAATTACCTTTGGCTGCCACTATGATAGCTTCATCCTTGGGAATTCCCTTCACCCGATATCCCCAGCGCCTGGATAGCTTAAACATTAACTCCGGCGCCTCAACTCCGACAACTTTTGGAACCACTCGATCCATATCTGTTATGGCCGTGGCCGCCATCAAAAAAGCGCCCATATATTTATGCCGAATCGACCGGGGAACTGTGGGCAGTTTTTCTTCGGTTAAATGTTTGACGACTGCATCCACGATAGTCTGGTTTAACTGACCCTGGTTCACAGCTGAATAACAGCATAATCCATCAATCAATTCTTCCTCTATATATGATGAGAGGTCGTTAGGATTTGGTTTTCGGGCAATGAGTGTAGAAGAGTCTTTTACATGTGAAACAACAACATTTTCCAGTGGGCTATAATTATTGCCACCTTTTTGTTTTTCTATTTTTTCATGCTGTGCGGGAGTCAGGTCGCCGAGCCGGATACCATTTACGGTTAAATTATCACCAAATCCGGTGATTGAAACATTGGGCATGAGTTACCTTGTTATTATTGGTTCTAAATATTCTGGAAATAAGCCGACGAATTTACATTTTCGATATCAGATTTGGAAGGGTTGTTCGCTTAATATTGTAAGAAACATTTGAAAAATTCTTTGCCCAAACCTGGCAGCTTTTCATCCTCTCTCTTCCGCCTGCAACAAACTCTCGAATTAGGCGGGGATGGTCAAGTATCAGGGAAGTTTTAACTCTTTGTCCTTCACGTTCTGAGATACGGAACGGTCTCTATAAGAAAGAAACGAATATAAAAACGAGTGGACTCGTAAATATAAGTGAATCAAACCGGTCGAGCACACCGCCATGACCGAGAAGAAATTTTCCTGAATCCTTCACGCCTGCATCGCGTTTGAACATGGATTCTACGAAATCGCCTAACTGACCGCAAATGCCGACAATAAAAGTGAGTGTTAATATTTGCAAAAGGCTGATATCATATTGAATTAAACCAATGATATCCATCACATAAAATGAAATAAACGAGCCAACAATTCCACCCACGAATCCAACAGTTGTTTTATTAGGACTAATGCGCTCAATCAGTTTTTTCTTACCCCATAATTTACCAAATGAATAGGCACAAGAATCGCAAATCCATACAGTAAGAATCATAGCCATTGTAAAGTGACTGCCATTTAGGGTATCCCAGTTCCTTAAAGCAATCATGGTACCTAATAAACCGGCAACATAAACTATTCCACCAAAGGTGACAGAGATGTTTTCTAATGGGTTTTTCTTTCCGCTGAATAATTCGATAAATAATGAAATAACGATTAGTATCAAAAATATTGCCCCCATTGAAAATCGATTCAAATGAGGATAATGATAATAAAATGAACAAATTAGAATTCCCATTATGAAGCCAACCCAAACAATTGGTTTTGGTCCCTTAGTTATTTTCAGTCGATAAAATTCATTCAGACTTAATAGGACTGCCAACGTAACAAAAACTGCGAATGAAACACCTCCCGTATATAAAAGATAAATAATTGCCGGAATACCTAAAACAGTTACCGGTAAGCGAGTCCAAAACGTACTTTTCATATTTAAACCAATACTTCTATTTCTTTTTGTAAAACTTTTACATGGATTGGGGTACTTCCCAGCATTTCCCCATCGATATTCAGGGTATTCCGATCTTCCGGTTTAATGGTGAATTCACTCACCTGTCTATAATCGATGGCAGGATCTCCGATATGCTTACCACTAAATATTTTCGGGAATAAGCGCAATAATTTGATCCGCCCCACTTTTCTGACTATTAGGAGGTCAATCATCCCATCATCCAATCTTGCCAAGGGAGCTATTTGCATCCCTTTCCCGATGTGAATTGTGTTGCATCCAATGATAAACCCAAAATCGGCACCAATCATGTTACCATCAATTTCAACTCGTGCAAATCGCTTTCGATTTCTAATCACTTCTATGATTGAAGCAACATTATACCGTTGGCCGCGCATCCACCTTAATTTTTCGGCCAAATTGTTGGCATCGGTAGGAATTCCCCACCCGACAAGGTTGAAACCATAATGTACAACGCCATCTGCGTTGCAGCGAAAAATATCAATGGGTCTGCGTCTACCTGTGACAATGCGCTTGGCCGCGTTCACCGGATCAAGACAATCCATGTCGTGCATAAAAGAGTTTCCCGTGCCTCCGGTGATAAGACCGATGGGAATTCTCTGACTATCTTTTCGGGTCATGATCCCGTTGATAACTTCGTGCATAGTGCCATCCCCGCCAATGCAGCAAAATCCATCATAATGTGCCAGATCAATGTTGCGTGCAATATCTCTAGCATGTCCCGCGTATTCGGTCTCAACGATGTTAACCTCTGCGTTGGCTTTCTCAAATACAGGCACAACTTTTTCAAGGATGCGCATTCCTTTTTTATTGCCCGAAAGGGGATTGACAGTAATGGTGTACCTTGCCATATTAATCTCTGTGTTTCATATACTTATTATCGCCCCACTCAATCACCTCGATTTTTACCTTAGCTGTGCCATTATTTGTGAAGCCCAGTTTTTTTGCGGCGCCATAGGAACAATCCAATATGCGTCCTTTTACATACGGTCCGCGATCATTAATACGTAAAATAAGTGATTTATTATTCTCTAAGTTCGTCACACGGACAATGGTATTCAAAGGGAGAGTTTTATGGGCTGCCGTGAGTCCATACATGTCATACACCTCACCATTAGCGGTGAGCTTGCCATGGAAATCTTCAGCATAAAAAGAGCTGACACCAGTCATGACCTTGCGATGTTTTACTTTGGATGTCGTTTTGAGGGCTGTCGGTTTTGTTCTCGATGAGCCGGGTTTAACAGGGTCTGTTCGATACCGTGGTGAATTTGAACATCCACTTGCTATCATTAAAACAATGATTATCGAAATAAATTTAGGCATCGTTCAGGGATGGGTCCGAACTGATCCAATTAAATTTGAGGCGGCACTTCGATTTGTGTCGTTTAGAAATGAATCAAATGAATCAAGAATATCTTCCCCAATGCCGGGATTCCTGAAATTAGCAGTACCCACCTGAACCGCCGCCGATCCAGCCATCATGTATTCAACCACATCCTCGCCATTCACGATGCCACCCATACCAATAATTGGGATGGTTAGCTTTTGATATAATTTGTGAACTGCAGCTAACCCAACCGGTTTGATCGCCGGTCCTGACAGTCCGCCATAGGTCGTAAAAATGTTGTTTAATCCTGTCTTTGAGTTAATACTCATGCCTACGACAGTATTAATGGCCGAAACAGCGTCGGCGCCTGCATTTTGGGCGCTGAGCCCAATTGAAACAATATCAGAAACATTTGGGCTCAATTTCATAATGAGCGTCCGTTCAGTTAATGCTCTCAACTTTTCCGTTAATTTTGCAGTCATTTCGCAATCAACACCAAATTCCATACCACCTTTTTTTACATTTGGACAGGAAATATTAATTTCATACCCGGCAATCACTGATGATACGGACTCCACCATTTCCATGACTTCAACATATTCCTGGATATCCGTCCCGGCGATGTTCATTATAATTTTGGTTGAAAGGTCGTCATAGATTGGCAGAAGACCGCGTATGTACCTTTCAACACCAATGTTAGCTAAACCAATGGAATTGATCATTCCCGACGGTGTTTCTACAATGCGCGGTGGTGGATTTCCTTCCCGTGGTTGGCGGGTGATAGATTTTGTTACAATGGCACCCAACCGATTCACGTCCACCAGTTCCGGTGCTTCTGTTCCGTAACCGAACGTTCCGGACGCTACCCAGATTGGGTTTTCATACGTTTCATTTCCGATTTTTATTTTGAGGTCAGCCAAATTTGACATCCTTCGCTTCATAAACGGGTCCATCCATGCACACCAATGAATATTTCTCATGGTAACTATGATCTTGTATCTCAGTATCTCGGCGATGTACGACACATCCTTGGCAAAGTCCAACACCACATCCCATATAACTTTCAACGGATAGTTGGGTCGGCACGTTATTTGTTATTGAAAATTTCCGCACTGCTTCCATCATCGGTTCCGGGCCGCAGGCATACAGATATGCATTTTTATTTTCTTTGACACTTCGTTCTAATGGCCCCATCACTGTCCCCTCTTCACCGATAGTGCCGTCATCAGTTGAGAGGAATATATTATTCTTCGGCTCATGTTTAATGAAATGTTCATTGCCAGACCGGGCACCAATGATAATTGTATGGTCAACGTTAGCTTCGTCGCATTCTTGTCTCAAATTTAAAATAGGCGCCAATCCAACGCCACCCCCAACCAATATGGGATATGCCCCATTATTCCAATTTGAGAAAGTGTTTCCCAAAGGTCCCATTAATTCTGCCGAATCACCTTCTATTTTTTCCGATAGAATTCGGGTTACATCACCAAATATTTTATATATAATTGATACATATCCTTCCTCCGCAGACGCAATACTCATGGGCCGACGCAATGGATGGTGCCAGTTATCTATTGCCAAAATATTAATAAACTGACCTGAACCGGTATAGACTTGGGCAATTTGAGGTGCTTCAAAATGCATTTCCCAAATATTGCGCGCCACCTCGCGGTTTGATTTTATTCGGGCGCGTTCAATTATCATTGATTACGGAGGTATCCACAAGGACAGAATTTAAGAATAAGCTACGTTTTTTAGAGAATGCAGCCTGGTCGGAACCACCATGGTATCTCAATATCCACTCATAATACTTCAAAGCACTGTCCGCTTGGGCATAATGATAATCGTATTGATAGGCTAAAAAATAGGCCGCTTTTACGCTGGATTCCGATACGGTATCTTCATTAATGATTTCTCGATAATCATCGATAGCTAAAGCTAAATCGGAATTCCGATTTTGCTCGGCCAAAACTAATTTTTCGTCAGAAGTCGACGCCAAAGGTTTATAAGATTCATTGGTATGAATGATGGCCAAAGCATAATCCGTTTTGGGGAATTCATAGATGATACGATGTTTTAGCTGCTTGACTAATGCTGTGTCCCCCATATCTTCTAGTAGTACCGATTTTGTGTACAGAGCTTTTGGCAATAATTCAGATTGATTCGCATAGTGGATCAACAAATCTAAATAAATGAGTGCCGTGTCACTTCGCCCAAAATGGAACGCTTCCAATTCTGTGATGCTGTATAAAATCTTAGCCATTTCATTTTGCTCATTTTCGAGAAATTGAAAATCAGTGATTGTATCAGAATCTGCAATCCGAACAGACCAAGGTTCAAGATCTAACTTTGATTGTTGGTATGCTTTGATTTCCTTAATTCTAACTTGAGCCGGTAGTGAATACAGTGAATTTCTATTTTCTTTTCCAACTGAGCCAAATTGTTTTAAGGCTGCGTCCAAATCCCAATTATCGTGGATAGAATAATTCCCTAGCTTGTAATATGCTTCAGCGGAAGCCTTTGTTTTTGGGTAATCCTGAACGATGGATTCTAATCTTGTTCTGGCTTCTGACGTCATATTTTGTTGTTCGTATAGTTTAGCAAGTTCAAGTTCAAGGCTCGCATATATGGCTGTATAGTCCTCGTCCAGCAGCATATTCTTTATGGAATTTGTTGCCAAGTTTAAATCGCCTTTTAAACGATAAATTTGCACGATTTTCAGATGCCCCTCCTGCACCTGTTTTTTCGATTGGGAATTCTTAATCACTTGACGATAAGCAGACAAGGCGCGATCAAAAACTTTGTCTTCGAAGGAAAGTTCCGCAATGCGATAATAAATCTGTCCCTTCTCATTTTGATCCCGAATTTTTTCCGCTGCTTTTTCAAGATAATCCATTGACTCAGACTGCATCTCCTGCTCAAGAAATATCTCAGCGATCGCTAGATATACTTTAGCCTCCATATCAGAATTGATGCCATACTGAATTAATTCATTTAATCCGTTGATTGCCGGTTGTGGTTTGCCCTGTTTCCATTTGATCAACGATGACCAAAATGCTACCTCAACATGAACATCCTCACCAAATTCATTATCTAACTCACCGAGGGTATTAATGGCAGGCCTGAGCTCACCCAGATGAAATTGAGATTGAGCAATATACGAAAGGGCCTTTTCCCGTAAATTGAATTCAGGATAATTATCAAGGACAAACCGGGATTTTTCAATCACCTTTTCATAATCGTTGATGGCCGATTGGGGAAGTTGTTCACCACGATTTTCAAGGCGGACTTTCTCTGCCTTTTCAAAATAATCTTCTGCATTGTAAAATGTGTTGAAGTAGGCTTTGAAATTGGTGCAAGAAATAATTACAAGTCCTGCAATAGAAATAAAGATCCGGGCTGATGTATAAATGCGATTTTTGGGCATATTCTTTGCTGAGAAGTTCCTTCATTTCAATCATTATTTAAAAATAATTTATTACATGCATTTGAAATGGATTATAGCACTTTTAATAAGCCTTGGAGCACTCACTGCGCAGATGGATGAATTTGTTAAAAATCCGGGTTATATCGATGTTAAAGCCGACACAATTGCCGTTCCCATTTATATTGATGGAACGTTAATCGGCCACACACCACTTGATCGGCCTGTCCCCGTTTTGGAAGGCATCCATCATATTACCCACCATCCGCCATCCTTTCGGGATCCTTTTTTGCAATTTGCAAAAACAGAAACTGTCAAACAACTTTTTGTGTTGAGTGGTGATACTGTTCATGTTCGGTTGGATACCCAGCTGATGGAAAATCGATTGATTCGAGCAAAACGCGAATACCACCTAACAAATTATTTCGGAATAGGATTCAGTCTTTTAGTTCTCTGGCAGTTGTGGATTTTAGCCAATTAAAGGATCAAAGAATTATTGTCATGCCTAAATTCATTCCTAAATTCTAACATGAGTAACAATCAAGATTTAGATAATTCAGTTAAATTCCGTCCTGATTATAAATGGCCAGAGCCCGGATCAGAACGAATTTGCCCAAAATGTGATAAACCGATGCAATTACAGGCCAATTTGCGAGATTATTATGGCAAGCCCTGGTGGTGTCATAGTTGTCAATGGCAGTATTCGGAGGAAGATTTAAACGGCTAAATCGTTTAAGCTTCAAACAATTCGGTATAATCAGACATTATACTATCAATAACCCATCTGACCAGAACATAGTCATCAAGCAAGCCTAATTGTGCTGAACTATCAGGTATTTCGTCGTATTCTTCCAAAAAATATTCCAATGCGAAGACAATTCTTTTTTGTATATCTTCATTTAAATCAGGCAAATCTCTCAACAGTGCTACCAATTTTGAGATATCGGTTACTAGGATAATTTGGTAATTGAGCAAAGTTGGATTCGAAACCAGAGCCTCTAACTTTTGAGGTATTTCTTTTAACACTATTGGTATGATATTTAAATCAATTTCCGCAATCCGTTTTTCATATCGGTCTTTGTCTTCTTGGGTGAGTTTGAGTAGTACGGAACTATTCATGATAGCAAATTTAGAATAAATACTTGAATAATATCATCATGAATGCAGAAGAAATAATTAAAGATAAATTATCCAAACACATGGAGCTGATCCATTTGGAATTGCGGGACACAACCGGTAAACATGTTCATCACCAGAATTTTGACGGGGGATTGCATTTATCCGCTACAATCGTGTCGGGTAATTTTAGAGGCAAATCCCTTCTGGAAAGACATCAGCTTGTGTATACTGCCCTCGGTTCTTTAATTAAAAATGAAATCCATGCGTTTACTATGAAAACATTTACTCCTGAAGAATGGGAATTGGCACGACGTAATATATAATATTGGAACCATCAGAATAAATTGGACGCAACGTTAGCTCAATCATTGGCTTAACATCGCTTCCCGCTTCGCTTTAAATTCTGTCCCCTCGCCCCACTTTGGCCATTCATCATGCTGACCAAGGGCATAGCCAACCCTGAACAAAATCCGCGCATCTTCTACCATACCAGAAAAGTCCCAATCTTCTTTCACTTCATCCGAAACAGAGTGATAATCAATATTAGTGTATTCATCCTTTTTCTGGTGACCATATTCTTTCCCTTTCCCGACGACATCTAAACCCGCATCTACATAGAGTGCCGGGACGCCCTGCTTAGCAAAGGCGAAATGGTCCGATCGGTAGTAAAAGCCTTTTTCCGGTTCTGCATCAGGGATGAGATATTTATCATTTTGGTCGGCTGCGTATTCTAACACTTTGTCTAATTCTGAATTTCCTTTTCCCACTACAATCAAGTCTTTTGTTTTTCCGTATGTATTTCCCATGGCGTCGATATTGATAACTGCTAGTGTTTTCTCCAGAGGATACAATGGGTTGATGCTATAATACGTTGCACCTAGCAATCCCTGCTCTTCGGCTGTAACGGCGAGGAACAAAATGCTTCTCTTCGATCCATTCACTAGGTTTGAGAATGCTTCTGCTACGGCCATAATCGTTCCGGTTCCGGAAGCGTTATCATTGGCACCGTTATATATTTGGTCACCTTCCAACTTGGTATTTTTTCCTAAATGATCCCAGTGGGATGTATAAATAATATACTCATTTTTCAATTCCTGGTCGGTTCCTTCATATTTGGCCAAAATATTGTTCGATTCAAATCGGCGTACAGAATTAGACATTTTGCTGGTGAATTTGGTATTCAGGGATATTGCTTTAAAATCCCCGTTAACAGCAGCAGATTTCTGTTCTTGATAATCCAACCCGTTCATTTTGAACAGGCGTTCTGCTGAAGCCAATGGAATCCATCCCTGGAATGACAATGGCCTAATGTCAGGATTTTCAATCGTAAGCTGCTCACCATCGTAACCACCTTGGAGAACGCCAAAAGGATAACCTGCTGGTTCTGTTTCGTGAACAACAATCACACCCGCGGCGCCTTGACGCAATCCTTCTTCAAATTTATAAGACCAACGACCGTAATAGGTCATCGCTTTACCCCCAAACATAGACTCATCCAATTTTCCGTATTTCATGACCGGTGGATCATTCACAAGTACAACGATCACTTTTCCCTTTACGTCCAGTCCTTCAAAATCATTCCATCCATATTCTGGTGCATTGACGCCATATCCACAGAAAACCAAATCGGCATTCTTAATATTGACCGCATCATTCGTCTGGAAAGAATTCCCGACAATGTCATTTCCCACGGTCATGACCCAACGCTCATCATCGGAAATAAATTGGGCTTTTAGGTCAGATATTATTCCGGTCATGGTTGCTTTTTGGATCCATGTACCGTCGGGGTTTCCGGGCTTTAGCCCCAAGTTTCGATATACTTTCGTTAAATATTCAACTGTAAGGTCTTCCCCTATTGTACCCGGGAATCTGCCTTCAAACTTATCTGAGGCCAGAGTAGCTATATGCTTGAGCAACCGTTCTCCCGTAATTGATTCCTGGGCCGTTAGGGCATCTTCTGAATGAACATATTTGTTCCACCCTTCCTGCGGTTTTTCGCAACTCATAAAAAGGATTAATGATAATTGAATAAGAATTGTTTTCTTGAACACGTGTTGTTCTCCGTTAAATGTTCATAGTGAACGTGAATTATTTACTAGAATTTTGGGCGAGTAATTTCGAATTGCCAAATGATTGATACAAGACAGACATAAAAAATATGAGCATGTTTTTAATCACCTTCTTGATGGTGCTCACCATTTGCTTCGATTTGGGCAAAGGCACGTTCTCCATCCTGATATATCGGCAGGAGTCGAAATGTCTTCCTGAGTATTGGTCTAACATTCAGTTACTCCTATTTGGGCTGAAGCCCAATAAATTTTGTCTCAAAACCCCGGCATCAATGCCAGGGTAATTCTTATAGGGTGCGCTGTAGACTTGGTGGATTTCGAGTTGGCTCGAATGATCCATTGTAATTACAGAGCTGTTCTTCGCAGTCCGCCAAGCAGGCAAGGTGGGCAGCGCACAGGATACTCCTTCATTTGCAAGAAGTGAAGCGGATTGCAAATGAATGTATGGGTATGTGTTATCCCCATCAGGGTGGGGAGTAAAGAATAACAATACGTACGGACTGTTGCCCCAGTTTATTTTACCCTGCACTTAAAAACGGCAACTGAAAGATAATAATAGTTACAGGTTTTTGCCCGTCATTTACTGCTCGGTTTCTAGAATACCAAAAGACTCTGGCTTTAGAAATAGTTATATTTACTCCGTGCTTCAGCGCGAGGGTATCAAGAGATCAAATAAGACGGGCTTCCGTAATCATTAAAGTTACCCTGTGCTTTAACACGAGGGTATCAAGAGATCAAAGAAGACGGGCTTCCGTAATCATCATTGTTACCTCGCGCTTTAGCGCGGGGGTAACGAATAACCCATCAAAACGGGCTTTAGCCCAACTATTCCGCAAAACCATACTTCTTAATAAACTCGCCGTATTCTTCAGAAAACGATTTTATCCTGTGATGTTCACCCTGATTTCGGATATACTTTCTAACTCTGGGTAAAACCGATTCACTTACGGAAATAGCAAAGTATTCATCCTGCCAACCGAATTTTCCTTTTATCATTTTCTCTTTATTAATCCAATGAGACGACTCACCTTTCAATAAACCAGCAACTTCGGAAACAGATTGTTTTGCCCCCAACGAAATTAAAACATGAAGATGTTCTTTTCCCCCGTCAATTGAATCAATAAAAATATTTTTTCTCCCGGCATTTTCTTTTATATGGGTAATCATTTCCTTTTTAATTCTTGTCGTCATAAACGGTTGACGTTTTTTAGTTGTCCACACAAAATGGACCCAGATTTTAATATATGCCATTTTTAGTCCTTTTTATTTGGGCTAAAGCCCGCTTATAACTACTTCCATACTCCCTGCCCTAAAGGACAGGGTAATTGTTTTTTCAATTGCCACAAACCACAGCACTATATTTTCTTTATCACTGAGCATAAATGATGGGGGAAGAGTCGTTTAAAAAGCAATTTTGCCATATTTATATTACCCCACGCTACAAGATTGGGATTTCAAGAACGAAAAAGTACGAATTTTACCCGACAATTCCGTAGTGACTTTGGCCTTATCAAACGGTTACAAATTGTAACCGCTTCAATTTCATCTTTTATAAGCTTATTTTTTTTTAAGTTTGATGACATGCTCATATAGGTCGTTCACTGTCCAGATTTTAAAACATAAACATACCACATAAATATAGCTCTTACGCAGCTTCCTTATCCTAGTGAGAGAAACAAATTAAGATGAGTAAGGGGGCCGTTTAAATATCCCCACATCTTTTGGGCCATTCTTTGCCAATCCATAGTTATTTTAAAGCATCTATTGCGTGTTCTTGCTGCTTTTTTATCTTTACACTTTTCTGAATAAACTAATTTCCAATGCAATAATTCTAGTTACACCGTGCTTTAGCGCGGTGTAACTAGAAAACCAAGAAAACGGGCTTTAGCCCATATTTCTGCAAAACGATATTTCCTCATAAACGCAACAAATTTCTATAAATAAAGTCCTCACCCCGCTTGCTCATCGAAATGTGAGAAACGAATGAAGTCGAGCAGAGGGGCTGATCTACATTTCATTACGATCAGTGAAGAGGGATTTAAATATTTCCTTTTCTTTTGACCTACTCTTTGCCGGTGTTATTTTTGAAGTATTTTTCACGTGTTCTTGCTGTTTTAGAATCTTTACACTTCTCTGAATAAAATAATTTTCAATGCAATAATTATAGTTACCCCGTGCTTTAGCGCGGTGGTACCAAAGAACCAACTAAAACGGGCTTTAGCCCAACTATTCCAGAATGAAAGAAGCGAAGAAGATGAGTCCGGAATTATGATCAATAATTCTATTTTTCAGGTGAGAAGTCATGCCCGTATAAGTCATTCCCTCTTCTGATTTTAAAATATAAGCATACCATAAAAATAAAGCTCTCGTCCTGCTTGTCATTCGTAATGAATAAAGCGAATGTAGAATGGCGGAGGGGGAGGGATTCGAACCCCCGAAGGTATTAACCTTGCCGGTTTTCAAGACCGGTGCAATCAGCCAGACTCTGCCACCCCTCCAAAACTCGAAATAAGTAAAAAAAGCTTGGGCCAAATTTAGGATAATTCCCCAAATGTCAGCCAAAGAAATCTTACTTTATCAAAGACATCTTTCTTGTTTTTACAAAGCTGCCGGCCCGAAGCTGATATAAATAGATTCCGTTAGGCAGGTGTCTTGCATTAATTGAAACATAATGGATTCCAGCCTTTTTAACCCCTCGATCCAATTGCATTACTTCCATCCCAAGCAAATTGTATAAGGTGAGTGTAATTTCCCCCGCTACCGGTAATTCATATCGAATTCGGGTTGAAGGGTTAAATGGGTTTGGGTAGTTTTGAATCAGATCGAAATTTTCAGGAATAATGCCTTCGCCAACCGTATCGAGGTTTCCACCTTCAGATCCTTTCAAAATGAAGAGGCCTTCTTCGATGGAGGAAACCAAAATGGTACCGCTACTCAGAAAAGGATAATTGCTCCAGGAACCAACATAGTCCAGGATATTACCAGCTTGGTATGTATCGAAAAAAGCTACCTCTTTGGGATTAGCCACATTTTTGACGTGTAAGACCCTAAGCCCCGCAGAATAATTAGACTGAAATAAGAGATCTCCCCGGACATAATTATTATGGTCTATGGTGTTAAGTCCCGAATAATAGGTTGTCAGTATCGCTGGATTATCCAGATCGGTGAGATCAAATATGATTGTGGTTTGTTCATCGTCGTCTCCTCGGGTTTCATTTAATTCATCGTTGACGAAAAAATAATTCTGATCTTCCGACAACCATCCCTGGTGAATATAACCAAAATTTTCGCCTCGAAATTTTGATATAATTATGGGATTTGATTTATCAGAAATATCGGCAATGCTCAGGGCTGTTTCGTTACAGCTAAATGCAATTTCTTTTCCCTGGTAATCCGCGTCCGGTCCTGAATAAACAACAATTTGTGCGTCATGGGTATATCCGGTCCCTGAACGGCCTGTTCCTGTATGAGAAAAGCATCCGGCAAAGGAGGGTTCTTTCGGATTAGTTATATCAATCATATGAAGCCCTTTACCACATTCATATGCTGTTGTTGGTGCACTAGCAATTCCTGTGACGTATGCAAAACCGGTAGCTTCATTGATCGCAATATTATGGGCGCTGCCAATATTTGTATAATGAGCGGTTGGCTCAAATTCTGTGAAGGTTGAAATTCCTCTCAAACCTTCCAAATCAAAAACTTGTACACCATGATCGTTTGCCCTGTCAGCCACAATATATGCATGGTTTTTATACACTTTTATATCCCGCCAAGTACTGCTATGAGTTGCTGTAGGAAGAAATCCAACCACAAATGGGTTGATTGGGTCAGAAATATCGACAAATGAAGTCCCGTTACGTAATCCTACCAAGGCATATTCTTTGCCCGTTGTTATGTCCGTCCAGCCCCAGATATCATTCAATTCTGTTTTAGTTCCGCTTAGATCTTCCGGGCTTAGAAAGGCCATCAAATCCAAACTGTTGCAATCGTAATTACCGGCTTTACCTCCCACGCAGGGTACCCTTCCACCTGCAATGCTAAAGTTTTGATTGTCGCTGGATACCTCATTGGCAGATATCCAATCTCCATTCGTATCCTCAGTATAAATATAGGCCGTCTCTCCATAGGTGGCCCCAATGACGATCTGGTTTTTATCCACATTAATCGAACGGCCAAATTTCCCATCGTGGATTGTAGCGGGAGATTCAATCGATTGCTTCAATGTGAAGCCATCATTGGGGTTACTGAAAATAAATGCTTTTTCCCCATTATAATTCCCGACAGCTAGTACGTTTTCATCCAAAGATACAGAAGAACCAAAATAGTATTCTTCCCTACCGTCAGGGTTGGAAATAGTTTTTACTTTTTCCCAATTCCCGGAATTTAATTTGTGAATTTCTATTTGGCCTTTTTGATCATACCCGGGAGAACCGATCACGGCATAATTACCGGCAAGTTCTACGGCATATCCAAAACGGCCTTTGCTTTGATAATCCCCGGGTTTAAATACATAATTTTCAGTCCAGGATTTTGAACTAGAATCAAATTGATATTCCACGGCAACATTCCCATCGCGTGAACCAATGAGCGCGTGTTGATCATCCAATGAAATTGCGTGCCCGAAAAAGCCTTCTTCATTAATAGATTGATAATAAATTGGATTTCCTTTGACCCAATCTTGGGAGGAATCTTTAAAAAGAGTATAAACCATACCCTGCTCGTGGCTTGCATTTCGGTCTCCAATCAATATTGCCTCGTGACTTATGGCAACCTCAGATCCAAAATCCATCGTCCAGGTTTCTGACTCAGGCGCAATTGTTTTAATTAATGTCCAACTGGAATTCTCATTTTTCCGATAGAGATAAGCTCTGCCATTTGAATTGGCACGATGCGGAGCGCCAATAATCATATAATTTTTTTCTACATCGATAGAATATCCAAAATCGTAACCTGATTCACCCTGGATTGGTGCCATTAATTGCTCTTGATCCATCCCGCCGAGCTCATTGAGTGAGTACATATAAACTGAGCCATTATTTAAAGAAGAACCAGTTTGACCAACGTAGAAAACATCTTCAGAAATATGAACATCTCCTGAAACGCCAAATCCCAATGAATTATGGTTTCTATCCTTCGGGTCCTCAGGGTGCATGAGGTTTTTAGCAAATAAAATAAATGGAATGAAAAATAATAGTTTTCGCATGAGAATTCCCGCTATTTATTAATTAGACTATTTATAATAATAATTAACTATCGATTATACCCGAGAAACTACTCACAATTTTCTTAATATGATACTTTTGATAATAGGCACAAGTTAAAGCCTTGGAAACATTGTAAAAGATGAATTCGGACGTACTAATTGTGAGGTTTATCGTATATAATTTGACCTTTCTCTATAATACCGGTCTGAGAACGGTTGATGCCGGCACACTCAATTCTGAATAGGTTATCAATAGTGTAATGACAAATAGATTATCCTGCTTAACTTCGCCGGCTATTTTTAGATGATTTTGGAATAGGAGAAGATGATTTATGGCTAAGAAACAAAAAAGTTTTGCCGAAAAGGCAACCGACCACAGTGGTAAAGAATTGGTGCACGTCAAATTGGTGAAAAGCGTTCCTTCTAATCGGAAAGGGTTCTGGCGTTTTAATGAATCCATGATTTCAATGGAAAAAGGACAAAATTTAGATAGTGTCCTTAAGCAGATGGAAGATGCAGCCAACCTAACAGATATTGAAATGCCTACTGCTGAAGAAGAAATTGTAGAAGTTCCGACAGAAAAAATTGAAGTAGAAGCACAGGATGAAAATGTAGTCGTTGAAGAAATTGCTGAGGAGACTGTCGAAGTTCCGGCGGAAGAACCGCAAGAGGAGACGACTGAAGCCGAGTCCACCGAAGAAAAAACAGAATAAAATATTTCCGTTTATCTTGGATATTTTATCCAGGATAATTTGATTCTGGAGAGGTGGCCGAGCGGCTTAAGGCGCACGCTTGGAAAGCGTGTGTACGTTAATAGCGTACCGTGGGTTCGAATCCCACCCTCTCCGCTAACTTATCGCAATCTATTCTGGCCGCCACTCATACTCCATCAATTCACCATCCTGCCAGTTACGAGGTTTTTTTGTACCCGTGATCACGCGGATATGAGAATTATCTAAAAATTCCATCAGGCTGACCCGATTTTTTTCAGGATTATCCATATCAAATGTCAGCACCCATGGTTTTTTACTGAAATCAAAAGAAAATCTACCCTTTTCCTGATTGCTAATTTTTGTTCCCAAGGAAAGTCCCTGCAGGAAATTTCCTTTGATGCCGGTTTCGTCAGGTTCAAATACCCAAATTACCTCAATGATTTGACCTTTATAAAACCAATTTCCTGCCATGCTTCGAATATATTCAATCTCTTCAACATTCACAGGTTCGGCCTTGTTACCGGCAAAATCCTGCGCTTCAACTGATAATGTGTATACAACGCTGGCGCTCAAGGATTTGTCCATGGGTAATTTTGCATGAGGATGTAAGCCCTCTGATAAATATTCATTAAATAGCGGAATCTTATGTTTTGTCACACGATCTTTCAATCCGCCGATTCTGGACCAAACCATTCTCCCCTCTTTTAAATTTTCACTGATTTCGATGGATATTTCGGTGCCCATCAAATTTGATTTTGGCAATGGGTAGTGAATCGTGATTACCGGCCGGGTCACATCATATTTTACACTATCGATTATAGTCGATTCCGATTCGTTCATTGCTAAATCCCTACCCTTAAAAATGATACTATATATGGACCCGTCATTCAAAACGGGTGGATTTTTTGGAAGCTTTGGTGATTCAAATATAGTCTCAAGTTCAACCCCTGAAAGTTCGAAGGTCACCGGAGAATTTGGATCGGGTTCACCACCAACGCGTGTGTAGATAAATTGACCTGAACTCAGTCCTTCTGATATAAAATATGCAATATCTAGATGGTTTATGGCTGTATTAGGCTCAGGGTATTTGATATCCAGCTTCGGTGGAATATCATCGTATACCACACTCATAATAAATTTTTTACCTGTATTTCCCGCTTTGTCCGTTCCTTCCAGAGTGATGCGATACATGGCATCGGTGACTAAATCCAAGTTGGGCAAAGTGGAATTATCATGGGCCATCGCGCTCAAAAGTTCAGGTGTTAAATCAAATGTATGTGGTGCTGCCGGGTCTTCCTTCCCTCCCATATGAATCCAAGTATATTTTCCGCTGGCCAATTCTTCATTCACTGTCCATTTGAGTAACTGTGAATTCACACGGGCGCTGGTTGTGGGGAAGACTTGAGTAAACTTTGGTTTAGATTTATCATAAGTGACATTCTCAGCCACAGTAACTTCACCTTCATTCCCGGATCGGTCAATAGCCGTTGCCACTAGATTATAAATTGTCCCATCAGTTAGGTCTTTCTGATGGAGCAAATCTCCCTGGGAAAATGTTCCCTGCTTTAATTCATCACCGGTTAAATCAACAATAATAGCGGGTGACCCGTCTACTGGCACCCAAGTCAGGTTTCCCATAATTAGGGGTTCATCCAATTCATAGCTCACTTCTCTGTTATTGGTAAACCCATTCCTAGTGGGATGCAATCCAGCCATAATAGGCGGTACATTATCAAAAAACAGGATACCCAGTTCATGGGTTGAAGAATTGCCGGCTCTATCGGTCCCGTAAAAAACAACCTGGTACCTTGCGCCACTTGTTAAAATTGGTGCTGGATCAAAATTAACTTCAGGATAATCACCTTCTTGAAGCTGGGTACCAACAAGTTTTGACTCATGCGTTCCTATAGGATCGGAGTTTCCGTCGACCCATATCCATTCGACCTTCGCTTCTGATAGGGTCTCATTCGTTCCCAACCCCAGAATGGTTGTGTTGATATATGAATCCGGAGCTGGTCCTGTAATTGCAATTTCAGGCGGAATATCGTCAAAAGTAACTCCGGTTATCTCAGCCGAATTTCCTAAGTTTCCGGCTAAATCCTGAGCTTCAATCCAAATGTTGTAAGTCGTGTTACTGGTCAAATTAGTTAAGGCGTTTATGTCCATGCCGGTTATTTGCCTGATACTGAGTTGATCACCGGTGAGTTCAATTGAATGTGGACTCATCGGATCATCGGCTCCCCCCCGCCTTTCTAAAATAATTTTCCCTGATACCAAAGATTCATTAAACCCATAATCAAGCAGGACTTGGTTATAAAATCTATTTGAAACCGGTTGGCTGATAGTGATATTTGGCGCGGATGTGTCGTAATTGATATTATCGACTAAAACATTAACAGCTACATTGCCTGCCAAATCTTCCCCCGAAAATTCTATTTGATAAACGCTGCCGTCTTTCAGGACAATATCTGAGTCAAAGGATTCCTCATAATGATTGCCTTGCTTCAAACGATCGCCTGTCAATTCCACAACATGTGGACTACCTGGATCTTCAGCACCGCCAATCCGCGTGAAAATCATACTTCCCCTGCGCATTTCTTCCGTTGCTGCAAAGGTTACATTAGCTGATTTCACATGAGTTCCTGATGCAGGCCCACTCAAGGTTAAATCAGGTGGAAGAAGATCAAAAAAGACATCATTGACTGGTGAGATATTTGCCTGATTGCCGGCTTTATCGAATGCATCGATAGTTACCCTGTAACGACCTCCATCGGCAAGCTGAGCCGTGATTCCGAGGTCAAAATCAGAATGAACTCCCTCAGTTAACTCGCTTCCTGTTAGTGGAGCACGATGAGGTGAATTCACATCGATAGTACCACTGGTTTGTGCAAAAATGACTGCGGCATTGTCAAGCAATTCACTGGTCATATATGAAATAATTGTCGTTTTGATTTGCTCGGAATCTAAAGGTCGGCTGATAGATATCTCAGGGGCTTGGTTATCAAACGTAACATTTTCAATAATGATTGGGGCGGCTTCATTTCCCGCGGGGTCCAATCCAGTGAATTCGACTTCATACACGGATCCATTCGCTAAATTTGGACCATTACCCAATTGCTGATTGATAAAATCACCGCCAATCAACTCGGTCCTCGATAATTCAACTACTTGAGGAGAACGTGGATCTGCCTCACCGTTTACCTGAGTAAAAGTGATTGAGCTATTGGCCAGGTTTTCACTTAATGTATAACTTACTACATTGCTATTTATATAGCTGTTATTACTTATGTTACCGATAGAAATAACAGGAGGTGTAACGTCATAATAAATATTTTTGATCAAAACCTCTTTGGCGGCGTTCCCGGCACGATCGGTCCCGTTAATGGTCAGGTTATATGTGGTGCCATCTACCCATTTCAATTCAGAAAATATTTTATTTTCAAATATACCCATTTTGCTTTCTTCTTGGCCCATGATAATTTCATGAGGTGAGTTCGAATCCGTTTTTCCGGCAACACGTGTTAGTTGAATTTTCGCATCGGCCAAATCTTCACTGAATGAGAATGAAATGGACTCTCGATTCACAAAAGAATCATTCCCGGGTGTTGTAATCGCTATTACCGGCGGTTCATCATCAAAGGTGATATTATTCACTATCGCAGCGAGAGCCATATTCCCGGCCGCATCCTGCCCTTCAAAACGGATATTATAATTGGCACCATTTACCAAATTCACAAACGACGCAGGTAGTTTTCCGCCTTGGACTCCTTTATTCTTTTTACTACCTGCCAATGTAATCATATGGGTAGTCTTCGGGTCAGCAGTTCCGCCAACATGGTCAAAATAAATCTTTCCCTCATCTAAATCTTCTGTAAGTGTATAGGTTATATTCGCTTCTCGTATGAATTGATCATCCACGGGTGAAATGTCGACAAATTCCGGCGGTGTTGTATCAAACAACATATCGTCAATTGACATGGACTCAGAAGAATTCCCCGCAAGATCATTTCCCTCGACTGTGATTTTATATCGAACGCCATTCACTAAGTCCGGAGGAATTGAAAAATCAAAATCAGTGAATTCACCACCTTTTAACTGAGCACCGATTAATGCTTTAATATGTGGAGAATTGGGGTCATTCCCTTCTAATGCTTCCCAGCGGATGGATCCCGTTTCAAGTGGTTCACTAATTCGGATAGCAATTCTGGTATGATTCTTAGACGTATTTGATAAAGGGTCCAAAATAGTCAGGGTCGGCGCTGTTACATCGAACATCACATTCTGGACCGTATCGGATATTGACTCATTATTGGCGCGGTCTGTTCCTTCGATAACGATCCGGTATAGAATGTTCTCTTCCGGTTGAATTCCATAATCTTTCAAAGTATGTAGTCCTTTTCGAATATCTTCTGATCGTAAATCGAAAATGAGTTTTTCATTCTGTTCACTGACCCATATCATTCGTCCTGAGGTTAAGGGTTCATTCACGTTGTAAATGACGTCAAGAGAATTGACAAAACTTTTCGATTTTGGAATGCTGATGGATATTTCCGGGGCTGAAATATCATAAGTAATATTGTTGACCGACAACTCATCGGAAACATTACCGGCAAAGTCGGTTCCCAGGATTGAAATGTTGTAGCTCATTCCATCCCGCAGTGGCGAACTGTTTTGGAGTGCCAAAGGTATTCGCGTACCTGCTTTTAACTCCATATCCATTAATTCAGATTCACTCTTTGTGTCAGCACCGGAAAACTGAAACATGACCATCCCTGAAGCAATATCTTCTGATAAAGTCCATCCTAGCTCTATATGGTTAATAAAGGCACCGGATTCAGGTGAAAATGCCGTGAATTCCGGTGGCGTGAGGTCAATCTTAACATTACGTAATTCGGCCGGTATGGCGGCATTTCCTGCGCGGTCAATTCCATTCAAGCTGAATAAATAGGTAAAACCATCTTTCAATTCCGGTATGTAAAGGCCATCTGAATTAATGGAGCCTACTTCCAGCACAGCTGGATATATAAACTCCACAGGATGAACTTCCTCTGCTCTTCCCTTTCCATCCCAATTTATTTTAAATCCATAGATGTCTTCTGAGACGTCAAAGAGAAATTTTGTTTCGGTGGTGAATACGTTGGATTCAGGGTAGTTGATCGTAAAGACCGGTGGCATTATATCATAAAGTATATTGTCGAACCTGGCCGTATCGCTTTGATTTCCAGCTGGGTCAAAGGCCACATACAGCAATGAATAAATGGTGCCATCGACTAGGTTGGGTGAATTGATTAAATTCAAGGGCCCTATCTCCTTTCCGTGTAATTCATCATTCACCATCTCAACGATATGGGGCGACCCAGGATCTTCGGCGCCACCTGTCCTGCGCCAAATCATTTGTGCTGTTTCCAGTTTTTCACTATTGATGAAATGTACGAGATTATGATTAATCGCCTCTCCACTTTTAGGGCTAACAATGGTAAGCTCAGGTGGAGTAAAATCGTATTGAAGTCCCGGTACAAATGCTCTTTTTGAATTATTTCCTGCTCGATCCTGTCCTTTAATGGTCATCGTATAAAGGGCATTTTCAACCACCAATGGATTATTCGACAATTCGATATCAATATGTTCACCAGCCTTCCGCTCATCCTCATTCAGGATCGCTGTGTATGGCGCCAGCGTATCTTTTACACCGCCCAGCCAGATCCATTTAAACTGGCCCGTATGTAATTCCTCAGACAGATTGTAGCTTACTGAACTTGTGCGTGATATTGATCTGGGCAGTGGATAGGTGATCGTAATTTCCGGTTGCGTAATGTCATAGAGGATTTTTTCGATTGTGATATGATTTGACTCATTGCCGGCCGGGTCAAAACCTATGTATGAAATGGTATAAATCCCGCCATCTGTGAGAAGGGGTGCAGCAGAAATAACACCGGGACCGAACTCGACGCCACTCAATTCATTGCCGCTTAAATTCATGGTATGAACGCTATCCGAATCAAATATACCGCTTGTCCAAGTCCATGTTATCGTTCCGGAATTCAGTAGCTCACTATTGGCAAAATGAACGTTTTTGTGGTTGACAGCATCGCCATCATTTGGACTAAACCATGACAGTTCCGGTGGGGTAAAATCATATTGGAGTCCGGGGACAAAGGCTCGCAATGTTTTATTTCCGGCTCGGTCACGACCGGAAAAAGACATGGTATAAAGCGCATTTTCAACAACTATGGGATTATTACTTAATTCAATCTGACTATGGGCCCCCTCATTTTTTTCGTCCGCAGTCAATATTGCCGTATAAGGTGCCAGCGTATCTTTCACTCCCCCAAGCCATATCCATTTGAATTGTCCCTCGAATAAATCTTCTGATAAAGTATAAGTCATGGCCGTAGTGTTTGAAATGGAGCGTGGAATTGGATATTCGATAACCATTTCCGGTGCTGTAAAGTCATATAAAACTTCAGAAACGAGGATAGTATTGGCAATATTCCCGGCACGATCTGAACCGGTGAATGAGATGGAATAAATACCGCCGTCCTGAAGTCTCGGCATATTAGCCAATGAAATACTATCGTGGAAGCCATAGGCCAATTCCTCACCCGTTAATTCAACAATATGAGGCGCATCAGGGTCTTCCACCCCAGAAGTTTGTTCCCAGACAATGGCACCCTTATGCAAATTTTCAGATACATCATAAGAAACAGATTGGTGGTTGAGAGCTGCGCCGGAATGGGGATATGTGTTGGTAAACACAGGCGGTGTAGTATCATACAACACATTGGCGATAGTGACCGGCTCACTGTCATTCCCGGCCAAATCCCTTCCGGTAAAAAGGATTGAATACACACTGCCATCGATAAGGACAGGTTCATTGGTCAGGGAAATATGAATTTTTTCGGTTGGGGATAATTCATCTCCTACTAGTTCCACTACGTGAGGGGATAAGGAATCTGGTGGTCCTTCTAGCTGCGTCCACAAAAATTCCCCCGCAAGAAGTTGCTCGCTGGATGCAAAACTGACAGTAACATCCTTGATGGCGGCATTATCAAACGGGTAAATCATGGTTAGTATCGGTAGAGTAATATCATAATGAATTGAATCAATTCGTGCTCTATCCGAAACATTCCCCGCTAAATCAGCGCCAACGACCACATAGGAATAAATGCTGCCATCTTTCAGATGGAAGAAATTGGATAAATTTGATTCCGTCGCAGATTGAACGGTATCAGAAAAATCATGGGTATAGGGTGAATTTTCGTCAGGTTCCCCGCCTTTCCAAATAGCAACAATCTTCCAGGATTGAATAGGTTCATTGGTACCGATATCAATGAGTTGATGATTAACCCAAGACCCTGTTTTTGGTTCAGAAATGGATAATATGGGTAATGTGATGTCATAGATCACATCCTGGCGAATCCCCGGTTTTGATAGATTACCTGCTCGATCAAAGGCATAAATTTCCGGGTCATACATGATCCCATCAACGAGTACGGTCTGGTTTGCGGGCTTAAAGCGTTCAGTCTGTAAAATTTCATCTGCTGTAAGTAAAACTGTATCCACTGAAATATGTGTAAAATTGGAATCCGGCACCCAAACAAGGTAGGCGGAATCGATCGGTTCTGAATGGGTAAATGACAGTGCAACATATTTAATATACTTATCCATTTCCAGTGTCATGAGCGGTGGACTTATATCGTACGTCAACTGATTAACCGTCCGTTTGGTGGCCATGTAGCCTTTCACGCCCTTGCCGTCAAAATGGACATCGTAAACTGTACTGTCTCGCAGCACGCTATCATGATCCAGTGTAATAGTGTAGTCACCCCGAGTTAATTGGTCTAAATCAATCCCGGCACTGTCTCGCTTCCCCGGCTCAACCCAATTGAAACTCCCCCAGTTCAAGTCACCATCCAATTTATAGGCGATAGTACTATTATTAACAAAACTGGAATCAGACGGTCCTGTAAACCAAAGTACGGCTTCGGTGCCGTCAGGACTCAATTTAACATCCATGATTAGAACACCATTAGAATCATATTCAAACATGTGGGTGATTTCCAAATCGTCATAGAACATATATACAAATTTGTGCATAGATTTATTATCCGGCCGCCGGAACCATTCATTCCGCGTGACACGACCTAAAGAGTCGTAATCCAATTCCTTACCGCCGTACTCGAATGCATCCACATCAAAAAAGCGGAAATTAACCGGCTTATCTATCTCGTTCAAATCTGATACAGTAAATCGGTCGTCCCATTTTTTAACTGAGTCCACGCCAAAAACCCATTCAATATATGATAATGATTGCGGCTCCCGTCCAAAAATAGTTTGATGAAAAATATGGCCATTATCATCAACCAAATCTTTTTGACGAATCTCTGAATTGGATTGAACGTACGAGTATTGTTCCCGCGCAGTCACATTTCCTTGGAGATTAATATTCACTTTTATAAGGAGTCGGTCCAAATTATCATACTCTGCACGAATATGTGCTTTGGCAACGACTTCTGATTTGGGAACAGGGTGACCGGTGATAAAATCATGATCATTTAAAAAGTATTTTACTTTTAGTTGACCGGCTGTCAAAAAAAGCAATATCATTGTCAGAAATGTGAGTTTGACTGTTTTCACGAGCCCTTAATTTATGAGGGAAATACTCCTATGGAAATGGGGGAATTTCATAAATCAAACCCTGAATTATAAAAGGGCGATAAAATTGAATGAATTTTCCAGTCGGCTGAGCTGTAAGGTTAAGGAGTAAATGTTTGTCTACCTTCGGCTGAAAGAGTCCATAGCTTATAATCTATGTTAATCGATTGCTTGAGCTACTTCCCCTTCGTTAACTCAGGATCATTTTATCATGGGGATTGAGTTGATTATGAACCTCCATTTTCTTTAGCGCGGCGTTTTTGACGTAACTGGTCTTTAGCCAATTCCCGCATATCCGCCACAGTATCAGACTCATCCATGATTTCGACGCCGAGCAGTGTTTCAATACAATCCTCCAAGGTGACAATACCGGTCGTCCCACCAAACTCATCTTTAACAATGAACATATGCGACCGTGTTTTGGTGAACTTATTCAACACTGTTTCTACCGTTTGCGCTTCATGAACCCAATCAACCGGCTCTACAATTTCAGCCATTGTCTTGTCAAAATAATCATCGGCCATGGTCTCGAGCAGCGTGTCTTTATATATGATTCCAAGGATGTCGTCTATATTTTCATTATAAACGGGAATCCGTGAAAAATTTATTTCTTCATGCTCTTCCATAATCTGTCGGACCGTTTCATTATGTTCAAACGCAAATATGACCGATCGGGGCGTTAAAATTTCCTCAACTGGAATTTTCTTTAGTTTAAACAAGTTTTCAATAATATCCGATTCTTGCTCATCAATGGAACCTTCATCCTCGCCCATTTCAGCCATAGCGGCAATTTCTTCCCGACTGACTTTCATCACTTCATCTTCGTCAAGTGTCAATTTTACGGACAAAGCTTGACTCAACCAGACAAATGGATATGTGAGTACGATTAAAATGCGAATAGTATAGGCAGAAGGACTGGCTAACTTTTTCCAATAAATAGCCCCAATCGTTTTGGGGATAATTTCGGAAAATACAAGAATACAAAATGTCAAAATAACTGATGTTATGGCCACTGAATCAGAACCAAATACTTTCAGTGCTTGGGCACCCACACCGGCGGCACCTACTGTATGGGCCACTGTATTCAAAGTCAGGATAGCCGCCAAGGGTCGGTTAATATCATCTTTGAGATTCTGAAGAAGTTTGCCGCTGCGATGATTCTCCTTGATCATCGTCCCAATATGGGCGTGGGTGATGGATAAGATGACTGATTCCAGGGTGGAACAGATAAAGGAAACGCCGAGGGCGAGAAAGAAATAACCGAGTAATGTGGACATTTTCTACCGAATTTACAAAGAAATTTGGCGAGGATACCCGCTTTTTTCACTTCGATGGACCACTATCCACATCGGTAGGTATGTTAAACCCATCATGGAAAATGCGACCAATTCAAAAGTGAACAAATAATAGGGCCATTCACCAATCAAAAATGGACTATCTCCGCCTGGTTTCGCGCAAAGGAACCAGTAATTTGCCCCTTTTCCAAGAATCATATTCACATAACCCATGATAAACATGACGCCATTGGTTATTAAAAATGCGTTTAAAAAGGAACCTTTACGACAACGCATACCATCCACCCATACGAGCCAAACCACATTAAGAATAATTATCCCATGGGAGAGAAAATTCCAGAAGATAGAAATATCACCGTATGGCCATCGGGTAGGGTCGGGTGTTAAGATTGCTTGAAGTGCACCCGCCAATCCCCAAAAATAAGCCAACTCAAAAGCGGCTTGTGATTTTTTCCAGAGAGCATATGATGTAAGAAATAAACTGAACCCGCACATGTGGAGAGATAAATCATCTCCAAGGAAAAAATCATCAATATAAATTTGAAATATGTCAAAAAGCACTTCCTGGAAAATTGTTAATCCTGCCAGGAAAATCGCCACGATTATCCTCTGGAAGGGGTTTAAATAGTTTTTACCAATAAAAGGAAGTCCGAGCCAAATAACCAGGCAACCAATTATGTAGGTATTGTGTTTAAAACCGAAAGTGGGAAAATCGGTGGGTGACAATTGATTATATTAATTTCTACTGAATAACGTAATAATTAAGACAGGACTTTATTGATCTTTTCTAAAGTTTCCCGAGCCATTTTCTTTTCTTTCAGCGATTCCGGTGCCGGGGCCCAAATCTTTAAGAATGTTTCAATATTGGACCCTGCTAATCGATAATTTTTCAGCTCATAATTCGCAAGACCGGAATAGAGGAAAAGTTTGGGATAATAATATTTTCGATAGCCATACGAAAAAAAATAATAATCTTTCATTTCGTCAAAATATTTTACTGATGATCTGTAATCACCGATTTCAAAATAGCATAACCCAAGATTAAAGTTAAAAATGTACTGGTCAGGACTTATTGCACCTGCTAACAACTCTTCATACATATTAATTGCATCCTGGTACTTTTCCCCCTGTTGAAATTGCATCGCGCGATTGGTTTTAGTAATTACTTCAATTTGACCAAATGATTCATTGCTCAACGCCATTGCCTTATCCCAGTCGCCTAGCCTCCTGTATATATTTATTAAACGACTTTTTCCTGTTACTCGTAAATCATTAAAACTGACATTTTTTGTTTGATCTTCAAATATTTTTTCAATATCATTAATGATCGTTTTACTTTTGTTAAAATCATTAAATGTTTGCAATATTGTAAAAGATCGTGTGATGAGTTCTCCAGCATATTGCCTAAAGTCAGAATTCCTTACAAGATAGTTCAATGCTTCATCGGAATAGTTTAAAAATTGATGGAAATCACCACGAATGATCGAAATGTTTCGTAGTCGACGAATAGCGGTTAATTCTGTCTCTTTTGTAAGTTTTACTTTTTCATATTTTTCCTTCGCTTTATCATAATCTCCGGAAGTGAAATACCCATTACCAAAGGCCAAATCTGTATTAATGAGTTGCACTTCAGAATTTTCAATGGCCCTTACCCTACCAAAATATTCTTCAAAGCGACCGGCAGATAGGTAAGAATTCAGTACGTTTCTTATATATTTGGGATTATCAGGATAAATAGATATAGATTGTGCCGCCAGAGCTATATTTTTTTCATACTCACGGGCATCAATATATGCCCAGCTTAAATGATCAATTGCAAATTCAAATGATGGGTCCAATTCGTGGCTTTTTTCGAAGAATGGAATGGATTGGTCGGAATGGCCATTATGGATATATGCATCACCTATTTCAAAATAAGCCAACTTTTCATTGGGATATTTTGAAAGGATTTCTTCAAAGATCGGAATTCGTGATAAAAACGAATTGATCGAATGGGCCCGGACATACAACCGCTCCTTTTCAGGGACTGATTCGATATATTTTATAGCGTTCGCTATGTATTCATCCTTTGTAGAGTTAAAATTCCACTGATATGCATATCCCAATTTGAAATGGGCTAATGCAAATGTTGAATCGATTTCAATGGCTTTTAAATAATTTTCTTCAGCCATATCAAAATTAAAAGAGTACATGGCCTTCTCACCCAGATCATAGTATTTGTACGCTTCAAGGTTTTTTGTGGTCAGGCTTGCAATATCCCGTTGCGTTTTTTCAATTTCTTCTGCCTTTTCCGCCAAACTGATCCGTGTTTGTTTCGATATTTTATCAATGAGACCAGGTATATTCATCTTCCCCTTTGACTGAACATTGGTGGTATACAAATATTCATCTTTATCGATATCGAGGATCTTCAGGTCCACAGAGTATAAATCACCAAATTGGCGGATAGATGCAAGTACCAATGCATTAATATCCGCCCTTTGGCAGATCTCCCGGCCTAGTTTTTCATCAACCGTGCTTACGTTGGATTTGCCAATTTGCTTAAGGAGATCAAACATCCGGGAGCGGGTTACAACCGATAAATAGCTGGATTGCTCTAAGGAAGTGATCAATAGACCCGATAGGCCATCCAGGGTAGCATCGTCAGTATTATTCTCGAAATCTGCAACGGCTATGGGGATGCGGTCGCCGGTAAAATTTACCAATTTTTCGCTGGAGCCAAATAGGTTGATCTGCCCGATCATGAATCCTCCAGCGACACCGAATACTAAAAATATATTCCGTTTCTTTGTATAAAATGGCCGTGAATCCACTTTAACCGTCATTTTGCCCACTTGCGTAGTGGGTGAAACGGTATCAGTCTTAATAAATCCTTGGGGTGTTTTATCAAATATCCAACTGAGAACGACTGCAACAGGAAATCCCAATAGCACAACAATAACGATAAACTGCTGTGTCCATTGGGGAAAGTTGAACATGGGGAAAAGAATCTCTACCAGTTGCATAATGATAAATGCTACGACTGCATAAGAAGTAGCGACGCGGAAAACCCTACGGCGCTTTAGTTCTTCAAAGAAATTTGACATATATGACCCTCCTTAAGGTCGTTGACTTGGATTCAACTGGTTCGGTTGAAAAAGAATTTATGACGAGAAAGTTTTATAAGTATAGAAAGGAATTGGCTTGTTTTTCGATTACCGAGTCAAACGATAAATTAATATTGCTGCCCGCGCAGTCGTCTTTGGGAAGGAAGTTAAATCAAGTCCCTCGTTTTCAGAATGAGGTCCAAATCCATCAGGGCCCATACCTGCCAAGGATGCATTTACATGTGGTGCCACAAAAGAAATATCCGCTGCGCCGCGTTTGCTGGGGTCAAGAACTACCAGTCCGCCATAACCCAGGGCCATATTCACTGCTTTGAATTTATCGAACAAAGCATGATTTTCTTTTGTTGGTTCCATAGGAGGATAACTGGGTTTGAACTCAATTTTTGCAGTTGTTTTGGGCAAATTTCTGGAAGCGATTTCTTTCATAGATTTCATTGCGTTTTCTAATTGATCGATAGAAATTGTTCGAATACCGCCATGCACAGTCACAGATTGGGGTACTACATTGGTTTTACCAAAAGTAGTTCCCTGTGAATTCACAGGATCGTATTCCACATCAGTCCCGCCTACAATAGTCCCGGGGTTGAATGTGAGGTATTCTTCCGGCGCTAATTCTTCCCGAAAAGCATTCAAAATTCGCGCTGCTTCAAAAATGGCTCCATAACCCAGTTGATCATTAAAAATCTGTGAGGAATGTCCTTGAATCCCGGAAGTGGTTAATATCCATGAAGATGAACTCCGACGAGAAATTGTGCCTGTATTCATGCCATGTGCACCTTCGAAACCCAAGCCGATGTCAGCCCATTGGCCTGCTTCAATTAATTCTTTCCGTACAATTGCCGGTAATGCACCCATTTTCTCTTCATCGCCGATAAAAACCAAAGTCAGGTTAAGGTTTTTTAAAACATTGACATGATTCAGTGCTTTCATAACATAAATCATGGATATATCACCCGATTTCATATCAGCTACACCGGGGCCGTAAGCAGTATCTCCCTCCCTGGTGAATTTTTGAAATGGGTGATCAGGTTCAAAAACCGTATCCAAATGGCCGATCAGTAATATTTTCTTACCTTTACCACCGCGCATTTCAGCAAATAGATGTCCGGCCCTTTTCACCTCATCAGGATAAGTCACCCAATAAGTATTGAAACCCAGTTTATCCAATTCTTTCTGGAAGACCAATCCCACTTTCTTATTCCCGTTGATGTTGAGTGTGCCGCTGTTGATATTGACCACTTTCTCTAACAAATCGATGGCCTCATCATTACGTTTTTCGATATACGATTGGATTTTTTGTTCAGTTTTAGATAATTCTTGCGACATCCCGGTTGAGATAAGGAATATGCCTGCAAGTAGAATTTTTAGTTGTCTGTTCATGTTCTTTCCTTTTTTTTGGACTCACCCCAACTATAGCTAGAGAACAAATGGCTCTAAATACCTCCCAACTTTTTAGAAGAGAGGGGCCGGGGGTGAGTTGTTCATAATAATGTGTGAGTTGTTATTATAAAACCGCCCTCACTGCTTTAGCGATCGCCTCCGCATTTGGTGTATCACCGTGAATACATATTGTCTGCGCGTCAATCGGCACCTCACTCCCATCCACCGCAACCACATATCCATTGATCATAGCGGTAGCTTGGTTAGCCGCTTTTTTAGGATCAGTGATTAATGCATCTCCAAATTTCCTATTTCGAAGCATACCATCGGATTCATAAGTCCGATCTGCGAATCCCTCAGCCATTGTATCGAGCCCCAAAGCGTTAAATACTGAGAGCATTTTGGAACCGGCCAACCCTATGACTTTTAACAATGGATCAACTTGAATCACCGCTTCTGTGATCGTCTGCGCCACAGCTTCATCTGATGCAGCGCGGTTGTAAAGGGCACCGTGCGGTTTTACATGCGTAAGCTCCACCCCATTTCCTCTAGCGATATCTACCAATAATTGGATTTGATCGCGGATCGAATCCATTAATTCATCCTGATCAATATGTATGTCAATTCGTCCAAAATTTTCCTTATCGGGATATCCGGGATGTGCGCCCACCTTCACACTTTTGTTTTTCGCTATCTCCACTACAGCTGCCATTATGGTTTCATTCCCGGCATGACCGCCGCATGCGACATTGATCGACGTAACATGGTTCATCAGCCGCTCGTAGGTGCCATCAGCCAAAAGTCGGTTGATCTCACCCATATCAGAATTAATGTCAATCATCCTTTTCCTCTCCCCATTCGGACGATGATAAAAGCTAACCCAAATGGTACCAGACGCTCCAAGGGATTGCCCTCCGGTTTTATATCAGAATAATAGAAAAATAATGTCATTAAAAATCCAATACTCATGGCCGCAATCGCATAGACTTTGGATACACCGCCCTGCATCCGACCGAGAAGCAACGGCCCAAAGGCAGCGCCCATGGCTGAGAATGCAAACAAGACCCGGCTAAAAATACTTTTATCAATAAATACGGCCATGATCACCGATGCAACACATATCACCGCTACGACTATTCTTGTTTTCTGGAGGCCGATTTCTTCCGTTTTGCCTTTCAGATCATGGCTCACACTGGATGCAGCAACTAACAATTGGCTGTCTGCCGTGGACATAATGGACGATAATATTGCCGCTAGGATGATGCCTGCTAAAACCGGGGGCAATAATTGATTTCCCATAACCATCAATATCTGTTCATGACCGGAAATATCCGTAAGAACTCGGCCGGCCCACCCGAGCAAAATCATTCCCGGGTATATGATGAGAGCCCAGCAGATAGCAATGGTTCGTCCCTGTTTTACTTTTTCCCCCGGCTCAATGGCCATAAATCTATTCACTACATGAGGCTGTCCCGGGTAGCCAATACCAATCCCCATGGTGCCAAAAATAAATCCCAATGCCACAATGCCACCCATTCCCGAGGGGGAAGAAATAATAGACAGGGTTGATAAATTAGATATAATATTTCCTATGCCAGCTTTCAAAACAGCAACCACAGGCAGTATGATCGCTGACAAAGCCATCATGATTCCCTGAAGCGTGTCGGTGACACTTACGGCCCAAAAGCCACCTAACAGAGTATATGTAAGAATAATCCCGGCACCGAGCACGATACTGGTGTTTTTATCCATACCAAAGGTCGATTGAAAGGACTGTCCGGCCGCATCGAATTGGGAAGCGATATAGAATACAAAGCAGAATAAAATGATGGCTGAAGCGAGCCAACGTAATTCCGTAATTGATTTTCCACTATTGTCAGTAGCCAATACATCCGTTAATGTTAATGCACCTATTTTCTGACCATGAACACTGAGTCTTGGTGCGATATAGAACCAATTAATCATAAATCCTGATACAGTGGCAGGAAAGAGCCAAATAGCTGGTAAGCCCCATAAATAGGCGGCACCGCTCACACCGAGGAGGGTCCATGCTGATGAAGAACTGGCTGAGGCACTCAAGGCTGCTACCCACGGACCGAGTTTTCTCCCACCCAGAAAATAGTCAGACGTAGAATGGGTGCGTTTATTGGCCCATAATCCAATGAGAATCAGGACAATTTTATAGATAATAAGGGTAATTAAAATTGCAGTCGTGCTAGTCATGTGCGTTTTTCAATTTTTGTACATAAGATTCTTGTTTTAATCTTAATGTTTCGGCTTCTTCTATTGTGACCTGTTGAAATGTAAATCGATCGCCCGGTTTCAATTGGCCGACTTTACAAAGGTCCGCCGTAATAACATTAGCAATTTTAGGATATCCTCCGGTGGTTTGGTGCTCGACAAAAGATATAATGGGCTGACCATTGCCCGGTAGCTGGACCGCCCCCAAGGGGATGCCTTCCGTTAGAATTTCATTTCCTTTTGATGAATGGATAGGTTTTCCTTCCAAACGGATTCCCATGCGATTAGATAATTCCGAGACTGTGAACGGCTTTGATGTAAATTGACTCCAGGTATCGTCACTAAACCAATCGCTTTGCAACCCGCTTGTAATACGCATTATAGATGTATCAATATAAAGTTTTTCTTTAAGTAATATTGGTTGGGAAACATCGTTCATATTACCGATATTGAGCATGTCCCCTTTTTGAATGGATCTTCCTTTATGCCCACCTATTCCTGATACGACATGAGTCGTCTTACTGGAAAGGTGAACGGGTACATCAATTCCACCCCGCACACACAAATAACACCGCGCGCCGGACATCGTTGGGCCGACTGCCAATGTTTGACCAGCGTGGATATAGACCCCCTCTTGATGCGGGAATGCTTTTCCGTCAATAGTCGCTTCAAATAGGCTTCCGGAAATTGTGATAAAAGCTTCGGCATTGAATAGATATGTTCCCCCCAACATGGTCAATTCTAAACCTGCGCTTCCCCCTGGATTTCCAACGAGTAAATTGCCAATTCGTAAAGATAACGCATCCGCTGCCCCTGAAGCAGATATTCCAAAATGGGCGTATCCATTTCTCCCCAAATCCTGGACGGTAGTTTGAAGGCCGTTTTTGAGAACGTTAATACTCATTTTTTCAACTGATCGAATGTTGACAAATCAATGGAGACAAATCGAACGCGATCCCCCATTTGAACAAAACTTTTTTCAGGATGATTTACATCAAACAGATCATGAGGGGTTCGGCCAATAAGGTTCCACCCTCCTGGCGAGGATAAAGGATATACACCGGTTTGAGTTCCGGCGATGCCAACGGATCCGGCAGGGACACTTTTTCGGGGCGAGTCCAGTCGTGGAGCAGCTATGCTTTCATCCATACCGCCGAAATAGGGAAATCCAACTGAAAACCCTATGAAGTAAACTAGGTATTCAGCTTCATAATGACGTTTGATCACTTCATTGGGGTCCAACCCCGTATATTGCCCTACCCGGTCCAGATCGGGACCAAATTCGCCGCCATAAAGCACGGGGATATCTATCCTTCTCGATTTGACCATTACGGCTGACTTTGACGTTTTCACTGCTTTTCTGAGCCAAATGGATATATCATTCAAGTTTGTAGCATTGTCCAGCGATACCATTACCGAATTATACGCAGGGTGAATATTGATAATATCACGTGGGTGTTGATCCAATAGGTATTGCGTAAAAGAAAAAACCTGCTGATGCAGGTTTTTTGAAATGGAATCTCCGAACTGAACAAGGATCGTACGATCAGAAGACGGAATAATCTTTGGAAAGGAAATTGGACTTATTTTCTAAGACTTTTCGACAGAATGTATCGGAACCGTCCAGGTTCTTCCCTCAGCATCTTTTAATCGGTATCGTGTTGGATAATGGACGATACTGTCTAATACAAGCTCAACGCCGATGGTCAAGTCTCCCTGAACCTCATGGTGTTCCTTAACCGTTTTAAATTTTAATCCCACCTGCACGCCGCCATGCTCATCTGATGTTTTATGAAATTCCCTAATGGCCATAATATTTCCTTTGATAAAGGATTAAAATTAAGGGTGAAGATGCTAAAGGTTCAATATTCACTATTCATTTCAGTAGTGGAATATAAAGTTGCAAAATAATCGCGCCATCCGTTAAAACCACTTTGGATATCCAAGCCAATCAATTACGACAAAGTATAGTTGGCCAATGAATCAGGATTAGCTGCCTTTAATCCCTGGAAAGAACTGTCACCATGGAAACGGGAATATTATTTCACTAATTGTTTTAATCTCATGATTGGTTAATGTCCTATATTCGATTCAATAATTTATGGCAAAAGACCTACATACAATTTTCGGGATCAATGGATGTGTTGCTGTCCTACAGTCCCGTAGGTATAAGATCACCGATGTTTTAGTTCAATCCGGAAGTCCTGCCGAACGTGATGGAAAAATCACACACGCCTTGGGATACCACGGCGGCCATATCAAATTTCTCTCAGCGGCCCATTTTAAATCCAATTTTAGTAAATGGCGAACCCAAGGAATTATTGTTCGCTTTACAGGAAAAATTGAATCCGAATTGCCTTCATTTTTGAATAAATCCAAAAATATTGGCTTGCTGGCCTTGGACCGGATTGAGGATCCACAGAATTTTGGTCAAATAATTCGAACCGCAGAATGCGCCGGTATTGACGGTCTTATTATTCCGCAGCGTGATAGCTGCGGTGTCACCGATACAGTCATGCAAGTGAGCCAGGGTTCATTCACAAAAGTACCGATTTATAAGGTCAAAAATCTTCACCAAACGGTGACGAATTTGAAGAAAGAAGAATTTTGGGTGATTGCCATGGAAAATGGTGTAAAAGCAAAAGAATGGCATAAAGTTGATTATACGGGTAAGGTCCTGATTATCGTCGGTAGCGAAGGTCGCGGCATAAAGAAGCTGGTACTCGATCACAGCGATTTTTTGGCCACCATTCCAATGCAGGGGATTACGAATAGTTTAAATGTATCTGCCGCCGTTAGCGCCGTACTATTCGAGCGGCTCCGACAATTATCCTCCTAGGCTTGGATTCTCTTTCATATTAATCAAAAATTCCCAATCTTTATGATGGACGACTGAGTGGGGTGCTATCGGAATGGATTGAGTAGATAGCGTTGGAAATATCCTTTTTTCAGTACCATTCAACTCGATATCAAATGGCATTGTGAAGGCAGGTATTACATCGACCCACCGGAAAAATAATTGATCACCTTTCTGGTAATATTCCAGCGTCGGTGGTCGGGAATCGAATAAATATTGTTTAAAGAAATAGCCGTAATCAGCTCCGGTTTTTGCTTCAACATGTTTGATAAAATCATTCGTATTTACATTTGATTTAGCATTATCAACAGTGAAGGATTTTAAGGTTGAGAACCACAGCGCATCATTGTCAATGACGTGTCTGAGCGTATGCAGCATCCAGGCGCCTTTATTATAAGAATCACCGAAGGCCCAGTAATTCTCATTCTCCGGACCAACGATTGGCAGTTTATTTTGGATTCCCCGGCGCTTACGTAACATGAAATCCACCATTACATTGTACCCTAATTCTTGCTCAATGAACATAGCTTCACTGTAAACAGCCGTTCCTTCATGGATCCACATATGGGCAGGGTCAATGGCTGTGATACTGTTTCCCCACCATTCATGAGCTGTTTCATGAAACAGTAATCCGTCAATGATACCATAATAATCTTTTGTCCAGGATCGATGGGTGCCTCCCCAGTTATTCCAAATATTTCCATATGTCACTGCGGATTGGTGTTCCATGCCAAGGTATGATACTTCCACCAATTTGTATCCGTCATTCCAAAATTGATAATCACCAAATTTATCTTCGAAAAAACGAATCACTTTTCTCGCTTGAGGGAATACGGTGCTGGCCACTTCTTTGTGGTAATCCAGGACGAAATGGTTCATTGTTTCGACTTGGCCGTTGTCTCGATGCACCGTGTCCTGCAACATTACATAATGACCCAATTGGACGGATATATTATAATTATTTATGGGGCTGTTAATTTCCCATGTATAAACCTGTTTACCCGACGATACAACTTGGGTTGTGTTCACAAGTTTTCCATTACTCACACAAACCAGATTCTGCGGTACGGTAAAAGTCATGCGGGCGCCATTATCTGGCTCATCAGAAATGTGATCTTTTAAGGGCCACCATAAACCACACCCGTCACCTTCACAGGCGACGGAAACATAGTCACGCCCCATTTCATCCTTGCTCCAAACGAAGCCCCCATCCCAAGGCGGATTTTTCGCTTCCAGGGGAGTTCCTTCATATTTTACCCGAAATTTAAATTCATCACCGGCGCTTACCTTTGGGAATTCAATAAAAACCGCATCTTCTTTCCGCCTCGTCTTCAGTGCTTTTTCCTGATAATAAACACCATTCAGTTGCATATTTTTGGATAGATCCACTTGAAGTGTGGTAAAGTCCGATACTGCAACCGAGGTAAAATCCACATACCCCTTCAGATATTTTTTTTCAACATCAATATCAATATTGATATCATAATGTTGAACATCATAGCAGGCTCTTTCAGGTAATAATACACCTAAAAGCCGGTTTCGTTCTGTAAGTTTAGGAATGGATGGCTTATGAGTCGAGGTCGGTTTCATTGTTGGTGGCAATAATGCAACACATCCGGCAAAAACCATCACCGAAAATACTGGGATAATATTTTTCATAGAATTCTTTAAGGTTTATTAAAAACTGATATTGACACCAATAGAAAGGGTTGTGTCGTTTCTCTTATAGCTCTGAATGTAGTAGGACCCAAATCCATCATTTTCAGATTGTTCGGGATTTTTATCAAAAGCGATTGGAGATCCCTTACCATTGTTTTCAAAAGTGACACTTGACGGTCTGGTGCTATCGGTAGGATCATACGTACGAAATATCTTAGGAGCTGGGAGGTTGTCATTTTTAATATTATAATTAATCACAATATCCAGCCATTCAGCGTTAGTTTTAATAGAAAACTTATTAATCCAGTTCGTTAATATATCGTCACCGGCAGGCTTATAGTAATACTGGGATTCAAAATAAAAATTTTCACCGATGGGGAGTTTTAATTTCGGCCGAATGGATAACCGGGAAAATGTTTTTGGTTTCAGTTCATTATTATCGTTGATATCAGAGACATATAACGAATCACCACCGGACCAATAGGTATAAACATAAACTGAACTTTTGGATTCGATCTCTTCACTTTCTTGGAGGAACGCCGCACTAATTGATAGCATGTCACCCAATATCCGCCATTTGGCACCAACCCCATAATTGGTTCGATTTTTAATTCCCTGTAGTTTATCAAAGGATGTTTCAAACATCATGAATGGTGATATATTTCCATTGGCCCAAAGATCAAATTTAAGAATTAAATTTTGATCATCTTCATATGAAGCCCCCTGCCATTTAGAAACATTTTTGTCTAAAGCTAAAAGAAACTCTGAATCTCTCAGATTTAGCCCACCTAATTTGATATCGCCGTTGGCTACTGTACTCCAGCCAAAATTATAATATTGATAATCTGAGTTTCCTTCGCGGCCATAATATGAGGCTGAGAAATTATTCTTAAAACTGGTTTGGCCGACCGTGATACCTGTCATCAAAAGCAATGAAATTAATAACTTTCTAATCATTTTCCTTCTCCTTGGGATGGATTAACTGTTAATCTTACAATGATATTAAATAATAAAAGACAAAAAAATAGGGTGAGACTTAAAAGTTTCACCCTATTTCTTTATTTAAATAAATATAATTTTATTGAGGATCTTCCTCTTTTGTTGCTTTCTTTTTCTTACCGAACAATCTGCTAAAGAAACCTTTTCTTTCTTTTCCGAGATCTTTCTCGATAGATTTATTTTTAGCTTCATGTTGGACCATGCGTTTTGGTGCTTCTTTTTTAGCGTCGCCACTTCCCGGGCCATCTGTTTTTTCAATTCCTGCACCAACTTTAGCATCATCTTTTACTAATGATTTTCCACCTTTTCTTTCACCATCAACTTCTTCTTGTGCATAGACGAATGAAACTGTGGAAACAAATAGGAAAAGAAAGAGGATTTTCAAAGAACGATTCATTGTGAACTCCTTTTATTATTTGCAAAGCATAAATGAAGACCTACTTCTATTAATGCCTACGTCGAACTTACCCTAACCTATAAAAATTTTCAAGAATCTAATTTCAACATGTGATTTCTCTCACAGTCACTATACTATTATCACGAATAATTACTCAGAATAATGAGGGAGAAATTGTCACTCTACATCCTTTTTCAAAAATAATATTGCTAATAAGTTACAGGGACTTTGATGCAACCAAATTGCGAAGACCTTCTGGCAGCGCCGACACGATACTGTATAATTCGGGTGGTGAATTATCTTGAGTACGAACTTTGCCATTATCTATGTACCCCACAACCGATTCAATGGTAATCATCCCTGAGTCTAAAATGATCCATACTTTCTGCTTAATCAGGTACTCATTACCTGAGCTTTCATTGAAGACTCCTGATTTCAGCCAATCTGTTTCTAAATATTCTGCTGTCAAGAAACCGTTTGTTCCACTCATTGTCATCCTGGTATCGTTTATATTCAAGATGGTGTAACCTTTAGATTGAATATATGGAATGAATTCATTCAACACTATTTGAGCATTGGAAGAAAACTGCAATTGAGTTGGAAATAATATTTTATTTGAGCTACAACTGATTAAAAATCCCGTTAAAATCAGTATCCCTAACTTTTGTATCTTATTCATTGATTCCCCCTAGTCTATTTATTATCAGTTATCATATCCATTTATGAGTTGAAACCTTTCCAGTGTGTCGTATAACCCAGCAGGTAACAGTAATAATTTAGGTGAGGATGAAAGAAAAGAGAACAATGAAAGATTTTAATATATGGTGGATCATTTAAAATGATTGTTTTCTGTAATCTGAAAAAACGATTTATTCATCCTTTTTTGTTTTTTTTCTTATTGGGCCCTTTAAACAGATTTTCTGCACCAGCGGCTACATCGGCAAAAAAGTCCTCAAACCCTTTGGCTAAAATAGTGCCTGATTCTTTTAAAAGATCGTTAAGAACTTCAGCAGGATTCTTTTCTTTTTCCTTCTTTTTCGGCATTATTTACTAATTTAATTAGAACAATTTAACCAAAATTTTATTACGGGTTAACCAGAGATTTTTACTTTAGAATTATTTCCGCGATCCTTTAACCATGTTAGTAATAACCCTAGCCCTGCCATCCAGATTATGCTGGAAACAATCCATCCCAAAAACGGAATCTGTCCACCTGCCCACAATATGAAAATCCCAATCATGGTTGTCAAAACCAGGTTTCTATCTCTATTGAAACGATTAAAAAGCCGCTTACCTAGAAGTGTGCCGATGGCTATATAACCGCCTAAAAAGGACAGCCAGTACACATAAATCAAAACTGGAACCAGTGGAATTCCAATAATAGTAATCAAAAGCAAAATAATCATGGGGGCTAATATCAGGATGGCAAACAATCCCCATCCAAGGATTCTCCATGTATGATCCGAGAAGTATTCTCCACCATTTTCAAAATTTTTCGGGAATAAAAGAATTCCAATCAGTCCAATTATTAATATTCCAAATAGTGATATAGTTCGAACAATGGAACGAATACCATAACCAACATGATCAAAATCCATGTCATGAAGAACATTTTTTAATGCGCTAGAAGTCACATCCACAATATCGCCTTCGACTTCTCCACCCGGGTCAATAAATACTTTCCCACCAATGCTGACTGCATTTTCTTTAATCAGACCACTCTTACGGATATATATGTCTCCGCCGATTGCAACAGCCGATTCTTCCACATGCCCAAAAATCGTAATGTCTCCGCCGATAACGACGACCGATTCAACCTTCTCATTTAGATTAATGGTTACATCATCCCCTACTTTTACGGTTGTTCTATCGGAAGCAATTGGAAATGAAATAAATAACGTTAGAAGAAATATTGTTTTCAAAGTTCTAAGGTTCATGAATATTCCTGGTTTTTTAAGTCAGACACGAATTCTCTAATTAAGTTGTCATCATTCTTCGGGCAGCACATAATCGAAAGGAAAATTATCCGCTAACCGCTCCCAGGCCATATATACTGACATTTTTACCTTAATGTTTTTATAATATAGACATAGTTTAACGATGACAACAGGGATCTTCCCTCTACTCATAAATGCTATGAATGACTATTATTTAACGTACTTGTTAAGTAATTTAAATTATATCCATGCTCTATATATCCACTTTGAATGTAATTATAATATTTAGGGTCAGGAGATTGACCCCAAATTAAATTGTCGGGATGTGATATATAAACTTGCCCCAAGTGATTTTTTCCAAGATGATCGCAAAAGGGAATCGTTATTCTTAAATAAAGGTTTGGAACACCCTCATATCCGTCTAGCTCACAGATTTGCTCTGGCGTTAATTTGTACGCAATTATCGGACATTTCGCGCTGTTTCCCGTGTAGGCAATATTCGCATTGGAACACTTTTGTGTGTGTGCTTTATTATTGAAAATCAATTCATATCCATCAATAAATCCCTTAGTGAAATAATTTATTGTTCCAACCCTTTTAAAAATTCGGCGTGTACTTATATTAGAACCGTAAGAGATTATCCACTGATCGCGACTACTATTTTCAAGAATATACCGGCGGTAATCTCCATGAGATATTTCATCGCCTTCCATAGTACTATTGTTAAAATAGCAAAATGCTTTAACATCATTTCCATCCAAAAATTTGCATACTATTATTTCTTTACGGATAAAAAGGGATTTTTCTACATTGTACTCATTATATCCTTCTATTAAGTCAAGGACTTCAATTAATTTATCATTTACCTCGTATAATTCTCCAACTACCGTACCATTTCCTTCAGTAAAACCAGGAAAATCTCCCAGATCAAAAAGACTGGCATTGAACATCGCTGGTCCCAAATATTTACTATTGGTCAAGGGTGATTCGTTCGCCAATCCTTTAAGCAATGTTCCGTAGACAAAAATCTTCATTTATTCTATATTTTTGGTCATGTATTAGGGTTAGTCAAACGAAAACGCGTATGAATTTTTAAGGGTTAATTAAAATTAAATTATGTTAATTGGAGTTTCGATTGGCCGAAGTTTACATCAAACAATGAATAATATCAATGCTGCGCATTGCCTCCATTTCTGTTTTTATGTTTTGTCATATCAGGATAAGCAAACTAGTGTGTAATAAATATTATGTTCTGAATAATTACAGGATATTTTATTATTCACGAGCTCACGTATAATTAAGAGTAAACACGTAACTGCTGTTAACCCCAATTTATTATGGCAGAAGATGCCTCTAGACGATTTTTTGACATTTTTAAACCCAACCTAGCGTACGAAAACTGCCACCTGCCAAACAAAGGTTGTAGCATAGTAAAGAGGTTTCAATCCATTCCCCATGATAATTTCTTCCACTTTTTTAGTCGGGTGTACGAATACCCTGAATTCGCTTCCCATAATTTTGGGATACATGTTCATAAGTGGCCGGACCAATTTTGTCCACCATACCTCCCTTAAATACACGACTCCGTAGATTTTTCGGGCCAGCCCCGAGGATAATCCAACCAACTCAGCCATCTCATCATAACAACAGATTACCTTGTCTAAGGTGACTATATCCGCTGAATCAGAATCGGAAGCAGTCGTAATGAAATCTCCGTGCCGATATGTCATCTTTCCAACAGTTCCATTTCGCTCGGCTTCTTCCCTAGCTACTTCCAGGTACGCTTTGGAAGCATCAATACTGGTTCCTTTTTCAGCGCCGTTATTAATTAAATAATTTTGAATAGCTCCAATTCCACCACCGATATCCATAAAATCGAGTGCCTTGACTCCCCTTTGTTGAATGACTTTCAGTAACATCCGGGTAGTTTTACTGGGCCCTTTTTTCTTGTATTTTTTTAATTCTTTCAGTGCTGTTTTTTTGTCGAACATTTTTTCAATGCCCTGACACTGGCAACATCCCATATTAATTACCTCTTATTTAACGAAATATTTGTAAAGAAATTTTGTTTTATCATAATTTTTGAATGAAAATAATATGATCATGTTAACTATTTAATTTTCTATACCCTATTTAATAAGGTAGATATCAAATGTAACTGTTTTTACGCCATCTAGATCTTCTAATGGTAGAATCCTCATTTTCGCCTCAGGGTCAGATGCCCATGGATCAGATTCGATATAAGGATCATCTTTAAAGTAAATTTGCGAGACTAATTCTTTGTGTTGAGCAGCTGTTACTCTAAAATGAACGTGGCTTGGACGGAATGTATCCCCATTTAAATATTTTCCGGGAATGATTGTTTTAAATTGATATTCACCATCTTCATCTACTGTATATCTTCCCCGATGTAGAAAATCATCAGTAGTATTATCATAATCACCATCATCACTTGCTTGCCATATATCGACAATTGCGTCCTTTAAAAGTGTTTCGCAGTCCTGGCTATATACTCTTCCTTTTATAACTAATTTAGTGCCCTTTTGGTTTGGAAAAGTCAGATCGCTTCTAAAAGGTGCATTGGCTCTATAAAAGGGGCCCAGAATATCTGATGTTGTTTTACAATCTCCTACAGCGGCCATCATTCCGTTATCTTTGCTGCATGATACAAATCCAAAAGAATACACTGATACAGCATATAACGCTGAATTTTTGATAAATAACCTTCGGCTGAGATCGTTCACAATTTTACCTGATCCTATAGCTATTCATTTTTAGCAATATTTCCGTTTACCATCACAAAATCTATAGATCGAAAAGCTTTAATATTTTCATCTGGATTTCCATCAACTGCAATAATATCAGCATAATATCCCTCTTTTATCTGGCCTAACTTGTCATTTTTATGAAGCAATTTAGCACCCATCACTGTAGCCGAATGAATCACATCCATGGGCGACATACCATAATCTACCATGCGTTCCATTTCACGCCAGCCCTCACCATGGGGCATGGAACCGATATCCGTACTAAAAGCAATTTTGACTCCCCTCTTCATGGCACGCTGGAATGATTTCTTGTGTTCGGTTACAATGCGGTTATGGAATCGAATATCTGCTTCACTTGCACCTTCATCGGGTAAATAGACTGTCATGGTGGGACACCAGAATGTACCGTTCTTAACCATGAGTGACAGTATTTTGTCGTCCAGAAACAAGCCATGCTCGAGACTGTGAACACCGCCCTTTACGGCATTATAAGCGCCGGCACCTCCATAAGCGTGAGCAGCCACATCCATACCCCATCTTCGAGCCTCGTTCACCATAACTTCAACTTCCTCTAAGCTGAGTTGAGAGAGGGGCTCCATTGTTTTTCGATTAATATGCCGTAAAGTGCCGGTAGCATATATTTTGATGAAGTCCACACCGGTTTTACGCTGGTCACGGATTGCGGCTACCATATCATCAGGATTATCGGCAATAATGGCCAATTGTTCGACTTTTCTATCAATAGTTGGACGTAATCCAGTCAAATTCATGTGTCCGCCAGTGATACTAATCGCCCAGCCGGAAAGAAATATTCTGGGGCCAATAAACATACCTTGATTGATCGCATCTCGAACAGCAATATCGGCCATATCTGCCCCTTCATTATCAACATCCCTTATTGTCGTAAAACCTGACATCAGGATTTGCTTTGCCGCTTTAAATGCTTCCATGGTACGATAAGTATTTGTTTTATAAAGTACTGGGGGATTACTGCTGTAATCTGGGGTTAAGCAAATATGGGTGTGGCTATCAATTAGCCCTGGAAGAACGGTCATGCCACTCAAATCAATAATAGAGGCTGAAACAGATTTCAGGTTTTTTCCAACTTTGATAATTCGATTCCCCTCCACCAGAATATCTACGTTTTTCCTGACTGTTTTCCGGTCAGGATCAATGAGCCGACCGGCGTGGATCAAGGTTTGCTGCCCTTGAACAACGAAAGTAGTCAGCAATAAAGCGGCTAAAAGAATTAGCGGTTTCGGATATTTCATTTTATTCCCCTTTATTCAATTCATGTCCTTTTGGACGGGGTTATGAGCCAGAGGCTTTTCATTTAATTTTTCTGCTCATTCCTCGACCGCAATTGGACCAAATAATATCTACCTAAAATTACGATTAAAATACCGCCAAGTATCATTATAGCTGAAACTGTTATACGGAAAGAGATTACTTCAGATAAATATATGACTCCACCTAAAGCTGCAATTACAGGAACCAGCAATTGAAGTACAGCAGCTTGCATAACTAATAGCCCACTAAGTGCGACATACCATATTGTGTAACCAATGCCAGATGCAATGGCTCCTGAAATTATAGCTAATAATATACCCTCAGATGAAAAATTTGCATTTTTAATCGTGAAGATTATCAAAATAATAACGAGTGGAATAGTCCTAAAAAAATTATAGGCAGTATCCATTAGTGGACTTTTCGAGCCTCGCCCTTTAAGGGTATAGATACCCCAAGCAATACCCGCCACCATCATAAGCAAAAAACCGATAGTGGAAGGTGTCGTTACTCCGGGTATAATCAGATAAACAAATCCTCCAAACGCGATCAATACTCCCACCCATTCCGTGATATGTAATCGGTTTCCAGAAATACTAGACATCAGTATCATCGTTATTTGAACAGCGCCAAATAAGATGAGCGCACCGGTTCCTGTATCCAGCGTAACATAAGCATATGAGAATGTAATTGCATAAAGAAACAACATTAAACTAGCAGACAAGCTGCCCTTTGTTGACGACCTGGTTTTATTTTTATTAAATTTTATAATTGCCAGGAGAACAATAGCTCCTGATACTAACCGTATTACAGTAAAACTAGATGCATCAATGGTCCCCTCCCCCAAGGCCATTCGACACAGCACAGAATTTGCAGCAAATGCTATTAGAGCTAACCCGGTGAAGATAATAGTTTTTAACAAGTGAATGTTCGCTTTGTTGACCAATCACGACTCCAAAAGAAATACAACGGTATCAAGATCCTGAAACTTTTGCCTCGTACCCCTCATAGGAACACCTTCACGGTTTTACTAATAAATAAACCTGCTATTCATAGTATACCAAAGTAAGGGAACCATCATATGCAGGCTGGTGGGAATCTATGGGAGGTTCTAATAAGTTACAATTACTAGGATTTTAAGGAAAACGCCACTAGGTGGTTTAGAAAGCCTATTGGCGCTTATTCATTCTGAAATTCGGAGAATTTATACTTAACAGCTTTAATCGACTCTTTGAGTGTAATCCAGATTTTAACGATTCAATTTTTCCAAAATATTTGGGTTATATAATAACCTCCCCCATATCCCTTTGCTACTCCAATCCCTGTAAAAACATTGTTATCTTCGATAGCATACCGATGACTAGTACTATTTAACCAACCTTCTAATGCGCCAAGTCCAGGATCGGTATCCCCGAAGATAAATGCAACATTTTCTGAACAAACGCCTGATTTGAAAAAAATTGAAATGGCTTTAGCTCTTTCTTTAAATCCAGAATGACCTATCGGATTTGATTTAGTTGTTGGATAAAAACTTATAAAAGTAAAAAGTAGAAAAATTAACAGTGTTTTTCTTAGTTGGATTTAGGTATTCCTTGATAAGGAAAATATCCATTTACAAAATCTGAAGTCCAATGTAGAAATAAAATTACTTCCAGACAGATTAAAATGCAAATTTGATGAATGAGTAATAAATCCAGATGGGTTTATAACCTTATATTATGGTTATAAAAACAATTGTTTCTGTTGACTGGTGGTGGAGAACTAAATGAAAAAATATTACTTAAAATCAGGAGATCAATTATCCTCGCAATCAATTCTGATATGGAGGATAGTTCAAATTTTGGTCTGGCTTGTAGGGGTTATAATCCTCTTCAGTTTAATATTTTATCCAACGATTGGTCTACACCTATTTTGGAACATTTTAATTACTATAGCTCCGATACTTCTGGTTGTTGCCGTAGGGGTGTGGAGGAATATTTGTCCAATGGCGTCAACCGCGCTGTTCCCAAGGCATATGGGTTTTTCAAAAAGAAAAAAATTAAGCGTTCAACAAACAGGTAAATTGCACCTGATTGCCGTAATTGCTTTATTTGTAATAGTGCCCTTACGCCATGCTATATTTGATGTGAATGGATTGGCCACAGCACTATTAATAATGTCGTTGGGTTCAATCGCAGTAATTGTAGGTTTGTTCTATGATTGGAAAGGTACATGGTGTTCAAGTCTCTGCCCAGTATATCCGGTGGAAAAATTATACGGGTTAAATAATAAATTATCGTTACCAAATGCCCATTGTAATGAATGTTCCCGTTGTGTTACGCCATGTCCGGATACAACACCAGGTATTAATTCTCTTTCATCAAAAAAAACTTCTTATGACAGGGTAGCAGGACTTTTTATGGTAGGTGCGTTCCCGGGATTTGTCTGGGGATGGTTTCAAGTTCCCGCATACGGTGGGAGTATAGGCATTGAACAACTGATTGCCATTTACAAGATGCCCTTGCTGGGTCTTATCTTAACAAGCGTTTTCTTCTTTGTATTGAAAAGATTTTTGCGGGAAAAAGTTTTAACCACTATTTTTTCAGCTACAGCGGTTTCCTGTTATTATTGGTTCAGGTTACCGGCTTTGTTTGGTTTTGGTCTTTTTCCTGAAAATGGAATGCTTGTTGATTTAACAGGAATATTACCGGAATGGTCAATAAGTGTTGCCGTTTATTCTTTGACCCTTTTCTTTTTTTGGTGGATTGTTTTCAGTAAACAAAGCAAAGTTAGTTGGATGATCAGTCCTGCCTACGCAAAAGAAGTGATTGAACCTCAAAGAATATTCACCTAATATAAAATAGAAGGGCTGATTCACATTCTTGTCAACCAGCCTTGGGAAAGAAAGTTCGGCGACTGATAAATTGTCGCTGCCTTATAATTAAGTTGGCATTTGTTCGAAGATTATTACTTTCAGAACCTTATCCTCTACATTTTCTACATGGTGCTTCCCTGGGTCGTGGTGCATGATATGCCCATCATGTATAATTGCTTCCATTATATTTTCGCCGACATAAATTTTTATTTTACTGTCGATGATAAAATATATTGTCTCTGAATGGTGAGAATGTTAATTATCTTATAAACCGGGTTTAAAGATCATTTCTAACATCAAGTACTCTCTTAACTGAATCACATAACGTGTCCAAATGGTTTTGACCACAAATAGTTCGAGCAAACTCGAAATCTACTATGTCTACTGAGTCTCCCATTATTTGGCATTGAAAAAGAAAGGAATAAGATAGTGTTGAGTTTATATAAAATGAATTGTTTCATATATTTGACCCGATAAGTAATTTAAAACCACTATAATTAAAGGATAAATCAATGAATAAATTTATCGTAATATACCATGCACCGGCTGAAGCAGTGGCTCAAATGGCAGAGGCAACACCGGAACAAAAAGCAGAAGGAATGAAACCCTGGTTTGACTGGAAAGAATCCGTTGGAGATAAATTGGTGGACTTTGGGACCCCATTAATGGGAGGAACAAGATTGTTACCTGATGGCAGCTCCGAAATGAGTACAAAGGAGGTCACTGGTTATTCAATTCTTCAAGCCAATGATATGAACGAAGCAAAATCGCTTCTTAAAAACCATCCACATTTAGCATGGACAGGTGGATGTGATATTGAAGTGCATGAATGTGTGGAAATGTAATTCGATTAAATCGTCATAAATAACCTTCTCAAAACCATCTAAAAACACCTACACAGAAAGGTGGATTTTGAAATAAAAAATAATCCCTAAAATACGATGAAAGCGCAAGGTTACTTATCTATCGGTTGCCCTCCCCTTACACTTATGGGTATATCTTATAGAGAATGAAGAAACTGAACCCAAGTTTTTAGGTCTTAAATGCGATTGAACAATTTTGTTCTAATCCAGCATTAGTGCTTCAGATATTGTGATGCATGATTAATCTGACAAATTAAAAGGAGACTGTAATAAATTATGAAAAGTAGGCTATGGCTTTGCAATTCAGTCTTTACGCAAAGTGAAATAGGGGTCTTTAAGCGGACCTGACGACTTATTAATCAAGCACTCAATTAATAAGTCTTTTTTCAATTCAAAAAGAGAGAAAAATGTCAAAATATTCTGGAATCAACTCTACAGCGGATGGCGCAGCTATCGTTGTTTGGGTAGAAACCCACATCACTCAGGGAGCATGCGCATATCCAATTACATCCTCCACAACAATGGGTTCCGGTTATCAGACCGTGATTGCGAATGGCGGCACAAATATTTGGGGTGAAGACATGGCCTTTATCGAATCAGAATCTGAGCATAGTTCCGCATCGGCATGCGAGGGATTTGCGCTGGCGGGAGGCCGTGTAACCAACTTTACCTCCGGTCAGGGCCTTGTGTTGATGAAAGAGGTATTGTACACAATTTCGGGGAAAAGGCTTCCTGTTGTGTTTCACATTGGTGCCCGGGCATTGACGTCACAATCTTTAAACGTCCATGCCGGCCACGATGATGTCATGGCTGTTTCCGACACCGGCTGGGGGATGCTGTTCGCACGGAATGCTCAGGAAGCGGGTGACCTTGCTCTAATTTCCCGCCAGGTTGCAGAGGCCACCTATACACCCTTCTTTAATGTAATGGACGGATTTATAACGACTCACACAATCGAAAATGTCAGTTTACATGAACCTGAAATGATGGAAGAATTCGTGGGTAAACCACAAGATAAACTAGTAAACATGATGGATCCATACCACCCTATCATGTCTGGTGTTGTTCAAAATCAAGATTCATACATGAAAGGTAAGATTGCCCAGAGAGTCTATACTGATGAAATAGAACAAACGCTCGTAAAATCCATGGATGAATTTTATGAACTCACCGGAAGAAAATATGGATTGATCGCGGAATACAAAATGGAAGATGCTGAATATGCCATCGTTGGTATGGGTTCCATGATAGAAACAGCGGAGGCAGCTGTAGATTATCTCAGGCAGGAAAAGAAGATTAAAATTGGAATTGTCCATGTAACGTCTTTTCGCCCCTTTCCAGGTAAACAAATTGTTGAAGCACTTAAAAACGTCAAGGCGTTCTCTATTTTAGAAAGAATGGATAACCCCCTTGCAAACAGTAACCCCCTTACACTCGAAATAAAAGCTGCCTTTGCCGATCATCTTCAGCCGGATGAAAATGGGAGCATTAAAATACCAATGATATATTCCGGTTCCGCAGGGCTGGGATCAAGAGACGTTCGACCAGACGATATAATGGCTGTGGTTGAAAATATGTTAAAGGAAGATAAAAAATATTTTGCAATCGGTATTAATCATGAGTTAGCTCTAACAACAGGTGAGTCAACTGATATCCGTCCTGACGGGACCTTTTCTATGCGTGGACATTCTGTTGGCGGATTCGGTTCCGTTACAACCAATAAAATTATTGCAACAATTGTGGCTGATCTTTTTGATTTACGCGTTCAGGCATATCCAAAATATGGATCGGAAAAAAAGGGACTGCCTACGACATATTATTTAACGGTAAGCCCCGATCGAATCATTACTCACTGCGAACTTGAGTTTGTTGAATTCGTACCCCTAAATGATGTGAATGCATTTAACCTGGCCAATCCATTAAAAGGGCTCCAGCCTGAAGGCATGTTGTTTATTCACACGTCGAAGACCATGTCGAGTGATATTTGGTCTGATATCCCCCAATGGGCACAGAAAATTATCCAGGATAAAAAGATTAGAGTATTGGCCCTTGATACAGTGAAAATAGCGCGTGATGTTTCTTCCAGAGCTGATTTAATTCAAAGAATGCAGGGGATTGTACTGTTAGGGATATTTTTAAAGGCAACGCCATTTTTGGAACGATCCGATATAAGTGAGAAAGAATTGATGGATGCTGTTGAAAAGTCACTTAGGAAGTACTTTGGGAAGCGTGGCGAGCAGGTTGTTCAGGATAATTTGAACGCAGTAAAACGCGGATTTAACGAGGTTTTTGAGGTAAAACAGGATAAAACAGAAAGAGTACCGGCATGAGCACCTTAGTATCAGAATTAAATAAAAAAACTGCCTTTGACATTTTAGATGTAGAGGATTTTAACGAAAGGATTGTTGGTGCATACAATGACGCTACCGCGGAAGAAGGGCTCCCGGCCGATAAGACAACCGCAAGAAGTTTGATTCCCGCCGGAACTGCAGCGCTCCGTGATTTCAGCTATATTGCACCCGAAATTCCAAAATTCACGTCTGCTAATTGTGTCGCCTGTATGGAATGTGTAACTCAATGTCCGGATACTGCCATTCTGGGGAAAGCGATTCCAGAATCAGAATTAAGTGAAACAATTGATAAACTGGAATCCGGAGAATTAAAGGGTTGGATATCCGATCAGTGGGCGGAAACAAATAAATTTTCAAAAGTTCCGATGAAGCAAGGTAAGGAATCGGCGAAATTTGGTATCTTTATCGACCCTACAAAATGTAAGGGATGTGCAGAATGTGTTGACGCGTGTGGCGATCACGAAGCTTTATCCATGATCACCAAAGAAGATGATACGATACCCACTTATCAGGGTGCTTTTGATTTCTTTAATTCTCTGGCTGAAACACCATCTGAATACATCAACGAGAGAGTATTGGTGGATATGATGTTGGCAAGCGATTCCATGCTTTATACCGGAGGCGCAGGTTCCTGTATGGGATGTGGTGAAGGAACAGCCTTGAGAATGATGCTGGCAGCCACAGGATTTGTTTATGGGAAAGAGAGTATTGGACTGGTTGCCGCCACTGGGTGCAATACGGTGTATGGTTCAACCTATCCCTATAATCCTTTTTTAGTTCCCTGGACCAATTCTCTGTTTGAAAATGTATCTGCAGATGCCATGGGTATTCGCGCTCGATGGGATCAAATGGGATGGCAAAATAAAAAACTTTGGGCGATTGGCGGAGATGGTGCCATGATCGATATTGGGTTTCAATCCCTATCCCGTATGTTGGCATCCGGCATGGATATTAATGTTCTGATTTTGGACACCCAGGTATATTCAAATACTGGTGGGCAAGCATCGACAGCAACCTTCACTGGACAGGATGCAAAAATGTCTATGGTTGGGAAATCGATAGGCGGAAAAACGGAACGCCGGAAAGAAATTGCCAACCTGTGTATGATGCACCCGGAAATATTTGTTGCACAGACAACCTCAGCCCATACCAACCATTTTTATAAAGCAGTGATGGCGGCGAATGAGTACCCAGGTCCAGCCGTAATCAATGTTTACACTACCTGCCAGCCGGAACACGGTGTGGGAGATGATATGGCTATGCATCAAGCCAAATTGGCGGCGGATTCAAGGGCGTTTCCGGTATTCATTTATGACCCCGCTAAAGGGGAACGGTTTTCTGAACGGTTATCCCTCCAAGGGAATCCTGCAAAAAATAAGGATTGGTTCGTAAATCCCAAGACTCAAGAACAAATTGATTTTATATATTTCGCGAAAACGGAAGGTCGCTTCGCCAAACACTTTGATAAAGATGGGAATCCGGACGATATCATGAATTCTACTAATTTAGAACGATTGGCGAATTGGCATCTGCTCCAGGAACTCGCGGGAATGATATAAATGAAAGTGAATAATATCATTGAGGTAAAACCTTTAGAATTCCCTTGGCAAACCCAAGACCCATTCTTATTCTGTGCGCACCACAGAGATGAATACCCAAAAGGAAATGATAAAATGGGTATTAATTCTGAAGATTTAAGAGGTCGAAATGTTGGACAAGACTTCACAATTAAAGATGGCTGGCGTATGTATCATGGCACTTCAATTCCCGGATTTCCATACCACCCACATAGAGGTTTTGAAACTATTACCATTAACAAAGAAGGATTTGTTGACCATAGCGATTCATTAGGAGCGGCTGGAAGATTTGGTGCAGGTGATGTGCAATGGATGACAGCCGGAAAAGGTATCCAACATTCTGAGATGTTTCCCCTGCTTCATGAGGACAAAGAAAATCCATTGGAAATTTTCCAAGTATGGCTCAATCTACCCAAGGTCAGCAAATTTGTTGAACCTCATTTTAAAATGCTTTGGTCGGATATGCTTCCTTTGATAAAGGAGACCGATGATAATGGTAGAATTACTGAGATTAACATAATCGCAGGAAATTTAAACGGTGTACAAGCGCCAAGACCTACACCTGACTCTTGGGCTGCCAACGCGGAGAACGAAGTTTCGGTATTAACCATTAAAATGGTAGCTAATGCTATTTGGGAATTACCCCCCGTCTCGGAAGAGATAAATAGATCACTGTATTTCTATAGAGGTGATTCCCTGGTGATAGACGACCAGACTATAAATGAATATCATCTCATTCAGATAAATTCCAAATTAGGTATTACGTTAAAAAACGGAAAAAATGATGCATACCTATTGATGCTTCAAGGCAAACCTATGAACGAACCTGTAGCACAATACGGTCCTTTTGTTATGAATACCCAAGAAGAAATCCAGCAAGCCTTTTCAGACTACCGAAATACACAATTCGGAGGTTGGCCATGGCCCGAGCAGGAACAAGTGCATGGTAAAAACAAAAGCCGATTTGAATTACATGCCGATGGAACAGAAGAAATTAAGGCAAGAAAAACAAATCAGCTAAATTGATGTTATGGGTTCGAATTTCTAGGCGTAGTTCATTAAATAATATGGCCTTCCCTAAGAAGGTAATGACGGAAAACCCGTTGGGTTACTTTGACTTCCGAAGCTTCGTAATTAATTGATCTTCCAACCCGGTCATTTGCCAGCTGACCAGGGAAATGGGAATGTTACCAATCGAATTAAGTTCATCGAAAAAATCCTTAAGCTTAAAAGGTTCTCCTCGCTTTTCTTTTTGTCGCGCGAAGGATGCTATTGTTTCTTCCAATAAGTATTTACCGGTTATATAGCTGCTGCCATAACCTGGCTGGCGCAAATAAAGGTGCTGCTCAAAAATCAGTAATTCGCGTTCCGTTTTCATCCAGCCACGGGGCGTCCATTCACTGTGGATTTTGCCAGCCTCTTCCATTGTCATTTCATTCGCGTGTGCGTAAAGTGACCCTAGGCCTCTGGCTGCCCGTTGCGCAATCATAATCCAGACAATTTCACGAACGCGGGGATTGTCATCATACAAACCTGCATGCATAAATATCTCTTCAACAGCTGTTGCCGTACCTTCGCTTCGGCTATCAAAGATACTGTAAAGTAGTGCATGACGACGAATAACACTGGGATGGGGTTCGTGCTCCATTCGCGCCAGTTCAAACCAGTGGTAAAAATGCGAATAGAGTGGCGTTGGATCGTAATGCATACCGATGCTAAAGAAATTGCGCTTCTCTAGGGGAGCGAACCTGCCCATATGAGCTCTTAATGCGGGTTCAAAATAATCGGCTACCGTGACGATATCTTTGTCTTTTAAGAATACCATAAACTTTTTTACAGAACGTTCAGCTAACTTTTCAAATTCCTCGGGAGACGATGACGCTTTTAGTTTAGGTAAATGCCTGTTACGATGTTCTTCCAATTTCAGAGATGACCATGCTCGGGCTAGTTCCCTTTTTAACACACTCACTTCATCTTCCCAGGTCAGGGGAACCAGATGAACGTTCTGCTGATACCAGGTATAATTCTCTTTGCCAATTCCGGACGGCCCTGTCTTTAAAGGTGCTTTCAGTTCCAGCCAGGATATTAGTTCATCAGTAGCCGCCTTTGCTTCAACAATGGTTGTGTTGAGCGTTTCACTCGAGCTGTCTCCGACCATTTCTTTAATGTAATCCAGATTTGTGCTTTGCTGCCTGATGTCCCGAATTCCTGTAATCCAAAGCTCCCGGGCATTACCCGTCAGATTTGTTTGGGCCTGTTTCATAAGTGGTGCAATAATGTTCAAATCAGTGATTAAGCGAGTCTCTTCACTTTTATTAAGCGGGAAGCTATAGGTCCACAGCTCGGTAACCGCATGATGTGTGGGGCCCTCATGGGCAGGCACATCGCTTTTGTGCATCCAGATAGACTTGTAGAACGCGGGGTCACGGATCCATGGTTGTAGCACACGATGGTTAAAGTCAAATCCATTCATCTCAGCTAGTACAATATACCAGTCAACTTTTTGTTCAACCGGCCAGCTACTGTAATCGATTTCATCCAACTTCTTCTTATATTTTTGGAAGGATTCGTAACGATTGGCAAATGTTTTTGCAGTATAATCCGGGGCTCCATTCTGCATCGGTGGTCGTTCAAATTCCCGCCATTCTTTAAACAGCACAACCAGGTCATCATGGTTTTCCGATGCCAGGCAGTTGGTACTTAAGAAACTGCCATACGCAAGAAACAAGACAACCAGGCGTAGGTATGTTTTACTATTTCCTTTTTTCACTATTATTTTCTCGTGAGTTATCTCAAACATTTTTTGAAGTCTATCTGCTAAACTGTTGATACTCCGGTCCGTTTCGGCGAGGGGTTAGATGGAATGAATTCTTTAGCCTTGTACTAACTCCCTTCCAATAGTTTTCCCTCACAAAGGAGCCGACTCTCCTGAGCAGGTGCTACCTATCCGTAAACCGCCAGGCAGAAATTAAGGCCCTGTTAAATCCGGGTCAAAGATTTTGTTTTTGCTTACCTGGTGGCGGTATTAGACGGCCGGACGGAGGATTAGGAATCTGTTGTGAACTTATTCTCGATCCTCAGATGAGACGTAGTTATAGATTGCACACTTCAACTTCCGTTTCCGTGTCATTAATACTGCCAACACCATCAATGACGGCTAGTACGCCAAGTCCTTGTATTTCAGCATAGAATATCATTTAACCAATTTATACCCATATTGCTCTAAAACACCTCCCAAATAAATTGTTGCCACCATGCCTTTAGCTGTTGAGAATATTGATAGAGGGGCAGGACCATCAATAGGTACTTGGACTTAGTATGAAGTGCAAATCTTGTCTAAGCAAGAATTTTCCAACCCATGACGGCTACAGCTGTGTAAAACAAATTACTCAGCATATGGATTGCAATAGCCATTTTTAAAGATTTTGTATGCATGAAAATCCATCCCCAGGCGAGACTGTAGATAAAATACATTGGCCATAAAATCGTCGGGCCATGGCCAGCCATAAACAATAATGAAGTTATCGAAATAGCCCCCCATCCAGGCATCCGGCGCGCTAATGCAGATTGAAAATATCCCCTGAATATAACTTCTTCTATCACGGGTCCGACAATATTTGCCAAAACTAGGAAACCTGCCATCCCAAACACGGAACCAGTTTCTCGGATGTGGGTAAACATTTGTGAGCCACCACCAATAATGCCCCCCTAGCCCACGAGTGGTAAAATTACTGATCTATATGTCCATGATAGAAAGTGTGTGGCACTGAATAATATAAAAACAAGCATTACAGCCTGACTGGTTTTGATAACACTTTGCTGCAGTCCAATTTGAGGTAAAAAAGACGGACCAAACTTGCGTATATCGGTCCAGACCCATAGCAATGCGATGGCACCTCCAATCAGCAAAGATGTCATCCCAATCATTTGCCCGTCAATTATGCCTGCGCCATCACTCGCAGCCTGGATGAATCGAAGTCCATATGAGATGCCCAACCCGACCAGAATCTGGCTAACATACATAATAAACAGCGCAAGAAAACCTCGTTTTACAGTCAGCTGGTATGGTTGACTTGAAGCCGCTGGTGAAACATCCAAATTAGAGATTTTTACAGGTGTCTGCTCTGAAGATTCAGAGGAAGAAGAGATAGTATTAGTCATCGGTATTCCTACTTATATTTTGTTTAAGGAGAGTATTGGACTTCATACGAAAAAGTTGAGTCAAAGTTAACCAACATGTTTTATTTCTCCATATACAATAGGTGGTTTATAATCTAATGTTTAGTGCAACCATTTCAGGTAATAAACACCTATTTTGTATTTAAATATGCCCTGTTTGCTCCCTTTCAACTGTTTCAAGTTAAAAAGTTGCTTAACTCGCTGTACACTTTTTATACTAAGTGCAGAGTATTCTTACCCAGAAATTGTTGGTTAGATTAATACTGATAATTAAGTAAAATTCTTTTATATTTAGTCAACAATAACGGGGTATACTTTAATGAACGTTTACGAATTTATCAGAGAAAAAACTGAAGATATTCAAGAAAATGTAACTCAATACAGGGCCAAATTGGAACCCAGATTTAAACAATGGTCCGATACGCTAAATGATAAAATAGCAAATACATTGAATAACCCCTGGGTGGCTGCTCATAATCCATTTGATGGGAGTATATTTTTTTCATCAGAAAAAGTTATTCAGAAAAAGGTGACAGAAAATGCCTACAAAGAGCTGAAAAAACAATTAGGTCATGAAACGTTTGTGGGAGAATGGACAACAATTGATCAGAAATGCATTAACCAATTTGCTGTTGTAACCGGCGATACACAATGGATTCATACAGATCCTGAACGAGCTAGAAAAGAATCACCATTTAGAACTACCATTGCTCATGGTTTTTTAACATTGGCTCTAATTCCGAAATTGACAAATGCCATAGACTCGAAAAATATTTTTTATCCCGAAGCAAGAATGATTGTTAATTATGGATTGAATCAGGTACGTTTCCCATTTCCGGTCAAATCAGACTCAAAAGTCAGGGCCCGCACTCGTCTTATACGTGTAACTCCAATGAAAAATAGTATTGAATTAGTAAATGAAATCAGTATTGAAGTGGAAAATAGAAAGCGGTTTGCTTGTGTAGCAGAGACTGTATTGCGCCTCTATTATTGAGGAATTATTGACCCGCCCCCGATCATTGGCAGCAGTAGTAGAGTTCGAGATTCTTCCATTGTCACTCATTTCTAACGGTTGATTCAAAGCTCGATCATGTGATAATTCAATACTGATTTTGGTGGTATGACTTACATATTCTTTGCTCTTCTATTTTGCTCCCTTTCACCTGTTTCAAGTTAAAATTTCCTTAACTCTATGTACACATTTTCATAGTAAGTCCAATTAACTAAAAATAAGACAGAAAGCTGCTTTGAATAGGTGAAAAACCACTCTATCGAAATTCCGAGGAATCCACTAATATTCATTTTATCTTCATTTACGAGAAAGTGAGGTTTGATTCTAATACTTGAATGAGGCTAATGACTAAAATGAAAATATTAATTTTTACCATGGGAGCATAACAATTTATGAACGTTGAATCGTTTCCCGTGACTAAATCACGTAAGGAAATTTCTGACAAAAACCATCTTGCCGGTTGGTCCATATTCCATGGTTTGGTGACTATAATTTTCACAATAATATGTTTCGTGATGGGCGACCTGAGGCCCATTGCAGCGGCCGGTATGGTTTCCTTTTTATTCCTCGTTTTAGGTCATTGGCGAAAATGGACCCCGCAGGAAAAATTCGGTTTTGGCAACCAGGTAACCTTAATCCGGATAACTTGTGTATTGCTTCTCAGCTTTTTTTGGGAAACTATTACGAACAATATTATTGTGCTTGTCGGTTTAATAATATTTCTGCTGGATATCTTGGATGGTTGGCTTGCCCGCCGATTCAAATTAAGTTCTGAATTTGGAGATCATTTTGATAAAGAATCCGATGCTTTTTTTATGTTAACCCTCTGCCTGTTGGCCATTTTTAACGATCGGCTGGGAGAATGGATTTTAATTGTGGGTATACTACGTTATGTATTTGTTCTGGCAATTCCTATTTTGAATACTAAAGAATCCAAAGAACAAAAATCCGTTCGCGGCCGCTATATAGCCGGCATAGCTTTTTTTGCGCTATTGGCCAGCTTTTTACCCATGCAAGGATTCTATCAACCATTCGCAATAATTGCGACCATTCTTATCATCAGTTCATTTACTTTGGATTTAAAATGGCTGATTTTTCGAAACTGACCCATAAGATATTCATCAAAGTCATTCACTATTTGGCTTTGATCACTTTTATTATTGCTATTGATGTGCTGTTATTCGGTGGATTCAAATTTTATATAGACGGACTCAAAATTTCCGCCACCCAACTCTTAAATCCGTTACTTTTGACCATAGGGCTTACAGGTCTGGGGAAAATACTGGGCCCTTCAATTTCACTCGACGATACGCCTTTATACCGTATTTATCGATGGATCCGAATCAATTTCAAGAGATTGAATCAATTCAGCGTAAATCCCACCGCCTTTTGGATTGGATTTATATTTTTAAATATATTAATATTTTTGCCCGGATTTCTCGTTAATTATAAAATAAGTACTTTATTTCCCATTCCTGAGTTACAGACTACCAGAGGATGGTACGATACATTTCTTTTTTTCATTCGCAGAAGAAACCAGGATTTCTTTCGTCTCAGCGGTGACGTTTTACTTATCGTTACAGTCTTGAAAATATTGGGAAAAGAAAGGTGGAAGAAATGGGCCTTTTGGGGATGTTTTTCCTTTTATGTATTGATTCTTATTTACCAAGTCTATGAATCAATCTCGATGAAAATTTATGGAGAGAAACCGTTAATTTACAGTGATGCTATCCTGATTTGGGATGCTATATATATACTTGCCGATATATGGTCCACTAAGTTGTTCCACATTGTAATTAGAGTAATCACCTGGTGCGGGATAATTATTTATTTAACTCATTTAGCTTTGAAATATGTTGCCTTCAGGGTGGAAAAGTTGAAGCTAAAATCCCCGATTACTCTCATAGGATTAATTGTTTGGCCTGTGGCAATATTTTCAGGATTTTGGTTTGGTTTTGATGATGATGGGCCTGCTATTCGATGGATTGGACTAACAGTATATGATAATGTGCAAAAATCAAACAAACTATACAAAACGCTTATGGACCGCCAACCTTCATTATCTTTTATGGATCCAACCTATGAAAAAGTGGTATTGGAGGAAAAACCAAATGTTTATCTATTCATGATTGAATCATATGGGAAAATTGTAACTGAAAATCCGCAATTCAAAAATGTTTACAACCGGGAAATAAAGATTGTCGAGTCGGCGCTTAAACAGCGAGGATGGATTTCTTCTACCAATTACAGTGAAGCACCTGTGAGCGGCGGTCATTCCTGGTTAAGTTACACGACAGTTTTGACCGGAGTGCCTATCGACAATCAGCCTGCCTATGAATTTATACTTCGTAGTCCAGGCCGATTCCCTCATTTAATAAACTACTTTAATTTTTTGGGTTATAATACGATTAAGCTTCAGCCGCTTCGTGGCCGCGCCGGAATTCCATTTAATCTTCTCAGACGATTTTATAACTTTAGCACTTGGGTCAATTTCGAAGATTTGGCGTATACTGGAAACAAATTTGGATGGGCGGATATCCCCGACCAATATAGTTTAAATTTCACTCAAGAAAAATATATTCAACATTTTCAACAACCCAAGTTTCTTTTTTTTCTAACCCTTACATCCCATTTCCCATGGCAGGATTTACCTCCATTTTTCAGTGATTGGACAAAAATATCAGATCCATTTTTAAAGCCTCAGATCTCTTCGGAATTAAGACCTTCAAACAATCATTGGCCTAAAACAATGAATAATATATTCCATAGAATTAGAAAAAAGTTGGGTTTTAGTTACGCCCTCCAGCTGGAAGATTATCTGTTTGAGGATTATCTAAATCAAATTTTGTACCAACTTCGGTATCTGAGTGACTTTATTATAAATAAAGTACCTGACAATTCTATTATTATACTTATTGGAGATCATCAACCTCCGGTGCTAACAAGTCGATTGGATTCATTTCAAACACCCATTCATATTATCAGTAAAAATAATAATTTTTTAGATTCATTCCGGGCTTATGGATTTGTTCCAGGCTTGACAAAAGATCCTGATACTGGAAATACAATTAAACATGCGGGGATACATTCCATGGTCATTCGCGAGTTATTGAGGAATTATGGCTTGGATCAAAAAGCAATTCTTCCAAAGTACTATCCCAGCGGGACCCCGCTCTCAGATTACCATTAATAACAAAATTATTTGCAATTATGCTCTCCAAGCTTAATACACTCCAGGTTCAAACAATCGAGGATGTTAAATCATTCTTCGACAAAACAGCTTTAGACTATACAGAACAACACGGGCACCCCGAGAAGTTACTTGATTATCGTATCTCCTTAATAAAAAAGTTAGGGCAATTCAAACCGAACGATGTTGTGCTGGAAGTAGGTTGTGGTCATGGACAACACTTAATTGAACTCGCAGAAAACTTTGGTGCCGGTATAGGAATTGATTTATCTGACGTCATGATTGAATCAGCAAAAAACCGATGGGAAAATTCAGGGAAAACGGGAAATTTAACTTTTCGTATCGATGAAGCGGAATCTATGAATACAGTACCAGATAATTCTATTGATGTAATTCTTTTTGTAGGAACAATGGAACATCTGTTGAATCGAGCTTCTGTTTTAATGAATACATTTCGAGTCCTGAAAGACAGCGGGCGATTTATTTGTCTTACACCAAATAGAGATTTTATTTGGTATCGATGCATTGCCCCGGTTTTAGGTATACCTACCCAACATCTTTCTACAGACAGGTTTTTGAATAAATCCGAATTCAAGACAATGTTGAAAAATACAAAATTCACTTCTATCAATATTGACCCCTGGACCTTTATACCCAAGGGTGATATGCATCCTGTACTGGGATTTATTATGCAATTGGTGGATACGGTAGGAACTATATTTAAAATTAATGTATTTCAAAGTGGATTACTCGCTGCTGCCCGTAAGAATTAATTTCCCGAAGATATTAAGGTAATACGAAAAATATTCAAGCTACTGAATGGTTGTTTTTTGACCCCAAATGTCCAAATGATGGACTTTCAGTGATAATCTCCCATCTTTAACGATTTGCTTTTTGGTTGAAATCCATTGCTCAAGTTGGTTTAATTCTATTTTAGATTTTAATATTTCCCCAATCGCCACTTGCATGAAACGAAGTAAATAATTCATCATGTTACCATTTTCACTTTTAATTAACCAATCGCTGGATCCAGTTTTTATGTTGTATCCAACCTTTTCCAAATCCTTGATCATATTTTCGGAACAAAATGGTCCCATTTTAGATCCGGATTTCCGAGGTTGAATCATATGGTTTTCATATAACCTAATATATTTTTTATCTGCAAAATCCTGGGGTTCAAAAACCATAGAAGCATAATTTAGGGTAGTGAATAATGGTAATCTTTGAGCAGCTAATATATTTATGAATGTCTGGAATTGATCCTTTGAGAATAAATCAAACACTGCGTTGGCTGTGATAAGATTTATTGTTGACAAATCTATTAATTTGTCCAAGTCCATGAGTGACCCGCGCGCTACTTTTACACCTATATTTTTATTAGGTGCGTACATTTTCAGTTCATTTTTAGAAAGAGTATACTTCCATTGTTGTGCTTTAGCCCATTGAACTAAGGTTTGAAGACAACCCCCCAGTATAACCGGATCATTTTCAATGAGTCTCCAATTCTGGTCAAAGGGAAATTTCTCAACATAATAGCGTGTATTTGCAGCCAATCCAGCCCCAACATCTACGATATTGAGCGAAGTCGCCCCTGTGAAATAATTAAGAAATATTTTTTCTACTTTCCGGCTTCTGGCAATCGCATCGAAAGGAAAGCGTTCCAGTTGCCATTCTAAACTGTTAAATAAATTCGAATAATTACTGTTGTTTGACATTTCCAATACCGTACAAATTTAAATCATTTTCTTATTTAGCATATCAAGCATCATGAACATTTTACTCATCCGAGATTATCAAAATCCTTTTAAAAAAGTAAAAATAGATTGGCAGGTGTCATTCCATGTCGGGTGTTTTTCAAACGCTTTTTTCGCTGCCAGACTCATGGTCATCAATTTATTTCTATCCTCGTTCAACATACCGATTATTTGTTTAAGGATATCAGAATCTCCTGGTTCCACCAAAAAGCCATTTACTGTGTCCTCGATCAATTCACCTGAGGCTCCATTTTTGGTTGCAATTACAGGAAGTCCAAAACCCATTGCTTCAACGTATGCAATGGCCATTCCTTCCATAGATGAGGGAACCGCCATAATGTGGTTTTCCATAAGATATCCCTTTATAGCAGCCTGTCCATGAACAAGACCTACCAAGTGAATTTTCCCCTCCAATCCACGCTGAGCAATATCACGTTCAATTTCAACAGCGTATTCCGGTTCAACCTTTAAAGATCCCACCACAGTCAGTTTGTCGTAATGCTCAGGGATCTGAGCCAACCCATCGATTAATGTATGCAGTCTTTTATTACGCGTAACATTTCCTAAGAAAAGGATTTTTAACGACCCATTTTCTAAAGATCTTTTTCTAATATGTGTATGCGTAGTTGAATGATTAAACCGATCTCCGGCCGGGTATGCAGTGACGAAAGGTTTACTTTCACCTGTGAATTTCTGAACATCCATTCTTGTTACATTGCTGATAAATACAAACCCATCAACTGACCTCAAATATCGCTTTTCAACTGCTGTACGCCATCTGTCATTTCTTGCGGAATCCCTTAAATTCTTAGATAAAACATGGACGATGGAAATAATGGGAATTTTGAGTTTTCTTTTGATTTTACTATTTAGCGCGAATAAGGAGGGATGCGTCAATTCATCCTGTACGAGTATGTCAATATTTGACTCGCTAATTTCACGCCATAAATCGGCAGTATAATTCTCTACAATAGCTTGACTGTAATTCCGCTCTGATAGTGATATTATCCGAACGTTTTCTCCTTGCTCCCGGAGATACTGAACAAGCTTTTGGTCATAGATATATCCACCGGTCTTCGTATTCAAATCACCGTAGATTATGAAACCAATATTCATTCTGAGTTTATTTTAGATTGTAAAGACTGTTAAAGCTGATCAGCGGACCTCTCCCTCGTAAGCTGCTGAAGCCAAGTGAGATTCATTCAGAGTTATTTTAATGTGTCCTCGAAAAAATGGCTTAACTTCATCGTGAATCAAATCAAAAATGTACCGTGCAAGAAATTCCGTCGTTGTTATTTTTCCAACTAAATCCGAATGTTCATCTAAATTCTGGTAATGCAACTTGGATGTGGCTTCTTTTAAAATCCGCGTGGCCCGGTCAATATCAATGACGATATTATTTTTGTCCAATTCCGGGCATTTAAATTCCGCATCGATGATATAAGTAGCCCCATGCAAATTTCTGGCCCTTCCAAACATTTCGTCCTTTAATGAATGTGCAATAAAAATATGGTCTCGAACGCTCAAGCTGTACATAGACAGATTTTCCTTCACTTTAATATTTCACTCGGAAAGCTAACCCGTTCGAGGATAATGTTTTTATTTCTAAAAATGTATCGGGTAATTCATCAAACATGACTGTGTGGGTGATATGACTGTCAAATTCCGGCCTTAGAAGAAGAGAAAAGACGGTTTGTTTCCGCCGCAGAATATTCCACCTTGCCAGGTGGCTCGACGGTATATGGGAGACTTGCGAACTAATGATCGATTTTCGCTGGCTGTGAAACGTTTCACCTAAATCTATGGATATCCGGCGGGACCCATACCAACTTAATTCTATTATTTTACCCTCATAGCCTACACTTTCTATGGCAGTACCCAGTCCCTCGCCATTTCCGCTCACATGAAAAGCCAGGTCAAAATCCTTGGCTGCTTCCTCTGGAAAACAGGCTTTGAAGTCCATCTGTTTTGCCAATTCAATTTTCTTTAGATTGACATCAACAATTTCAACTTGAACTTCCGCGATGAAAGACAATAAGCGTGCAATCAGTGAACCAACAATCCCAAATCCCACGACCAAAACCCGGTCCCCGATGCTGACTTGGCTATCCCAAATAGCGGTTACAGCGGACTCCAGATTACTGGCTAGAATTGCCCGTTTAGCCTGCAAGTTTTCAGGAAGAACATACATATCCTCCGTACGAACCTGGCAATAATCCTGATGAGGATGAAGAACATGAACAAGTTTGTCCATTAAGTTCTCAGGCCCTTTTATGACTTTTCCTACGAGAGAATAGCCATATTTTACCGGAAATGGGAACATACCGCCTATATAAGGGCAGGCCATATCCTTATAAATTTTTTGAGGAACGCGATCATTGTAAATCAACTGTTCCGTGCCCGGACTGACAGAAGAATAAACAGTTTTTAACTCACACCATCCATCCTTTAATGCAGGTAATGATTCTTTTTTAATGGCGGAATCACCCTTCCCTACCATCCAGAAAGCTTTAGCCATCCAGATCCTCCCGAATTGGTTCTCCCACAAACATGAATTCCTTACCGATATGGTTATAAGTAAAATGAGAAAAACGAATTGCTTCATCAATTTTATCGATTGGGAGATTTGACATGGATTTCACCCCTTTACCGATAATTATTGGCGAAAAGTGTAGTTGACAAATATCAATCATGCCATCATTCATAAATTGAGAAGTGGTAATTGCCCCGCCTTCGATATAAACAGAATGGACACCTTCAGCATAAAGCGTTTTTAAAATTTCCCGGCAATTAATATATTTATTCTTCCGATTTAATGAAAGGTATCGGAGTTTTGAATTCTTCAGCTTCCCATCACCCCCAATCACCCAAATAGAATCAGAATTAGCAGCTAACATCGAATCAATATTATCACCAACAGAACCTAAAATTATTCGTACCGGATTCGATCCTTTTACATGTCGAACATTTAACCGGGGATTATCAGATTCTAATGTTCGGGACCCAATAATAATTCCATCACAGATGGCTCGCATACGATGTGCATGAACCAGATTTTCACGATTCCCTATCCATTTTGAATTTCCACTTGAATCAGCAATAAGACCATCCAGGGATTGGGCAAAATGACTGACAGAAATCGCCCGCCGCCGCTTTTTACTTTGTATGGATAATATACCATACGGTACATAGTAACAGATCATTTGCTTTACGTCTTCAGGGATCCGATCGGACCAAACCTCTTCCATTTGTGTCATCCCGACGATCCTGTAGCAAAGATCTGCTTGAGAAGAATTAAAATCAAGTCCCTCACCCTCTCGCCGCAAATTGATAATCACTATATATGAACCAGGATTTGATTCAACAACTTTATTAAACGACACCGACTCCTTATTACCGAATTGGAGGGAGCAAAATTTTATGCTTTGGTCATATTCCCTTACCTTCTTGGCCAATAGAAGAATAGTATTCCAACAACTGTTAAGAAGGGTTGTATCAGAAAACATTTCAAAAATATATATTTATAAATTTCACACTAAAATAACCCTATTGATAGAATTCGTTCAATCAATATTGGAATTTTCGCTTAATTCTAATATGTGTCCCAGGCGATCCCGCTTAGTTGTTAAATAGTGAATATTGTTATGATTGGGATCAATTTGCAATGGAACTCTTTCCTCAACTTTAATTGGAGTCCCATCAAAAACAGCCAATTTTGACGGATTATTTGTCAATAATCGAATTGAATTCACTTTTAAATCCGAAAGAATTGATATGGCTGCTTTATAGTCCCTTTGATCTGGTTCAAATCCCAATTGCAGGTTAGCATCAACTGTATCCAAACCATCATCTTGCAATTTGTAGGCATGCAGTTTATTAATAAAGCCAATTCCCCGGCCCTCCTGCCGGAGATAGATCAATACGCCTGCGCCGGCATCTTGAATGGCCTGATGTGCTGCTTTCAGTTGGTCACCACAGTCACATCGCAGAGAACCCAATACATCTCCGGTAAAACACTCCGAATGGATTCGCGCCAGAACACTTGAGACTTTATCAACAGATCCTTTAACGAGTGCCAGATGCGTGACGCTGTGATCTGAGTCTTCATAAGCGTGAAGATCAAAATCACCTACTTTTGTGGGAAGGTCAATATTAATAATTTTTTTCATCAAAGTGTTAATAACTCTAGCAACTTAGTATATTATTGGACTTCATGCGAAAAAGTTGTTACAAAGTTAAGCAAGTTGTTTGATAATTCCATATTCAAAGGGTCAATAGGATAACGTATTAGTCTTGGCTAATTATTCTCATTCAATGTGGACTGAGAACATAGAACCAACTTATTTCGAAAGTGAAATATACAAAATACCGACCCAAACGTCCGGATTCATAAAACCACCGCCCCAATTGGCATCATAATCTTTGGTGGGTTTACTGGCAATCACTTCTTCTTTGCTTTTCCCTTCTTTGATCAGTTTGACTATTCGATTACGAATTGTTTCTAAAAGGATTCGATACTCTTTCAGCTCAGATTTATTGGATAACGGCCCATGCCCTGGAATTATTTTAGTATTGTCATCTATTTTACTAATTACTCGATTGGCTGCCGCAATCACTCCATCAATAGAACCACCGGCCGATACATCAATGTACGGATACACGCCATTAAAATATGTATCTCCCATGTGAACAACATTTGTTTTTGTAAAATAAATAATGGCATCACCATCGGTATGAGCAGGATCCACATGAAATATATTGATGTCATCTCCATTCCAGTGAAAAGTCATCTTATCTGTAAAAGTCACAATAGGTAATGCGCCTTTAGGAGAGGCAGGCGTCGTGCGATTAAAAACTTCATTAAACTGATCAATGCTCATTCTTTTTCGAACGTTTTCATGGGCAACAATAATAGCGCCGGCTTTACCCATGTTTTCATTTCCCCCGGTATGATCGCCATGCCAGTGCGTATTAACCACAAATTTTATGGGTTTATCTGTTATTTCCTCAATTGCTGCTTTAATTTTATCAGTCAATAGAGCAAATTGATCGTCAACCAAAAAAACCCCGTCTTCCCCAACAGACACCCCAATATTCCCACCCCTGCCAGTCAGAATATAAACGCCGTCTGAGATAGAAGTTGCTCTAATTTGCACATTTGCCATTGTTTGTTGTGCGTCGATCCGCTCGATTGAGGTCATAAACAAAATCGCACTGATAATCTTTAATGATCTGTTGAAACATAATTGAATACGTTTATCCATTATTACATCCCTGGTCGTTAGTTTTGTGATAATTAGTTGTGAAATGTAAATAAACATGATGGAATAATCAATAAGCATAAACCTCCATGTTTTTCGATGAGCTTTAAAAAACAATAGTCGGTAAAATCGACCAGCGAATAACAGACGATGAGAATGTCTATTACAATCGACTCTACGGAGCTTTTAATGGGAAAACACCTTATGAGGCATTATGACCAATCTTAAATGAACAGGCCAAATGTCATGCCTTTTACCATCCAGTTCGGTGGGGCAGTTTTGACAAGAGGGAGCCATGGCTAAGCTCTACAAAGAGTTGGGGGAAAACTATATTATAATTGTTAATCGGGATGAATGATTATTGATTGTAGACTCATCAGTGTCATTCAACATAATGAAGGAATCAGTATGACCGTTACATCTATAGTTGCGGAGGTTTCACTGACAAGAAAATAATGGAAATACACATATTCCAGATGTTAATTTCGCAAACTACAATTTCAAATTATGGAGTAAACCCGCTCAACATGATAATCGGGTTAAGTAAGAAGTTGGTGGTCATAGCTTAATTATGCAGAAAATTCTCAAAACATTAAAACTGAAGTGGGCAGAATATTTACTGGAGATAATTGTTATTATCATCGGTATTCTTGGTGCATTTTTGCTAAACAGCTGGGGTGAAAATGTACAATCATCACGTTCCGAGCAACGTCTGCTGACGGGTTTAAGATCGGAATTTATTAAGAACAAAGAAAAACTTACTACCGTACTTGAACACCATGAACGATCCTTCTCATCCACTAGGGAAATTCTGTTTATGTTCAACACCGAGAACTATGAATTTGGAAAATTCGATTCATTAATTAGACCTTCTTTGATAGAATTTTTTTTTACTTTTGATCCAGGGAATGGCTTTTTGAAATCGAGCATTAGTTCAGGTGCGATCAGACACATTAAAAACAAAGACTTAATAACTCTTCTCTCCGAATTTGAAAGCATAATATTAGACGCTATTGAAGAACCCGAGAGAGCTATGGATATTACCATGAGCAAGTTGTCACCTAGAATTAGCAACTATATCTCCTTAAACACCGAGTATTGGGTCTCACTTCCCAATAGCCTGGCATCAGAATTTCCAGTAAGCAAATTTCAACATGGCTTATCGGGGTTTTTCAACGACAGAAAAATAGAATACTGGATGATACAAATGGCATTTTGGCAGAAAGTTGCGATAGATGAAGAGAAGGAATTACTTTCGAAAATAGAAAAGATAATTCAACTTATAGAAAGTGATATCGAATAAATTAAACTGCCATGATCGTCGTTTGCGGTTGACGCTAATGAAGAAAATTCTCAAAACATTAAAACTGAAGTGGGCTGAATATTTACTTGAAATTATTGTAATCATGTTAGGTATTTTGGGAGCCTTTGCTCTCAATAACTGGGATGATAAACGGCAAGCCTCAATCGATGAAACCAAATTTTATAAAGAGATTCGTTTTGCTTTTGAATCAGATTTAACAAGTCAGTTCGACAGATTAATCAAACGATCAAATCAAGATATTAATAGAATAGAGAGCATTCTTAGTTTGATTGAAAATGGTACTCCCATTGATAGTACATTATCCGATCCATATGGGGTCATAACCCGGTTGGGTGGAAGAACTTTTTCACCACGAGTAACGTCTTATAAGCTTTTGGAAGCTAAAGGAATTGATTTAATTACTAACGACTCGATCAAAAATTCTATTCTAAGTATTTACAATTTTCATTATCCCAGAATTGAACATTTACTTGACAACTTTAGGAGAAATCTCTACGACTATGGAAGGCCAATTGCTCGAAGTAGTTTCACGATGAATGAGGAAGGGGGATTAGTACCCGTTGATAAAATTTCATTATTCCAAAGCCTTGAGTTTATCAATACTTTAAAAACCTTAAAGGATAACAATCTAATAAATTTGGTGGAGTTGGAGGACAAAAAGATCAGCGTTGAGCATGCAATCGGTCTTCTAAATAGGGAATTAGAATAGCGACCACCAACATAAGATATGTGCATGCCCTAGCCGACTTCTGGAATCTCTCTAGCTTCATATTCCGTTCATCCGTCAAAGGTGTCCAACCATCGGACACCTTCTAAATATTTCTTCACCGCCAGCACGGTATCGACCTGGTAAACAGTACTTTCTTCCAGAGACTCCACATTTTCGTTTGACATGATCCGCTGCATATCCTCGTCAGCGAGGTCTCTTACTGGTAGGTCAACTATGAAATCTTTCACCCCCTACCCCGTTTTAGTACTTTTTTCAAATCACTTCGGCCTTTTATAATCCCTAGGTGTCTATAATAAAAAATGGGAATAAATATGAAATACTCAAGTATTCGTCTGTAGGGTTTTAGAACGTCCATTGCCTCTGCCGTTCTATAAGTATCCGACTTCAGCCAGGTATCTATCACATCTGTTTTTAGTATCACCGGCATACGATTATGGATAAAAGCAATATCTGGTTAGGGTTCCGTTATGATGACTGTATAGGAAATGATTACAGTCCCATCCGGACTTTTCAGGTATCCCATAAGACTGCCATTGGTCATAACTTATCTTTTAGATATTTAAAATAATAGAGTGTTTTCATTTATTTCTTGATGTGTTGGCATATCGCTATTATCGGGCATGTAAGTCATGGTGTCTCCTTAACTCTCTTTGGTGAAAGGCCGATGTTTAAAGTTCATTTCCATCTTCAATTTTATAAACCTCGCTTAGAATTTTTAAAAAAAATTGTTTAGATTTTTCATCCTCAAATCCGATGACCGTTTTAGACCAAGGGATGCGTGGGAAGGTATACATTTGCCATGTGGTTCCGTTTGCGGTAATCCAGCATCTATAATAGCTGTGTTTCCACTGAAAATTATTTTGCTTGCAATAGGCGGCCAATTCCCGGTTTACATTGTAGACCCATTTGGGGACCACTAAGTTATCTTTCCGATAGAAAACCTGCTTAGCTTTTTGACCGTGGTCTTTATTCCAGTCTATCCCGGCCCAAATACCTAATAGTATAATTGCTCCCAGAACCATCATCCAGCCGCGGTCAAAATATAAAATGAGGACAATCGATATAAAAATAAAAACTAATGTCGTGATTGAGCCCACATAGGGAGCAACAAAATACATTTCATATTTTGATACTGGTTTAAAAAATTCTGTCATCTCTTACATCCTCCCCTCATCGTATTATTTGTAAGGACAAATTTTAACATATTGAGACATTTACCGGCATAACTAATATTTATATTGAATTATCTGGTGGTTCAACTTCATGATATTTAGCACATACTTTTGTAGGATGTAATCAAATTACGAAAATCTTCAAACAAAATCTGAAAGTTTTTCTAAATGATTATTGGTCTGCTCGATTCCCCTTTCTCCACATTGCCTATATTCCCAGCGCCATTCGAAGCTGCAGCGCCAGTTTCCCTCTCAAAACTCATCAGTCCACTGTTGACTATCAACATCTACATTTTCTAAGCCGAGTGATATAACATTACATTTAAGACTACCATCACTTTTATCAAGGTTATTTTGCGATTGAAGTGGTTTCAAATTTGAAAGATCATTGGAACCGCCTGGTGAGATATAGTCAATTTCCCACCCATGATCATGGTTTCTGTTCCCATAAAAAAGCCGCCCGATCCAACTCATCTTACCGCTGCGGTTTGTCAGGCTATTTACATTCTCGATCTAGGTATTCCCGTAACCTAACTATTGAAATAAATCCTAAATTATCAGCACTAGATAAATCTACTGTATTTATCTGGAAAATATTTATTTTACCTGTGGGTAGTCCACACATAACAATTCTAGGATAACCGTCACTCCCTTTTTGTGCACATATGATATCTATTCCCGCTCGGGTCAATTCCTGAGACATTATTTCTAAACTAATTCCACCATTTTCACACTGGATAGATCCATCGTACTTATATACTTTCGAAAGGGTTAGCTCTTTAGGCAGTTTGTTCGAAGTGTCGTTTATTCCACACGAGGAAAAAAATATAATGCCACTAAAGACTAGTAATTTGTTTACTTTCATAATTATTGTTTTATCGAATTAGTCTCACTGTTTAATCTCGCTTAACAGCACTGTCTTGGTCTTTGGTAGTTATTCTCTGAAAACTGTTTTGCCATTTGACTTTATAGGGCCTGATATGTGCACCGACAACCACTTGCACTTGTACAAGATGTTGGAATAGGTAATGATCTCAACGCATCATTTATTTTATGCACTTTCCCATCTAATTTTTCACAGGTCTTACAATGTACTCCACTTGGGAATAGCATAATTTGGACCATTCTAACATTGGATTTATTAAAATCTTCCAGTCTTTTAATAAATTGTTATTTACTTCTGCCCAACTTACCTCCTTGTTAGAAATGTTTATCCATTTAATTGGCGTGGTGCATGGTGTTATTTATTGCATGGTTCATAAGTAATTGGATTATAATAACCCGTTTTACTCACCTGGACATTATTTATCCATCCAACACTTTGATCAAGTGGACTTTTCACCTTATAGGAACCCCTCTGTTCGTCTAATATTATTGCCCTGGATCCCGGCAAAAGTTTCCCAACGGGTTTTAAAGACCTCTGGTTGTTGGGTCCGTCCCATAGATTGATTTTGACATTATTTAATACCCATGATTCGCTTTCCATATATTCCTTGGCCAAATAGCTAATTGAATGAAGCTCAATGAATTGTTCGCAATCACTTAATTGGATTTCAGTTTTTTGAGATTTAGATGAAACTGAATCATTCTTCTTTGATGTATTGCAGGCAATTAATATCATTGCAATAATTGATAAATATTTCATCATTGGTTCACTGGTTAGTAATGTTTACGATAAAAACAAAAGCGACACAATGCTCAGACCAAAGCCCAGCTTTTCTGGGAATGTTAGTGTTCTTGTAATGCGTCCTTGAATTATTATAGAACATATGGAAAAGCTTACATCGGTAAGCATCAGGTAAGCAACAGAATTGTCCATTATAGGCGTTTTCTGTCATATCCTGTCATATTGGTTTAAGGATTCTTACATAATAAAAAACCCCCGATCTCTTGAGGAGAAAGGGGGTTATCGACGAGTACCCGGAGCCGGACTTGAACCGGAACGGCTTATTCAGCCAACGGATTTTAAGACCGTATGCTATTCAATAATATCAACACTTACGGAAACTTGGTGCCACGTCTGTGCCATGTTTATATTAATAATTGGTGACACGGGCAGATATTAATCCTTATTGCAACAGAAGGATTTTATCGAAGCGGTGAAATATGAAACGCTTATTTTCCCTAAAAACGAATCCATTATTGATTACTTAATAAAGCTATTAACAAAATACAAATGTACATTTGTATTAATCATCAACCTCGACGGTTAATATTTTTAGCCCACCGAGTCCGCTGGCAATAAACATGACATCATCTTTATATTCTATGTGATTGACAGATTGAAGATCGCCAAACCGAAATTTCCCCAATACCTGTAAATTATCTATAACACAGTCTTTTGAGTCAAATTCTGTATCAGAAATTCCAACATATACTCCCGCTTCACCATTGGCCATAAACAAGAGTCGATCATCGACAGTGGCTGCATTTGTAACTGTTACAGAGGACTCTAAATCGTCCACAACCGGTTGGGGAATCAAATCAATAACATTTCCTGATTCAAGACAAACAATTTGGGTACCTCCATCGCCTAGCGCTAAAATCGCTTTCTTTTTTGTAATTTCGATTGTGGATTTAGAAAATTTAATCGTCGCTCCTGTCAGAGTCCAGTCATCCTTTAATTCTCCCAAGTCCCTGTCAAAAGTGAGTAACCTTGCTGGTGTACCCGCTACTACGCCCACATCCTTATTATCGGCATAAACACCACGGGCATCTTCAATTGCTACTGAATCGTGTATTGCAAATGTATTTTCATCAAGAATAGTCACATATCCACCTAAAGCCCCGGATGTGACATAAATCCAATTTTTTGCCACATCCACATCATTTGCGGCAAAACTGGGTAAATCAATTGTTTCACTACTATTGGTTAACAGTCCGTTGTCATCCAACTCCATTTTTTCCAACACAGCTGGAGAGGAAATCCCGGCTCTCAGTAACCCTGCATGCTGATGAATCCCTTTTAAAATTGACAACAAGGTTAGAACGAAAATCTTATTTTGGGAGGGATCGTCTGTGGGTTCTAACAAATTGATGCTATTTTCTTCCACTGTTCTAATGGACCAGTTGCAATGCTTGCCATTTCCATTGAGACCTGAGAAAGGCTTTTCATGAAGAAGAAAAACAAAATCATGTTTTTTAGCCACTTTTTTAATCAAGTGCATGAGTAACAAGTTGTGATCAGACGCGATGTCAATGTCCTCAAAGATGGGAGCGGTCTCATATTGACCTGGAGCGACTTCATTGTGCCGGGTGGTGATGGGAATTCCCAATTTATAACATTCGAATTCTAGTTCATGCATAAAGGCCAAAGTGCGATCAGGAATTGATCCGAAATAGTGATCAGATAGTTGCTGGCCTTTTGCCGGAGCATCGCCAATGAGCGTTCTTCCACTCATGTACAAATCGGGTCTCAGAACGTAATAAGCCGTGTCCCATTTGGCTTCATCATGTAAAGATCATATTGTTTGCGATCAGTCGAGCCGCTGACAAGAATAAAATCACCATTGGGTGACCAAGATGGGTAATTGGCTTCCATATCCTTAGGCGTTATAAGTCGTGGGGCATTTTGAGCAAGATTTAATGTGTATATTTTAAAAAAACTTTCGCGATCAGAAGTGAATACGATCTTGTTTTTTGTTGGGTGCAATCAGCTGATCTGTTTTTCCCCCTACTTAAAGTGAGATTTCTCACATCATCATTGTTTATATTTCTTAAAAACAGATCAGAATCATGTGAAATATTTGATCCATAAATAAATTGAGAACCATTTGCAAATTAAGGTGTTGTATTCAGGGATTTCCTGCGGGTTTTTCTAAGCGTTTATAACTATATATTTTTCGATGAATACAGTCCCGTAATTCTGGATCATGACTATTTAATTTTTCCGAAATATTTGAGTTATATAATAACCTCCCTCAAATCCTTTGGCTACCCCAATTCCAGTAAAAACATGATTATCTTCAATATTATTCCGATGACTATTACTATTTAACCACCCGTGTAAGGCACTAGCTCCAGGATCAAATTCCTCTATGATAAATGCAACATTTTCTGAGCAAACACATGAGTGCATAAATATTGAAATGAACTCAATTCTTTCCTTAAATCCGGAATGACCTACGGGAACCACACTATTTGACATGGAAATACTATGTTTCCTTGCTACTTTATCAATGAGTTAACTTCTTCGTAAATCAGGTAAACCAATAGTGTTGCGATGTTGGTTGACTAGATCAAAAATATTATTCTCTATATTTAATAATTCTAAAGGATTAGGTCTTTCATTATTCAAACTATCTATTCTAAAAAAAGTATGGGCTCTATTTGGATTTGATTGAAAGGTTGGATAACAACCTATTAAAATAAGAATTAATGGTAATAGCAGTGTTTTTTTCATATAAATCTGTTTATTCTAATTGATAAAGATAAACATCCGTTATCAAAATCTGATCTTCAACGTAGAAATAAATTTACTTCCATATAAATTTAAATGCAAATTTGAGGAATCAATCATTTGTCGGTAAGTATAAAGTATTAGATTCACCTAATCCAAAATTTCTCTGGCGGTGAGAGAGGAGTACCTCACATACAAATTGGATAAGATCGGTTTTTTCTCAAAACACCCCCCTACATAGCTACTGGTGCGCCCTATCATCCTCGGACTTAGGATAAGATCGAATGGTCTCACCGAACCATGAAGAATGTGGTGAAACTCGAGAACTACTATCTGCCGGGAGAGCTTGAGCAGCAACTGGCTCAGTTCGTTGGTCATTACAATAATCATCGTTACCATGAATCATTGGACAACTGTACTCCTGCGGATGTGTATTTTGGTAGATACAAACAAGTTTTGACTGAAAGACAAAAGATCAAGCAAATAACACTGAAAACGAGATACGCCCAAAATATGGGTATTAAATCAAAAAACCAGGTAACTTACAGCCAACTATGAATGGGAAAAGTAAATCTTAACTTTTTAACTGATAACTCCGAAAGATTTAAAAGACCTACACCAGGTTGCCAGGAAAATCAAAAATATGGATTTTACAATCACCAATTTCCGGCGGATGAGTGAAGGACATCTACTGGTCCATTGGATTCACGCTCTTCTAAATTAAAACCAAAATAAGGGTAGATCCGAAAAGTAATATTTTGCAATAGCAATTAAAATCAATTCCAAGTAATTTCAATCTCATGCCACCTAAGTTAATATTGAAGACTCTAACAATCGCACTGGCATGCCTGTCAATATTTATCTCCATTCATACTCCTTTTCATTTGATGCAGGAACACCATTGGAAACCTGCCACGGAGACAGGATTGTGTAATCAGGATTGTTCCGATAATACCCATCGTCAAAATAGAATTGAATGTAATTGGTTTACACCCAAAATCAGTAATTTTAATTTTCTTATTAATTCTAATCCCTGGAATTTCATTCCTGAAAACTCCATGTTGTTGACTATAACTGGTCCTTACCAGAAACCATTAGTTATATGTCTAAATATTTCCAGAGCTCCCCCCTCGTTTCTTTAGTCTTTATACCTCGTTTAAAAATATTAACACCGGGAGATTTCCATGAGAAAGGCATTGGCCATTCTATTCACTTTGCATTTATTGGTTTATGGACAGACTGCACGATATTTAAATCTGTCATTCGGCGGTTTGTTCGGTGCTGGAATTTCTACATTAGAAGAACCAATCCTTGAAATCGTTCAGGGGGGAGCACACGACCCTAAAAAACGCGGGTTTACCGTCCAGAATCTTGAGTTGTCCATGACCGGGGCCGTAGATCCGTGGTTTTATGCAGAAACACACCTGATATTTCAAGTAGATCCTGAAGGGGAATCAATTCTGGAAGTGGAAGAAGCCTTCATGGTAACGCAGAGCATGCCTTTTGGACTCCAGGTTAAAGCGGGTACGTTTTTTACTGAGTTTGGTCGACTTAATCCACAACATCCCCATGTTTGGTCCTTTGTTGATCAGCTAATAGTTAATAGCCGCTTGTTCGGTGGTGACGGTTTGCGTGGGCCAGGTTTGAGACTGTCCTGGTTAACGCCCCTATCCTGGTATTCAGAATTAATAGGCGGAATCCAGAATGCCAATGGAGAAACGATGGTTAGCTTTCTGGCCTCGGATGAAGTAATACCCCTGGGTGAATACCCCCATATTGATCGGAAAGTCCAGTCCCTGCAAGATGTATTATGGTCAGGTCGCTGGCTGAATACCCTTTCACCCTTTAAAACAGTAACTGCCAATCTAGGTGTTTCAGGGTTGTGGGGTCCCAATCCTACTGGACAAAAAAACCAGACATCCGTTTTAGGGATGGATATATATGCAAAATGGAAGCCATTAACCAACAACCGGGGATTCCCATTCGTTGCCTTTCAGGCAGAAGTTCTATCCCGATTCTATGAGGTTACTGATTCTATTGCTACCAAAACAAAATTAGATTTGGTAAATGACACGGGATATTATGGACAGGTTCTGTGGGGATTCAAGCTTGGATGGGTCCTGGGATTTAAAGCAGAAAATGTTTGGAGTAATATTGGTCAAATTGATGATCCCGTTCGGGCTGACAGGACCCGCTGGGCCACCAATCTAACTTGGTATCCATCCGAATTTTCAAAACTCCGTCTAAATTACAACCTTGAGAAATGGGAAGATCAGGGGCAACTACAAACTGATCATTCCTTATGGATTCAATTTGAATTTCTAATCGGGCAGCATGGCGGTCACAAGTTTTAAAGGATCTAAAATAAGTATGAAAACACGATTAATTGCTTTTTCAATGGTAGCACTTGCCATTAATTCATTGGAAGCTTCAACCAACAGATTGCAGGTAGTTACCACTACAACTGATCTTAAGGCTATCACCGAAGCCGTCGGGGGAGAATATGTCAATGTGATCAGCATTAGCTCTGGGAAACAGGATCCCCACTTTATTGAAGCAAAACCGAGCTACATAATTAAATTGCGTAAAGCGGATTTATTCATCCGGATCGGACTTCAACTTGAAATCGGCTGGGAATCACTGATTTTAAAGGGGTCACGAAATAGAAAGATTCAAATGGGAACACGCGGTTTTCTGGATGCATCTGAAAATATTGAAAGGCTGGAGGTTCCCACTGGGCCCGTAGATAGATCTTTGGGGGATGTGCATACTGAAGGTAATCCTCATTATTGGTTAGATCCCTATAATGGTCGCTTGATGGCACATACAATAACACAACGCTTGACGCAGCTTGAACCGGAGTATGGCCCCTACTTTGAGCAGAGACAACAGGCCTTTGTGAACAGTATCGATGTTGCCATGTTTGGACCTGACCTATTAGAAAAATTCCCAGCAGATACCCTGTGGAAAATTTACACTCAGGGGAATCTTGATGAATATCTAAAAAATAATAAGGTTGTTTTAAATACCCAAAGTGGCTGGGCTGCCCAAATGTATTTTGCAAAAGGTTTAAAAATTATTACCTACCATAAAAGCTGGACTTATTTTCTTAAAAGATTTGGAATCACTGCCGTTGCCCAGATGGAACCAAAACCAGGAGTCCCTCCTTCGCCCAAACATATATTACAGCTTATCCAAATTGCCAATAATCATAACATAGGGATAATATTAATGGAACCTTTTTACAGCGATAAGGCTCCTAGCCTGGTCTCCAGAAAGACAAATGCTAAAGTATTAAAACTTGGCTATTCTGTAAGTGGTGATCCTGGTACGAATGATTATGTCAATTTAATGAACAATATTGTGAATAAAATTTCAGCCATTTTAGCTGAATCAACATCTGAAAGGTAGTCAATTATGCTTGATATATTATTTTGGCCATTCTTGGCTATTCTAATTATTGCCGTGATTCATGCCTATCTGGGATTGCATGTGGTTAAAAGAGGTGTCATCTTTGTTGATCTGGCCATGGCCCAAATGGCTGCTTTAGGCACTACATTTGGATTTATTTTAGGTCTACACCCAAACCGATTGCCTATATTTTTCATGGGATTGGGATTTACAATGCTGGGGGCAGCAATATTTGCTATTCTTAAAACAAAAAATAGACAAGTTCCCCAGGAAGCAATTATTGGAATTACATACGTCGTCTCAGCTGCCATGATGCTTTTATTATTGAGTAAATTAGCCGAGGGCTCTGAACATATTGACAGCCTGCTAGTTGGCTCAATCTTGTTTGTCACTCCAATCGAAGTACTGAAAATCTTTCTTCCTTACCTCGCAATAGCCTTAATCCTAACATTGTTTCACCAGAAATTTTCTTCCCTTTCTCAGGCATATACAGATTCCCGGCATTTGGACAGAAAAGAAAATGTATTGAATTTTCTATTTTATGTAATTTTCGGTCTAGTCGTTACCTTATCCGTGAAAATTGCTGGCGTCTTCCTGGTTTTCTCATATTTAATTATTCCTGCAGTTATAGCAATAATGTTTACCAACAGCTTCAAGTCTAATATAATTTTATCCACAAGTTTCAGTATATTGGGCAGTATTATAGGATTATGGGCATCGGTAATACTGGACATTCCTACCGGAGCTTCCATAGTTGTATCATTAGGGTTAATGTTGGTTTTTACCTCCGGGTATAAAGCTGCCAGGAACTGGTAAAACCAGGATTAATATAGGTAACTATCCCTTTTTTGCATATTGTAGTAATATAAGTGGACAATACACTTTGAACACCTTTTCTCATTTTAAATGTGTGGTGCTAATTCTTCTGTAGCTGTTCTGATAGCGTACGCGATTATTTTTGTCGACAGGTACGCAGTGGCCTTTTAAGCCATTGGTCGTGAGTTCGAGTCTCACCCGGATCACTCTCGAAAGCCCCTGTTTCTCGACGAGAAATGGGGGTCATTTTTTAAATATTCATTTGGTATTTAGTTGTATCAATTAGTACAAATATAGTGTAAAAATAGAGTACGATAGAGTATATATGGTGTACGTTTTTACCTGGATTTTTCCAATTTATTGGTCAAAATTGAATCGAATAAATTCGAATATTCCTTTTGCAATGATTGAATTAAACCAACATAGTGTGACTCTGTTACTTTTACCGAACTGTGTCCCAAAAATCGGCTTGTTGCAAATATGTCTCTGGTTGCCATATAATAATATGCTCCAGCAGTTTTTCGTAGATTATGTGTTGAAACATCATCTAATTCAGCTTTCTCAAATACGAACTTGGTCCTATTGTAAACGGTGAAAATTGTAAAATGAAACGGTCCTCCGGTAATGGATCTTCTTCCTTCCAAGACATCTTCAATCCGCTGGGTTAGTGGGATTGATCTCCCTTTATATGTTTTTGTCTTTGGGAAATGAATCCTATTCTGATCAACACAGTTCCAATCAAAATCAGGGTAGAGTGCTTCACTGGCCCTGGCACCTGTATACAGGTAGAACAGAACCAAATCCCTAGCATCACGTTGGAATTGCTGATTCAGGTCTAAATCTTCAAGAGCACTGTGCAGCCGCCTCATTTCATTTTCGTTTAGATACCTTGCGTCCTGCTTCTCTGTTTTTATATAGTCAACGATTCTTAAAGGACTGCTCTTTAAATAATCTTTTGCTTCACCAAAATTGAAGATGGTCCTGAAATTCCGAAGATTTGTGTTTATTCCTTCAGCTGAAAAACCCTCTTCCAGACGATAAATCTTGAAATGTTCAAAGTCTTGCCAAGTTATATCTGCTAAAGGTTTGTTACTTAGTGTGGGGTCATAATCAAACAGCGTATTTATACTAAAATAATACCGTTTTAGGGATATGGGCTTTATGCTTCCTGATCTTACCTTGAGTTTATATGTTTCAAGAAATGCATCACACAATTCAGACATTTTAGTTGGTCTCTTTTCCTCTTCAGGGGGTAATTCCAGGCCATTTTTGATACGATCTATCCTTGCCAGAATAGAATGCCTAAGGGTTACAGCATCCGAGTGTTTCCCGTGGAATACCTTTGTCCGACGAACTTTATCCCAATCGTAATAATCTAATGCTTTTTTTCCTTCTGCATAATTCTACCAGTGGTTTATTATCCTTACCATGATGGCCAGCATAGAAAAACCTTGTGTTTCAGCATAGCTCATTAAATTGTAGGGCCCCCCAAACGAAGGTTACAAAGGAGAGCCCTTGGTGCTGCACCATCTGAAGGTACAGCGGCATTATTCTTTTTCTTTCTCAATGCTAACACGGTCACTATTTATTCACCACATTCTTTGCGCCTAGGGATGTAACATTACATTTAAGCCTGCCATCGCTTTTATCGACGTTATTTTGCCATTGAAGTGGTCTCAAGTTTGACAGTTCATCGGAACCCCCTGATGATATATGGTCAATTTCCCATCCCTTATCAGAGTTCCTATTCCCATAAAAATTTCTCCCAATCCAAGCATCACAATCATCTTTTCTCCATTCGTCAGAATTATAGCCTGATTCAATTTTACCCTTAATCCAGACTTTTTGTATTATGTCATTACTCCAACTCATTTTTCCTCCTTTATTTGAGGTTAAATGTGCTGGCTTGGTCCCTATTATGGCACAAATATATCACCCTGTTAAGGGTGATTCATAAATTATTTACATGTAAATAAATCTATTAAAATATAGCAATATCATGTGGCTATGTTTTTTTCACAACAACAATCACCTTGGTTCTCTGCTTTTCCAATCGATTCTTTCCCTTCACGAAATGCAATTCCGGCTATGAACAAAGAACCGATGGCATCAATACTGCCAATTTCAAATAATTCATAACCAAGACTAGCAGCCAGCAAAACAAAAGATAACTGAAGACAGGTTTTAGTGCAGTTTGCATCGGCAATGATTGCATCAGAATTCAGCAATTTTCCAACCTTTATCTTTTCCCGAATGAGCCACCACATGACACCGATTGATAACCCTGAAATGATGATTCCCCATATGGTCGTTTCCGGATGAGAACCTGAAATAAAATTATAGGTTGATGAAATGATCAACCCTATAGCCAGCAAATAAAATGCTGACCCTGTGACCTTTAATGCTCTTTTCTCAAAATGATCCCTATGCTCATCCCTATTCTTTCTTATTCGCAATACCATGTGCCAGATCCCAATACCTGAAATGACTTCAACAAATGAATCCAGCCCAAAACCAAAAAGTGCGAGCGTTTCATCTTTCATCCCAAAATACATAGCGGCAATCCCTTCAAAAACATTATAGATGACCGTGGTGATTGCCAGTAAAATCGCTACCTGAAATAAGGATTGTCTCGATTTCACATTGATTCCTCTGTTAGTTAGATTATTCAAAATCATTGAAAGGCGCAAACCATTTATATAGCGCAGGAATCACCAACAAGGTAAGAATTGTTGATGTCACCAATCCTCCTACAACTACAGTTGCCAGGGGCCGCTGTACTTCACTTCCGATCCCCGTTGAAAATAGGAGTGGAATCATCCCTAGGGCTGCGGCAAGGGCCGTCATTAAAACTGGTCTAAGCCGTAAACATGCCCCATTGATGGATGCCTCATCAATCGACATACCTTCCCGGAGTAATTGGTTTAAATAAGACACAAGAACAATGCCGTTTAACAGGGCGATTCCAAACAAAGCGATAAATCCGACCGATGCCGGTACCGATAGATTTTGTCCTGATATATATAGCCCAACTACGCCGCCCACCAGTGCCAAAGGAATATTAAGAAAAATTAATAGTGTGTTTTTTATTGAATTGAAACTAGAAAACAGTAGAACGAATATGACTATCAAGGTTAAGGGAATAACAACCGTCATCCGTTTATTGGCTTCCTGTTGCAAACGGAACTGCCCACCCCAGGTAACCAAGTATCCAGGAGGTAAATCAATTTGTTCATCGATAGTCTGCTGGCTCTCTTTTACAAAGGAACCGATATCCCGCCCTATTACATTACATTGAATAGTGATAAAACGCTGGTTATCTTCTCGAGTAATCTGCCGGGGACCTACAATCTCCTCAATCTGGGTTAATTGGGAAAGAGGAACCATGTTCCCATCTGGTGCCTGAATAAGAATCTGGCTAATCCTTTCCAGCGTACTGCGAAATTCCGGGGCAAACCTAACCAAAATGTCAAATCGTCGAATCCCTTCGAATATCTGACCGGTGGTTGCACCCCCCACTGCAGCCTTGATCACTTCCTGTATATCCGATACATTAATGCCATAACGGGCGATTGCATGTCGATCAACTTTTATGAGGAGTTGCGGCATCCCCGAAACCTGGTCTACCTGAACATCGGTAGCCCCAGATATCGGGCGTATTACGGATGCGATCTCATCTGCTCTGATCTTTAATATATCCAAATCGTCTCCGAATAATTTAATGGCTAAATCCGCCCGTATTCCTTCTAACAACTCATCGACACTCATGGCAATCGGTTGGGTAAAATTCGTTAATACACCGGGAATATCTCCCAATTCATTACGGATTAATTCTTCCAAATCTTCCTGGTTTTCAGAAATGCGCCATTCTTCTTTTGGTTTAAGCAATACATACATTTCGGCGCTGTTCACAGGATCGGTATGTGCCCCGATTTCTCCCCGTCCAATGCGAGTAACTACACCAGTAATTTCAGGAATCTTCATTAATCGACGTTCAACGGTCATGGTGATCCGCTTACTCTCGGAAAGTGCAATGGATGGCGCCATTGTAAGTCTTGTGACAATGGTTCCTTCCTGGAGTGTCGGTGTAAATTCAGAGCCAAGTTGCGGAAATACTATTGCACCAATACCTATTAACACTAAGGCAAGGACAACAGCTAGTTTACGCTTTTTTACAAAAAAGGTGACTACAGGGCGATAGACCTTTAACAATGCACGTAAAATCCAAACCTCCTTTGACTTGTCACTATCCTTGCTTTTCTTCGACCGACGCATAAAAACGGAAGCTAACACCGGTGCCAGGAAGATAGTAAAACCTAAAGATCCAGACATGCCTAAAGCAATGGTATAAGCAAGCGGCCCGAAGGTTTTTCCTTCGACACCCTGTAAGGTAAATAATGGAAGAAAAACAATGATGATGATAAGAATCGCGAATACCACAGGACGGATTACTTCACTGCATGCATTGGCTACAATTTGAAGGTGTGATTCTTCGGGATCTGCAACTCGGAGCATCCGGTCTACATTTTCCACAACGACCACGCTGCCATCCACCATCATTCCAATAGCAATAGCCAAGCCTCCAAAGGACATCAAGTTAGCCGAAATCCCAAAATATTTCATCCCTATCATAGCAAAAAGCACAGAAAAAGGAATGGCCGCAGCCACGACCAGGCTGGGTCTGAATGCCCCTAGAAATACTATTAAGATAATGATAACCAGAATAATTCCTTCTATCAAGGCATCCTTTACTGTTTTTACAGCCGCTTCTACCAGCGTTTTTTGTTCATAGTATGGTACCAGTTTAATACCTTCCGGTAAGATTCGATTTATTTCAGTCAACTTGGATTCCACTTGTTCAATGACAGTAGAAGAATTTGTCCCGAAAAGCTTTATGACCATACCTGCAACAACTTCCTCAATACCATTCCGGGTCTGGAGTCCCCGGCGAATAGCTCCTCCGGTTTCGATATCCGCTATTTGTTTCAGGTATATGGGAGTTCCGTCGTCTGATTTAAGAATAATATTCTCGAGATCTTCAATGTTTGATGCTAACCCCACAGAACGGACGATAAACTCTTCGGCATTTTTTTCGATAAACTGACCACCCACATTTAAGTTATTAGCGGTGATCTTTTCAATAACCTCCTGAGTGGTTACATCATAGCGCAATAAAGAATAAGGATTCATAATAACATGATATTGTTTTTCGTAACCGCCAATCCCCAGAATTTCAGTAACACCGGGAACAGTTTGGAGGTGAAATTTCACTAACCAATCATGAATGGTGCGCAGTTCTTCTAAAGAATAGTTCCCGGTTTCATCTTCCAGGTAATAGAAGAGGATCAATCCCATCCCGGTTGATATGGGTCCCATTGCTGGTTCGCCAAAACCCTCTGGAATTTGTTCTCGAGCCTCCTGAATACGTTCGTTCACTAATTGTCGGGCAAAATAAATATCGGTCCCATCTTCAAAATAAATATTCACCACCGACAGGCCGAAATTTGACACTGACCGAACCTTTTTTAGGTGAGGCAGTCCATTCATAGTCACTTCTATAGGATATGTAACGTACTTTTCAACTTCTTCAGGTGCCAATCCTTCAGTTTCCGTGAAGACTTGCACGAGTACCGGAGATACATCAGGAAAGGCATTAATTGGTAATTGTTTATAACCGTAGTATCCTGCTGCAATAACTATCGTACCAATGGCCATTATAAGCAATCGGCTTTTAAGTGCGAAACGGATCAATTTTTCCATAACATTATCTTTCGTTTATAAATTTAATTGGATTTTTACCTTTAGTGCGCATGACCTTCTCCGAATGATCCCTTGGCCATTTGAGCTTTTAGGATGAACCCACCCTGGGAAACATATTCCTGACTAGGCAGGAGCCCGCTGAGGATTTCCACATTATATTCGTCGGTTTTTCCAAGATGAACAGGTTTTAGTTCAAATCCTTCCTCAGTTTTAATAAATACTGCTGGTTGATTATCAATAGATTGCAATGCGGTTTTTGGGATTGCCACATCTGCATTGATACTTTCTATTATAATATTACCAGTCACAAAAAGACCGGGTCTTACTAATCCATCCGGATTGTTCAAAATGACACGAGCGGTTGCGGTTCTGGTATGTTCATCCAAAGTCGGACTTATATAGGAAATAGTCCCGGTTACTGGTTGTAACTCCTGACTGAAATTAATTTCTGATTGTTGCCCTATTTTAATGTAAACAAGATCTTTTTGATAAACGCTCAGATTAACCCAGACCTTGCTTAAATTCGCAACCAGAAAAGCATGACTAGCATCGCTGACCATTTCTCCCTGGGTGAGATGCATTTCTATGATTGTACCTGAAATAAGCGAGCGGACCTCATAGGGAGAGAGACTTTCATTGCTTTCAATAATCGCCAGTACTTCGCCTTGTTCAACCCGGTCACCGAGACCTTTACGTACGTCCCTTACAATGCCGGGGAAGCGTGGAACGATATGTGCCAAACGATTTGGATCAATGGCTATCTCTCCCGGCAGAACCCGGTAGACAGTCAAGATTCTTGGTCCCGCCGTATCGACGGTGATTTCGAATTCTTCCAGTTCCTCTGTACTGAGTATTACTTCAGCTATTGAATCGTTATAATCAATTTGATTGTCATGTTTTTCGTTATTTACAAGTTTAATGTCCTGTTTTAAGGGAAGATTGATATGATAAAGGTCCCACATTCTTGTTAAACCAAATGTTACAACTATTGAAATTCCGATTAGAATAAGTGCCTGTTTATTTTTCACGTGTATGCTCCTTAGATGATTCTATAATTGACTTGATTGACTGCCCCAGTAACATTTCTATACTTGTAGTCGCTTTTTGAAAATCTGAGAGGGCTAACCATAAATTTACTTCAGCTTCATATAGGGTTGTTTGTGTATCCACTACATCCAGAAAATCGAATTTTCCCTGCAAATAACCGTCATTAATGATCTGGTATGCCTTCTGTGCTTCCGGAAGGATACTACTTTTAAGCATTTCAATTTCTTCCGTGAATATTAAAAGATCAGTGTACGCCGATGATATCTCCGCCCTTAATCGATTTTCTAAAGCCCACTTTTCCTCCAATACCTGGTCCAGTTGGGCAGTATTTGCCTGAATCGTTCCTTGATTTCGGTTGAACACCTGAAGGGGTATAGAAAAACCAGCCTGGTACGTATTATTCGGAACATCTGTTTTCTTGATTCCTGCGCTAATTGTTAGATTCGGTGTTCGGTTCGCTCGGTCTACTTCTATGATTCCTTTTTGGATTTGAATTGCGGTCTTTTTTTCTTCAAATATGGGTGACATATCGAGATATTGATTTAATAATTCTTCTGGTGGTAATATGTTTATAGAATTCAGATCTCCTTCTGCCCATGAAAATTCAGAGGTTTTGCTACCCCAGAAAGAGGCCAATTGACGCCAGCGATTCTTTAACTTACGTTGGTTACGGTTGAGGTCTATCTGTAGTGAGGAAAGAGCGATTTGAGCTCGTGCTTCTTCGGCTGGAGAAAGACGTCCGGCTTTGACACGGGTCTGTACGGAATGCAGGAACCCTTCAGCAATGGAAACAGTCTCTTTCTTCAGGTTTACAACCTGTTGAGCGAGCAATATGTCGATAAAGTCCGACTTTGCAGCTTTTAATACTTCCAGTTTTTTAATTGTATATAATAATTTAACCTGTTCCAATTCAAGCTCAGCTACATGGGTTCGCTTTAATCGTTTGCGCCCTAATTCAATCGTTTGGTTTACTTGAGCTATTGTTTCAGAATCTCCCCCGGTTCCTGATTCAAAATCAAGCTCAGGATTTATACGCAGGGAAGCCTGGAGTACCTTGCCTTTAAAGGTTTCTACTCTTTTTGCAAAAGCCTTCAAATCGGGATTTTGCCGTATAACCAGATCTTTAAGTGTAGAGTCGTCTAAGACATCGGTCTGTGCCACTAAAAGGTTTGTAATTAGAAAAAAGACAATATTAATGAACCTGGGATTCATAGTTTCCTCTCTTTGATCTATGAAGAATCAATTCAAGCCGATTAATAATCGGCGGTCTATTTATTATGGATATCTAGAGTGAGAGGTGGGAGCTTATAATAGCAGTTGAGTATAAGGAATAGAAAATTGGGGTTGGGCTCTTAAAACGACTAAATTAGGATTAGCAATTGTGCAAGTTATATTTTGTTCAAAATTAAATGTAGGTTGAAAAACAAAATTAAATGTTTTAATTCTGGGATTTTGATCACTTGCCTTAACTGCTTGTTTATATTCAGAATTAAAGGACCATAAAGGTATATCTACACATGA
>Ga0114933_10000066_pt1 | contig 125218 bp, 127 predicted proteins | sample 4SBtaG_FD_89691 | JGI IMG/M metagenome (GOLD analysis project Ga0114933, IMG submission 89691) | Deep subsurface microbial communities from Kolumbo volcano to uncover new lineages of life (NeLLi) - 4SBTROV12_W25 metaG | ecosystem: Environmental > Aquatic > Marine > Volcanic | place: Kolumbo...
CTGAGGAAGAAAAACCAGCGGAAGCAGCAGCTGATGAAAAACCAGTTGAAACTGAGGAAGAAAAACCAGCGGAAGCAGCAGCTGATAAAAAAGAGAGTGATTCATGAGTAAATCTATTACTTTTATTTTTTATGTTTTTTTAGGATTCATAGTTTTTATGGATGATTCTTTTTCTTTACCCTGGTCCACTGATTTATGGGAACATCCTAGTATCAAGCCATACGAGGAAGCAAGAGATTATCCTGAGGGCTCGGTTTTTAAGAGCGAAGAATCTCCTGAGCTTGATAGAAAGGAGTACGAAGCAATTGTTACTGGGCCTAACAAGGGAGAGCTATCTATTTCAAAAGGTAAAGAGTTATACGAAATAAATTGTTATTCATGCCATGGTATGACGGGGCTTGGAGATGGACCAGTCATAAAAAATGATTTAAGACCCAACGCGTATTTTTACCCAGTAAATCTAAGACAACAGCAAACAATTAATAGAACAGATGGATATATTTATGCCTATATTCGTTATGGTGGATATGTTATGATGCCAGCTTACGGCAGAATTACTCCTGATGAAGCATGGGATATAGTTTATTACGTAAGATATTTGCAAGGAAAGGTTAAGTAAAGGATTTTGTTATGAGTATAGATATTAATGCTTTATTAGATAGAAAAATTGAATTTCCTAAAACGTTAGATTATTTCTTGTACGGTGGATTTATACTTGGTCTTTTGACTTTTTTATACACTCTTTCTAACGGTCACGCAGATATTGCATGGACTGCTTTTCATTTAAATTTCGTTTTCTGGGCTGGCGTCAGCCACGGTGGGGTCCTTTTTGCCTGTGCTATGAGAATCACTAGTTCTAGTTGGGGAAGATCTATAATGCGTATTTGCGAGTCTTTTGCTGCATTTATGCCAGTTGTGTTTATATTCTTACTTGTACTGCTTTTTATTGATGGAGAAAAAACTCTAATATACTTTTCAGAAGATTATCGAAATTATGATTATATTACTAGTAGAAAATATGATCTCTGGCTAAACTTTAATTCTGTATTCATAAGAAGCATATTATTGATTGGAACTTTGCACATACTAACATACTATTATTTGTATCATTCAATTAAACAAGATTGTGAAGGAACTGGCAGATTTAAAGGGTTTTTCTCGTTTTTATCATCCACACCAGAAGAAGGAAAAGAGGTTGACCATGATAATAAGCTTTATAAGTATTCTATAGCTATTGCCTTTGCATATTCGCTATCAATGACTTTCATTGCATTTGATTTTATTATGTCTCTTGATGTGCATTTCTATAGCACATTATTTGGTGTTTATTATTTTATGGCATCAGTTTTAGCAGCTTTAGGTTTGATTGTGATAATTTCGTCTATGATGACTATTAAATTTAAACTAGAACAAGTTATTACAGAATTTCAATATTATGATGCCGCAAAATTGATGTTCGGTTTAAGTGTTTTTTGGCTATATACTTTCTTTTCCCAGTTTTTGCCAATTTGGTATGCAAATATGCCCGAAGAAACTGGATTTATTGCATCAAGGGTATTTGATGAGCCTTATAAGTCTTTATCCTGGGCTATTTTGACATGTATTTTTGTAATCCCTTTTGTGACTTTAATCCCTAGAACAACCAAAGTTGTAAAACCCATTTTAGTAACCATTGCTTCAATATCTTTCTTAGGATTATTTGTGGAAAAGATTGTATTAATTTATCCTTCACTAATGCATGATCATTTTCATTTTGGCCTGGAAAGCATTCTAATATCATTTGGATTTTTATGTTTATTTTTGTTATGCATAACGAAGTTTCTTTCTTACTTCCCAATTTTTGGACTAAAAGATAAAAAATTAATAAAAAAACTTTCTAGCGGGGGAGGTCATCATTAATGGACAAGAAGAGTGACAGGCTAGGTACAGCCGGAGCAATAGGATTTGCATTAGGTGTTTTTGGATTTATATCAACTTTATTGATAATATCTTTTCTAGGGCCTTTACTTCCAGACTTGATAAGGAAGGCTTTTGGAGTTATAAATTAATTCTTAATGAAGTCGAAAATTACTTATAAAGATTCTGGAGTTGATATTAAAGTTGGTAATGACTTCGTAGCTAAAATTCAACGTGATATTAAAAAAACCTTAAATAGTAATGTAATTGGAAAAACAACATCTTTTGCTGCGCTTTATTCTATTACAAAAGAGAAAATAAAAAATCCTGTTTTGGTTTCTTGTACAGATGGTGTAGGGACTAAAATAGAGCTGGGAATTAAGACAAATAAACTTAGAGGACTAGGAATTGATCTAGTTGCCATGTCAATCAATGATTTGATTTGTACTGGGGCCAAGCCACTTTTCTTTCTAGACTATTTAGCAACTTCGAAACTAAAAGTTAACTACCATTCTGAGGTTATTAAGGGAATTGTCGAGGGTTGCATTCTTTCTTCATGCTCTTTAGTAGGGGGGGAAACCGCAGAAATGCCTGGAATGTATAAGGGTAAAGATTTTGATTTAGCTGGTTTTGCGGTTGGAATAGTTGATAAAAATAAAATCATACAAACAAAGAAGATTAGAGGAGGAGAGTTACTAATAGGACTTCCTTCTAGTGGACCACACTCAAACGGCTACTCTTTAATTAGAAAACTTTTTTTTGAAAAAAGAAGTAAGTTTATTCAAGATAAGAGATTTATTAATTCTGTAATGAAGCCAACTAGAATTTATGTTGATATAATTTCTAGTATTTTAAGAAAAATTAAGGTTAAAGGGATGGCACATATAACTGGAGGCGGACTTGTTGAAAATATCCCTAGGATTTTGCCAAAGGGCATGGGTATAGAGATTTATCATTCTAGAATGCCAAAGAATAAACTTTTTAAAGATATACAAGACTATTCAGGTCTAAATTTTGAAGAAATGACTAAAGTTTTTAATATGGGGATTGGTTTTGTTATTTGTATAAATGAAAAAGACTTGGGAGCTTTATCAAAAATTTTAAACTCTAAAAATGAAAAATTTTATGTATTAGGTAATGTTGTCAAAGGAAGCGAATTTAAAATTACTTAATAGTACCAACCTTGAGGGGAATAATTGAAAGTTATATTTACGTTTAGCTTGTTTAATGTCCAAGCCGAAGGGAATGGACCAAATGGTGCTGCTTGATATACCGCATCACCTGCTTCATTATCCAAGTCAGCATAGCCTGAAGATTTAAGAATTTCGCTATTTATGAGTTTCCCCTTTTTATTTAATGTTATTTTTAGAACAACTTGACCCGTTTCTCCCCTCTGAAGTGAGGAAGTGGGATATGACCATGTCATTTCAATCTTTCTTTTTATCCTTAGAAAATATGAAATATACTTAAATTCCTGTGTATTGAAGTCAACAGTTACTTCGTCGTTACTCTCAGGGTCAGTAGGACCCGGATTGAATAAACTTTCTGTAGATTTTGATGATTTATCTGCTAGTTTCTTCTTTTCGGACTTATTCTTTGTTTCTAGGTCTCCTTTTTCTGTAATTTTTTTCTCTTCTTTAGATAAGACTTTATTGCTCGCTTCACTTTTTTTCGAATCAACTGATTTTTTATTTGAATTTTTAATTGGTGATTTTCTAATTTTTTCTTCAATAACTTTATTTGAGTTTTTCGCTAATCTACCTGAATCATTTATAATCTTATTTGAGTCAGGGATATCGATTTCTGTGATTTCCAAATATTTTAGGGGTTTTTGAAAGCCTTTAAAGAATAAATTATAGTTTTGAAAAATCATAATTATCAGCAGATGAATCATAATTGAGATAATTATGAATTTTTGTTTTTTTATTTTTGATTCTAATTTTTTCATTTTATTTTATCTAATAAAATGTATCATTATGTAGTGATTAGAAAAGTTTTTTTTCTCTTGATTTTACTACTAATAAGCTTTTTTATAAATGATTCCTATGCATTAAAGTCCCCTAGGGAAAAGTGGAATTATCAAAAAAAGGAAGATAATATTAAGCATCATGCTATTAAAGTTAGGATTAAATCAAAAAAGAGCGAAAAAATAGAAAATTCCTCTGATAGTAATGAATATAATTCTGTAATAAACGAAATAGGAGAGGATGGAACTAAAAAAATAGACAGGCCTGGTTCACCTAGAGACAGATGGTAAATTTTATAAAGTACAGAAATTTTTATATTATTTTTTTATCCCTTTTTTTGCTTAATTCGTGTTCTTGGCTTTCTAAGGAGTGGGAAGATAGACCAAAATGGCTTATGCCTGACACAGTTGAATCTAAAGACGTAAACCCAACAGCTTCTTCTAATACAGTTCTAGTCTCAGGATTTAATCTTTCCTCTTCGCAAAGTGAAGTTAAAAAGAAAATATCTAATGGAGGCTTGAAGTATGAGAAGTCACAAAATGATAAAAAAGATAAGCTAGTTAGTTTTTCATTCGGTGGAACTTTAATCAATCTTCCAAATCAGTTTAATTATTCTTCTTCTAACTCTACTGTGAATTTTTTTGAAGGGTCAATCTTATCTACTAGGGTAATATTTAATGCAATAAATGAGGAGAATTTAGAGGTAATTGTAAATTCTCTTTATAATGTCCTAATAGAGAATTATTCTAATCCAGATTCTGAAAACTCTATCTATTCTTTCCAGACGTATAAATGGGATAATGAAAACCTAGAAATTTTTCTTTCTGTTGACGAGGAAAATAAAAGGGTTTTGATAACTGAAATTAATTCACAACTAGAAGAGACAAGAAGTTTTAAAGAATTTAAGAATAAATATATAGAACAGTATCAAACCTATGATGAAGAAGTAAAGTATGGGAAGCCTAACCGTTAGTCATTTCTTTATTAACTATATTCGCAAAGTCTTCCATAATTTTGTTTAAAGAGTAATCTTTAGGTGTATAAACTGCTCTGACCCCTGATTTTTTTAATGTGGCGTGATCCTCGTCCGGTATAATTCCACCAACTATCAAAGGTGTATTACCGCACCCTTTCTCTTTCATTATTTCTATAATTCTTGGAACAACTGTAAGATGTGAGCCAGATAAAATACTCAATCCAATCAGGTCTACATCTTCTTGTTCTACAGTACTAACAATTTCATCAGGAGTTAATCTAATACCATGGTAAATGACTTCCATTCCTACATCCCTTGCTCTAACTGCAATTTGCTCAGCCCCATTAGAGTGACCATCAAGACCAGGTTTTCCAACTAATATTTTTATTGGTCTTCCAAGCCTTTTATTTACATCTTTAACTTTATCTCTAACAAGCGTGATTTCTTCATCATTCACATCAGTTGATATTCCAGTTCCTGTAGGTGGCCTATATTCTCCAAATACTTCTCTAAGAGCACCTGCCCATTCACCAGTCGTTATACCATTCTTTGCGCACTCTATTGATATTGGCATTATATTGTCTGCGTTTTTAATCACATTCTTGAGTTTCTCCAAACTTGCTTTAACCTTTTTTTCATCTCTTTTTTCCTTATATTTAAATAGTGAATTAATTTTATCAGAAACAACTTTATCGCTTACTTTTTGTATTGATTCATCAACGGAGAGAGGTGATTGTTCAGTTTCCTGGAAAATATTTACACCTATAATTTTTTTATCTCCACTTTCAATATCATGCGATCTTTTTGCAAGAGAGCTCACTAAAGCCTCTTTCATATATCCATTTTCAAGGGCAACTGCAGCTCCACCCATTTTATCAATTTTATCGATCTCATCATAAGCTAATTGTTTTAATTCTTTTACTTTCCCTTCGATTATTGTGGAACCTTCGAATATATCCGAAAATTCTAGTAAGTCAGTTTCAAAGGCAAGAATTTGTTGGAACCTCAGAGACCATTGTTGATCCCAAGGCCTTGGTAGCCCCAGAGCTTCATTCCAACCAGGTAATTGAACAGCTCGAGCTCTTGCATTCTTACTAAGAGTTACAGCTAGCATTTCGATAATTATTCTAGCAACATTATTCTCTGGTTGCTGTGCGGTTAAACCAAGCGAATTTACTTGAACTCCATATCTAAATCTTCTAAACTTAGGATCCTCTACGTTATATCTTTTTTGGCATATTTCGTCCCACATTTCTGTGAAAGCTCTCATCTTACATAGTTCCTCGACAAATCTAATTCCTGCATTTACAAAAAAAGATATCCTGCCAACTACTTTAGGAAAATCTTCTTCGGGGATTTGACCTGATTCTTTAACTGTGTCTAATATGCAAATTGCATTAGATAAAGCGAAAGCAATCTCCTGTACAGGAGTTGCACCTGCTTCTTGAAGGTGATAGCTACAAATATTAGTAGGATTCCACTTAGGAATCTTTTTATAGCAAAATACAATCATATCAGATATAAGTTTTATTGATTCCTTTGGAGGAAAAATATATGTACCTCTGGAAAGATATTCCTTTAATATATCGTTTTGTGTAGTACCTTGGAGCTTAGAAATATCAACATTAGATTTTTCTGCTGTTGCACAATAAAGGGATAACAGCCAAGCGGCTGGAGCGTTAATGGTCATAGATGTATTCATTTGATCCAGAGGTATATCTTGAAAAAGTTTATTCATATCATCTAAGTTAGATATAGGAACGCCAACTTTTCCTACTTCACCTTGAGATAGGATATGGTCTGAGTCATAGCCAGTTTGTGTTGGCAAATCAAAAGCCACACTTAATCCAGTTTGACCTTTACTAAGGTTCATCTTGAAAAGTTTATTAGATTCCTCTGCTGTACTGTGTCCAGCATAAGTTCTCATAATCCAAGGTCTATCTGTTTTATTAGCCATATTAACTTATTCGTTTGACCCTAAAATATCATAACCAGTGATTGACTTACTTTTTTCAGCCATTAAATCAAGATATTCTTTGTCTACTAAGCCTGCAAGATAAGCTTTTGAAACTCTCATTAAAGCAATCTTTGCAGTAGCTTCATCAATCATTTCACCTGTTTCAGGATTAAACATTGAGCCACCACCCATTTCATGATAAAAATCTAGTTGTTGTTTTGCTTCTTTTATTTGCTCATCGTTTGGTGTGAAAGCGTCATTAGATATTACAGCTTGTTGAGGATGTATTACCCACGTTCCATCCATACCAATCAAAGCAGAGCCCTGTACTTTTTTTCTCAATCCTTCTTCTACTTTTGCCACTTGCTCTGGTGTATCATCTTTTCTCCATAATCCTAAATAAACATTATCGATTGCATGAAGCCCTGCAGCCTTAGCGGCAGTTATAACAGCTTTTTTTTCATAATAAAAAACTTCATTTTGAGCATCCAAGCAAGCACTAGGATCTACACCAAGTTCCGCAGTATAATCAGCAATTCCGAATATAAGCCCAGCCATTCTTGGAGAGGCTTTAGCCATATCAAATGCATATTCTAGTGCTCTAGGCCTTTCAATAAGAGCTTCTATTGCTAACTTAGTTTTCCATCCATGCTTTGACTCCAATTCATCTAAAGTATCTGAAACTAATTTTACGTCTTCTGGTCCATTACATTTTGGGATAATTATTCCGTGAAACTTATCTACTGCTCCACTTAATACTGCTTCCATGTCACCTCTAAAAAATTCAGACCTAAGGTTGTTTGGTCTTACAGTTATAACTTTTTTTCCAAAATCCAAGGTATTTAAAGCTTCTACCATTGTAGCCCTACTTTTATCACCTTTGAATTCGTATGGACAGGCGTCCTCTAAATCAGCCATAACATGATCAACTGGTGTTTTTTCTGCACTAGCTGCACTTGTGTGGAGTTTCATGTTGTGTCCCGGATATGTAAGTTCAGTCCTTGGAACCACTACTCTTGTACCTTCATCTAATATAAACAATTTAATTTCCTCCTAGATTCTATTTTATTTTAATATAGCTTTAGCGATAACTTCGTGTTGTATTTCACTTGTCCCCTCAAATATGCTAATTACTCTTCCATCTCTCCAGTATCTTTCAACAGGAAACTCTTTAGAGTATCCATATCCTCCAAGGATTTGCATAGCTTCTCTGGTTATAAACTCTACAGCTTTTGCAGCCTTAACTTTAGCCATTCCTGCTTCTAGATCACATCTTTTCCCCGAGTCTTTTAATGAGGCAGCATAATAGGTAAGTTGTCTTGCAGCTTCTAGCTCAACTTTCATTTCTGACAACTTCATTCTTATAGCTTGATGCTCGCAAATTGGTTTACCAAATTGCTCCCTTTCTTTTGAATATTGAAGTGCAAAATCAAATGCAGCTTGTGCCACACCAACCGCACGGGCAGCTGTTTGAAGTCTAGCACTTTCATAACTAACCATTAATTGATAAAAACCCTTATTCTCTTCTCCGCCTAATAGAGAATCTTCAGGAACAAAAACATCTTCAAAGGCTAAATTAAACGATCTCATTCCATGATATCCCACTGTCGGTATAGGCTCGCCTTTTATGTTTGGGTGAACTATTTTTTCTGCTGACTCTTTTTCAACAAAAAACATACTTAGACCTTTATGTCTTAGGGAGGTGTCAGGATTTGTTCTTGCAAGAACCATTAAAACATTTGCTCTATTTGCATAAGTACACCAAGCTTTTGCACCATTTAATAGATATCCTCCATCTGTCTTTGTTGCTTTCATTATCATGCTAGCTGAATCAGAACCTGAATCTGGTTCGGTGAAAGCCGCGGCAGGTAGAACCGTACCTGTCGCGAGTCCAGGAATATATTTCTTTTTTTGCTCATCAGTGCCATGTGCTTCGAGCAATGTTCCCATTATAACCCCTCTTGTCATAACACTTCCTACGCTTAACCATCCTTTGCTTAATTCTTCGGCAACTATGGTCATAGTAATATTATCAAGTCCTAGACCATCGTATTCTTCTGGGAATAAAACTCCAAAATAGCCTTGTTCTGCCATTTTGGTTATTATTTCCATAGGAATTTCTTCGTTTTTGGCATCTAAATCTGATGCAATAGGTATTATTTCCTCTTCAGTAAACCTTCTAACCGCACTTCTAAATTCTTCGTGATCACTAGTAACAAAAGACATAATTATACACCCTCCATGTAATTTTAATCTCAGTTTAAATCGGGGTAAACTCAGTGTTAATTATACATTGCAGAAAATGAATGAAAAGGGTAAAAAAACTTTTATATGTTGAAATTATATATATATTAATAATATCTACATTTATAGATAAAGGAGTTTATTATGGGAATTACACATATTAGAATTAAGCTTGAAACAGGGAATGTAAAAATAAAATTGAGACCCGATCTTGCTCCAAATCATGTTCAACGAATAATTGAGCTAGCATCAGAAGGTTTTTATAACGGAGTTGTTTTTCATAGAGTTATTCCTAACTTTATGGCGCAGACCGGAGATCCAACTGGGACAGGGACAGGAAGTTCAGACAAGCCAAATCTAAACCAAGAATTCTCAAGTGAAAGTCATGTTAGGGGAACTGCATCAATGGCAAGATCGGCGGATCCCAATAGTGCAAATTCACAGTTCTTTATCTGTTTTGGTGATTGCTCTTGGCTAAATAATCAATATACTATTTGGGGAGAAGTAGAAGAAGGAATGGAGCTAATCGATCAAATTAAAAAAGGGGAAGATGAAAGTGGAATGGTTAGAGACCCAGATAAGATGATTGAAGTAGTTACTTTAGAAGGTTAGGTGAATTTTATGAAGATAAATGAAATACCTTTTTTTAGAGACAATGGATGGATATTTATGCCAATAGCTTACTTAGCATTAATTGCTTTAGTAATTCTAATTTATTTCAATATCAATTCATCTCATCATAACTCATCTTACAACGTAGGTTCAGTAGATGATATTACAATTAATGAAATAGTGACTGAGAAAAAAGCTATATATAAATTTTCCGAAACAACTTCTAGAGAATACCTGCAAGTTTCAAATGTAGTTAATACAAAAAATATTGATTTGTTAATTCGTGAAACTAATCTTCAAGATTTAAAAAATCCCTTTTCTTTTTATCTAATTAATTCTGAAGGGTCTGTTCGAAGTGTTGGATATTTTGGGTATAACGAAGATGACTGTAATAAGCTAAAAGCTATTTCAATAAGTAAATTGGGCACTCATTCAATATCAAAAGTTGATAATGGAATTAGTGAAACTTTAACTTGGAAGTCAGATGATTTTAATTATGTTTTTTTAAATAAATATTTGTCCGATGGAATTCAGCTTGGAAATTTTTGCTCATATATAGCCTTTAATAAATAAATCTATGGGTAATTCTTTAGAGTATCGCACATTTGAATCCCTACAAAATTCCTATGATTATCAAGATAATTCAGCTTTTTTCCCCCCAGCTCTTGATAATGAAAATTGTTTTTCGAGACACCTTTTAGTTAATAAATTTTTAAATACCAAAGAACCAAAGTTTCTCTTTTGGTCAATCGAAGCTGATTCAAACGTGATAATGGATCCCTTTTGTGTTGAAACTGTAAATTATTGGAAGAGCATGCTGATAGATTCAATTGATGAGAGTAAAAGAGAGATTATTGAAACCTTGTTAAAGAATATAGGTTTAGGGCTTAGTAGGCAGAGAAAACTCACAGACTCATACCACTATGATTCAGGTTTTGTAAATAATTTTGATGGTGAGAATTCCTATATATCTTTCGAAGTTCATCCACCAAGAAGATGCTTTAGACTGGTAGAAAATTTCGAGAAAATAGTAAATAAAATAAATCAAATAAAGATTTTGGGACTTGATTTAAAATTAGAACTAGAGGCTAAGTATAAAGTAAAAGATTTGAACGTAAATTTTTCGGAACCTAGCAATATAGCTGCCCAAGTTATGTCAATAAATTATAATGATTTAAAAAAGAATATTAACGATAAGACCAACCTTTTTTTAACCCCTTATATTGCTGAAGAAATTTATAAAGACGCTAAACAGTTTACTTTGGGGTTAGAGTACATAGTAGATACTTTTCAGGTGGTAGATTATTGGAGCCCAGATAAAAAGAGGTAGAAAAATTTTTTAAATTTATCTACACCTGAATAAATAGCAATATTTGCAATAAACATTACTAATTTGGCGAATACAGTTATTCTAGAAAAATAAGTAGAAATAAATATAAACTGACAAATCCACATCCAAACAGTAATTACAAGAAATGCACCAAGTTTCATTTGATCGTAGTAGTTGATATTGCAATCAGTTGTAAGCGATAAAATAATAAGGATAATCGAGCCAAAAATTACTGGAGAAAGAGTATAGCTATATCCTTTTAGTATTGCGCTAAATGAAAGTTGCAATGGTGCCCCTCCGAATAGTCGACCTAGAAAAACTAGAAAAAAACAACTTAAAACTATTTCACTGAAATAAAATATAAAACTAAAATTCGATAATGCATATTTATTATCAAATACATAATATGCAACATCATCCAATAGTGTAGCTAATATTATAATTGTAAAAGCTCGGCTAGTAGCAATATAGTTTTTATTGAGCGAAGCAGCCATGTATATCTTGTTGCTAAAGAATAGGGATGCTAATAAATTCAAAATCATGGCAAATTAAAAAAGTAATTGAAATTTTCTACTATAAATAGTATATATTAAACCACTATACCTATTCTATAGTTAATTTCTTATTGGAGACTGAAATTGGGCGGAAATGATAATAAAAAACCATTAAAAAAGAAAATTATTGAAATTTTAGGCTACCTTGTGAGCATTATAGCCCTATATTTTGTTTATAAATATGTAGTTAATATTGATTTAGAGGCTGCTAAACAAAAATTAAGCCTTTCTTGGATACCCTTACTTCTTTTATTTATTGTAATTTATATAGTTTTAATGGGATTTCTAGCAACTGGATGGAGATATATGCTAGAGCTTCTTCATGGATCAGACTTACCTAAGTGGAGAATAATAGGGATATATACCAAAACACAGATTTATAAATACATACCATCAAATTTAATGCATGTTATAGCAAGAATCTATTTTGCAACTAAGCTAGGACCATCAAAAGCAAATGTGGTCCAAAGCTACTTTTTAGAGATTGTTTTTATGGTCTTGATAGGATTAATAATAGTCCTAACTTCGGTCTATACTGGATCCTTTACTCTTTCCGAGGAACTAATTGGTAAAATAAGAGATTTCTCTGGTGGCAAGGTAAAAGGGTTTTCGTTTGGCATTTTAATTTTCGGTGCGTTAGCAATAACCTTTTATCTCTTTAAAGCATTGAAAAATTATAAATCTTCTTTTTCATCGGAAAATTTAATGAGGCTTCTTAAGCTATTTGTTCTTTTATTAGGTTTCTTTATTGGAATGGGTTCTGTTGAGTATTTTGTTTTCTCTAGTTTACTAGGTATGGATATTGGATTCTTTTATGTAGTCTCCCTTTTTACTATTACTTGGCTTGGAATGTTTATAATTCCTGGTGCTCCTGGTGGCATAGGGATTAGAGAATTTATTGTAATTGCGCTACTTTCCCCTATATATGGACCAGATGATCCTACAATTGGAATATTAATTTTTAGAGTTGTAACAGTGCTAGGAGATGCTATTTTACTGCCTATTGGGACCATTTTCGTCCCTGAGGAGGTATCCGAAGCAAAAGAAATTTAAAAACATATTGACAAAATTACTATTTTTATGTACTTTATAAACATCAGGTTGAGTTAGAGACAAAATTGTTTGTCTCACGTAGAAAGCTAAGAGATTAGCACTAAAACTCAACTTTTTTTTTCGCCTTTTTTCTAGTCACCATGCAATCCACACTCTCTTTTTTCTTCCACCTTAGTGGGGTCAAAATAATCATACTCATTCTCTAGTGAGTATTCTTTTAAGTAATTATCTAAATCCTTGTCTGACGAGTAGTAAAAGGGACATGCTTTTATCAAACCACTCTTGGTTTGACTAATAACATCGATAGTGTCTCTAAAGTTTGTTTGACCTTTCCTTAAGTTTGTTATCCAAAGATTAGGGCTTAATTCTTCCATCGCCCTTCGGAAGGGCTCGAGTTTAACTTGTTCTGTAAACTCTTTATGAATTGGATCATTAATACTTGGAATTCCACCCATAATAATATCTCTAAATTCTTTTGTAAGCTTGGGGGCATATATATGAATATTAAGGTTAAATCTCTTTATAATCTTTTCCGCATATGTATAAGTAGCCTTGGTGTTGTAACCTGTGTCGCACCAAACTACTTTAATCTCAGGCATTACCGTGGAGCATAAATGAAGTATTGTGCATTCATAGGGTCTAAAGTTAGTAGTTAAAATAGGATTTTCATATTGATTTAGGGCCCACCTGACTATCTCATCTGGTCTTTTATTTTTTAACTTATTATTGAGATCAATAATATTTTCATTCATTTTGATACCTCAATTAGAATATTGGTTATTAGAAAAGCTATAACGATGCATGCGATTGGAGCTAGAACCCAAAAAGATACTATTTGGAAAACACTTTTCTTTTTAAAGGTTTCTCTAAAACCAGAAGTTGAACAAGAAAAACCTATTATTCCCGAAGTTATTATTTCTGCCATAGATATAGGTATCCCGTAGAGAGATGCTATTGCAAGAAAAGCTCCACCAGTAAAGTTTACAGATATTGCTCTCATAACAGAGAGTGATGTTATATTGGTTCCAATATTTTCAATAATCCTTCCACCAAAGATTAACGCTCCAAATGCCATAAAAAAACCTGAAATAAGTGCGGCATCATTTGCAGTAATTAGGTTAAGTCCCACAATTGGCGCTGCAGCATTAGCAGCGTTATTCGCACCTGCAAAAAGAGCTAGAAAGCATGCGGAGGAAATCAATAGGAATTTTAAAGTAGAGCTAATTTTTTGTGTTCTTCTTCCATCTAGACTAATTAACTTATCAATTAATTCAAAATAAATGTATTTACCTATTAGATAATTTAGTAACCAAATGGCGATAGGTGTAGCTATCCACCAAGCCACAATTTCAATCATTTTTTCTATATTTAGGGTATTGAATCCTAGTCCTATACCAAATATTGTGCAAACAACTATATGAGTTGTAGCTATTGGGATTTTAAATTTATTCGCCGCTAAGATTGATAAAATTGGAATTATCAAAATCAAATAAATGAAATAGTAATTTAATTTTATAAATTCTATGCTTAATAATCCTCTTCCAACTGTTGCAACAACATCTTCGCCAAATAGTGAGGCTCCTATGAAAACAAATATAAAAGCTAAAGAAACGGTTCCAAGTTTTGACATTATTTTAGCGCCAAACACCGTAGACATTGAAGAGGCTGCATTATTTGCTCCAACATTGAAGGCTAGTACCAAGCTCAATATTGAGATTATGAAAACTTCCATTAATTAATGATTCCTGCAGCAACTGTATTATTTGAATCAGTATCAATAATTATGAATGAGCCTAATACTTTGTTAGATTCATAAGTATCAAAAACAATATCATTTTGAACTTTTATTATCACATTACCAATATCGTTCATTTTAATTGAATCCTCTGACTGTATTTTTTCAAGCGATTCAATATTAATTTTATCCACAACTTCTTTAATTAAGATTTTTGAAATTTTATTACTATGTTTTATAAGATATTTTTTGTTAGGGTCAAGTTCTTCGTCGCTCATCCAGCATATTTGAGCCGAAATTGTACTATCTATCCTAGGGTTATAATTTAATGATGTAACCGTATCTCCTCTTGAGATTTGAAGCTCATCTTTTATCAATAATGTTCCTGATTGATTTTTGGTTATTTTATTTGTATTTGAGCCTGATACTATAATATTTTTTATTTCAGATTCTTTCTTACCTGGAAGAATACGAATTTTATCTCCAATTTTAAATTCTCCAGAAGCTGTCATTCCCATGTAACCACGAAAATCATTAATTTCGTCATTATCAACTCTAGATACCAATTGAACAGGGAATGATGAATGACTTGATTCATCATTAGAATGTACAACAGTGTTTTCTAGCATACTTAATAATGTTTCCCCTTTATACCAAGGTAAATTATCCCTTCTTTTGACAATCATATCTCCATGGAGCGCAGAAATTGGAATAAATTTTATGGATTTTATAGATAATTTTTTTGCAATTTGATTAAATTCATTTTTGATTGAAAAAAATTTTTTTTCACTATATTCAATAAGATCCATTTTATTTACAGCAACAATTATATCTTTGATACCCAGCAAATAGCTTATATATAAATGCCTTCTAGATTGTTCTAATACACCTTTTCTAGAATCAATTAATATTATAGCTAGATTTGAATTGCTAGCACCAGTGAACATATTTCTAGTGTATTCTTCATGTCCAGGAGTATCGGCTATTATGAATTTTCTTTTTGTAGTAGAGAAATATCTGTAAGCTACATCAATCGTAATCCCTTGCTCTCTTTCATCTTTTAAACCATCGGTTAGATGAGCAAGATCAATATTTTTTTGATTTTTCAATTTCGAGTCATTTTCTAATGCTTCAAGTTGATCTGAAAATATTCCTTTCGAATCATAAAGTAACCTACCTATTAAAGTTGATTTTCCATCATCTACACTTCCAGCTGTAGCAAATCTAAGTATTCCAATTGAATCTTTCAAGTTAAAAATAACCTTCCTTTTTTTTATCTTCCATAGAATTTGAACCGTGATCTATAATTCTTGTCTCTCTTTCACTTCTCTTTGCTCTGATTGTCTCTTCTATTATCATGTCAATATTAGTTGCATTAGACTTTACGGCGCCTGTACATGGCATACAGCCAAGTGTTCTAAATCTCGAGTTGACCTCTGTTAAATCAGAATTTTTATTTTCTTCACTAGGTATTAAATTTTTACCTTTTAATACCATCTTTCTTTTTTTTGAGAAATATAATGGAGTAATTTTTATTTTTTCATGTTTAATGTAATTCCAAATATCAGATTCTGTCCAACTCGATAAAGGAAAAATTCTTACCGATTCGTTTTCATCTATTTCTGCATTGAAAATATTCCATAATTCAGGTTTTTGAGACTTAGGATTCCATTGTCCAAAAGAATCTCTAAAAGAAAATACTCTTTCTTTTGCTCTTGATTTTTCTTCATCCCTTCTGGCTCCACCTATAGCAGCATTGAAATTATACTTACTGAGTGCATTCAATAGAGCCTGAGTTTTTAGAGCACCACAACACTTCGCTATTCCGTTTTTTGCTGGATGAAAACCTTTTTTAATAGCTTCTTCATTACGATGAACAATGAGCTTTGCTCCGATTTCTTTAGTAAACGAGTCTCGGAATTCATACATCTCTCTAAACTTGTACCCCGTATCTACATGTAGAAGAGGAAACGGTATTCTAGATGGATAAAAAGCTTTTCTAGCCAAATGGAGCATAACACTAGAGTCTTTTCCCACAGAATAAAGCATCACAGGGTTAGTAAATTCAGCTACTACCTCTCTTAATATAAATATTGCCTCACTTTCTAGTTCTTTTAGATAGGAATTCGTACTCATTTATATGACCTCTTTCCTTAAAAGTTCAAAATCAGTTCTATTGCAAAAATCTCCAAAAGGCTCTTCCTCTGCATTTTTATTTTTTTTCCAATAATTAACTAATTTTGAAATTTTATATGCAAGCTCGCTATCATCTACGAGTTCCATGAACAACTTGTTCAATCGAGTTCCGTAAAAATCTCCACCTAAATATATATTATATTTTTTTGCTGTGGCACCAATTAAACCTACCTCTGATACAGGTGGTCTTGAACAAGAATTAGGGCAACCACTCATTCTAATTTTTATTTTTTCGTCCCCTAGTCCCATATGTTCTAGCTCATCTATAAGAGAAGGTAAGAATCTTTCAGCTTCGGCTACGGCTAAACTACACGTAGGAAGTGCAGGGCATGCCATCGACGCTAACCTCAAATTAGAATATCTTTCATTAGTATCAATATTATGCTCTGCTAACATTTCCTTGATACCCTCAACATTTTGTTTATCAATATTTACAAGAATTAAGTCCTGAGTAGCTGTTAATCTTGTCTCCACATTGTATTTCTTTATTATTTTTGCCAAGCCTGATTTTAACTTCACAGAACCTTTGTCTTTAATTCTTCCATTCTCAACAAAGATTCCACAATAAAACTTCCCTGTTTGTTTTTGTTTATGCCAACCGTAGTAATTATCAATTTTCGTTAAAGACTTTTTTATGTATTCATTAAGCTTAAATCCAATTCTTAGTTCAAGTTCTGCTCGAAACTTATTTACTCCCCAATTTTCTAGTAAATATTTCATTCTAGCTTGCTTCCTATCAGTTCTAACTCCATAATCTCTTTGAATACTAATTATTCCTTTGACTACATCAATAACTTGATCTTCTTCACACATACCTAATTCATCTGCTAACCTTGGAAAAGTTTGTGATTGTCGATGATGGCTTCCCAACCCACCACCAACTAAAATATTAAAGAATTTCTTATCACCATCTATAACAGGGAGTATTCCAATATCCTGTGTATAGATATCTATAGAATTATCCAGCTGATGTCCTACTCCTATCTTAAATTTCCTAGGCAAGTATGTTTTTTTATAGAGTGAATCTTCTTCAATTTTATCCTTATTTATTTTAGTATTTATTTTTTCACCATCTACCCATATTTCATAATATCCTTTAGATTTTGCCAGAGTCTCTTTATCAATCTCTTTTGCAAGCGATTGTGCATCATAACTAAAATCTTCTCTAATATCCGAAATTGGAGAGGCAACGGTGTTTCGTACAATATCACCACAAGCACCATAAGAAGTTATTAGATTTTTATTTAAGGTATTAACTAGTTCTTTTAAATTTTTTTTGCCAATTCCATGAAATTGAAAACATTCTCTAGTTGTTATTCTTAATGTTGGATTTGCCCACTTACTTGTGATTTCATCCATTATTAGCCATTGTTCAGGTGTTATGTTTCCTCCACCTGGGTTTTTTGTTCTAATCATAAAACTATAATCCTTTTCTTGCTTGGCCTTCATCAAAGCCTTTCTTTTATCTCTATCATCTTGCTGGTAAATTCCATGGAATTTTAAGACTTGTTGATTATCACCTGTAAATTTTATGGACTCAGAATCCATTAGTTCTTCATGAATCGTACCTCTCAATCCATTACTTGATTCTTTAATTCCTTCATTTTTTACTAGCTTTAATTCTTTTTTCATATTCCTCTCCAAATTTTTTTTATTAAAATGCTTTGCTAATTTGATATGAATAAAACCATTCCTTAGAAATGAAGTACTTACTTGATTGAAATATCAAATTAGTATTATTTTGTTATTAGTTACAACAACAAGAGCTTGATTGATTAATACACCATAAATTTTTATCATTTAAGGATAAAAAGATTTTGAAAATAAACATAACAAACTCCGCAAATTAATTTGTAACTCTAAGAGGAAAGACAAACCAGATGTATGTCTTTGCTCTGTTTAGCAGTTATTTAAGGTCGCTGCAAGTAGAGTTAAATGACGACGAATCAATTATAGCACTATTTATTATTGAACATCAAGTTTTTTTAAAAAATATTTAATATGATATATTATTTTTCTATGGATAATTCTAATTTTGAGATAATTAGTTTTTATAAGTTTATCAACTTAAAATTTACAAATAAATTAAAAGATGAGCTTTATGTAATTTGCAAGAAAAATTCTATTCTAGGAACAGTAATTCTTTCAAAAGAGGGAGTAAATGGGATGTTGGCAGGCTCTAAAGATTCTATTGAATTGATAACTAGTTTTTTTATCAAACACGGTGTTTTGATTGATGATTTTAAGTTTTCAAGCTCAGTAACTAAGCCTTTTCATAGGTTGAGAATAAAAATAAAAAAGGAAATTATTAGTCTCGGTCACCCCGAGCTATCTAATCCAAATGAACTGGTTGGGAAGTACGTTGAGCCCGAGGATTGGAATAAATTAATTGAGGAAGAAAATGTTGTTCTAATTGATACTAGAAATAAGTATGAAACCTCTATTGGAACATTTAAAAATGCAATCGTACCACCTTTGAGAAATTTTAAAGAATTTCCTAACTTTATTAAAAAAATTGATCTTAATAAAAATTCTAAAATCGCTATGTTCTGTACTGGTGGAATAAGATGTGAGAAAGCTAGCTCATATTTACTGAAGTCAGGTTTTAAGGAAGTCTTACATTTGCATGGAGGAATAATAAAATATTTGGAAACAGTTCCCTCAGAAGACTCTAAGTGGGAAGGTGAATGTTTTGTCTTTGATAATAGAGTTTCGGTAGAACAAAATCTTAAACAAGGTACCTACTTAAACTGTAATGGGTGTGGTGAACCTCTTAAAAAAGAAGAGGTTTTAAGCCCAAAATATAGAAAAGGAGTTTCATGTCCTAAATGTTATAATAGTTTGACAAAAAAGAAAATACAAAAATCATCAGAAAGACAAAAACAAATTGAATTATCAAAATTAAGGGGAGAGGTACATATAGGTGAGTAGGTTATTAATCTTTTTGATTTCCATATTCTTTTTTTCCTGTGATTCTAACGAACAAGTATATCAGGCACAAGGAGAATTTATAAACTCTAATAATATCAAAATAGGGACAGTTGAAATAGTTCAACAAGGGAGTGGGTCAAATTTTAGAATACATCTCGATACTCTCCTCCCAGGCTACTATGCAATGCATATTCATAAAAATGGCAAATGTGAATCACCAGAATTCTTAAGTGCGGGTGATCATCATGGATTAAAGCCTAACGGCTCATTCTCTGGAGACTTTAAACCTATTCATGTTAAAAATGAAGTTAGCAAATATACTGGTAAGCTCAAAAAGTTTAGCCAAATAATCTTCTTAAAGGATATCTATCTGAATCCCGATTTAGAATCTACCATTATGGATAAAGATGGTTCTGCTATTATTATTCATGAAAATGAAAATGGTGGTAAACGGATTGCTTGCGCTAATATCGTAAAAAAGTCTTAAGGTAGTTTTCCCTCTTCATTTAACTTGTTTAAATCATCAAATCCCCCAATAAACTCATCATTTATTATTATCATTGGGACAGTTCTCCAATTGTATTTTGTTGAAACTTCAAGCCTCTTTTCTAAATCTGTACTCAAGTCAATTTCTGTATATTCTAGATTTTTACTAGATAAAAGATTCTTGGCTGATACACAAAAGGGACACAATTTAGTTGTATAAATTATAATTTCCATATTAGTACCTCCTATAAATAATTGCGATAGATAAATAAAAAATAAAAAATGCAATTAAGTCTTGTACAAGATATAGCTGAATATAATTTAACCTATTTAAGTCAAAAGAGAATAAAAGAATTAATATGTATAACATAAAGATAGTTAGAGCGACTATTATTCCCGTTAAAAATCTAGGGGTTGGAATTTTTTTAGAGAGTATGTGATACAGGTAACCAAAAATAATACCTGCCATATATAGGGTAATTTTTGGATTAAATGAGTAGCTAGTTAGTTTATAGATTAATCCTTGAGAATAATAAGAAATATCTACTGACTCAAATGGATAAGCGGCATTCATATAATAAGTATCTACAAGAAAAACCCCTAAAAAAGTTGATAGATAAAAAGATAACCTTAAAGGAATCATAATAGATTATACGGGATTGGATTTTAAAAGAAATTAGAAAATGACCAGATAAAGTTTATCTCTTCCTGGTCATTTCTAAAAATATTCCTATTGATTAACAGCTCTTCTATGTCTTGACTGTCCTTCAGGTCTTCCGAAGTCTAGGCCTACTTTTGCAGCCCAGTTTTGGAATCCATTTACATGTCCCGCATATCCAAGTGCTTTTTGAGGATCATGAGCAGAAACAGCAGTATCTTTACTTACTTGTCTTGCCCAATTTCTCATTGGTGAATTTTGTTGATCTGGCATATTGCACCTCCATTATTGATATATCAATTGTAGCAAAACAAAATTTTAAATTCAACAATTTAAAAATTATTCAACATCTAAATCTACAATAAGATCGGTCAATGGTGTTGCGATACATAGCAAAACACTATTATTTTCTATATCTTCCTGACTTAGGGTGTCTGGCTCTGGCTCTTCAATATATTTAAATTCACCCTTTATTACCTTTGCTATACAGGTTGTACACATACCCTGCATACAACTAAAGGGCAGCTTGCCACCTTGATTATTAGAGCTTGTGACTATAGAGTCACCTTCAAGAATATCATAAGACGTATTTTTATTTATAAAAGAAACTTTATGTTTTTTTTCCAATGTAGTTCGAAATCTCCTTATCAAAATCATACCTTGTGTATATAATAATTTAAATGTTAAATATGCAAGATAATAAGTTATTTATTGAAGAAGTAAGCTTCGAAGAATTAGCAGAGAGATTCGGGACACCCTGTTATGTATATAGCAAAAGTTCTTTAGTTAATGAGTTTTTAGAATACAAAGAAGCTTTCAAGTCATATTCCGATACTACAATTTGTTATTCTGTTAAGGCAAGCTCTAATCTTTCTATATTAAAGGTTTTTAATAGTCTTGGTTCAGGTTTTGATATTGTTTCTGAGGGGGAGCTAGATAGGATTATAAAAATTGGTGCTAATCCAAAAAAAGTTGTTTTCTCAGGTGTTGCAAAGTCTGATTTAGAAATTAGAAAAGCGCTGGATTTTGGTATATGTTTTTTCAATGTTGAGTCATTTGATGAACTTGTAGCAATTAATAGGGTTTCAAAGGATGTTGGAGTTAATGCAAAAATCTCAATACGCGTTAATCCAGACATTGACCCTAAGACCCACCCCTATATATCAACTGGATTAAAAACAAGTAAATTTGGAATTGCTATTGAAGATTCATATGATGCATACATTGAAGCATCTAAAATGAAGAACATTGATGTAGTGGGAATTGATGCGCATATAGGTTCTCAGATTTTTGATTTACAACCCTTTGAAGACTCTCTTCTAAGGCTAGAAGAGTTGTACCACAAACTGAATGATTTGGGGATTAATATTAGATTTATTGATATAGGTGGAGGATTAGGAATTAAATATAAAGATGATGACATTCCACCAACTAAGAAGGAATTTGCAGAAAAAATAATTAAAACTATGAAAAAAATTAATTGTAGCTTAATTTTAGAGCCTGGTAGGTCATTAGTTGGAAATGCTGGGTACTTGATTTCTAAAGTTCTATATAAAAAGAAAAGTAATCAGAAAAATTTTTTGATAATAGATGCTGGAATGAACGATATATTGAGACCTTCTTTATATAATGCTTACCACAAGGTTTCTAAATCTATACAAGCGTCTGACAACTCAGAAATTTTTGACATTGTAGGGCCAATTTGTGAAACAGGAGATGTTATTTCTTATGACACCACATTAAATGACGCAAAAATTGGAGATAATATAATAATACATTCTGCCGGAGCATATGGATCTGTAATGTCGTCAAATTATAATTCAAGACCAAAAGTCCCAGAAGTTTTAGTATCAGGTAAAAGTATGAGCTTAATCAGAAAAAGAGAGACTATTGAGCAGATTTTAGAGAACGAGGTAGTTCTATAAGATGAATGAATTATTCATTGTTTCATTATTGTCCAAAGGCGGATTTTTTGTATATCCTATTTTGTTGTGCTCGGTTGTGGCGTTAGCAATTTTTCTAAAAAAATTTTTTTTAATACAAGAAAAAAAAGTTTTACCTGAGTTTTTTTTAAATAAATTGCAGTCATATCTATCTGCCTGCGAAGTCTCAAATGCAATTGCTTTATGTAAATCAAATAAATCTTCATTTGCAAAAATTGCCTTAGCAATTTTATCTAATCATAATTTGTCAAAAGTTGAGATTGAAAAAGTTGCTGAGGATGAGGGCTCAAGACAAATTTTTATATTATCACAATCGAACGAACTATTAGGCTCATTAAGCAATATAAGTACTTTGTTAGGTCTTCTGGGAACTATTTCAGGGATGATTACAGTTTTTCAGGTAATTTCAACTCAGACAGTTGTAGACCCACCAAGCTTGGCAGGGGGTATTTCTGAGGCTCTTTACACTACAGCTTTTGGTCTTATAGTGGCAATTCCAACCTTTATTGGATATAAGTTTATTAATAATAAAGTGCTAGAAATATCAAATAAACTTCAGACAGAATCTGATAAATTAATTAATGAGTTAAGGAAAATTTCTGAACCAAAATGAACTTTAATAAAAGAATTAACATAGAAGATTCACTAATGGATTTGACCCCTATAGTTGATGTTGTATTCAATCTTTTGATTTTTTTTGCACTCTCATTGAACTTTTCTCAAGTCGTATCGAGTATTAATATCAAGTTACCTAAAGCCAAAAGTTCTGAAGTGGTAACAGAGAAACAAGTAGTAGTTAGTATTGAGAGAAATAATAAAGTTTATATCAATGATCAAGCTTTATATTTGGATCAAATACCAAACTATCTTGATAAAATTAATAAAGACAATGTGGTAGTAGTTAAGGCAGATAAAGAGATTGATCATGGATTTGTTGTTCAGATTATGGATTTAATTAAAAGGTCAGGATTCAAAAAATTAGGCATCGCTGTAACAAAACAAGAATAGTTTCTTTAACTATTTTATTTAAAGCTTAATAAAGGATTATAATTTGAAAAGTAATATGATTAATAAGAAGCAAAATGTACTAATTGCATACGCATTAGTTATGGGCACGGCCTTCTTTACAGCTTTTTCATATATTTTTGGAAAAAAAGTATCAGAAGATTTATATCCTGAAACAGTTGCCTTTTATTGGTTTTTTGGTGCCTTCTTATTTGCTGTAATTAAAAGACTAATTTTTATGGTCTTTGGAACCAAGTTTAGAGTCCCTATTAAGGAACTCTCTAGATATAAGGAAGTAATGATTATTTCTTCAATTATTACAGTTTTTGGAGTAGCTTTCTGGGTTATAGCATTACGGTCAGTAGGACCACCAGTCACTTCTTTTTTAATGAAATTCCAAGTTGTCTTTTCTGTAATTTTAGGAGCAGCCTTATTAAACGAAAGATTAAGAAAGCTAGAAATATTTGGAATTATTTTAACTATAATGGGAGGAGTTGTGATTGCTTATGATACTTCTGGGTTTGAATTAAAAGGATCTATTTTTGCCATAATGGCGGCTTTTTGTTATTCGTGTCTTTTTATTATTGTCAGAAAAAGATCTTCAAATTTAAATATGATGATGGTTGCAACACTTAGGTCCCTAGGGGTCTCGATTATTGGGATATTGTACCTATTGTTTAGTGATAGATTCCAACTTCCCTCAAATATAGACTTAATTTATATGTTGATTGGCGGAACTTGTGGCGCTTATATTGGAAAAGCTCTACAGTTTCAGGCAATAAAACTAGTTGATGTTTCACGAACTACCGCCGTAACACCCTTAGAGGCGGTATTCGTAGTACTTTTGACTTTTTTCTTTTTTGATACTATTCCTAGTTCATCAAAACTAATAGGGGGCGGGTTTATTGTTGTTGGTGTTATTTTTCTATTAATCTTTAGAAAAGAAAATTTAGATTAAACAAAGTTTGTAATTAACTTTTGCTTTTTTTCAAATTCAACCTCAGAAGATTGAATTAAAATACTGATAATTTCTTTTAGCTCCAAACCCTCTTCATTCAAAAGCTTAGGGAACATGCTTATTTCTGTGAATCCAGGAATAGTATTGACTTCGCTGAGATAAAGCTTCGATTTTTTTGTACTACTAGTTTTACCAAAAAGAAAGTCTATTCTTGCCATCCCAGTACATTGAAGAATTTTATAGATTTTAATAGACGTTTCCTTAATTTCATTCGATAAAGCAGGATTTTCCAAGCTCCTTTTATATGGAATTTCCATGCTGGATTTTCCATCCAAATATTTTGCCTTATAAGTATAGAATTCATCTGAAGATATGACTCTTCCTGGTTTAGAGACTATGGTTTGATCGCCTTGCAATACGCTAACTTCAACTTCTTCTGGATTGATAACAGCTTCTTCAACTAGGACTTTGTTGCTAAATTTAAATGTATTTTGAATCTTAGAATTTAAATCACTTTTATTTTTAACTTTATAAACGCCAACACTTGAACCTAAATTTGACGCTTTTACAAAACAAGGAAATTTTATATCACTGACAATTTTTTTAATTATATTTGTTTTATTGGTTTTCCACTCATCTTTTGCATAACTATAGAATTTAGTTGTTCTTATTGACTCATTAGACAAAATTTTCTTTGTTAAAATCTTATTCATGCAGATAGAAGAACTCTCTACATTGCATCCAATGTAAGGTTTATTAATAGTTTCCAATAATCCTTGGATTGATCCGTCTTCACCTCCAGTTCCATGAATCAAAGGAAAAAAAATATCAATTTTTCTTTTATCCATAATTTTATTGTCTTTTATTATTCCTATATCCTGGGTATTACCATATAGAAAAGTAACTTTATTTTGTTTTTTATTTTCGAACTTTAGCTTTTTGTTATACTTTTTGGCAATTGACTCATAGAAGACACCATTTTTCCCCACAAATACTCCATATACAATATATTTTTTTTGGTCAATGTGATTCAAAATAGCATTAGCTGATATTATTGATATTTCATGTTCAACAGATTTTCCACCAAAAATAATACATAATTTTTTCTTCATAGGTTGAATAATACTTGTAAATTAATTAAAAGTTTATTATTTCTTTATATTTTGGTACAATATGTAGATTAAATTTTTATAATTTCTAATTAAAAGTTAATGTTAAGGGGGAATAAAAAATGTCTACAAAAGTAGTATTAAGTGAGCCATTAAGAACAGCTATTGGAACATTTGGAGGTACTCTTCAAGATACTTCAGCTGTTGATCTTGGTGTCACTGTTGTAAAGGAAATTTTAAATAGGACTGGTATAGATCCAACTCAAATTGATGAAGTTGTAACTGGTAATATTTTGGGAGCAGGTCAAGGACAGAATCCATCAAGGCAAGTTGCACTTGGTTCAGGGCTGGATCATGACACCCCTGCTTATAGTTTAGATAGAGTTTGTGCATCTGGTGTTCAATCAATAGCCAATGCAGCCCAAGCAATTAAAGCTGGTGACGCCGGAGTAGTTCTTGCAGGTGGTATTGAAAATATGAATCTTGCGCCTTTTATAATGCCAAAAGCTCGTTACGGTTACAGAATGGCTTTAGAAGCTCAAGATACTGTATTGGACGGAATGGTTTATGACGGATTATGGGATATTTTTAATAATTACCATATGGGAATGACTGCTGAAAATTTAGCAGAGAAATATAATATATCTCGTGAAGAGCAAGATAAATTTGCAATTGAAAGTCAAGGTAAAGCTAAGAAGGCACAAAGAGCCGGAACATTTAAGAAAGAGATTGTTCCTGTACAATTAAAAAAAGGGATTTTTGATATTGATGAGCATCCGAGAGAAGTTTCAATGGCTGCTTTAAGTAGACTGAAGCCAGTATTTACTCCTGAGGGCTCTGTTACTGCTGGAAATGCTTCTGGTATTAATGATGGAGCTGCTTATATGGTCGTTTCTTCTGAAGAGAAAGCGAAAGAACTAGGATTAGATCCTGTAGGTGAAGTTATTTCTTATGCTGTTGCCGGAGTTGAACCATCAATAATGGGTATTGGTCCCGTTCCTGCCATGAATAAGGCTCTAGCAAAAGCTGGTCTAACAATAGATGATATTGATTTAGTTGAATTAAATGAAGCTTTTGCTGTACAGTCGCTAGCAGTTTTAAGTGATTTTCCAATTCCTGCTGAAAAGTTAAATGTGAATGGAGGTGCAGTTGCACTTGGTCATCCAATTGGGGCTTCAGGAACTATACTTGTAGTTAAACTTCTTCATGAAATGCAAAGACGTAAAGCAAAAAGAGGATTAGTTTCATTATGTGTTGGTGGTGGAATGGGTATTGCTATGGTTATAGAAAACCCTAAAGCTTAAGGGTTATTCGATGGCAATTGAAAAAAATAATCAATCTAAAGATTTATATAGTTCTCAGGTAGATATCCAAACAAAAAGATTCTTCTTTGATATAAAGGAGAATCATAAGGGTAGATACCTGAGAATTACAGAACAAAGCGGAGGTCGCTCAAGTATTGTAGTGCCTATTGAGGGACTTGATGAATTTGAGAATCAAATAAAATTAGTTGTTAGCAAGTCGTTTGATTAAAGATTTATTATTTGAGCACTTTTTAGAGCAGTAAATCACTTCTTCCCAGTTTAATTTCCATTTTTTGCGCCATAAGAAATTTTTATTGCAAATTGGACATATTTTAGAAGGTAGATTCGATTTCTTCATTACTCTGTGTGTTCCCCAATAAATCTTTCGGCTGAATCTAGAATTATAGATTTTCTTTCATTCTTCATGGAATCAAAGATTCTTACCATCATAGCAAGGCGCGCATTACTAAGAAAGAAATCCCTATTTTTATCTATAAATCTCCAATATAAACCGTCTACAATATCGCACCACTCACCTTTTTTAAAATCAGTCATTTTTAGTAGATAGTTTGATCCACATATATAGGGTTTTGTAGAAAAAATGCCACCATCACTGAATAGTCCCATACCATAGATATTTGGAACCATAACCCACTCAGACGAATCAATATACATTTCCATGAACCACTTATATACAAATTTAGGTTTAATCTCACATAAGTTCATAATATTAGCTAAAATCATTAGTCGCTCAATATGGTGAGACCAGCCATTATGTAATGCATTTTTTATTGAATGGTCTAGTGGCACTATCCCAGTATTGCCCGCATACCATGATTTTTTCATTTTTCTTTTATGGTTAAAGAAATTTTCTGTCTCCATTTTTTTTGAATAATTTTGATATATACCTCTTAAAAATTCCCTCCATCCAATTATTTGTCTTATAAAACCCTCAAGAGAATTTAATTTTATGTTCCTTTTCTTATATAAATCTATAGTTTTTTTAATTATTTCTTCTGGTGTTATAAGGCCAACATTCATATAAGTACTTAAGGCACTATGAAATAATATATTATCTTTTTGGCTGACTGCATCTTCATAATCACCAAACAAATCAAGTTTTTTATCTAGAAAAAAATTAAGTAATTTTATAGCATCTTCTCGTCTTGTTGCTAGCCGAAAATCCTTTAAGTTTCCATGATGATTCTTGAAGTGTTTTTCGATAATTGTAATGAGATTAGAGGTATGATTAGTTTTAATCATTTTAGGTAATATTGGTATATCAATTTCTTTAGGGATTCTTTTTCGATTTTCAGTATCATAGCTCCACTTACCACCGGTTGGTTTTTTATCATCTTCTATTAATATATTTAAGTCTCTTCTAGTTTCTTTATAGAATGTTTGCATTAGTGGTTTTTTTCCATCTTTAAGATATTTATTAAATTTATCTCTAGAATTAATGAACATAGGTGATTTAATCGTATTCCATATTATTTTCTCTTTTTTTACAAATAAATTAAATTTTTTTTCAAATGGCTTGTCCTCTATCTCGAAACTTACGATCTCGTTAACTTTGCTTTTAATCATTATTCTTTTAAGCTTTTCGAAGAAAGGGACTTTGAAGTCCTTACTGTCACTTGATAAATAGGAAACATTAAATCCATTTTCTTTTAATTCATCACAATAAGATCTCATACAGGAAAGATAGAATAAAAGTTTTAGTTTATGATGCTTTTCATACGAACAAAGCTCATAATCCTCAGACATGAAAAAAAGATGATTTTTCCTAAATTTTTTAACATATTGTAAAGGAAAGAGTTGGTTGCCAAGTATGACAAATAATTTCATAGAACTAATATAACTTAAAAAAAATAAATGATTATATAATCACTCTATACTTTAATTAATTTTTCATTTGCAATCTTATAATTATTTTTGACTACAGTGCAAACTTTATTTGACACAGTTAGACTATTATTTTCATGATTTTGATCATCATCAATGTAGGCTAATGCGAGAGTATTATTTTCGGATGCAAAATAAACAGAGTTCGTTATTATACCTATTTTCTTGTTTTCAGAATTAAAAATATCAACTTCATTTCCTAATTTACCATCAATATTTAAACATGATAAGCTTCGTTTAATTTTCCCTCTGTAATGTATTCTCGCTATTGTTTCTTGACCTATATAACATCCCTTCGTAAAGGAAATTGACGACCACATATTTGCCTCTATAGGAATAGTTTTAGAAGTTATTTCCTTGGAGGATGAAGGTACTCCATTTAAGATTTTCCATGCACTATAATAATTTTGATTTGTTAAAGTTATTTTTATAGAATTTATTTTATTGTTAGGAACCAAAAATACGGAAAGTTTTTCTTCTAGGATTTGTGAAGATTTGAATTTTTTAAAAAATAACTCTTTACTTAGATTTCGACCTTTAAATATAGTAAGGGATTCATCTAAGTCATCTATTTCAATCTTATAGGACATTCTATATTTTTTTAGATGCCCTATAATATCTTCTTTTTGTACCAAATCATATACAACGAACATTAAATCTGGAGAATCACTATAGATTTCTATATGGAATAAAATACGCCCTTTGTTTGTTAAAATTAAAGAGCTTATAGATTGCTCACCTTTAAGATTTTTTACTTCATTGCTTGATATCCCATTTAAAAATTTGAATGAATCTTTACCAGTAAGACGTAGGAGGCCTTTATTGTGGTATTCGAACATAAGTTCATCACGAGAGAAATCATTTATAAGCTTTTTAATCGACAAGTCCATATCTAATTATTTAAAAAAATTCCTATTTTTTCTTATTCGTATAAAATACATAATATAAATTTACTTACTAAAATTTATTTTTTATAGTGTTTAAATGGAATATTCTAAAAGAAATAAAGTTGTAATAATAGGATCTGGGCCAGCTGGACTTACAGCTGCAATTTATTGCGCGCGAGCTAATCTTAATCCCATTGTATTTGAAGGGTTTCAAGCTGGTGGGCAATTGACAATGACCACGGATGTTGAAAATTTTCCTGGCTTTCCTGATGGAGTTATGGGCCCCAATTTAATGGATTTGCTACGCTTACAAGCTCAAAAATTTGGAGCAGAGTGTATAATGAAGCAAGTCGACAAAGTAGATTTAAGCGTTAGGCCGTTTAAGATTGAATCTGATAATCAAACAACAGAAGCGGACTCTATTATAATTTCTACTGGTGCATCGGCCAAATTGCTTGGAATAAAAGGAGAAGAGAAATACGTTGGTAGAGGACTTTCTACTTGTGCAACATGCGATGGATTCTTTTATAAAGATAAGTCCATTCATGTAATCGGTGGAGGGGATAGTGCAATGGAGGAGGCAATTTTTCTAACCAAGTTTGCTTCAAAAGTTACAATTATTCATAGACGAAATACTCTCAGAGCTTCAAAGATTATGGCAGAGAGAGCAATTAGTAATCCAAAAATAGATTTCATTTGGAATGCTGAGCCCATAGAGTTTTTGGGTAACGATGAGAAAGGAGTTTATGGATTAGCTTATAAAGACATTATTGCAAATAAGGAAGTTAATATAAATACTGATGGAGTATTTATTGCCATTGGGCATAATCCAAATACAGCTCTTTTTGAGGGCATGTTAGATATGGATTCAAACGGATATCTTGTTACGGATTCAAAGTCATCCCGTACTAATGTAGCAGGTGTTTTCGCTTCTGGTGATGTTCAAGACAGCGTTTATAGACAGGCCATAACAGCAGCTGGATCCGGATGCATGGCAGCAATTGATGCAGAAAGGTTTTTAGAGGAAGAAAATGAATTATAGATCTTTCCCAAAGAACAAAGATATAAATGTTTCAGAGGTTGGTTTCGGTGTTTGGTCAGTCGCAACAAAATGGTGGGGTGTTACAGATGAAAAACTCTCCTTATCATTATTGCACCATGCTTACGATGTGGGTATTAATTTTTATGATACAGCTGATATATACGGTAATGGATATGGTGAAGAAATCTTAGCAAAAGCTTTTCCTAAATCCAGAGATAAAAGAATATATGCTACAAAATTTGGTTACGATATTTATTCTAACGGTGGAGAAAGGAAGGGCCATAGTGAAATGCCACAAAAATTTTCATCAAAAGATATAAAGTATTCATGTGAGCAGAGCTTAAAAAGATTAGGAACTGATTATATAGACATATATCAACTTCATAATCCCCGTATGGATTTTATTAATAATGATGAGGTTATTGAAACACTTCAACTATTAGTAGAGCAGGGAAAGATTAGATCCTTTGCAATGGCACTAGGTCCAGATATAGGTTGGTTGAATGAGGGATTAGATTCAATGAATCATTCACCATTAGCGCTTCAAATTATTTACAACTTATTGGAGCAAGAACCTTCAAATTCTTTATTTAAAAAAGCTGAGGAAACTCAAACAGGATTAATTTCAAGAGTTCCACATGCATCAGGTATTATGGATGGAAGTTTTACTAAAGATAAAGTTTATTCAAAAGATGACCATAGAAGTCATAGGAGACAAAAGTGGATGGAAGCCGGTTTAGATGCAAGAGATGATTTTGAGTTCTTATTTAAAGATACAGGGCGTACTATTGGCCAGGCTTCTATACTTTTCCCTCTTTCGGTCCCCAACATTTGTACTGTCTTGCCTAATTTCACATCTCATGAAGAAATAGATGAGTATAGTGGAGCCTCAGAATTAATACCTTTATCAGATAATGAGGTTTCCTTAATTCAGTCTTTATGGCACGACAAGCATTCAAAGTCCTTGAATCAGCCTTTTTCAGATACCAATTCAAAACCAACTCCATCTTAGTTTTTATTTTGGAGAAATTTATAGTAAAAAACTATTCCTAAAGTAAGAGTTGAAATATTTTTTATTAATAATGAAATAGCTGCGCCCTCATGATCCATTAAATTAATCAAATATGGGAGCGATAAGCAGTAAATGAAAGTAGTTATGACAGTAATTATTGTCAAAAATTTTGGATTTCCAGAAGAAAGCATTGCTGGGTTTACCCAATAAGCTAGATTATGAAATATCATAGCTATAACTAATATCTTCATTGATAAAACGGATTTAATAAATTGAGGACCAAAAAACAATGTAATAATTTGATTTGAGAATGTGATTATTATCACACCCAAAGTTACTGAGGCAATCAGGAGAATTTTTGTTGAATCAAAAATTATTCTTTTATAAAGCTCAAAATTCTGTTCAGAATATAATTTTACTAATTCAGGGAAAATTATTTCAAGTACAGGATCCATTATTCTTCTTATTATTTTTACAATAGCTCTTGCAGCACGATAAAGCCCAGCATAATATGGGCTTCCAATGAACCCAACTGCTAGCACGCCAAGATTTTTATCATTTGCAACGTTCAACATGTTTGAAAAATGGGTATTTAACATAAACTTTATGAAGCCAATAGAAGATTTATAGCTAGGTAATTTTAAAAAGTTTATTTCAATACGATTTTCATTTAATGTAGTACTTAAAAATATAATTCTGAGAATAAAGCTAAGAATATAACTACCAATAAAGCAATAAATAATATTTTGTATACTTGGGTTGAACTTTAAAATTAGCGCTAAGATTAGCGTAAACCTAAATAGATTTGTATAGGTGTTGATTTTAAAAATATATGAGTACTTATCAAATACTCTAAGTATCCCGTCAATTATCTCATTTGTTGATATAAATAAAACTATAATTGCATAAGATGCTATTAGTTGTTTAGAAGAAAAGTCAGTTTTTAGTATGCCATCAGCAAAATTTCCACCTATAAAAATTATAAATAAAAAGGAAATAAGCGATGAGGCCATACTTAAAGTAAAACTTAGAGCTAGATATTTTGATATTTTTTCTTTGTTATCTATGTTGGAGCCAACGAATTTTACAGAAGTATCCCAAATCCTAAAGCTTAGTAATATATTACAAATTTCTACGATTGATATAACCATTGAAAATAATCCAAATTTTTCCACGCCAAGAGTTCTACCAATTATAAGAAGAGTTAATGCAGATAGTATTCCGCCTGCTACTTTTGCAGCACCTAGAATTTTGAAATTATTTATTAATTTATTAGCAAAATCCTTATAAATCATTTAATTTGACCGATTCGATGAAGCCCTAAATTATTATTGTTAAGTATGTATTGAATAATTTGATCATCAAACGAATGAATTCTTTTATTGAGTGAAATACAGTTTGGTCCTCTATCTCCAGATAATGTTTTATATGGTTTTTTACATATTTCTGGAAAGTTCATGTATATAGTCTCAAAACTTGATATTCTTTTGTTAAATTCATCTAAGGATTCTGTTTCTTTGAATAATGGAAGGTAAAAAGGCTTCAAAGGAACTAAGTCAATTCGCAAGTAATCAAGATGTCTTTCACCAAAAACTATGGCATTCCCTTTTTCGATTCTTTTATACTTTTCATTAATCTTATTAATATTGTCATAGTATGATATTCCCTTAAAGGATAATTGTTTATATACGATATTGTATCCAAAAGATAAGAAACCAATTAAAATTAAGGATATATATATTTTGCTTAAATTCCTTAGATTATAATCGGTCCTAGAAAGAATCTTATATCCTAATCCGAATAATATAAGAATAGATGCCGGGAATAGGATTCTATATGAAAAAGGAGAGAACCATATTGTTAATCTCCACAATAATACTATTATTAGATAAAATATAGCTAAACTTATGAAGTTATTTGCTAATCTATTTAATTCTTGATGTCTTACTTTATTTCTAATGCAATAACTTATAGATAAATAAATAAAGGTTAATGATGCAAGAGAAGAAATTATTGAAAAGCTTGGATAATCATTAAATCTAACACTAGCCATTACTAAATTAAGCTCTTCAAGTAATTTCTTGATAAAATGTATTATTATATCTATAGATGATTCAAAAGTTATATAAGCATGCGGATACGTTAGAGTACCTGTAAGGCTTTTGTTCATTAATAAATACGCAACCATATAGGTTATTGATCCTAGTAGTAATATTATTAAATTTATTGAAGGACCTTTTTCCTTTCTTATTGATTGAATAATTAAAAAGAAATTAAAGATTAATAAGTAACCGCCAATATATCTAGATGAAAATGCAATTATGAATGCAATCAATGCTAAAAGTATATTTTTTTTATCAGGATTAATTATTTCATTATGAGTAGTATAAGAGTAAAAAATTAAGCCAACCATAAATAAGTTTTCGGTCAAGGTAAATGAAAAAATATTTATAAAGCTTCCTGCAAAAAGCATTAGCCCGATTAAGGAAAATCCTAGAATCGTATTTTTATAAACCATATAAAAAACCAAGAAAACTGAAAGTATATTGGCAATTTTAGATGCCAAAAAAACATCCAGAGTTGTTACTTTAGATATTAAGGAAATTAGAATTGGATATCCTAATGGCCACATACTAAAGAAATTAATTTCACCACTATTAGTCCAGGAATAAACATATAAATTCCCATTTTTAGTAAATGTTTCTGCCAGCTTAAGTAGATGTGTTGAATCAGTTGTTAAAAATCCATTTGTATCTATGAAACTATTTGTGAGTATAGAAAGGCTTATAACTATAAATGAAATTATAAAAAGATATTTTTCTATATTCTTAAAATCTGAATTTAAAATTTTCTTTAACATTTTATTAAATTAGCTTTATCTTGCATTACATAACATTATTATAGTTTGACTAATCAATCAATTAAATTTATTATCCCTTTCAAATCAATGCTTAAAATCATCAAATATTTCCTAATGTTATCTAAGGACCCTAAAACGTATAAATGGGCTAGTATTGGTTTCTTAGCTTTGGTTTGTGATTTATCATTATATAAGTATTTATTACCAAAAATTGATATGGATGCAGCCAAAGCTGCCTCTACTTTTTTAGGAGTCAATATATCTTTTCATTTTAATAGGCTTTGGACATTTAAATCAATCGGCCGTTATTTTGATGATTTAAAAAGATATCTTGCATTATATATCATCGCAATTCTAGTTAATGTTGTGGTAAACAATTTTGCATTTAAAATCTTTCAAGATATTGACTTAGCTTATTTTATTGCGCTTTGTGTCTCGGTCATAATAGGATACTTTGGGCAACGCATTTGGGTTTTTAAAAATAGGTTAAAATAGTTATGTTATTCTAGATATTATGAAGAATATTTTAATTACTGGATCTTCTGGATTTATAGGCTATCACCTTTCATTGCTGTTCCTGAAAAAGGGTTTTCGGGTATATGGAATAGATGATATGAGTGATGGCTATGATGTCAAATTAAAACAATGGAGATTAAAGGAGTTAAAGAAAAATAAGTATTTCATATTTGCTAAGACTAATATTGCGTCAGAGAAAAGCTTAGAGAATTATTTTTTAAAAAACTTTAGAAGAAATAAGATTGAAACTATTGTGAATCTAGCTGCAGGTACAGGAGTAAGGAAGTCTACTTTGTTCCCAAATTCATATTACCAGTCCAATCTTATTGGAACATTAAACTTAATTAAATTATCCAGGAAATATGCCGTTAAATCTTTTGTACAAGCATCAACTTCTAGCGTTTATGGAGATAGTAAAGAAAAAAGTTTTAAAATTGATAGCGAAACAAGTAAGCCTGATTCAATCTACGCTTCATCGAAGAAAGCCGCAGAAGTCCTATTGCATTCATATCACTCCTTATATGGTCAAAATATATGCATTTTACGTTTCTTTACTGTGTATGGCCCTTGCGGACGTCCAGACATGGCACCTTTTATTTTTACTCAAGCTGCAATAAATAACAAAACTATAAATGTTTTTGGGACTGGAAGACAAAAAAGAGACTTTACTTACATTGATGATATAGTCGATGGAATTTATAAATCAACAAAATTAAAAGGATTAAATTATTTGAATTTAGGAAATAACAGACCAGTATCAATTAACAATTTGATTAGTATAATTTCAAATCTTAGTTGCAAAAAAATAAAAAGAATTAATAAGCCTTCCACTCCAGAGGATGTATTTTATACCTCTGCGGATATAAGTAAAACAAAAAAAATTATTAATTGGAAGCCAAAAACAAATTTAGAAGAAGGTATACGAAAGACTTATAATTGGCATATAGATAATATTAAATGGTTAAAAAAAATAAGAGTCTCATAAAAGATTTTGTAGAAATTTCCAAATATTTTGGTCAGAGATTTGATTTAACTCAAGCTGCTGGTGGGAATTCTTCTATTAAAATAGGTGGCGAGATGTACATTAAGTCTAGTGGCTATTCATTGTCAGAGGTAAGCCTTGATAATGGATATACTATTTTAGATAATGAAAAACTTAAAAACTTTTTAATAAGAGTTAAAAATAAAAAAATTGATTCAAATATAGAGAAAAAATCAATTAGTATTTTGAAGAATTCTGTTTTATTGGGTGCGAGTCCATCGATTGAATCATATTCTCATACATTGCTTAAGAAGTTTACTATTCACATTCATCCTATTGCTAGCAATATTGTTTCAGTGAATAAGAAATCTAAGGAAATATTTTGGCAAATTTTTAATAAACGGAGCAAAAATGAAGGTCTTTTCTATATTGAATATAAGCCCCCTGGTATAGATCTTGCTAATGAAATAACTAAGACAGTACTTGGCAAAGAAGTAGAATTTAGTGGCTATAAAACTTTAATATTCTTTTTAGAAAATCATGGAATGATTTGTTCATCTGATACTAAAGAAGATTTGATAAATACAGTTGAAAGATTTGTTAAAAAATTTGAGAGATATTCTAAAATCAATTTGAATAGATATAAGATGACAACAAAGATTTCAAAGATTCTCTGGGATTGTTCATATAAAAATTTGGCTTGTTATTACAGTGAGGATTCTTATCTTCAAAGACACATTTCAATAAAAAATACGAAAAGTTTTAAAAAACCATTAAACCCAGACCAATTGCTTTATTGTGGAGAGGCACCATTAGTTATCAAATCAGATTTAAAGAGAGAAATTATTTCTTATTTAAAAAAATATAAGACTTTTCCTAGAGTCGTTATACTTAAAAAAGATATTTATTTTATTGCAGCCAATGTATTAAAGGCCCGTGAGAAGGAAGATGTCTTTAAAGCGCAGTTGTATTTCAATTCAAACAGTAATCCTAATCGTCCCTTAACCAAGAAAGAAGTTGATAAACTGAGATCTTATAATTTATTTAAAAATCGCTTAAGGTTTTGGTTTGATTACACTAAATAGCTTACTTATTCTATATCGATTATTAGAGATAAATTTATATATTTTTTTTGTTATTACTTTGGGTGTGTAAATTAAAATTTTTGTATATATTGGCGATTTATTTGAAGCTTCCATTGATTTTATAATCCCATCGACACCGTAATAATATTTGTCATCAGATTTGAACACTATTTCATCTTTAGATTCGAGATTCTCCAGACTATTGATATCCTCTATCTCCATTTTAATGGATTTTTCTGAAGTAATATATGCCCCGTATGTTTTGCAAATTTTACATGACTTATCTATATAAAGCTTATTTCCCATTAAAGTATTGTAACTATTAATGATAGAATAATTCAATCCGCTTATAGTGTAATGGATAACACACTTGACTTCGGATCAAGTAATTGGGGTTCGAATCCTCATGAGCGGGTTACTAAATTTCATAGTTTATTATCCTATTATTAGAGGACATTTCTTTCTTTATTAAATTGATTAATTTATGTTTTATTTCTTTTGGAGAGGTAAGTTCCAAGCATTGGTTTAAGATAATATTGCAATCTCTATAAGAAAGATCATGAATAACACCTTTAATCCTAGGTATTGAATAGTAATTCATACTTAACTCCCTTATTCCCATTCCTATAAATAAGGGCAGGCAATTTATATCATTAGCCATTTCGCCACAAATAGTTACATAGGTATCCTCTGGAACCTGAGTAGTAATCAATTTCAACATTCTTAATACAGATGGTTGGTAATGAGAGATAATATCTTCTAATGTCTCGTTTGTTCTATCGGCAGCAATTGTATATTGAATTAAGTCATTAGTACCTATGCTAATAAAATCAACTCTTTCGCATATCTCTTTAATCATTAAAACAGCGGATGGTGTTTCAATAACTACACCAACTGAAAATAAATTACTTGAGATAGAATAATTATTTTTTATTTTATTAATAGTCTGCAGGGACCTGTCAAGTTCATCCAGATTTGAAATCATTGGAAGTAATATTCGGATTTTTTTATTTTTATTATTTATGACTTTAAAAATGGCATTTAATTGTGTCTCGAATATATTCATATTCGCAAGTGAGTACCTAATTCCTCTTAGTCCAAGCGCTGGATTATTTTCAATATGCGTATAGTCCTGAATCTTATCTCCCCCTATATCTAGTGTTCTTATTGTTACTTCATCAAATAAATTACCTTTAAAAAGTTCCGAGTAGTCATCATACTGATCTTCTAATGAAGGGAAGTGTTCTTTGCTTGTAAATAGAAACTCGGTCCTATACATACCAATTCCTTCAGCCCCATATTTTGTAGCCATTTTAACTTCGGAAGAAATCTCAATATTTGCTTTAATTGATATAGTTCTATTGTCTTTGGTTTGACCAGACAATTTTGAATACTCAAATAGATTCTTTTGAAAAGATATATAATCATTCTTTAGAGTTTCAAGTTCAAGTTTTTCATTTTTATTTATCTTCCATTTCGCCTTACCCTTATAGCCATCAACGTATATACGTTGACCAGGTTGAACTGAAGTACTAATGTTAATCATAGACATTATAGTTGGAATCCCAAGTGATCTGGCAATAATTGCTGTGTGTGAAGTAGTTCCGCCTAAATCCGTTAAGATTCCATTCACTCTTCCATTTTTACAATATTTTAATGCATCAATAGGTGATAAATCGTGAGCTACTAGAATAGTATTATTTTTGATTTCTATCAGGCTTTGATTTAATCCTCTTAGATTTTTTGTTATTCTTTCAGCTAAGTAATAAAAATCAGCAAGCCTTTCTTGCATGTATAGATCTTTTACAAAAGCAAATTCTTTACTTTTATTGGTTAGAACATCATTTAAAGCCCACTCAGCATTAATATTTTTTTTGGTTATTAGTTCTATAACTTCACTAGCAAGTATTTCGTCTTCTAATATGAGAATATTAAAATCAAGAATTTCTATATGCTCAATTTTATATTCATCATCTATATCCAATTTCATTTTTCTAATTTCATCCTTGGAAGCCTCAACAGCAGATTGAAATTTATTAACTTCTTTAATAATTTCATTAGTTTTAATTTTTCTTTTTTCAACTAATGTCTTTGCTTGGTTTATTAGTAAGGCATTTCCAACTGAAAAGCCTGGGGATATTGCAATTCCATTTCTTTCTTCACTCATCTTCTTCACCAAATTTTGATTCAAAAAGTTTAATCATTTGTTCCATTGCATCTTTTTCATCTGAACCATTTGTCTCTATTTCAATTTCTGTATTGTAGCTAGCTGCAAGTGATAATAAACCTAAAATACTCTTTGCATCAACAATTAACTCCTCTTTGCCAATTTGTATGTCGCATTCAAATTTGTTAGTAAGTTGAACTAATTTTGAGGAAGCTCTAGCATGTAAGCCTAATTTGTTGGGTATATTAATCTTTTTTTTCATCTATTTTGAGGTCTTTATCTGATATTTCTTTATTTATAATTATATCATTTTTATGTCTTATTTTCATAGAGAAAGTAGGTGCAGTAAGTGTTATACTCAAAGGTAACTTTATTTCAGAACCACTTCTAAGATATAAATTATTATAGTCATAATCATCATCATCATCTAAAGTAATTGAATCATAATCTATTAGATTCTTATAATTAGTGAAAATAATTTCTGCTTTTCTGGAATCATTTATTATAATTTTTTCTATTTCATTTGTATCCATATTGATAATTGTTTTTATAGAGTCTTTTGTGATATGTAATTTGTTCATATAAACTTTGTAATTATCATTTTCCTCCAGCTTTACTAAGCTTAAACCTAAAAGCATATTGTTCAATTCTTCAACAGTTAAGTCTAAGTTAAGGTGCTTATTGAAAATATTTAAATTAAAATCTGAGGCATCTCTATTTTTAATCCTCTTTTTTATTCTTTTATAATGAACTTTTATCCCATCTGAGATGAATTCAGCAACCTTAACTCTAATAAGTATATAAATGTCTATATGTATCTTAGACTTTCTTTTAATTTTATATTTTTTATATAATTTTATTTTTTTATCTTGTGGAAGATTGTAAAATACTTTTCCAGAAATTTTAGCTGTCTTAATGTAATCATTTTTTTCATTTAAGTGTTTTAAAATCTTTCTTATTTTAATTTTTTCTGCATCAGTTTCCTCTGCTTCTATAGAGAATGTATCCAGGGGAATCATATAAAAAACAACAATTAAGATTAATCGTGAAAAAATATATAAAAGATTGGACTGAATAATCATTAGGTATCCTTATACTCTAGTTTTAAAATTTGACTAACAAAACTAATTTGTTTTAATTATTATATGCATAATATATTAAAAAATATTTTAAGCCAAAAAAGATTAACGCAAGAAGAAGCACTTTTAATTCTAAAAGATTTTCCAACACTTGAGATTGGGCAACTCGCAAGCATCGCAAAAAAGCAAAAGGGAATTGATAAAAATGTTGGATTTGTTATAGATACAAATCCAAATTATACAAATATATGTGATACAGAATGCCTTTTTTGCGCTTTTTGGAGGAAAAAATCTCAGAATGATGCTTATGTTTTATCTTTGGATAAGATATTGGAAATTGTTAGGACATCATATCATAATGGTGCTACAACTGTACTTTTACAAGGTGGCCATAATCCATCCATTAAGCTAGATTATTATTGTGAGTTAATTAAAAGGGTTGTCGATGAAGTTCCAGGAATTCATTTACATGCGTTTTCCGCTCCTGAAATTCACTCCATCTCAAAATATTCTAAGATTAGTACATCTGAATTATTAAAACTATTCTGGGCACATGGTTTGAGGACAATCCCTGGGGGTGGCGCTGAGGTTTTAAGTAATAGAGTTAGAAAAAAAATTAGTCCCTTGAAGATTTCAGCTGATGAATGGATGAGAATTACTAGGGAAGCACACTTGGTTGGATTTAAGACTACTGCTACTTTGATGTTCGGTCATGCAGAAGAAGACGAAGATATCATAGAACATCTTTCTCGAGTTAGAGACTTGCAAGATGAAACTAATAATTTCCTTTCTTTTATTCCTTGGACGTTTAAGCCTGAAAACACTTTCATGGAAAAAAAAATATCTAAAGAAATCGGGGGAGATAGATACTTAAGAGTTCTAGGACTCTCAAGAATTTTTCTAGACAATTTTAGCCATATTCAAGGATCATGGTTTACTCAAGGTTTTAAAGTTGGAGGCCTATCTCTTCATTATGGTGCAAATGATGTTGGTGGAACGCTCATGCAAGAGAATGTACTTAAATCTGCTAATAATCCCTATAAGGCTGGGGTTGAGGACATAGTTCATTTTATTAAATCCGAAGGATTTATTCCTATTCAAAGAAATACTTTTTACGAAAAAATTAAAGTTTATTGAAAATCATAGAGTTTTTTTAAAACTCTCAATATCATTTTTATGTGAATCAACATCTTCACTCCATTTAGAGATTTTATAAAACATTGATTGAACAAACTCTTTTAATCTAATATCATCTGTATTCCATTTATAACTAGTTCCGAAAAGTTCAATAAATTTAGTTGAAAAGAAAATTTGTTCAAATTGTGACGAACTACTTTCACTTCTAGTGAAGTACAACGCACAATAGCATTTTGCAAATATTATACTGTATTTTTCATTTGAATTTATTCTTAAAAATGCTGCTAAAGCCAATGACTCTAACGCAATAGAATAGATTTCAGAATCTTTATTGGGCGTTTGTATGATTTTCTTGAATATTGAGTCAGGTATTACTGATTTATTATTATATATAATTCTTGGTATATCTTCATTATGGAGGAATTCGTTGCTGAATTCTCCTATATCAAATCTAGGATTAAGTACATTTGATATTTCCTTCCAGATGGATTTTTTTAGACCTTCTATTTCACTTTCCATTAATCAATTATAACTTAGATTGAATTAAGCGAATATTATATGTAGAATAGTTAGAGTTTTCAGGGAATAAATCGTATGGATATTAAATATTTAGAAGATAAATTATTAAAGAACGATGGAAGTATTAACTTTGAAGAGGCAATGGAGCTTACTAATTTTCCAAAAAATAGAATTCTGGAACTAACAAGTTTAGCAAGAAAGGTAACCTTAAAGTACAAAGGCGATGGAGTTTTTCTTAGATCGATTATTAGCGCCAAAACTGGTGATTGCTCAGAGGACTGCTCTTTTTGTTCCCAATCTGTTCATTATTCTTCTCCAATTTCCAAGCATTCATTGCTTGATCCTAATGAGGTTTTACAAGCTGCTTTACAGTCAGAAAAAATGGGTGCCTTTGACTTTTGTATTGTAATTGCGGTTAAGGGACCAAATAAGAAACAGTTTGAAAAAGTTATCGAATCTATTGAGATTGTAAAGAAGAATACAAAACTTGAAGTAGGGTGTTCATTGGGTAGCTTAACAGAAGAACAGGCTTTTGCTTTAGCCAAAGCAGGCGTTTGGAGATACAACCATAATATTGAATCTTGTAGAGAGTTCTTCCCCAATGTTTGTACAACACATACTTATGACGAAAGAGTAACAACTGCAAAGCTTGTAAAAAAAGCTGGTATGGAACTTTGCTGTGGTGGAATTATAGGTTTAGGCGAAAGTGTCGAACAAAGGATTCAACTTGCGTTTGAAATTAAGGATTTAGATCCTCACACAGTCCCTATGAATTTTTTAAATCCAAGGCCAAATACACCTTTAGCACACATGAAGCCTGTACCAAGCCTAGAGGCTATTAAGACTATTGCTATCTTTAGACTTATAATGCCTGAGAAAGTTTTAATGTCTGGTGGGGGTAGAGAGATAACACTTAGAGACCTGCAATCAATGGGAATTATGGCGGGCTCTAATGGAATGATAATTGGGAATTATTTAACAACTGTAGGTAGAGCGCCAGAGGAAGATTTAAAAATGATTGAAGACCTTCAAATACCAATTAGAGATAGGTATGATACTATCAAATAGTTTTAATTTATGACTTCATCAACTAAAATAAAATCATACGATTTAGATTATATTTGGCATCCATTTACTCAGATGAAAGAGTATTTAAAAGAGGATCCTTTAGTTATAGAAGACTCTGATGGAGTTTATCTAATTGATTCTGATGGGAACAGATATATTGATGGAGTTTCATCTTTATGGGTAAACATACATGGTCATAAAGTCTCCAAGATTAATAAAGCAATAAAAAATCAAGTTGATAAGATAGCTCATTCAACTCTTTTAGGGGTCACCAACCCTTCAGCATCTCTATTAGCTAAAAAATTAATCGATATATCTCCTGCGGGTTTAAAAAAAGTATTTTACTCTGGTGATGGAGCAAGTGCTGTGGAAGTAGCATTAAAAATGGCTTTTCAGTATTGGCTAATAAAAGGGAAAAAAAGAAAGAACAATTTTGTATGTCTTAAAGATGGATATCATGGAGATACTCTAGGAGCTGTTTCTGTTGGTGGCATAGACGTTTTCCATTCTACATTTAAACCTCTATTGTTTAAATCATATAAAATCCCTTCATATGATTCTTCTGATAACACAATTGCTCGTTTAGAATCAATTTTGATAAAAAAAGCCGATACAATAGCTGCACTTATTATGGAACCTTATGTTCAAGCAGCTGGAGGTATTAAAGTTGCAACAAAGGGATATTTAAAAAAAATTCAAAAGTTATGTAAAAAATTTGATATTTTACTAATTTTAGATGAAGTTGCAACAGGTTTTGGAAGAACAGGCGAGATGTTTGCATGCGATCACGATAATGTAACCCCAGATATTTTAGTTCTAGGAAAAGGACTTACAGGTGGATATTTACCTCTATCTGCAACCATTACTACAAATAATATTTTTGAAACTTTTCTGGGTGAACATGAAGAACTCAAAGCTTTTTTTCATGGACATAGCTATAGTGGAAATCCTTTAGCTTGCTCTGCAGCAATAGCGAATCTTGAAATTTTTGAGGAAGAACAAACGATAAAAAAAGCAAAAAAGGTAATTGAAATTTTCGAAGAAGAATTAAAAGAGTTTTCTGGACTTGAACATGTTTCATCCGTTAGAAATAAGGGTCTAATGGCTGGTATAGATTTAAAAAAGAACGTGAAAAAAAATATCAACTATAATTACAATGAGAGAATTGGAAAGAAGGTTTGTGATATTGCAAAAAAAGATGGGGTATTAATTAGACCTTTGGGAGATACAATTGTAATAATGCCTCCTGTTTCAATAAAACAAAAAGAACTTAAAAAACTAACAAGGACAATTTATAAGTCCATTAAAGTAGCAACAGAAAATGAAAGCTAATAGATTTAATAGTTGGATTAAAGAAAATCTGAATCAAATTAAACAATCTAACTTACATAGAGAACTAGTAGAGATTTCTTCTTCCATGACCCCTGAGATTGTAATTAATAAAAAAATCTATTACCAATTTGCTTCAAATAATTATCTCGGTTTAACAACTGATGCAAAAATTACAAATTCTGTAATTTTAGCAATAAAAAAATATGGAAATGGGACGGGTGGTTCAAGGTTGGTTACAGGTACTTCTAATTTACATTCAAAATTAGAATCAGATATCGCCAAATTTAAAAAAACTGATGATGCGATAGTATTTAGTTCAGGATATTTAGCTAGCATTGGAACCATATCATCAATTATGAATAAGGATGATATTATATTCAGCGATGAATTGAATCATGCTTGTTTAATAGATGGTGCGAGACTCTCCAGATCAAAGATAGTTATATATAAACATTCCAATATGAAAGATTTGGAAAGTAAATTAAAAAAATTCAAAACTTCTAATGGAAAAAAAATGATAATATCAGACAGTGTATTTAGTATGGACGGCGATATAGCACCATTAGACTCAATAGTTAAATTATCAAAAAAATATGAATGCATATCGATGATTGATGAAGCACATGCTACTGGTATTTTGGGTGATACTGGAAGTGGTGCTTCTGAGATGTTCGGTGTCCAAGATAAGATTGATATATGCATGGGAACTTTATCCAAAGCAATAGGGTCTGTAGGCGGATATATTGCAGGTTCAAGTGATTTAATTGATTATTTGAAGAATAGAGCTAGATCCTTCATTTTTGATACATCTTTGCCTGCAGGAGCTCTTACTGCTTCTATCAGGGCTATAAAATTGATTGAGAGACAGCCTTCTATTAGAGACGATTTAAATAATAATATTCAATATATTCAGGATTTTCTTGCCAGCTCAAGTTTCAATTATCTTAAATCTGTTACTCCAATTATCCCTATTGTTGTTGGGGATGAAGAAAAAGCTCTAGAGTGCTCAAGGTTTTTACTCAAAAATCAAATATATGTTCCAGCAGTCAGACCGCCGTCAGTTCCAAAGGGCCAATCTAGAATCAGGGTTACATTAATGGCAACTCATAAAAAGAAACATATTGATAAAATAATTAAAGTCATGGAAAACCTAGAAAAAATTATTAATTAATCTAAATTAAATAGTAAATGATACTGCAGAAGGTAAACTCTTAAGAGATATTTGATATGGCAAGAACAGAGAAAGAATTTAACCTTTTTTGGAGCCTATTGATAGGTAGGAAAGTTGATAAGAAAAAGGCCAAAATAGAATTTCTTAAAATTGATACTGACATTTCCGCTGAAGAATTGGCTTCAAAATTTAACAATTTATATAAGATAACTGGTAACGAAAGATTTGTTCCACATCCACAGCGATGGCTTAGAAATGAAAGATGGAATGACGAGATTAGCGAGAATATTAATGGTGAAAAGATATATAGGGATAGTGATGGATTTATTATCTCCAAAGAAGAATGGAACCGAAAGAAAATTATTAAGTAGTATGTGTATATAATGAAGAAGGTAATCTTTCTACTCTTGGATGGCGCTCGTAATGATGCTTTGGAGAGCCACATCAATAATGGTTCAATGCCAAATTTAAAATCAATAATAGATGATGGTGGAAGCTTCTCAACTGCTGTAACAGTTTTTCCTTCTACTACTGGTCCAGCATATATACCCTTTATATCCGGAGTATTTCCTGGAATTAGCAATATGCCAGGAATTAGGTGGTTCGATAAAGTAAAGTTCTCAAAGAATATTAATTCTTTATATTCCCATAGAAGCTACGTTGGAATTGAAGGGTTAATGTTTAATAGTGATATTAAGAAGTCACAGCCTACTATTTTTGAGATTATCCCTAATTCAAGATCAATTTTCAACGAGATAACCCGTGGGCTTAAATCCAGTTTTGATTTAACTAAATTATCCAAAGGATACTATAAATTGAAATCTCACTTTTCTGGCTCGCAGGTCATAGATGATGTTGCATTTGAAAAGCTTTTAGAATCTATTAATTCTGACGCACAATTTACTTTTTGCTGTTTTCTTGGCGTAGATTCTAATTCACATATTTCAGGTTATAACAGTAAACAAGTTTTTAATTCATATGTTAATTTTGATAACAAACTTGGTTCCGTAATAAAAGAACTTAAAGACCTAAACCAGTTTAGTGATACTCTCATGTTAATTACAAGTGACCATGGCCACTCAAATACTTCCAATCATTTAGAGCTGGTTGATATATTAGGTGAAGCTGGATATAAAGTTTTATCGTATCCTAAAATATATAAAAAGTACTCAGGTCACATTGATGCAGCTGTAATGGTTTCTGGTAATTCGATGTCTCATATATATTTACGTAAGGATAATGATTGGGGAAAAAATTATACTTATAAAGATTCAGAGGGTTTGGTAGATAAACTTTTATCTTATGAGGGAATTGATATTGCTATGGCAAGAAATGAAAAAGGTCAAATAGTTATTAAAAGTAAAAGAGGAACAGCACTTTTAGAGGATAAAGAAACTGGTGTTATGTATACACCCTTATTAAATGATCCATTTGGTTACAATGGAATTAAGGACTATCTGACTTATGACGAAGTTCTGGATTTAACTTTCGATACCTTATACCCAGATTCTTTAACCCAGATAGTTCAAATATTTAAATCTGCTAGATGTGGAGATATAGTTATTAGTGCGCAAACGGGATATGACTTAAGAAGAGACTTTGAGATACCAGAACATAAGTCTTCTCATGGTTCATTGAAGAGTGATCATATGCATGTGCCACTCATTATGAACAAGAAAGTTTCAATTTCTAGAATAAGAACAGTGGATTTGTTTCCTACAATATTAGATTTTTTAAGCTTGCCATGCTCAACTAAAATTGATGGGAAGAAATTAGATATTTATTAACTCATCTTTTGATAATAATTTCTTTAGGTCTGCATGTACAACTTCTTCTTTAGCCTTAAGAGTAGCAGAAAGCTCTTTAACAAGTCTTTTAAAGGCATTTTCTAAAATTTTTTGTTCTCCGAAAGATAATTCTTTGTTTTTAGATATATCATTAATTTCTCTAAAGACTTCACCTGCCATAATTATATTGCCAGTTTTTAGTTTTTCAGTATAGGACCTATACCTTTTGTTCCAACTTAGATTCTCTTCGATTTTATATTTGGTTTTTCCTTTAATTAAAGACCATAATGTCTTTATTTCATTTTTTTTTGCAAGTGGTCTTAATTCATTTGCTTGAACAGAATTTTTTGGAATCATAACTGTAATATCACTATCTTCAACTTTTAAAATCAAAAATTGGTGTGAAACTCCAGCGATTTCTTGCTTTTGGATACCTGTTATTGTTACTAAGCCATGAGATGGATAAACAGCTTTATCTCCGACTTTATACATATCATATTATGTCACATTTCAAACTTATCTTCAATGTGAATCTAATATTGACTACCTGGATATTAATGTTTTATATTCAATTTATGACCTTTGAAAAGTTCTTAGATAATTATAGGAAATCTTTAGTTACAAAAGGAAAAAGCAGTAACACCATAAAACTTTATTTAAGGGATATTACATTATATTTGGAAAATTCAAAAAATTCGGAAATTTCCCAACAACATTTAAAAATAATCCCATTATTTAAAAAGGAAAAAATATTAGATTATTTTTTTTATTTAAAGGATAGATATAGACATAAAAATGATGGTGTAGCGATAAATAAGTTATATAGAACTTTAAATAGAAAGTTGTCAGGTTTTTCTAAGTTTTTAGATTTTTTAGTTAGAGAAAAGTATATAGAAAAGAATTTTTTGAATGGATTTGATCGAACAAATATTATCAAGAAGAATAGAGAGGTAATCAGCCGAAATTACACAAAATGGATACCCGAAGAAGAATTATCTTTTTTCATAAGCAATTTGATAAATTTTTCTAAAGAATCAAATGAGTCTTTTAATATACAAAGAGATATTTTAGTAATAGCTATCTTAGTTTTTACAGGCTTAAGGGCTAGTGAGCTAGTTAATATAAAAGTTGATGATATTGATTTAAACGAAAATTTCATACACAACGTAAGAAGAAAAAGGGGGGTTTTGGCGGAAATACCAATAGAAAAATATTATTTGAAACCTTTATTATTGAATTATTTAGCTAAGAAAAATCTCCCAGAATCTAAGAATCTTTTATCAAGAAAGGATGGCTCTAGCATAGATAGACACTTAGTATATAGAGCAGTTTTAAAATACTCTAAGATGTTTCTTGGGCGGCAAATTCATCCACATATATTAAGACATACTTTTGCCACAGTATTATGTGTAAACGGGGCTAATATTTCAGATGTTAGAGATATGATGGATCATAAAAATATTTCTTCTACAGAGCTATACGAACATGTTAATAAAATAAAGAATAAGTCTGAAATTATTAATAATTTTGTCTTAGATAATATAAATAATTAATATGTGACAAAATATAATATGTTAATTAAATTAAATATTAGATAGAGATTAGGACAAAATTATTTTATAATCCTCCCTTGATGTTATGAAAGATAATTTAAAAAAAGCACAAACTTTAATCGAAGCTCTACCTTATATTCAAAAGTTTAGGGGTAAGACAGTAGTGTTAAAATTTGGCGGCAGTATTGGTTCTAAGGAATTTGCTAATTTTGCCAGAGACTTAGTTCTATTTAATTATGTTGGCATTAATCCTGTTGTCGTACATGGTGGCGGCAAAGAGATTTCTAAGGCACTTACTAGTTCAGGAATTAAACCAAACTTTATTGATGGATTAAGAGTGACATGCGACAAGACAATGGAGATAGTAGAAAAAGTTTTGGTTGGTAAAGTAAATAAGCAGATAGTTTCAAAAATAAAATCATGTGGAGGAACATCTATCGGTCTATCAGGAAAAGATCAGCAACTATTTAAAGTTAAAAAGATTAAATCCTCAAAAAAAGGAATTGATTTAGGAAGAGTAGGTGAAATAATTAAAGTTAATGTTTCATATATTTTTGAACTTCAGAAGAAGGGGCTTATACCAGTAATTGCGCCCATCGGTGTTAATTCAAAAGGTTTGGCTTTTAATATTAATGGTGACTATGCTGCTTCAAAGATTGCAGCATCTCTAAATGCAGAGAAGCTTATAATACTTACCGATGTTGAAGGCATAAGGGATATGGAAAATAATTTAATTTCTTCAATAACAAAGAAAAAGGCAAACTCACTAATCAAAAAAGGTGTTATAGTTTCAGGAATGGTACCAAAAGTTAAATGTATGCTTGATGCTTTATCAGATGGAGTAAAAAAAGCTCATATAATTGATGGAAGAATATCGCATTCATTAGTTCTTGAGACTTTTACTGACTCTGGAATTGGGACAGAGATTTTGTTATGAAAACTAATAAGGCTCTCATTGAAAATAATAAATATATTATCCAGAATTATCAAAGATATCCGATTGAGATAATAAAGGGTGATGGGTCTTTTATTTGGGATTCAAAAGGAAAAAAATATCTGGATTTTATTTCTGGGATTGCTGTTAATAATTTGGGTCATAATAATTCCAAGGTGAATAAAGCTATTTCATCTCAACTTCAAAAGATTCTTCATATTTCAAATCTTTTTGTAATTAAAGAGCAAGTTAATTATGCAAAAGAGCTTTATAGCAAAAAGTTAGGATATCAAACTTTTTTTTGTAATAGTGGAACTGAGGCAAATGAGGCTGCCTTTAAGTTATCAAGAAGATGGGGAATGCTAAACGGTAAAAGGAGCACCATAGTGTCGTTTTCAGGAGCATTTCATGGGAGAACTTTTGGTTCCTTGAGTGCCACTTCACCGAAAAAATATAGATTTGGATTCTATCCTTTGACCCCAGGCTTTAAAAGCATAGAATTTAATAATCTTATTGAACTTGAGAAGTTATTAAATAAAAATAAAAAAATTGTAGCTATAATTGTCGAGCCTATTCAAGGCGAGGCTGGAGTAAAGTTTAGTGACAAAGGTTTTTTAAATAAAATTCAAGAACTTTGTAGAAAGAATAATATATTATTTATTGTTGATGAGGTGCAAGTTGGAATTGGTAGAACTGGAAAAACTTTTTGTCACGAACATTACAACTTAAGCCCAGATATTATAACTTTAGCTAAGGCTTTGGGCGGTGGGTTGCCTTGTGGTGCTATAATGGTTCATCCTAGACTATCTGAATCACTATCTCCAGGTTCACATGGAACCACAATGGGTGGAAATCCTCTTTCAATGGTGGCGGGATTAGCATCATTTAAACAGATTTCTAAGGAAAGCTTCCTTAGGTCAGTCACAAAAAAAGGACAGTTTTTTCTAAAAGAATTAAAAAAATTTGAGAAAAATCCTAAAGTCAAAGAAGTAAGAGGCTTAGGGCTAATCCTTGCGATAGAATTTTATTCTGATAAAGATGCCAAGGTTTTTTCTAAATTATGCTTGAAAGAGGGATTGTTAATAATTCTAACTGAAAGATTTAACATAAGGATTCTGCCTCCGTTAAATGTTAAAGTTAGTGAAATAAATAAATCTATAAAGATATTTACTAATGTTTTGGAGCAATTAGATGGCTAGATCCCTTTTGTCAGTTTCTGACTTAAATATTAAAGAATTAGAGAAGATTTTTAAAAAAATTAACGGGTTTAAAAAACACAGACCTAAAAAAAAATATCAAGAGATGTCTGTAGGACTTTTATTTGAGAAACATTCAACACGAACCAGACTATCTTTTGAAGTTGCTATTTCGAGACTTGGAGCTAATCCGGTTTACATAAACAAATCCGACACACAGATTTCAAGAGGTGAATCAATTGCTGAAACCGCAAAGATATTCTCTTTATACTTAGATGCTTTAGTTTATAGAACTTCGGATCAAAAAAATATGCAGGATTTTCATAAATCTTCATCCATTCCAATTGTGAATGCTTTATCAGATTTAGAGCATCCCACGCAAATAATTTCTGATATTTATACTATTATCGAATGCTATTCTAGAAAGATGCTAGACAAATTGAAAGTAGTTTATTTTGGTGATGGTAACAATATAGCTAACTCTCTATCTATAATAGCAGATATATTATCTATAAATTTAGTAATTTGCTGTCAAAAAGGTTATGAGCCAAAATTTAGTAGTTCTAACTTGAAGAATTCAAATGTTTCTATTGAAAATAATCCCATGAAGGCCGCAGTTGATGCGGATGTAATTTATACAGATGTATGGACCAGTATGGGGATGGAAAAAGAAGAGAAAAAAAGAAAAAAAGATTTTAAAAATTACCAAGTAAATGAGAAAATAGTCAGTTTGGCAAGCCCTTCTTATGTTTTTATGCATTGTTTGCCAGCACATTTAAATGAAGAGGTTTCTGAAAATGTTATTAATTCAAAAAATTCGGTAGTTTACAAACAAGCCGAGAATAAAGTTTATGCTGCAATGGCTATTTTAGATTTTCTTTTAGGTCAATCCCAAGCATAGATTTTTTTCTTCTGTCTCTATGAAATTTTATTGCAAATCTGTGGGCTTCATTTCTTGCATTTATTAATATATTAAGAGCTTTTGTTTTATATCTAAAATCAGAGGGTTCTTTGTTACTTACTGTATAAATCTTATCAATTTTTTCATTTTTTCTAGGCTTAGCAATCGACACTATGTCTATGCCGTTTAAATTTAATTTTGCTATTTTATTTAAATGACCTTTTCCTCCGTCAATCAATATCAGGTCGGGCTCTTCCCAGCCTTTCTCATTAATTCTTTTTAATCTTCTGGATACAGCCTCACTCATCATAGCATAATCATTAGGCCCTTTTGTAGCGATTTTAAATTTTCTATATTTTGCTTTATCAGGAGACCCATTAATAAAAGTTACCATGGATGCAACAGGATTTGTACCTTGAGTATTTGAAATATCATAACATTCAATTCGATTTGGTATTTTTTTAAGGTTTAAAGTCTGTTTGATTTGACTTAGCAATAATATAATCTCTTCTTCTTCTTTAATATTTTGAACTATATATCCCTCAGCATTTTCCTTTGCAAGTTTTAGTAGTTGGTTAGAACTTTTCTTAATTTGTACATCAACCTTTTTTTTGTAGAATGTGAAATCAGTTAATTCTTTTTTAAGATTCTCAGCATAAGGAAAATCATCACTGAGAATTATTTTTTTAGGAATAGAAGTTTTCTTTGAATAAAATTGACAAATTAGCTGACCAATATCATGTTTAATATCTATAGATTTAGCCTCAGAATATAAACTAGCTTTATCTATGATATATCCTCCCCTGAAAAAAAGAATAACAATCTGAATTTTTTTATCCAAAATATAGCTAGCGATTATATCTGTATTGATTAAGTCTTTTGAATTTGTTGAATTAAAATAATAATTATTTGTCAAAAAAGATAGTTCGTCTCTGTAAAATGAAGCTTCTTCAAATTGTTCATTGATTGCCATAGAGTACATTTTTTCTTCTAATTCTTTTTTTAGCTTGCCTATCTTTCCATTAAAGATACTTTTAACTGCAGAGATATTTTTATTGTATTTTGATTCTAATGAAATTTCATCACAGGGACCAAGGCACATATTAATATTTTTATAGACGCATGCTCTTTTTTTATGCATCTTAAATTTATTGTCACTACAATCTCTTATGCCAAATATTTTTTGAAATAACTTTTTTGTTTTTCTAAGTCCTTCAGAAGAACGAAATGGGCCTAGGTATATAGAGTTTGAATCATCACATTTCCGCGAAGAAGATATTCTAGGGAATTTTCCTTTAAGTTCTATCCTTAGTGATGAATAGGTTTTATCATCCTTAAGAAGTATATTATATTTAGGCTGTCGTAATTTAATTGTTTTATTCTCAAGCATTATTGCTTCCTCCTCATTATTTGTTGAGGTAAAGTCAACGTAGCTAGCCTCTTTCATTAAGAAAGTTATATTTGCTCTTGTATCTCTAGATTTAGAAAAATATGATGAAACTCTCTTCTGTAGATTCTTTGCTTTTCCAACATACAATATTTCCTTTTTATCGTTTTTGAAAATATAAATACCAGGTTTATGAGGTAAATTCTTCAAGATTAACTCATCTATTTTCATGTAAATAGGTTAGCTGATTTTAAAAATATAGAAAATCTGCTAAATTTTAGTATATTGATCGAGTATTAAATGAAAAAATTAGAAAGAGCTAAGTATATAGTTAGGAAACTTGAAGAAATTTATCCTCAAACACCCGTACCTTTAAATAGTAGAAGCAATTTTCAGTTGTTAATCGCAGTTTTGCTTAGTGCACAGTGTACAGATAAAAGAGTTAATAAGGTTACGCCAAAATTATTTTCTATAGCAAAAAATGCTGTGGAGATGTCTAAATTATCACTTGATACAGTTTATGATATAATCAGACCCTGTGGTTTGGCTCCAAAAAAGTCTAGGGCTATAGTTGGACTATCAAAGATTATAGTAGATAAATACAAAGGAAAAGTGCCTAAAGATTTAAGTTTGTTGGAAGAGTTGCCTGGGGTAGGGCATAAGACAGCTAGTGTATTGATATCCCAAGGATACGGTATACCTGCTTTTCCAGTTGATACTCATATTCATCGATTGGCTCAAAGATGGGGTTTAACAAAAGGAAGCAACGTAAAGGAAACCGAAAAAGATTTAAAAAGAATTTTTCCAAAAACTTTATGGAACAAATTACATCTTCAGATAATTTTTTACGGTAGAGAGTATTGTACAGCTAGAGGTTGTGACGGGCGGAACTGTGAAATTTGTAAGAAGTGTTATCCAAATAGATTAAAACCATATAAAACAAAAAAACCCTAATGAATAAGGCTTTTGTAAAATTTAGTTTAGCGACAAGAAGAAAACCTAGGCTTGGTTAAAGCCTAGGTTTAATTAAAATTTATACACCGTAGTAAAGTACAAATTCATAAGGATTAGGTCTTGTTCTCCAAGGTGTTACCTCTTCATCCATTTTATAATCAATGTAACCTTGAATAAGTTCTTCCGTGAAAACATTACCTTCAAGTAAGAATTTGTGGTCTTTTTTAAGAGCTTCTAACGATTCAGCTAATGAAGCTGGTACATTTGGATATTTAGAGAGTTCTTTTTCGGAGAGCGTGTAAATATCCTTTTCTAGCTCAGGCGTTGGTTTAATTTTATTTTTTATTCCATCCATACCTGCCATAAACAAGGCAGCAAAAATTAGATAGCAATTACCAGAAGGATCTGGAAATCTAGTTTCTATTCTTTTTGCTTTTGGGCTTTGTGAGTACATAGGAATTCTAATTGCGGCACTACGGTTTCTAGCTGAATGAGCCAAAACAATAGGCGCTTCATAGCCTGGTACCAGTCTTTTGTATGAATTAATAGTTGAATTAGAAAAAGCACATATTGCTCTAGCGTGTTTAAGCACTCCACCTATATAGTGAAGAGCCATATCACTTAGACCAGCATATTTATTTCCTGCAAATAAAGGCTTAGACCCCTTCCAAATGGATTGATGAACATGCATACCAGAGCCATTATCTGCATATACAGGCTTAGGCATAAAAGTTGCTGATTTACCATGAGACTTCGCAACATTTTTTACAATGTATTTATACCATAATGTATCATCAGCCATCTTTTTTAAGGGTGCAAAACGTAAGTCAATCTCAGCTTGACCTGGACCACCAACTTCATGGTGATGGCACTCTACAGTTAGCCCGCATTGTTGCATAGTAGAAACCATTTCGGATCTAATATCATTATAAGTATCTTGTGGTGAAAGAGGGAAATAACCTTCTTTGTATCTTATTTTATGTCCAGTGTTTGGGACTTCATCTTCTCCCATATTCCATTCAGCTTCTACTGAATCCAGAGAATAAAACGCTGTGTTAGGTGTGGACTCATATCTAATATCGTCAAAAATAAAAAATTCTAACTCAGGACCAAAAAATGCTGTATCACCAACACCGGATTTTTTTAAATACTCTTCAGCTTTTGTAGCTACATATCTAGGATCAAGATCGTACCTATCACCAGTCAGTGGATCTACAACATCACACATCATTGCCAAAGTAGGGTAAGCAGTAAATGGATCAACTTTTGCTGTAGTAGGGTCAGGCATTATCAACATATCACTATTGTTGATATCTTTCCATCCTCTTATACTTGAACCATCAAAACCCATTCCATCTTTAAAGGTTCCTGCATCAATCTCTGACACCGGAAAAGTAGTATGTTGCCAAGTTCCTAACAAATCGCAGAACCTTAAATCAACAAATTCAATTTTTTTGGCTTTAATTAGTTTTAAAACGTCGCTAGCTTTATAACTCATTTATTCCTCCAATAGTTTAAAATTATATTGCCGAGTCTCCTGACTCGCCTGTTCTAATTCTTATGGCTTCTTCGACAGGAACTACAAAAATTTTCCCATCACCAATCTTATCTGTATTAGCAGACGATTGAATAGCTTTCACAACACTATCAACTTTTTCGTCAGCTACTGCTATGTCGAGTTGAATTTTTGGTATAAATTCAATTTCATACTCAGCACCACGATATACTTCTGTATGACCTTTCTGTCTACCAAAGCCTTTCACTTCAGAGACAGTCATACCTGTTACACCTACACCTTTAAGTGCTTCCTTAACATCGTCAAGCTTAAAGGGCTTAATAATTGCTTGAATCATTTTCATTGTAAATTCCTCCGATTATTTAATGCATACTTCAACTAAGTATGACATAAATATAAAAAATTAAGAAAAAAGTAATATTCTTAAGCTTAAATGGCAATAAATGTGCCATTTGAAATTATTATTTTCTAGCGCTAAATTTTAGCCCTTCTTTGGCTCTATCCCAAGTTTTATCTGTTATTTCTTTAAGCTCGGCAACTTTGACTTTTTGAGTAGCAGTAACTGGAAAGCCATCACTGTATATCTCTATGAACCTTGGTACCATAGCTATTATTGCTTTATCAGCCATCCAAGTGCAAAAATCTTTAGGGTTGAAGTCTATTCCTTGTTTTAAGATTATATTTAGTTTCAATTCATCATCGGATATATCAGGCAACCTTACTCCAACAGCAATAGCGTCTTGAATTGATGGGTACATTAGTGCTAGATCTGCAACAGCTGTGGGGTCAACATTTTCTCCAGAAACTCTAAGTCTGGAGTATCTTCCAATGAAATAGTATCTACCATCTGTACCTGCCGCAAAAACATCGTCTGAATTGAAAAATCCATCATCATCAAATGCTTCTCTTGTCCTTCTTTCGTCTTTAAAATATTCATTAAGTGTTGTATTGGGAACATTTGGTCTTATAAAAAGCAATCCTTTTGCTGATTCAGGCGGTGCTTTGCTCTCACCTGGATCCCAATGAGGTCTAATAACCTCATTAATTTTTTCAGGATTACGAATTTCCAAATAATATCCTTCAACCTGATACCCGCATGAACCTACTCTTGGGTCCTCAGGACTCTTCCATAATGGCATGCCCATTTCAGTTGACCCGTAACCTTCAATTATTTTTACATTAAACCTTTTTTCAAAGTCTATTATATTCCTCGGAGCAGGACCTGCTAGAACAATTCTGACATTATGTTTATTATCATATTCCGACGGTTTTGCTGACCAAAGATACTCTGCTACAGCACCTAGAAAATTTGTTGCTGTAGCCTCACAATCATGAGCCCATTTCCAAAAATTAGAAGCAGAAAATTTTGGAAAGAAAACTGCAGTAGCTCCGGCTCCTATCGCCGCGAATAAACACATTGCTTGAGCATTAGCATGTCCTAAGGATAAAACACTCATTAAGACATCTTTATTTTTAATTCCCTGATGCTGTATATAGCTTCTGACAGTCATTAGCACACCACCATGCTCTCTAACAACACCTTTAGGCATACCAGTTGTGCCAGAAGTAAACATACATCTTTCTTTATCTTTTATTGATAGTTCAATTTCAGGGTTGGAGTCGTCAGAAGCATAAAATTTTTCAAATTTCTCACATGGAATCTGACCTATCTTATCAGGAATATTATCTTTATTTCCACAAATAAATATTTTTTCTAGTTTTTCAAATTTATCAGCAATTGGACTTAAAAGTTCTATAGCAGTCTCATCTATCATTAAAATTTTCATCTCGGAATAATTAACTACATATGCTAATCTATCGCCTTTCTCATCCTTATTGATTGGAACCTGAATTGCACCAGTTTTATGTATTGCCAAAATTGAGAAAACAAATTCTGCGCAATTCAGCATAAAAATGCCAACCTTGTCTTCTTTGATAATTTTACAATTATTGATTAGATAATTTGCGATTTTGTTTGAATTGGAGTTTGTATTTTGATAAGTATAGCTTTCTTGAATTACGCCATCTGAATCTCCCATTTTGAACATAATATGATGAGGAAAATCAATGGCACCCTTTTCAAGATAATGAATTAAAGGCTTCCATTCTTCGGTGTTATTAAAATTACCATGAGGGAGAATTCCTTCTCCCTCAAACTTTTTTTCTATAGGTCTAAAAAAAAGCTGCATAAATTATTTTCTTGCACTAAATTTGAGACCAGCTTTTGCTCTATCCCAAGTCTTATCAGTGATTTCCTTTAGTTCTGCAACTTTAACTTTTTGAGTTGCAGTCATTGGCCAACCGTCAAAAGTCTCAATGAACCTTGGTACCATAGCGATTATACATTGTTCAGCCATCCAAGTACAAAATTCTGCTTCATCGAATTTTTCGCCATCTTTTAATATGATATTAAGTTTTAATTCATCATCTGAAACATCAGGCAGTCTTAAACCAACAGCAATTGCATCTTGAACCGAAGGATGCATTAGCGCTAAATCTGCTACAGCTATTGGGTCAACATTTTCACCAGAGACTCTTAATCTTGTATGTCTACCAATGAAGTAGTATCTACCATCAGTACCACAAGCCATGACATCATCAGAATTAAAGAATCCATCATCATCAAACGCTTCTCTAGTTCTTCTTTCATCTTTGAAATACTCATTCAAAGTGGTATTAGGAACTAATGGTCTTATATAAAGAATTCCCTTTGCAGAATCAGGCGGAGTTGAGTCAGAATATGGATCCCAATGAGGTTTTATAACTTCTTGAATATTTTCTGGATTTCTTAGTTCTACATAAAATCCTTCTGTAGGGTAGCCGCAAGAGCCTGCTCTAACATCTTCAGGATTTTTCCAAAGAACCATTCCCATTTCAGTAGAACCATAACCATCAATAACCCTGACATTAAACCTTTTCTGAAATTCTTCTAGATTTCTAGGAGCAGGAGACCCTAACATGATTCTGATTTTGTGCTTTTGATCATATTCACTTGGTTTAGAAGCATATAAATATTCTGCTACAGCACCAAGCATATTTACACATGTTGCACCACAGTCATGTGCCCATTTAAAGAAGTTCGATGCAGAAAATTTTGGAAAGAAAACAGCTGTAGCCCCTGATCCAATGGCACAGAATAAGCATAATGCTTGGGCATTTGCATGACCCAGAGAAAGAATACTCATAAGAGTGTCATCACTTCTGACACCTTGTTGTTGCATGTATGCTCTAACAGTTAGAACTACACCACCGTGCTCCCTAACTACACCTTTAGGCATACCAGTTGTTCCAGAAGTAAACATGCATCTTTCTTTATCACTTATTTGAACATCTACATTTGGATTTTCAGTTGGAAATTCTTGTAATGAATTGAAAGGTTCTGCTGGGATGCTTCCAATTTTATCAGGAACATCAGCTGCATTACCAGTAACATATATAATTTTAAGATTTTCAAGCTTATCAGCAATATCTTGTATCAAAGGAAGTCCAGAAGGATCAACTACTAAAGCAACCTGATCAGAATAGTTAATGATATAAGCAAGTCTTTCACCTTTCTCATCTTTATTTATTGGTACTTGAATCCCACCAGTTTTATGAATTGCAAGAATTGAAAGTACGAATTCGGAACAATTAAGCATATACATGCCAACTTTATCACCTTTTTTGACTCCAACTTTTGATATAAGACCATTAGCAACTTGATTAGCCTTATCATTAGTTTCTTTGTATGTATATGTTTCTATAACTTTTCCGTCTCCATCAGCAATTTTGAACATAGCTTTGTCAGGATAGTTCTCTGCTCCTGCTTCCAAATATTTGGTCATAGGCTGCCACTCACTTGTGTTATCCAAGCTTCCGTTAGGCAAGCTACCTGGCCCAGTATATTCTGTTGATCGTGTTTTAAATAATAATTCCATTAGACACCTCGTTTAAGTAAAAATAAATATAAATGGTGCCATATTTTTAGCATACTTTAAAGTCTATATTGATTAAGTTTTTAATTCTTTTTGCAAATTTATTTATATTTTGGGCTTTATCTTTTAATAAGTCCTTAATAAATTGTGGACTTTTTGATTTTTTTTGTAAAACTAGCAATTTTTTTGCAAATCATAGGCCTATTTCCTAAATTATCTTCGATAATCTTTATAATTGCGCTTCCTATGATAATTCCATTTGATTGTCTTTTTAATGTTTCAACATGACTTGGTTCTGATATACCAAATCCTACGCAAACAGGCTTTTTTGTTTTTCTCTTAACTTTCTCAATAAATTTTTTTAAATTAACATTTAATTTCTTTCTAGCGCCTGTTACCCCAGTCACAGATACTAGATATATAAATGAATTTGAAAGTTTAGAGATGATATCAATTCTTTCTTTAGTACTAGTGGGAGCAATCAGGTAAACAAGTTCTATTCCAGCTTCATTAACAGCTCTTTGTGTTTCCTCTGCTTCTTCTGGGGGTAGGTCAACAATTAAAACTCCATCCCCACCAGCTTTCTTAATTGATGTCATTATCTTTTTTAATCCATATTGTAGAAAAGGATTGTAATATCCAAAAAGAATTACTGGAGTTTTATATTTAAGTCTGAATTTCCTAATCATGTTCAATGCATCATCAATATTTATTTTATTTTTTAAAGATCTTTCTGTTGCCCTCTGAATAGTAGGCCCGTCTGATATAGGGTCTGAAAATGGAACGCCGAGCTCTATAATATCAACCCCGTTAGCAGCTAAAGTCTCAAGTATTTTTGTGGAATCTTTTAAGCTAGGGTCCCCTGCTGTTATATATGAAATAAAACAAGCTCTATTATCTTTATTGCATTCCTCTACAGTTTTTAATATATTCATTTTTTTCCCTTATTTAAAAAATCTCTTACAGACTGTAAGTCTTTATCGCCCCTACCTGAAAGGTTCACAATAATAGATTGGGTTTTTTTCATTTTTTTTGCAGCTTTTAATGCAAATGCGAGCGCATGTGCAGTTTCTAGAGCAGGTATAATCCCTTCTTTTTCTGAAAAATATTGTAATGCTTTAATAGCTTCTTTGTCATTAACTGACTTATATGAAACTCGATTAATATCATTTAGAAAAGAATGTTCGGGTCCAACACCTGGATAGTCTAGTCCTGCTGAAACAGAATGAGTTTCATCAATTTGTCCGAATTTATCTTGGAGCAGGTATGTTTTACTACCATGTAAGACACCTTTAGACCCAGCTGATATACTTGCAGAATGCAACCCCGATCTAATTCCATTGCCCCCAGCCTCAACTCCCACCATTTTAACCTTTGAATCATTTAAAAAAGGATAGAATAAGCCTATTGCATTCGAACCGCCTCCAACACATGCTACAAGTAGATCAGGGAGCTTAGATTCAACTTTAATTATCTGTTTTTTGGTCTCCTCTCCAATTATTGATTGAAAATCTCTTACAATCATTGGGTAAGGATGAGGGCCAGCGACACTTCCAATTATATAAAAAGTGGATTCAATATTAGTCACCCAGTCTCTCAGCGCTTCATTGAGAGCGTCTTTTAGAGTTTTTGAGCCGGAATTGACCGGTATCACCTTTGCTCCAAGCAGCTCCATTCTTTGAACATTGATGGCCTGTCTTCGAGTATCTAATTCACCCATGTAAACTTCACAATCTAGCCCTAAAAGAGCACAAATTGTGGCTGTTGCTACTCCATGTTGACCTGCTCCGGTCTCTGCAATTATTCTTTTTTTACCCATAGCTTTAGCCAGAATAGCTTGACCAACAGTGTTATTAATTTTATGTGCACCCGTATGTGCTAAATCTTCCCTTTTTAAATAAATTTTTGCTCCTTGTAAATCTTTCGTAGTTCTTTCTGCTAAATATAAAGGGGTTGGCCTTCCGACAAAATTTTTAAGAAGAGAGCTTATTTGATTTTTAAATTTTTTATTTTTTTTAATCTTTTTATATTCTTTTTCTAGCTCATCCAGAGCGGGCATTAAGGTTTCTGAAACAAACTTGCCACCATACTCACCAAATCTACCATCTTTATCAGGAAATATTTTTAAATTTTTTTTCATAATTTTATTAATCTTACTATAGTTTGAAGTTTTTTAATATCCTTTCTACCTGGACTTTTTTCTACCCCTGAGCAAATATCAAAGAAATTAGCCTCAGTCTTTTTTGCAGCGTCAATTATATTATCCTCAGAAAGTCCCCCGGATATAATAATCTTATCCCTATTACTAATGTCAGATAGCAAGCTCCAGTCAAAGGTTCTACCTGTTCCACCATGCAAATTTTTGTCAAAAGTATCAAATAACCAATAATCTACTTTATAATCCAGGTATTTTATTCCACCCTCAGGCTTTACAGAAAAGGCCTTTATTTTTTTAATATTAATCTTGTTTACTAATTCAGGTGTTTCGGCTCCATGAAGTTGAACAAAATCTAAACCTACATAGTCTGCTATTTGATTAATCTTGGAGGGTATTTCATCAACGAAAACGCCAACTTTTTTGATTTTATAGTTCGACAAGTATTCACATATAGTTTTTGCTTCATTAACATCTATAAATCTCGGACTTTTTTTATAAAAAATAAAACCAATAAAATCTACTTCAATTTTTGCACAAGCTAATGCATCATCTAGATTTGTTATTCCACAAATTTTAACTTTATTCATTACAAAATAATCTCAGATAATTTGACTTCATTTCTTTGAAACTAAAATTTTCTTCAATATGAATTTTAGCTGAATCTCCCATTGTTTTTAATTTCTTCTTATCAGAAAAAGCGGTTTTGATTTTTGCGGCTATGTCGTCTATGTTCTCTGGATCGACTAAATATCCATTTATATTATCTTTAATTACCTCCTCAGTACCAGTATTCTTTGATCCTATAACTGGAGTCGACCTAGCCATACTCTCAATTGCTACATTTGGCAATCCTTCAATTTTGGAATTCCATGTTCTATTGCAGAGAATAAATATATCAGCACAATCATAGTATTTATGAATGTCGCTTCTATCAATACCTCCTATAAAAACCACATTATTTTCTAAGTTACTTGATTTAACTAATGATTTATATTTTTTTATATGGCTTCCTTCACCAACACATAAATACTTTATATTTTTATTTTGTATTTTTGATAATGCCTTTATTACATGGTCTTGACCTTTTCTAGGCAGTAGTCTTGATACTGTTAGAACTATAAAAGTCTCCTTGCTTTCTTTAAATTTAGCTATTAGTGATAGATCAATATCTTTATCTAAAAAGTCTTTATCAATTCCATTATAAATAAGTTTGATTTTTTCTTTTGAAAAGAAATCGTTCTCCTGCTCCATTAACTTCTTCGTATTTTTACTAACTGCTATTATATATTGTGAATTTTTATAGAGTCTTTTTAAAAGAAACTTTGGTAATATTTTTTTAATGCTATTACTTTTTATTATGGATTCAATCCCAGAACCAGCAATCCTAACTACCTGGTCGATTTTTTTTTCATTTAAGAGTCCACCAATAATTTCAGCTTCTTCACCTAGATAAAAAATCTTTTCTGGCTTAAATGATTTTATTATTTTTTTAATTTTAAATAAACCATAAATATATTGAGCTAGTGGAATTTTTTTAAAACTTTTACCACCAATAAAATTTATTCTGTGAGTTGTGAATTTTGCATTATTTAATGATGTTTTTTCTCCATAGCTCGGACAACAAACCATTAAATTATTTTCAGAGCTTAGAATATCTGCAATCATTTTAGATGATGTAGCGATACCCCCCTGAAAAGGGGGAAATTCATGAGTATAGATTAGAATATTCATTTTTTAATTATATTGCATTATATAATATATAAAAGGTTTACAATTAACGGTATAATTCTAAAAGATTATTGGAGGATGAAGATGATAGGTGGATTAGGTGTTGGCGAGTTAGTAATAATACTTGTTATTGTTCTTTTAATTTTTGGACCAAATAAATTAGGTGATGTAGGTTCAGCAATTGGAAGGGGAATATCTGGTTTTAAGAAAGCAATGCAAGATAAAGATTCTGATGAAGATAAAGATGAAGATCCTAAAGGATAATCATATTTTCTGAGCTAATTCTATTAGGACCCCATTTAAACTCTTTGGATGAGCAAAAGCTACCAATGTATTGTTTAGCCCCTCACGAGGTTCAAGGTCAATCATTTCAATATTATTTTTAATAAGCGACTCTATACCATATTTAATATCTTCAACTAAATAGCATACGTGGTGCATCCCTTCGCCACGTTTTTCAAGAAATTTAGATATAGAAGATTCATTAACTACAGGTTCTAGCAACTCTATAGCAGTGGAATTTGAATTCTGTGGTAACAACATAATAGCTCTTACCCCTTGATCCATAACAGTTTCATCATGTGCGATTGTAAGCCCTAATGTTTCTTCGTAAAGCTTTGCAGTTTTCTCAGCATCCTGAACGGCAACCCCAATATGATATAATTCGCCAACTTTAAATATTTCCATAGCTATTTAATTTAATACATTAAATGGAATTCATCAAATAATTTTATAAAACTTATCCATCTTTTTTGGGGTGGTTGTAATTTTAAGTTGTTTAATAGAGTTATTATTTCTATTTTTATTTATAATCTCGTTGAAAGTATCTAGTAAGTTCTCTTGAATTTCAACGACAATTTTCTTTTTTTTATTACCTTTTTCTAATGAAATAATTTCTCTTATTAAATCATATGAAATTATATCTTTTCGTGTTACAACACCGGAGCCATAACATATAGAGCAGCTTTCACTTACTAGACTTGATGTTCGGTTGCCAATTTTCTGTCTAGTCATTTCAATTACACCAAACTTGGACATTGGTAGAATAGTATGCTTAGCTTTATCATTCTTTAAGGAATCTTTTAAGATTTTATACAATTTCTTTTTTTCCTGTGATACTTGTAAATCTATAAAGTCAATAAGAATAATGCCACTGAGATTTCTTAAAACTATCTGATGGCCTATTTCTTTAGCTGCGCTAATATTAATGCTAAGATTATTCTCCTTTTTATTGTTTAAACTTCTACCTGAATTTACATCGATAACTGTGAGTCCTTCTTTTTCTTCGATAAGGAGAAAAGATCCATTCTTCAAGTTAACTTTTTTATGAAATATTTTAGAAATTTCCTTTTCAATATTATTGGCTTTAAATAAATCTTTTTTATTGCTGACTAGGGTAACCTCAGTTTTCATTTTTTTTAATTTTGAGTTAAAAGTCTGTTTTTTAAAATAATTATAAAGTTTTCTCGAATTAACTTGAATCTCTTTTGTATCATTATTAACAAGTTCACGATAGGTGCTTTCGATAATATTATTTTCTTGGTGTAACAGTGAACATTCATCATTTTTATTAAAACCTGAAAGGATCTCTTTCCATCTTAATTTTGTTTTACGAATATCTTCTTTAATATCTTTAATTTTTTGATTTTTAGATGCTGTCCTAAGTATTATCCCAATCGATTTCGTAGTGCTCTTTTTTATAGATTTAAGTCTAAGTCTTTCTTCGTCACTACTAATTTTTTTTGAAATTCCAAAGAATCTTGGTTTTCCTATAATAACACAGTACTTGGAGGGAAGAGCTACAAAATCAGAAACTTTTGGAGCTTTTCTTGGATCATAATCGCTAACACACTGAACTAGTATGAAGTTTTTATTTTCAACTTTGTATGAATCATTGTCTTCTGACTTGAAATCATCTTTTAGAGGGTGAAAGCTAGATAGAAAAGCGCTTTTTTTGTTTTCAATCTCAACAAATGATGCTTCAATACCTTTTGCATTTAGATTTTTTTTTGCTTTATAAATATTTCCTCTTATTGAAGCTTGAAGACTTAAGCTATCTATAAAAAAGTTAGTTAGCTTAGAATTCTCTATAACAGCTACTTTAATCTGATCAAGTGTTTCGCTAACTAAAATTTTTCTCAATTATTTTTTTTTATTAGATTAATAATCTTTTCAACTAATAATTCGGGTTCTAATAATCCATTTTCTAATTTATTCATTAATTCTTTAAATGTAGCAGTTTCTTGGGTTTTTTCCAATTCATTTCTTAATCTCTTGTCAATCATAGCATTCAACTCTGAAACCTTTCTTTTATTCCTTTTTTTTAATAAAAGCCCATTTGATTCCTCATATTCCTTAAAAGCTAATACTTCTTCAATCAAGTCATCTATGCCTATTCCATTTTCTGCTTCAGCAGTTAAAACCTTGGTTTTTCTTATTGAACTATCGTGCTTCAGCGAGCACATGTAATCAATTTCACGGGCAAGTTTATCAGCACCCCCTCTATCGGCTTTATTGACGACGAACAAATCTCCAATTTCCATAAGTCCAGCTTTCATTGCTTGTATTCCATCACCAGCCTCGGGGACAAGCGTTACCAAGACACAGTCAGAAATTTTAATTATATCAAGCTCAGTTTGTCCAACTCCAACCGTTTCAATTATTACTATATCCACACCAAAAATATCAAATAATTTAACTATAGAACTTGTTGAACTCGATAATCCTCCTAAATCTCCTCTACTGCCAACACTCCTTATAAATACTGAGTTATCTAATGAATGCTCTTGCATTCTGACTCTATCACCTAAAACAGCCCCACCAGTAAATGGACTACTTGGATCAATAGCTATAACACCAATTTTTAAATCCATACCTCTAAATTTTTTAATTATTTGGTTTGTTAGGGTACTTTTACCTGCCCCAGGTGGACCAGTTATGCCTAATGTGTAAACTTTATTTGGAATCTTTTTTACAGAGTTTATAACTCTAAAAATATATGAAGAGTTACTCTCTATCTGGCTAATAAGTTTCGATAAGCAAACTCGGTCGTTTGAAACTAGCCCTTTAATTAAATCCTTATGGTTTCTTTTCATTGCTTTTCCTTATTATTATATCGAAATGTGTTTTTTTTATCTCCATTACTGATAGTCTAGATTGCTTTACTAGGGATATCTCACTTAATTTTTGATCTTTTTTGATATCCTCTAAAGAAACTTTATTTTTTAAACTTGATTTAACTTTTAAATCTACAACTACCCATTTTGGGTCCTCAGTGGTTGGGTCTTGATAAAACTCTTTTATAACTGAGGTTATTCCTACTATTTCTTTGCCTACATTGCTATGGTAAAAAAGGACTAAATCTCCCTTCTTCATACTTTTAAGGTTATTTCTAGCTTGATAATTTCTCACACCATCCCAATATGTTGTATTATCTTTTATCATGTCATCCCATGAATATTTATATGGTTCTGATTTAACAAGCCAGTATTTCATAAAAATAAATTTAATTTATTAATTAATTTTTGTAAAATGTAATATGATGATTTTAATTCCTGCAATTGATATAAAAGACAAGAAATGTGTAAGACTTTATAAAGGTGATTACAGTAAGCAAACGGTTTATTCAGATAATCCAATTGATGTTTCGAAAAAATGGATTAGCGAAGGGGCTAGACTAATCCATCTGGTAGATTTGGACGGGGCTCTCGAGGGCAGCACTAAAAATTTCGAAATAATTAAGGAAATAGTTCAGACTAATAATTGCGAATTTCAAGTTGGCGGCGGCATTAGAAGTATACAGACAATTGAAAAATATCTTTCGATTGGGGTCAAAAGAGTAATACTTGGTACAGCTGTTTTTACAGATGAAACTTTTTTAGAAAAGGCTTGCAAGCTTTTTGGTGATAAGATTGCTGTTGGGCTTGACATTAAAGATGGTAAAATCGCAATACGTGGTTGGAATACCAAAATAGATATATCAATGGAATCTGTGCTCTCGAACTTTAATAGAATTGGTGTCTCGATGATAATTTTAACTTCGGTTGATAGAGATGGAACTCTAGAAGGTTTCAATGAAATATTAATAAAAGATTATTTAAAATTTTCGAAAATCCCTATAATTATTTCAGGTGGTATAAGGGATTCCGAAGATTTAAAAAAGATTAAAGACATTAATGCCAGCACTATTTTTGGTGTAATTTTGGGGAAATCTTTATATGAAAAAACACTTAATTTAAGTGAATCTGTTAAGGTGTATCAAGATGTTAGCTAAAAGGATAATCCCATGTTTAGATATAAACAAAGGAAGAGTAGTTAAAGGGGTAAATTTTATAAATCTTATAGATGCGGGAGACCCCGTTGAGATTGCAAAAAAATATAGTGATGAAGGGGCAGATGAAATAACTTTTTTAGATATAACCGCTTCAAATGAAGAAAGGAATATAATAATTAATACAGTTGAAAGGGCCGCCGATAGTGTTTTTGTTCCTCTTACAGTTGGTGGAGGAGTAAGAAAGTTTGAAGACATAAGAGACTTATTAAGAGCTGGAGCTGATAAGGTTTCTATTAATACTGCGGCAATTTTAAATCCCAAGCTTGTTACCGAATCAGCAAAGAAGTTTGGCTCACAATGTATTGTAGTAGCTGTTGATATAAAAAAGAATATTAATGGGTGGGAGGTATACACTCATGGGGGTAGAAATCCCACAGGAATTGAATGCATTTCTTGGGTAAAAAAAATGCAGGATTATGGTGCAGGTGAGATATTGTTAACATCAATGGATAAGGATGGAACTAAAAGTGGATACGATTTAGAAATTCTCTCTTTGCTGTCGGAGACAGTAAATATACCTGTTATCGCCTCAGGTGGAGCAGGTAGCTTGGAACATATTGCAGATGCATTTACTTTAGGGAAAGCTGATGCGGCACTTTGTGCTTCAATATTTCACTTTGGTGAATATTCAATTGATGAAGTAAAAAGATATTTATCGGGGAAAGGGATACTCGTCAGACAATGATAAATTTTAGAAAAAAGTTGGAGATGGATGAAAAAAATATACTCTCCCCGTTCGCATCTTTAAGCTCAAAATCAAGGGGTAGAATTAAAAGGGAAAAGAAATGTAGTTTTAGAACAGACTATCAAAGAGATAGAGATAGAATAATTCATTCTAAATCATTTAGAAGACTTAAAGATAAAACCCAAGTTTTTCTTGCACCCTATGGGGATCATTTTAGGACTAGATTGACCCATGTCCTTGAGGTTTCCCAGATTTCACGGACCATTTCTAGATCCTTGGGTTTAAATGAAGACCTCTCAGAAGCTATAGCCTTAGGACATGATTTAGGTCATACACCATTTGGACACGCTGGGGAACAAGCCTTAGATAAAATTCATAAGACCGGATTTAAGCATTATATGCAAAGTCTAAGGATTGTAGAGCTTTTAGAAAAGAATGGTAGGGGTTTAAATTTAACATTTGAAGTTAGAGACGGTATATCTAAACACTCTAAAGGGAGAGGTCCTATAATTAATAAGAGAATTAAGATTCAAACTTTAGAGGGTCAGGTAGTAAGATTGTCAGATATTTTTGCTTACTTTACCCATGACCTTGATGATGCTATACGCTCCTCTTTAATAAAAAAAAATGATATTCCAATAAAGTTGCTAAGATATTTTGGTGATCGTCATTCTGAAAGGATATCTAAAGTTGTTACCGATACAATCACTGATACTATGCATAAGAATTTTAAATCTATTTCAATATCTAAACAAATGGAAAGTAATTTAGTTGATATGAGAAGTTTTTTATTTAAGAAAGTCTATTACAATAAAGAAATTAAAGTTAATTTTGAAAAGGCTAAAAAAATTCTAATTGATTTATATTCTTTTTTCTTGATTAATAAAAAAGCGCTTAGAGAATACTATAAATACGATAGCGGAAATTATCGTAATGATTGTTGCGATTTTATAGCTGGTATGACAGATGATTTTGCTTTGGAAATGCATAAATCAATTTTTATTCCAAAAAAGTGGTCATTTGTAGATTTTAAAATTTAAGTTTAAATAAAGTTATGATAAAAAAATTAGGTTCAGTTCCTTTTTTGAATTCCAAACCTTTAACTTACTCATTTGATAAGGGCTTATGTTTAAATTATAAAACTCAGTTCTATTATCCTTCTGAGCTATTAGATTCATTGAAGAGTAAAGAAACTTTTTTATCTTTACTATCAATAGCAGATCATTTTTCGGATCCTAATATAATTTCATTAGAAGACTATTGTATAAGTGCAGAGGGAAAAGTAGATAGTGTGATTTTGGCCGCTAATTCAGATATAAATAAACTTGAAACTGTATATCTTGATCCAATATCAAAAAGTGCTAACTTACTTTTTAAAGTTATTCAGGAAAATTTTTTAAATAATAAGGTCAGTTATTCTTTTCTTCAACCTAAGATTAAAAATTCATATATACCAAATTCTGGGCAAGTTATTATTGGGGACTTAGCATTAAAATTTCTTTCCCAAAGACCTAGTGGATTAAGAATCTATGATTTAGCAGAACTATGGAATAAAGAAACATCGTTACCCTTTACTTTTGCAACATTCAATTACGATATCGACCAGCCGAGTAACGAAGAAGTTCAATTGCTAAAAGATTCCTTCGAAAAGGGTTCAGAAAATATTGATGCTTTAATTAAAGATTTCATCATTGAAAATAATTCTCAGGTAAAATTAAAAATATTGGAAACATATCTCAAGGAGAGAATAATATATAAGTTAACTATGAGGCATATTGAGGGTATTAATCTTTTTTATAGGCTTTCAAGTAAATTTGCAAAATGGGAGAAAAGAAGTTTTAATAACTTACTTTAAATATGAAAAAAATTATTACTTTAGGCCATAGTCCAGATGCTGACGATGCTTTCATGTTTTATGGAATATCTAAAGGTATCGTTAAATCAGAAAAATTTATATTTGAACATATTATTCAAGATATCCAGTCTTTGAATGTTTTAGCTATAGAAAATAAAATTGATACTACCGCAGTCTCTGCACATGCATATACGAAAATTCACAATAATTATCGAGTTATGGATTGTGGTGCCAGTATGGGAGATGGATATGGTCCAATATTAGTATCAAAAAAAGTACTTGATTCTGAGAAAGGACTAAAAATTGCCATTCCAGGCAAATTAACCTCAGCTTTTTTATTGCTCCAGCTTTATTCTAAGGAAGCGGTCTTTGTTGAATACGACTTCGATCAAGTAGTGCCAGCTATTTTAAATTCAGAAGTTGATGCTGGTCTAATAATACATGAAGGCCAAATCACTTATAAAGATTTAGGTCTAAATTTATTACTAGATTTGCCTAAGCTTTGGGCTCAAGAATGTCCATACCCTATACCTCTGGGTTTGAATGTTATTAAAAGATCTTTAGATGAAGATGTTCAAATAGAAATATCAAAAATGATAAAGCAAAGCATAGTTTATTCATTATCAAATATTGAAGAGGCGTTAGATTATGCGATGGAATTTGGTAGAGGTGTATCAAGAAAAGTGGCAAGAGAATTTGTTCTAATGTATGTAAATAATGATACGGTTGATTTTAATGCTAGGGGTATACATGGTCTTAGATTTTTATATGATTCTGCATTTAAGAAAAAACTTATTAAAGAAAATATCGAGCTTGACCTTATCTTAACTTAATAATCTTCCCATTTATCATAGACATTTTTAAGTTTCTTTTTTTAGAATGTATAATTGACAAATAAGGATTTTTATTGATTAAGTCAAAAGCTATAATGTCTGCTTTTTTCCCTATTTCTATTGTGCCAACCTCATTATCAATGCCTAGTGCTTTTGCTCCACCTATAGTTGCAATACTTAATATTTTTTCCTCGGCTTTATTGATTATTTTTTTTGCATTAAGGTAAAGAAAGTTAATTTCATCAAGAAAATTTATAGATAAATTACTTGATAGACCATCAGTACCTAAGCCTGTTTTCATATAATTCATAAAGAATTTTATGTTTGGTAATTTTTGATTAAGATATAAATTACTTCTTGGGCAAATTATAACAGGATATTCCCTCTTCATTAATATTTTAAAATCATTTTGACTAAGATTATTCATATGAATCAATGTAATATCTTGTCTATTCCTATTTAGTGTATCTAGATATTCTAAAGGGGTAGTTGGCTTAGTTTCTATAGTAGGTTTATGCGATGTTTTTGAAAAAACTTCGTCTTCAAAATTATTTCTTTTTCTTTTAGAGTATTTAACCTCATCAATACTTTCAGAAAGATGCATACCGAGCTTAATATTATGCTTTTTTGCAAAAGCTAGAATTCCCTTAAGTGATTTTGTATCCAAGGAATATATTGAATGAGGAAAGATTCTAAAGTTTATTAAAGGATTTGGTTTATTTTTTATCAGGCTTTGAAAAAACTTATTTTCTATATTTTTTAATGTTGAATTTGTTAATTCATAAAAATATACAGCTCTAATCTTTTTATCTAGTATAGGCTTATAGTCTAAGCCATCATAAGAGCTAATTTCTCCAATAGTTGTAACACCAGAATTAATACATTCATTTAGCGATTTATTTACCCAGTAAGGTATTTTAGAATTATTAAAATTTTTTTTTAGTTTGATTATTTGATTCAACCATGATGGAAAGGATTTAAAGGGTTCTAATAATTTTTGTACCCAATGAAGTTCGAGATGTATATGAGAGTTGATAAATCCTGGAAGTATAACAGAGTTTTTTAAATCAATGATTTTATAATAATTATTTTTAAGTTCAGTACTAGGTATAATTTTTTCTATAATGTTGTTTTTAATAATCACAGCAGAATCCCTAATAGGAGCCTGCCCAGGAGTCACGATTAATTTTGCTTTAATGGCTTGAATCATATTCTATAGTTTTAATTGCCCGTTGCATATTTCTTCAACAGGTCCTTTCATTGTTAATTTATAGTCTTTATCAATTTCTATATATAATTTTCCACCTGGCATTATTACTTCAACTTTTTCACTTAAAAGTCCCAGTTTGTATCCAACAGAAACAACCCCACAGGAGCTGCTCCCTGAAGCTAGGGTGTATCCTGCACCTCGTTCCCATATTTCAATTTTAACTTTATTTTTGGATATTATCTGAGCAAATTGGACATTTGTTCTTTTAGGGAAAAGCTTATTTTCTTCTATAAGTCTTCCAAATTTTAAAGCCAGATCCTTAGAGGCTTTTTTAAGAAAAATTACACAGTGTGGATTTCCTACGGTAACGGATGAATAAGTAAAAGATTGATTTTTAACTTTTATTTTTTGATTAATTGAATATTTATTTTTGGTTTTAACAGGAATTTTTTTTGATTCAAATGATGCAACCCCCATATCAACTTTAACATCTTTGATTTTCTTATTCTTCAATATAACTTCACTATGGACTATTCCACCTTTGGTTTCTATTAAAAAATTTCTTTTTTTAGTATATTTATAATCGTACAAATATTTTGAAAAAATTCTTAATCCATTACCACTTTTTTCGGCTTCTGTTCCATCAGGGTTATAAATTTTCAATCCGAAATCAGCTTTTTTTGAATTAACTAGTAAAAGTATTCCATCTGCACCTATCCCATAGTTCCTGTGACAAATTTCTTTTATCCTTTTTTTACCTAATTTGAAATTTATCTTTTTTAAATCCATAACAATATAGTCATTTCCTAAGCCATGAGATTTTACAAAATTATTCATAATAAAGTAATATTAAACCAATAATTACTGATAACCGAGGAAATTTGTAGATAAATATTTCTTTTTTGTATAGAATTAATCAGATATTCAATTAGGGGGGTTTTTAAATGATTGAAGATTTATATAATGTTAAAGATAAAGTTGCTGTTGTTACTGGAAGTTCAAGAGGTATCGGTAAGCAATGTGCCTTAGCTTTTGCCGAAGCTGGAGCAAAATTAGTTCTAAATTATGTTAGCAATAAAGAAGCTGCAGAAATAACTGCTGAAGAAATTGCTGATTTAGGTTCTGAGGCTATTGTAGTACAAGCTGATGTAAAAGATTTTGAAGCTTGCCAAACTTTAGGTGAAGAAGCAATCAAGGCCTATGGGCAAGTTGATTTTTTAGTAAATAATGCTGGAATAAATAGAGATATTACTTTTAGCCGTATGTCTCAGGAAGAGTGGAAAGAAGTTATAGATACTAATTTAGGGGCATTGTTTAATATGTCTAAAGCTGTAGTGCCACATATGAGAGATGCTGGGTCAGGGGTTATCGTATCCATATCATCTATTATTGGTGAAACTGGGAATATTGGCCAGTCTAATTATGCAGCTACAAAAAGTGGTATGTACGGATTTACTCGAAGTCTTGCAAGAGAACTAGCAAAAGATAATATTAGAGTAAATGCCGTTTCCCCAGGCTTTGTTGAAACTGATATGCTTCACACTGTTCCACCAGATTTATTAGCTGGAATTAAAGAAGAAATTCCTTTGGGTAGATTTGGCTATGCAGATGAAGTTGCTTTAGCAGTTTTATATCTTTGTTCACCAGCTGCTTCATGGGTTACAGGTACAAATATGAGCATCAATGGCGGACATAATATGCTTTAAAAGTTTATACAAGAGGGGATATAAGTCCCCTCTTGTAAAATCCTATCCAATAAATGTATGAGAGGGTAAGTCCAGTAGGTACATGAAAACATATCCCGCAATTATAGAAGTAAATCCCAATAAAGATAATATTGAAATTTTAAAACCACTTAGTTTATAAATTATTCTCATTTGAATTATGCAAAAGTATATTAGCCATGAGAATATAGATATTACAGAAACTGTTCCAAACCAATAACTACCAATTTGATTTTTTGAGAGTAAAAAACCCAATGTTAAACCTATTGTCATAAGAGGGAATGAGCAAATAATTAAATTAAAATTGATTTTTTCAATTAAAGATAAACCTGGAAGTCTGGATGTTTTTCTTACCTTTTTATTTTTGAATCTATTGTGCTGGAAAATAAATAGGATAGAAAAAATTGATGATATTAATAATGTTGTATGTGACAATATATTAAGCAGTACATGAATAATTAATATCCTGTTGTTGTACGCAGATCCACCATCTTCAATTCCAATCATAAGCAATGGGACTGTTAATATAAACCCCACTGGTGATATAAAAAAACAATATAGATTTTTAATATTTTGTCTGATAAAAATATATGCGAAAATCGATAATAGCATTGAAGCAACAAATAAACTCGTTTCAATATTTCTTAATTTAAAATCTATTGTTTGACTGCCAAGTAAGACAATTTGACATAAAACAGCAAATAAAAATAGCCAATTGCTTACTTGTGAGAAACTTAATTTTCCTGAATATATATAATAAATAGAAGAAATAAAGGAAGAAAAATATAGTACTGGAACTAGTATTAACAAATTTTAGCTAACCCCACTTTCTTCATTTATGTAATTTTTATAAAGTTCATTATTAAGCTCATCAAGATCTCCATCAAGAATATAATCTAATTTATGGAGAGTTAAATTAATTCGGTGATCGCTGACTCTACCTTGCGGGAAATTATAAGTTCTTATTTTCTCACTCCTATCTCCACCACCTACTAGAAGTTTCCTTGTCTTGGACATATCTTCTTCTTTTTGGCTTTGTTGTGTTTCAAATAATTTTGCACTTAAAACTCTCATTGCTCTTTGTCTATTTTGGTGCTGAGATTTTCCATCTTGGTTTTGCACAACGATTCCTGATGGTATGTGGGTGATTCTAACTGCTGAATCTGTTTTATTAACATGTTGGCCCCCTGCACCTGAAGCTCTATAAGTATCTATCCTCAAATCTTTTTCATTTATTTCGATTTCTATATCGTCTACCTCAGGTAGAACAACAACTGTTGCTGTTGAGGTATGAACCCTTCCACTAGTTTCTGTCGCGGGTACTCTTTGCACTCTGTGTACACCACTTTCAAATTTCATAAAAGAATAAATATCTTTTCCATTAATAGATGCTATGACTTCCTTAACTCCACCAAGGCCTATTTCGCTTTTATTGATAATTTCCATTGACCATTTTTTACGTTCACAGTATCTTAGATACATTCTCAGTAAGTCGCTTGCAAATAAAGCTGCCTCATCTCCACCTGCACCAGCTCTTATTTCTATTATTACGTCTTTTGAGTCTAAGGGATCCTTTGGACGTACTTCAAATTTTATTTTATCTTCAATAATTAATAATCTTGATTTCAGCTGCTGAAGCTCTTCCTCAGCTAAAGATTTAAATTCTGGGTCAGCTAATAATTCATTATTTTCTTCAATTGATTTTTCAATTTGAATAAGTTCGGTATATAAAATTACAATTTCAATTAGCTGACTTCTTTTTTTTGATAATTCTATGATTTTATCAGCATTAATATCACTAGAGTTCAACATAGAGTCGATATCATCAACTGTATTTTTAGCATTTTCTAGTTCTTTTCTTATTTTCTCTTCAATCATTTAAGAAACATAGCTTGTAAAGCTCTCACTTTTGGATAAGATTATATCATGGATATCATAGATATCCTTGATAAAAAGGTTAAGGATACCGTAGAAGCAAAATTAAGACTAGAGGAAGAATTAGTTAATTTAAATATAAGTTTAGAAAAGTTAAGTAAAGATAACGATGAGTTAAGAGCTAAAAATGATTCCTATTCTGAGGAATTGAAACTTGCACTTGATGAATTGGAACAAATAATTAAAGATTTAGGGATTTAGTGAAAGAGATACATTTAAGTTTTCAAGAAAAAAGTTTAAAAATTGATACTAAATGTAGTGATGAAATAATTGATAAAATCGAAGAATATATAAATATTAATTATTCAAAGCATAATTTAGCTGACCCTACCATATCTAGGTTAACTGTTTCTAACATTCTACTAGTTAATGCAGTATACGAAATTCTTACCTTGCAAAAAGAAAAGGAAGAATGTAGTGAGCGAGTCAGCAAAGTCTTATCAAATTTTTAATAAGCCAGATTTGAGAAAACTCATCTTGAGTTTGAGAAGAGAAATGAGTGCCAATTGTATTGACTCTAAGTCAAATTCTTTGGCTAAAAATTTTTTGAACCACCTTTCTTCTTATGATTCTATAAATTCAGTTGCATTGTATAGTCCTGTTAACAATGAAGTTGATACAAAAGCAATTCATGATGAATTAATTTATCAAGGTAAAGAGATTTTATATCCAAAAATAATTGATAATAAATTAGTATTTATTGAATTTGAAAGTTTTGAAGATTTTACTTATGGGGAGTTCAATATTTTAGAGCCCTCTGGTAAGAAGTGCAGACATCCTAAGTTGATTGACCTCTTTGTGGTACCGAGTATTGCTGTTGGAGTAAAAGGCAAAAGGCTTGGGTATGGTGGTGGTTTCTATGATAGGGCTCTTGAATCTGTCCCAAAAGAAAAAATTTGGTCGATAATTTATGATTTTCAACATGTATATGATTTTTGGGGTGAGGATCATGATATTAAAGTTTCCATGGTATTTACCAATTCAAAACTATTATCAATAAACTAAAGGAGATTACTATGACAACTAATATGATTTTGATTTTGTCTTGCCTAGGGTCTTTTTTGATAGGATTCGTGGCTTTTTGGTTGGCAAATAAGAATAATCTTGTAAAAGATATTACAAAAAAAAGAGATGAATCAGTGAAAATTATCTCTAATGCTAAGAATAAAGCTTTTAAAATCCAAAAAGATATGGAAAAAAAAGCAAAGCAATATAAGGAAAATCAGATAAAAAAGGTAAAAGAAGAAGTTTCACAAATTAGAAAAGAAATTGACTCTAAAGAAAAAGATCTTCTAAACAAAGAGGCATCTATAAAGGAAGCTCAACTAGATATAACCAAATCTGAGGCTAGGTTAGAGGTCCAAGAAAAGAATTGTGAAGAGCTAGAAAAAAAATACTTCCAAAAAGAATCTGAACTTGAAATAATTTTAGAAGATGCCAAAACAAAGATTGAATCAATCTCAGGATTGACAAGGGATGAGGCAAGGGATGAGCTAGTAGCTTCAGTTGAAGATGAAGCTAAAATAATTTCTGCTAGAAAAATAAAGGAGATAGAAAATAATCTACATGTCGATGCTGAGAGAAAATCTAAGAATATTATAGCAATGGCTATACAAAAATATGCAGCTTCTTACACTTCAGAAAAAACTGCTACTGTCGTTGAACTTCCTAGTGATGATATGAAAGGAAGAATTATAGGACGTGAGGGTAGAAATATTAGAACGATAGAGCTAAAAACAGGTGTTGATATTATAATTGATGATACTCCTGGTATCGTTACTGTTTCATCTCATAATCCGTTAAGAAGGGAGATTGCTGGTAGAGCTATTAAAAAGCTACTAGATGATGGTAGAGTCCATCCAGGAAGAATCGAAGAAATTGTTGAAGAAATTGAGGAGAAGCTATCAGAGGAGCTTCAGAAGCTTGGACAAGATGCAATCTTAGAACTAGGATTAAGTAATATGCATCCGGATCTAATTACTTTAGTAGGAAGGATGAAGTATAGGACGTCATATTCTCAGAATATCTTAGACCATTCATTAGAGGTGGCACAACTTTGTGGGGTGTTAGCAGGTGAGCTAGGATTAGACCCTAAGATTGCAAAAAGAGCAGGTCTTCTTCATGATATTGGTAAAGCTGTAGATCATGATATGGAAGGAAGCCATGATGATATCGGAGCAGAGTTAGTTAAGAAATTTAATGAGCCTAAAGAGGTTATAGAGGCTGTGGAACTTTCACATTCTGACAATCCTTCTAGTTTGTATTGCTTGTTGGTGCAAGCCTCTGATGCTATTTCTGCCGCTAGACCTGGTGCAAGAAAAGAGTCGTATGAATCATATGTTAAAAGAGTTAAGGAACTTGAGGATATAGCATCATCCTTTAATGGTGTAGATAAATGTTTCGCAATCCAGGCAGGACGTGAAGTAAGAGTCATGGTTCAGAGTGATAAGGTTAATGATGATGAGGCAACTGTTTTATCTCACGATATTGCAAAGAAAATTGAGGATGAAGTATCATATCCTGGTAATGTCAAAATAACTGTAGTTAGAGAAGTCAGAACTTCAGCAATTGCTAATTAGTCCTTACTTATAGCAATTCTTGCAGCTGCTAACCTTGCGATTGGAACTCTGAAAGGAGAGCAGCTGACATAGTCGAGTCCAATTTCATGACAAAAATCTATAGAGCTTGGATCCCCTCCGTGTTCACCACATATTCCTACTTTAAGATTGTTTCTGGCTGATTTACCTTTTTTGAGTCCTAATTTCATTAGCTCTCCAACACCTTGAACATCAATAGATGTAAAAGGGTCCTTTTCAAGAATCTCAACATTTTTTCCATCTAATTCTACCTTTGTTTCTAAATAATGGTTTATAAATTTTCCAGCGTCATCTCTTGAATAAGCAAATACAGTTTGAGTTAAATCATTAGTTCCAAATGAGAAGAATTCAGCCTCTTTAGCAATTTGGTCTGCAACTGTGGTTGCCCTTGGAACTTCAATCATGGTGCCAACAAGATATGTAATTTTCTTCTTCCCCAAAGTCTCTTTAGCTACCTTGTTGATTATATCCTTTTGTATTTTAAATTCGGTCACCATACCAACTAAAGGAATCATAATCTCGGGAACTACTTTAATTCCTTTTTTTGATACTTCAATCGCAGCTTCAAATATTGCTTTTGCTTGCATAGAAGTTATTTCTGGCATTGTTATTCCGAGTCTGCAACCTCTTAGACCCAACATAGGATTAAATTCATGAAGCTCTTCAACTCTTTCTAAAAGATGCCTTTTTTCATCGAGCTTCTTTTTATCATCCTTCAATATTTCCAGTTCTTTTACTTCTAACATTAAATCTTCTCTTCTTGGCAAGAACTCATGTAATGGTGGGTCAAGCAATCTTATTGTGCAAGGAAAACCTTTCATAGCAGTAAAAAGACCTATGAAGTCATCCTTTTGCATTTTTTGAAGTTTATCTAAATGTTTAACTCTATCTTTTATGTCTGTTGAAAGAATCATGTCTTGCATTATTTTGATTCTATCCTGTGCAAAAAACATATGCTCAGTTCCACATAATCCAATCCCCTCGGCACCAAATTTTATTGCTACTTCGGCGTCACTAGGCACGTCTGCATTAGTTCTAATTTTAAGTCTTTTAAAAGAATCAGCCCATTTTAATATTGTTGAAAAAATTAAATATCTTTCAGATGCAAGTTCTTTCATATTACCCTGCATGACTTGTATAACTTCTGACGCTACGACTGGTATATCTCCTTTGTATACTTTACCTTCAAAACCATCTATAGATATGTAATCCCCTTCTTGTATAACCTCATCCAACACAGAAAAAGTCCTGTTATCTAAGTTTACTTTAATTTCCTCAGCCCCAACTACACAAACCTTACCCATTTGCCTTCCTACAACAGCTGCATGACTAGTTCTGCCACCTCTGGCAGTAAGAAGACCGGCTGCAGCGGACATTCCGTGAATATCGTCAGGACTTGTTTCTTTGGTAACTAACACAACTCTTTTTCCTAATTTGCTAAGCTCAACAGCTGTTTGTGCGTCAAGAGCTACTCTCCCTGTAGCAGCTCCAGGCGATGCTCCCAAGCCTTTCGTTAGAACATTAAATTTTTTCTTATCATCTGGGTCAAAAATAGGAAATAAAAATTGTTCTAAATGTTCTGGTTCGACTCTACTTATTGCTTCTTTTTTGGTTATTAAGCTCTCTTTTACCATATCGCAGGCAATTTTTGCCGCTGCAATACCAGACCTTTTTCCTGAACGGGTTTGAAGTAAGTAAAGGATTTCATTTTCAATAGTGAATTCAAAATCTTGCATATCCTTAAAATGTCTTTCCAGAATCTTTGCTGTATTTACAATTTGATTATGAACATTCCCCATTTCTCTTTTCATAGCTTTGATATGTTTTGGAGTTCTTATTCCAGCAACTACATCTTCCCCTTGTGCGTTGAGAAGATATTCTGCAAATAATTCTTTTTCACCTGATAAAGGGTCTCTGGTAAATCCTACACCTGTTCCACAATCATTACCCATATTTCCAAAAACCATGGATTGGACAGTGACAGCAGTGCCGATATCATCAGGTATGTCATATTTTTTTCTGTAAAAGATTGCTCTTTTATTGTTCCAGGACAAAAATACTGCATCGATAGCTTTATCTAGTTGATCTAATGGATCTTGGGGAAAAGCCTTTTTTGTTTTTATCTTTACAAGTTTTTTATATTCTAAAACTAAAGATTTTAAAGCTGATTCATTCAACTCAATATCATGTACTACCTTCTTCTTTTTTTTGTGTGCCTCAAGAATGTTTTCAAATAAATCTTTATCTACATTTAGTACTACATCTGAAAACATTTGAATAAATCTTCTGTAAGCATCCCATGCAAACCTAGGATTTTTAGTTTTTTTCGCTAGTCCTATTACGGTCTTATCATTTAAACCTAGATTAAGTATAGTATCCATCATTCCTGGCATTGAGAACATTGCACCTGATCTTACAGAAACAAGTAACGGATTTTTTGTATCACCTAAACCTTTTTTAGTCATCTTTTCTAGTTTTAATAGGTTTATTTTTATTTCTTTGGAAATATCTAGTGGAGTACGCTTTTTATTTTTATAAAAAAACCCACATACATTGGTTGAGATCGTGAATCCAGGGGGGACATTAATTCCTATTTCAGTCATTTCAGCAAGGCCTGCACCTTTACCTCCAAGTACATCTTTCATTTTACCGCTACCGTCTGACTTCTTATTACCAAAATAAAAAACGTTCTTTTTCATACTAGCACCCTCGCTTAAATTTCTGATAAATTTATGAACTTTGAAATTAAAATTTTAATATTAGTTAAAAGGTTAATTCTATTTTTTTTAACTTTTTCATTTTCAACCATTACAAGGACATTTTCAAAGAAATCAGATAAGTCATCTGCTATATCGAGAATCGAATTTAAAGCGAGGTTAGGTGAATTCTGAATTATCTTTTCTGAGAAAGACTCTTTTATTTTTATATATTTCTTATAAAGCTTTAATTCGTATGGGTCGTTGAAGACTTCTAAGTTTATATTAAGATCTTTATTATCTTTAACTATATTTCTTAATCTTTTATCAGCTTCGATTGCAGATGCGAGTTTATTTGCTTTATTGAATTCCTCTAAGGATTTAATTTTGTTTTTTATAGTCAAAATATCAATTGTTTCATAATTAATATTTAGAACTGAATTAATTATATTTGTTTGATAGCCCATATCTGTTAAATAGTTCCTAACCCTGTCTATAAAAAAATAAACAGCTTTATTTCTACTATCATTGCCTACCTGTTTATCAAAATTTGCTTCATAACATTTAAAAGATAAATTTAATAAATCTATCAAATTTATATGTTTATCAAGACTTTCAGCTATTCTAATTATACCTATACTATTCCTCCTAAGTCCATAAGGGTCAGAACTTCCAGTTGGAATCAATCCTAAACTGAAACAGCAAGTTATTGTATCGATTTTGTCACATATGCTAATAATTTTTGCTGTTTCATTTGTAGGTAGGCTATCACTTCTTCCTTTTGGCAAATAGTGTTGTTCAATAATTTCAGCTATATAAGGGTCCTGGTCTCTATAATAATAATTACCCATTATTCCTTGAAGCTCGGGAAATTCACAAACCATTTGCGATGAAAGATCTGCTTTTAGTATTTTACATGTAGTTTTTAGTTTTTTATCTGTAAGCGAATCTTTGAGTTCAACTTTTTTAATTAGTTCACCCGATAATTCATGAATTCTTTTTGACTTATCTTCATAAGTTCCAGCATTTTCAATAAATGTCGTTGCTGATAGTTTTTTCTGAATGTTAATAAGTCCAAAATTCTTGTCTTCATTGTAAAAAAATTTGGCATCGTCAAGCCTTGCTCTTATAACTTTTTCATTACCTGATATTACTATCTTCTTATTTAGGAACGGTGAGCCAGAAACAAAAACAAATTTTGAATCGAGCTTTAGATGCTTTTTATCTTTAAAAACAGGAAAATATTTTTGATGATTTTTCATTACAGAAATATTTACTTCTTTTGGTACTTCTAAAAATTCTTTATCAAAATTTCCCGACAATACACTAGGGTACTCAGTTAAATTAGCTACGTGATTTAACAAATCCTCATCAATTGGAACATTTACTTTTAATTTTTTTTCAATTTTTTCTATTTGTTTTTTTATTGTATTTTTACGATTAGAAAAGTCTAACTCCACATAGCTTCTTTTCATGAATTCAAAATATTCAGTAGAGGAAAAAATCTTCTCTCCTTTATTACTATAGAATCTATGTCCGTAAACTTTATTTTCGTTTTTTATACCATCCAAATCAATTTTCAAGAATTTAGAATCAAAAAGCATAAAAAGATTTTGAATAGGTCTGATGAATTGAAAGTTTTTAGACCCCCACTTCATGAACTTTCTATTTTTTATCTTAGTGATTGAATCGTAGGTTATTTTGCTTAAAACTTCATGAGTATTCTTACCAACTATTTTGACGTCCGCAGAAATAAAATCACTATTATTTTTTTTAATTATCTTAATATCCTCAATTTTTATATTATTCTTTTCTAAAAAAGCTTGACCGGGTTTCAATAAATTTCCTGCACCGTCTATTGAAATCTTTTTAGGTGGTCCTATGATATGTTTTTCAATGCTTTTCTGCTTTTTGTCGAGGCCTTCTACTGTAATTACAAGTCTTCTTGGAGTACAATAAGATGTAATCTTATTGTACGGTATCAAGCCTTCATCCATCCCTTTCTGAAAATTATTTTCTAATTGTTTAGATAGTTCGTTAAGTAAACGAGCAGGAATCTCTTCAACAAAAATTTCTAAAAGAAATTGCGATTTTTTACTATCCTGTTTCATAAATTTTTAAATATAAACCAGCAGATTCTTTAGCTAGCTCCCTAATTTCTAAAATATACCGTGCTCTTTCAGTTACGCTAATACTTCCACGCGCATCTAGTAAATTAAAAATATGCGAACATTTTAGGCAATAGTCATATGCAGGCAAAGGTAAATTATTTTTAATTAGACTGATACATTCTTCTTTGGATTTTTTGAAGAAGTCTTTTAGCATATCAATATTGGCTACCTCAAAGTTATATTTTGAAAATTCATATTCTGTTCTGTGGTGAATATCGTGATATTTTATCTCGTCTGACCATTGCAAGTCATATACACTGTCAACTTCTTGAAGATACATTGCTATTCTTTCGGTTCCATATGTAATTTCAACAGTTACAGGATTTAAATCAAATCCACCGGCTTGTTGAAAATAGGTAAATTGAGTTATCTCCATTCCATCTAACCAGACCTCCCATCCAAGTCCCCAAGCACCAAGTGTAGGAGATTCCCAATCATCTTCAACAAATCTAATGTCGTGTTTCTTTGTATCAATACCAAGATGATTGAGGCTTTCTAGATAAAGTTCTTGAATATTTTCTATAGATGGTTTTATTACAACCTGAAATTGATAATAATGCTGTAATCTATTTGGATTCTCACCATACCTTCCATCGGTTGGCCTTCTACACGGTTCTACGTACGCCGCAGACCACGGTGTTTTTCCCAAGCACCTAAGGAAGGTTCCAGGATGAAAAGTTCCAGCTCCTTTCTCCAAATCATAGGGCTGAAGAATAACACATCCTTTTTTGGCCCAGAAAGTTTGAAGATTAAGAATCAGATTTTGAAAATTCATAAAAACTAAATAATATCATTAAACCACATCTAATTCTATTTGATTTAATCTGTTTATTTCAATAATACTCTGAATTGATGACTTTTTAATTTTATCGATATTTTTTTTTGGTTTTTCTATATCAAATAGGCCTAGATTTATGTTCATGGGCTGAATTTTTTTATTATTTGAATTAGAGATATATTTCGTAAGACACCCTAGCGCACTTTCTGATGGAAATATAAAGGGCTCCTGTTTTTTAAAAATTCTTGAAGAATTAATTCCAGCAATCAAGCCCATTGCCGAAGATTCGCAGTATCCCTCAACTCCTGTAATTTGACCAGCAAAAATAATCAAAGGGTTCTTTTTGCTTTGTAAAGTTTGCGAGATAACTCCAGGGGAATTTATATATGTGTTTCTATGGATACTTCCAAATCTGAGAAACTCTGCATTTTTTAGAGCTGGTATTATTGACAAAACTTCTTTTTGATCTTTAATTTTCATTTTAGTTTGAAACCCAACTATGTTCCACATGCTTTCATGAAGGTTTTCCTTTCTTAATTGAACAACTGCATAAGGTCGACTGTTGGTTCTGGGATCGGTAAGGCCAACGGGTTTCATTGGGCCAAATCTGAGAGTGTCTATTCCTCTTTCAGCCATTATTTCTATTGGTAAGCAACCTTCAAAGTAGTTTGGCTTTTCGAAATCATGAAATTCGATTTTTTCCGAATTAATTAAGGTTTTATGAAAGAGCTCATATTCATCTTGATTCATTGGACAATTTATATAATCTCCATCACTTTCTTCATATCTCGAGGCTTTAAAGTAGCAATTAGGGTCAAGACTTTCAAATGAAACTATTGGGGAAATTGAATCATAGAAGGATAGATTTTCCTCACCTATAAATTCTTCAATATTTTGCGATAAAGACTTACTTGTTAGTGGACCACTTGCAATTATTAATGGATAGGATAAATCCTCGGGTATAGATAATATTTCTTCTTCAATGACCTCTATTAGAGAATTATTCCTAATTTTTTCTGAGATAATTCTAGAAAATTCTTTTCTGTCGACTGCTAAAGCACCACCTGCAGGTAATTTACATTTATATGCAGTATTAATAATTAATGAATCAAGCTCTAACATTTCCAGTTTTAGTATCCCCGAGGCTTTTTCAGGTGATATTGCCTTAAGCGAATTACTACAAACTAGCTCAGCTAGACCCTTAGATTTATGAGCAGGGCTAAATTTATTTGGTTTCATATCAAAAAGTCTTACATTTATATTTTTTTTACTTATTTGATAAGCAGCTTCACATCCTGCTAGTCCAGCGCCTATAATATTAATTCCAGAAAAATCTTTTAATTTCAGGTTAGTTCACCGATGAAAGAATTTTGAAAGGCTTCTGTTTTTGTTACCTCTACAATCTTTCCTATGTATTTTTCACTTATATTTTTAATATAAACAGCCTTATTCTGTGAGGTTCTACCGAAAAGCTCATTAGGGTTGTTCTTGCTTTGATTTTCAACAAGTACTTTATAGCTCTTTTTTAATTGCTTGATATTGTTCTCTAGTGAAATCTCTCTTTGTCTAGTTTGAAGAAGATGGAGTCTATCTAGAGCAATATCATCATTAACATGATTGCTTATTTTTTCTCCAGGAGTGCCAGGTCTTACCGAATATTTAAAAGAATATATTGTATCAAATTTAACATCCTCAATAAGCCTCATTGTTTCTTCAAAGTCCTTGGTAGATTCATCAGAAAAGCCAACAATTATATCTGTTGAAAGGCTTAAGTCAGGCATTGATTCTTTGAGCTTTAATATGCATTCCCTATACCATTCTATACTATATGTTCTTTTCATCTGCTTAAGAATCCTATTCGATCCGGATTGAACAGGGAGATGAAGCTGTCTGCAAACTTTAGAATTTTTTTCCATCGAATCAATCATTTTAGATGTAATATCTCTTGGAAAAGAAGTTGTAAAGCGAATTCTTTCTAGCCCTTCTAATTCTTCTAGATGATCTAATAGATTGTAAAATCTTTGACCTTCATACTTCCATGAATTTACTGTTTGACCAATATAAGTTAGCTCTTTTGCTCCTTGATTTATAAGCAATCTGGACTCCTCTAGTATTTCTTTTAGTGGTCTGTTTATTTCATTACCTCTAACAGTTGGCACTATACAGTAGGCACATTTTTTATTACATCCTTGTTGAATAGAAACAAATCCATTAACTTTTCCAGGTTTATGATATGGATTTACTTTAAATACTTCCTCAACATCCATAGAGGTGTTAATTTTTCTATGATTTGGAGATTCTTTAATATCAAAAATTAAGTCTCTAAGCTTTGGTATTTCACGGGGACCCACAACGAAATCTAAGTGTGGAATTTGCTTTATTAGTTTTTTCCCATATAACTGTGCTACACAACCTGCCATCCCTATTATAAGGTCAGGGTTTTTAATTTTGAGCTTTTTATACTTTCCTACTGCACTTACGGCTTTATGGTCTGCCTTCTCCCTTATAGCACAAGTATTGACTATTATTATATCTGCATCCTCAGGATTGTTGACTGGATTAGCCATTAATGAATTAATAATCCTATCTGAATCATATTCATTCATTTGGCACCCATAGGTTTCCACAAATATTGATATTTTATCCATTTACCAATTTTAACAATCTTTCCTCTATTATCAATAGAGTCTTATTGTAATTGTTGACTAATAAATTTTAATTTAGTAAGCTTTTTATGCTAAGGAGAATCGTTATTTTATATTGGACAAAAGATATTAACTCTAAACAGTGGAAAACCTTTATCGCTGCTTTTTTTGGGTGGACACTTGATGCCATGGATTTACTCCTATATGTTTTTGCCTTCAAATTCATCGCTCAAACATTTGATATCTCCGGAACACAAGCAGCACTCTTATTTAGTATTACTTTAGCTTCTTCTGCACTTGGAGGAATTGTTTTTGGAATAATTTCAGATTACATAGGAAGAGTTAAAGCGTTAACTTATTCTATCTTGATTTACTCATTATTTACTATGCTTTCTGCTTTTGCTCCTGATATATGGTTCTTTGTTGTATGTAGATTTCTACTAGGTCTTGGAATGGGTGGAGAATGGGCCTCTGGGGAAATTTTAGTCGCAGAAAGTTGGCCAAAGCAGCATAGGGGAAAAGTTGTTGGGATGGTTCAAAGTGGATGGGGATTTGGTTTTATATTCGCAGCAATTCTAGCCACTTTTGTTTTACCAATTGATACTTTTAATTTGAATATGCTTCCATTTGTAACTACTGATTTTCCTGTAGAAAGCTGGAGAGTTCTTTTCTTCCTAGGGGTAATCCCTGCATTTTTGGTTTTTTATGTTAGACGAGTATGTGAAGAGCCCGAAATATGGAAGAAGTCTGCCGAAGAAAGAACAAAAACTAAACAAGAATTTACTTTTCTCGAGATTTTTAATTCTGGAGAAATAAGACCAATGCTTATAAAAGCCACACTTTTGACTAGCTTTTGTATGATCTCCTATTGGGGACTTAGTTATTTTGTTCCAAATTATTTAGCCAGTCCGATTTCTGAAGGTGGAGCTGGGCTTGGAATTGTGAAAGGATTTGGTTTTACTATACCTCTCAATATTGGTGCAATTTTAGGCTGTATATCTTTTGGGCTGATCAGTGATAGGATAGGGAGAAAAACCACTTTTGGTGCTTACTTGATAATCGTTGCATTACTAGTTCCAATCTTTGGAAATATTGTAAGTATTCAACAATTTCTAGGTTTCATCTCGCTTGATGCTCTAGTTTTAATAATAGCACCTTTATTAGGATTTTTTGCAACTGGTTTTTACTCGGGCTTTGGTGCAATATTTGCTGAAATATTCCCTACTAGAGCTAGAGGAACTGCGCAGGGTTTTAGTTATAATGTCGGCAGGGGAGCTTCAGCGATAGCGCCACCGCTATTTGCATTTGTTGCTGTAAGTTCTTTTGCTTTCTTGTTCAACGGAGAAATCATTGGTAATGGTAGAGCTTTAATGGTTGCTTCAATATTTGCTATATGCGCTTTTTTTGTTCTTCTTACTCTCCCTGAGACCAAAGGTAAAGATTTATCAGATTAACTATTGATTTCCTGTAAAAATCCTTTAAGTTCTTTACGTTTACAAAATTCTTTGTAATTTACAACATTTGGTATGGCAATTGCCAGTCTCAAAGTATATTTAACGCAGGGGAGGTACAAACATGCGTAATTTATTAATTTTTACAATGGCTTTTATGCTGTCTTTTAGTGGATTAAATGCATTCGCTAAAGATGGTGCAGCTGAAATACCATTGACTTTTTCAGGCTACGTACACACAGCTACCACCTATAACTTAGGTGACAATGAAGATGAGTCAAATAATTATCATACTTTTAGTGATGATGACTTTACAATGACTCCTTCAGCTCAAATTGGCGTTTCTAACGATTACTTCGTAATAGATGCTTTATTTGGTAGTTTAGCTGAGGATTTGAACGACACTGATGGAGAGTTCTTCCTTCACCAAGCATATGGAATTTTACCTATCGGTCCTTGGACTGCTATGGTTGGACATTTTGACACAATGCTTGGAAACGAAGTTATTAATCCAGGTGATAATCCAAACATTACAAGAAGTTTTCTTTTTGGTTATACAATCAACTTCCAAAATACTGGAATCAGAGCTATGATTGAGCCAGGTATAGAATTCATTGATGAATTTTATATAGGTGTAGGAAATGGTTGGGATACCATTTATGATGAAGGCGAAAACCAAGAAAAAACTTTTGAAGCAGCTTTTGGAACAACTATAGGAACAGCTTCATTGTTTGTCGCCATGAACTATGGTCAAGAAACTGATGATCAAACAAGGCAAACATATACAGCGGTATTTGGTATGCCACTTTCTGATACTCTATCTCTAACTCTTAACGGTGTTATGGGTAAAGGTGAAGAAGAAGGTGCTTATACTTCTGTAGTTACCGGTGTTGCAGATGATGGAACATGGTATGGTGTAGGTTCATATTTAACTTATGAATATGATAGTACTAAATCAGTAACAGTTAGATATGAATATCTTCAAGATCCAGGTGGCTCTAGATTAGGATTTACTAGTACAGATGCAAACACTTGGGCAGAAGTTGACGACGATGCAGTTTTAGAAAGTTTTACAGTCACACCTCAATTATTAGTGGGTGATTATGGGACTTTAAGAGCTGAATATAGACTTGACATGGCAAACCACCCAGTTTTTCAAGTTATGGGCGGCGCAGCAGGTGATCAAGCGCAAAATAAATCTCAAGAAACAGTATCACTACAATACATTGTAGCGTTCTAAAGTAACTAAAAATAGAGGCAGGAAAACCTTCTTGCCTCTATAATATTTCCTAGACAAATTATCTCTTTTATTATTTAATTGTATTAATAGTTAACTTAAATGAATTGTTAACGGGAGAATATTGAAATGGAAGTATTGGAAGCTATAGGTAAAAGAAGGAGTATTAGATTTTATAAAAGTTGGAAGAATGTAGAAGACTGGAAGATACAAATAATATTGCAAGCTGCTAGGTATGCATCATGCCAAGGAAATTGTAATTCAACTGAGGCTATAGTGATAGATAAAGCTACATACCCAAAGAAGAAATGGAATGAGATTGTTGGATGTGTCTCTGCATTTAATGAACTACATTTGCAAACTGCTCCTAAGCTAGTGGTATGGCTGACTAATTTAGATGGTTGGTACAAAGATTTGGTAAAGTCTTTTGCTGTCCTCTTTCCGCTCAGAGCAATATCTGCTGCGCAAGGATGGACTTATAAATTATTAACTGAAACAACATATCCTCGATTGATGAGTTTTCCAAAAGATAAAACTGAAGATTTATTTAGAATTGAAGCTGGTCAAGCCATGGCTCAATCGATGCTTGCAGCGACAGAATTAGGATTAGGAACATGCTTGATAGCTACAGGTAGAAATCCAGAAGCCTTTCCTAAAGTTTTAGGATTACCTGAAAACGTAATACCTTTATGGGCTATGACGGTTGGCTATCCTTTAGAAGATCCAGATCAAAGACCTAGGAAAAGATTTGATAGACTATTTCACTCAAATCAATATGGTAAACCTTTAAAGGAAGATAAGGATACTAGGTCCCTCTTAAAAGATTTAGGGATGATAATGGATCCAAATCCTATTGATGAGAGAGAAGCAGAGCTAAGAAATATATGTAAGTCATTGGGTTTAACAGAAGATATGCCAGATATGCCTAAAGAGAAAATTAAAGAATTATATAAAAAGGATTCACCTTATTATGGTGAATTACCAAAAGATTTGATTAAAAAAGGTGTATAGATAAAAAAAATATTTTAAAATAATTTTTTGATACTTGTTAGAGGCATAAAATAACTATTAATTTTCTTGATTAAGGTTTTTTTCTATATAAACTAAATGCTTATTATAAAATATGCCCCGATAGCTCAGTCGGTAGAGCAGAGGACTGAAAATCCTCGTGTCGGTGGTTCGATTCCGCCTCGGGGCATAGCTTATCTCTATTTGTAATATTTATACAAAATTGTATTATTATTTTTATGAGTATTGTTAATGTATTTGGTTCATTTCTAAAAGAAACTCGTAAGAGCAAAAAGGTTACTCAAGAGCAATTGGCTTTATCTTTGAATGTTTCCACTGTGTATGTTCATCAATTAGAAACTGCAAAAGTTGATGCACCTGATAAGTCTAAATGTACAACTATTGCTAAAACTTTAAAAATAGATTCTGATTTAGTTTGGAACAAGGCTAAAGAACAAAAATTGCTAAGATTCCTCAATAAAGAAAATATTGTAAATAATTTAGATGAACCAATAACTTATTCTGAAAAATTACTGTTAGATTTATTTCGAAATTTATCCGATGAGGTAAGAAAGGATTTTATCGGTATGATATATATGTTATTGAAATCAGATAAGAGAATTTCTGATGAGAAGGTACTTTCTTCCATCGAAAAGCTTTCTAAAACTGCGTGATGTTTTTTTTAAAAAGATTTATTGTAATCGCTTTATTACAACTATTAATATTTTCTTTCATTTTTACTCTATTTGTTTTTAGTTTTAATCAAAGGAGAGAGGTAAGTAAAGTTCAATCTAAAGCTCTAGCCTCAGTGATAGCCGAACAAGCTTCCTACTATTTTGAAGAAAATAATGGGAAATTCTCCTCTAATGACTTTTTTAGCTTCTTAGATAATCGTATTGGAGTTGAAAAGCTTACTAGTGCTTTTAATGTAAATCCACCAGAGCTTTTAACTGTTTACTTCCGTTCTGATATATTAAGAGGTGTTGTTAATGCTGGAACGGATATAAATCTTATAAAAGATGATAATTCCCCATTTAATCAGTCAAATAGGTTCTTTTTTAATAATAAATATGTTGCAATTAAACCTTTTTATATAGAATCATCTGACAAACCATACGGAGTTGTTAGAATAGAAACAAGTAATATCCCCATTCTTACTGAGGTTCTATATAATAATGGGATTTTTTATATGCTGCTTTTTTTGATATTGAATAATCAAGCATTCTTATTTTATTTATGGATGAGAAAAAAGAAATCATTGGACGTAGAAATTGGATATCTAAAAGAAAGTTCCTTAGGGTCTATTAAAATTATGCATAAATTATTAGGCGACGTTATTGAAGATCATAAGGTATCTGATATTCCAAAAAAGAGTTCTAGTAACATATTAAATATTGATGATAAAAAATGAATTTTATTAGGTTTATATTATTTTCAATCATATTGATATTTTCTGTTTCATGTGACACGCTAAAAAATACATCTACGATTAATTTTCTTGGACCTGTTTTAGAAGTTGTAAATAAAGACGGAAAATTAAATTATACTGGAAGAGTTATAAATAATTCAGATAAGAAAATATCGAATGTATTAATTAGATATGTTGCAAGGAACCAGGATGGAAAGATTATAGAAGCAATTACTGTACCTCTAGTTGGAAAGAATGGTTTAGAAATTATTAAAGGAGAAGTTGTTAATTTTGAATTTACATTAAGAATTCAAAGTAAGAATGTTTATGATAAGCAACTAACTTTGGATTACCTACAATAAGTAAGTTATGATATTTTAAGGAGCCACTTATGAGTCAATCAAAGATTAGGATATTAATTGCAAAGGCTGGGTTGGATGGACATGATAGAGGTGCAAAAATTATTACTAGAGCCCTTAGAGATGCAGGCTTCGAAGTAATTTATACCGGACTCCATCAAACACCAGAGGAGATAGTTGAGGCTGCTTTACAAGAGGATGTTGATGCAATAGGTGTCAGTTTACTTTCAGGAGCACACAATTTCTTATTTCCTGAAATTATAAAGACCTTAAAAGATAAGGGTCTTGAAGAGTTGGTTGTTTTCGGGGGTGGCATAATACCTGACGAAGATATTAGCGGATTAAAAAAAATAGGTGTTAAAGAGATTTTTGGACCTGGAACTACAACTACAGAAATGATTGAATGGATTAATAAGAATGTCCCTCAAAAATAATAAATTAACTATTTTTCAGGAATTTAGTTAGAAGTCCTACAAGCATACCAGTCAATACAATCCCACCAACTACTTTTAGATAAAAACCTAAATCTGCATGAGATACGCTTGAAATTGCAAGGCCGAATAAAGTAAAAATTATTAGACAAACAAAAGCTGAGCCAATATAATCTATTCTTAACATATTAAAATCCTCAAAAAGAAATATAATATATTTTACAATGAAATTAAAGAAAGTAGTAACAATTTTTGGCGCTGGCAGTTGGGGAACAGCTATCGCTAAAAATATCTCTAGAAATGGATATGTGGTTCATTTGTGGGCTAAAGAAAAAGAAGTAGTAGATTCAATTACTAAGTTTAGAGAAAATAGAGTTTATTTGCCAGGAATAAAGCTACCTAGTTTGATTAATCCTACACTATCTTTAGATAAAGCACTCTTTAAATCTGATTTTTTAATTTTTTCGATTCCAACTCAATTCATCAGAGAATCTCTTTCTGCAATGAAATATATGATTAGTAAAGATTCAATCTTAATAAATACGTCAAAAGGTATTGAACAGTCCAGCATGAAGCCAATTTTTTCTATCTTCAAAGATACATTGCCTAGAGTTAGTAAGAGATATGTCACCATATCTGGTCCTAGTTTTGCATATGATGTAGCAAATGGGTTGCCAACCTCTGTAACTCTGGCAGCATCTAATCCTTTACTTCTACCAGTTGCAATGAAGATATTTGAAAATCAAAATTTTAAGACTTATACGAGTAAAGATATTGTTGGCGTAGAGCTTGGAGGTTCTTTGAAAAATGTTATAGCAATTGGTGCAGGGATTTTAGATGGAATTAAGTCTAGTGAAAGCACTAAGGCAGCTTTTATTACCAGAGGTTTAAATGAAATAAAAATATTATCTAAGTTTTTAGGTGCAAAAAATGATACTTTCATGGGACTTTCAGGAATAGGAGACTTAATGCTTACGGCTTATGGAGAGCAAAGCAGAAATAGATCATTGGGTTTTAATGTTGGTAAAGGTAAAAAAATAAAGACTATATTATCATCAAGTAAAACTGTTGCAGAAGGTTTTTATACATCAAAAGCAATATATGAATTAACTAAAAAATACAAGATTCATTCCCCAATAATTGAATCAATATATAAGATTTTGTATAGAAACTCTAATCCAAGTAATATTGTAAAAAACCTTTTAAAAAATGACGGAATAGTCGATATTTAGGCTTCATTTTTTGCTATTAGAATGTATAATTAAAGCATCCGTTAACTGGGAGTTTTACTATTTCACAAGATAATAATATCAAGCCTACTGAAATTTTTGACGAGCTAAAAGATTCATATTTAAGTTATTCATTGAGTGTTATAATCGGCCGTGCCTTGCCAGATGTCAGAGATGGATTAAAGCCAGTCCATAGAAGACTCTTATATGGAATGAAAGATTTAAGCTTGGATTTTAACAAGTCTTATAAAAAATCAGCAAGAGTTGTCGGGGATGTCATGGGTAAGTTTCACCCTCATGGCGACTCAGCTTTGTATGAAGCACTTGTAAGGATGGCACAAGATTTTTCACTTAGATATCCCCTAGTAGACGGTCAGGGAAATTTTGGCTCAATCGACGGCGATCCTGCAGCTGCAATGAGATACACTGAGGTTAAGCTGACAAAGCTCTCTTCCCAGATACTTGATGACTTGGATAAGGATACAGTTGATTTTGTTGAAAACTATGATGGATCATCCAAGGAACCTAAAATTCTTCCTTCTAAAATCCCCAATCTTCTTTTAAATGGTGCCTCCGGTATTGCTGTTGGAATGTCAACTAATATACCACCTCATAATTGTAAAGAATTAATATCGGCGATTATTGCCCAAATTAAAAATCCTGATATTTCTGTTGATCAAATAATTAAAATTATGCCCGGACCTGATTTTCCAACTGGTGGAATTATTCATGGTTCAAAGGATGTTATTAAGGAAGCTTATTCCAACGGTAAGGGAATAATTAAGTTACGTGGTGTGGCAAATGTTGAAACAGAAACAAATAAGATTGTAATCACTGAAATTCCCTATCAGGTAAATAAAAGTAAACTAATTGAAAAAATTGCTAGTTTAGTAAGAGAAGAAAAAATAAAGGGGATATCTGATATTAGAGATGAGTCTAATAGAGATGGAATAAGAATAGTAATCGACCCTAAAAGAGGCGAAGATTCAAATGTAATATTAAATAACATTTTTTCTCTTACACCCCTCAGTACATCCTTCGGGATTATTTTACTTGCCATTGATGATGGTAAACCTAGGTTGCTAGGCATTAAGGACATTAATAAATGTTTTATTAATCATAGGTTTGAAATTATAACGAAAAGATTACTCTTTGAATTAAATAAATCTAAAGATAGATTGCATATTTTGGATGGATTTAAAATTGCCTTAGATAACTTAGATAAAACAATTAAAATTATTAGACAATCTAAAGAACCCCAAGATGCAAAATTATCTTTAATAAAGAAATTAGAAGTTACAGAAATTCAAGCTTTAGCTATTCTCGACTTAAGGCTGCAAAGATTGACAGGTATGGAGCAATCTAAAATCTTAGATGAAAGAGGCTCTTTAATTAAAAGAATCAAGGAAATAGAGGCTATTCTATCTAATGACAATGAGATTAATAAGATAATGATTACTGAGTTAGATGAAATAAGCGATCAATATGGTGATCTTAGGAAAAGTAAGATTGATGATAGGGATTTAGGCAGTGTCAGCGTTGAAGATTTAATATCTGAGGAGGATATGGTTGTAACCTTGACACACGAAGGATTTATAAAAAGGACTCCATTAAGTTTATATAGGAGCCAGCGTAGGGGTGGTGTAGGTAAAAAAGGCGCAACAAGTAAAAATGATGACTTTGCTCAAACTGTTTTTGTAGCCTCTACTCATGATTATGTTGTGTTCTTTACTAATAAGGGTAAATGTTTCTGGAGAAAAGTTTACGAGCTTCCAGAGGCAAGCTTAATCGCCAGGGGTAGGGGTCTTTCAAATGTTCTTAACCTATCAAATGACGAGACAGTTAAAGCTCATGTCTCATTTAGAGATTTCGATGAAGATAAGTTTCTGATTATGACCACAAAGGACGGAATAATAAAAAAATCAAAGTTAGAAGATTATTCTCGTCCAAGAACAAATGGAATTATTGCAATAAATTTAAAAGGACAAGATGAGCTTATATCTGTACAAACTAGTTCGGGAGATGATGAAATATTAATTTCCACTAAAATGGGTCAAGCTGTAAGGTTTATGGAAGAGAAAGTGAGATCAGTTGGAAGAAATAGTATGGGCGTCAAGGGTATTACTTTAAGGGTAGGAGATAGTGTTGTTAGTTCTGAGGTAATAAAAGAGGATAATGTTAAGATTTTGACAGTTACAGAAAATGGCTTTGGTAAAAGAACAGAGGTATCAAAATATAGGTTAACGTCAAGAGGCGGAAAAGGTGTTACTACACTTAAAATTACTGAAAAAACTGGTCTAATTGTTAATGCTTTTCAAACTGGGAATGAAGATGATATAGTCCTTCTATCATCAGCTGGAAAAGCAACCCGATTAAAAACCTCTGATATATCTTTAATTGGTAGAGCCACTCAGGGTGTCAGGCTAATGAAGGTTGGTGAAGATATTAAAGTTGTTGCCGTAGCAAAGATTACAGAAAAAGAAAATGAATGATATTTTTAAGAGACTAAAAAAAGTATTTAATACATTTGATAATTATAATTGTTTCGTTTGTTCTAGTTCTAACCCTATTGGCCTAAAATTGGATATAAAATTTAATGATGACACTGCTTATTCAATTTTTAACTTATCAAATCTTTATTCTGGTTTCCCGTCAATCATACATGGAGGAATTCAGGCTTCAATTATCGATGAGATTGGTTTCTGGGCAATGTTTAACTCTAGAAAGCAGATTGGATTTACACAAAAACTAGAAGTTCAGTATATGTCGAAAATTGAGACCGACACGGATTTAAAGGTTGAGGGAAGAGAGACTTTTAATGAAAATAATAATTCTGAAATTGAAGTTGGAATTTATTGTGAATCTGAATTAAAGACAAAAGGATTAGTCTCTTATAAATTGATAAGTGACTCTGCGATAAAAAGGATGTTTGGAGAAGAATTTTACGAAGAATTTATGAGGAGCTTTAGATATGATTAAACTTTATGATCATCCACTTTCGGGAAATTGTTATAAAATTAGGCTTTTTTTGGCTCAAGCACAAATTGAATTTGATACAGAAGTTGTTGATGTTTTTAAAGGTAAAAATAAATCCGATGAGTTCATAAGAATTAATCCAGCTGCAAAAATTCCTGCTATCGAAGATGATGGAGAAATACTTTGGGAATCAAACGCTATTTTGTTCTATTTATGTGAAAAGTATTCACCTATTCTACTACCATATGATTTGAAAGGAAGAGCTGAAGCTTATAAATGGATGTTTTTTAATAAAACTTCCGTTGACCCTTTTTTGGCTAAAGCAAGGGCTATTTTAAAGTTTTTTCCAAAAGAATCACAAGATTTAGAGGAACTTGCTCTATTACAGAAGCAAGGAATTAATTCATTGAAAATATTAGAGAATCATCTGGTCAACAAATCTTTCTTTGTTGAAAACTATTCTATAGTTGATATCGCATATTATCCTTATATTAAGCTTTGCAGCGAAGGCAATATAAGTCTAGATAGGTTCCCAAGTATTTTAGAATGGATAACTAGAGTAGAGAATACAGAAAATTTTGTGAGCTTTTCTTGATATTTCAATTAGAAGAAAAGCGGGAAACGGGACTCGAACCCGCGACCTTCTGCTTGGCAAGCAGATGCTCTAGCCAACTGAGCTATTCCCGCGCTATGGACATTCTTTAATTATACTTCTATATTTTTTATGTCAAGAGTTAAAAGATTATTATGAATAGAGATAAAATTATAAATAAAATAAGTCGTGTAATTATTAAGATAGGATCAAAGGCATTAGCCAGAGAAGATAAGATAAGCTACGATAGAATAAAATTTTTAGCAGATGACATTCATCTGTTAAGAAAGTCTGGGATTGAATGTTTAGTAGTTTCCTCCGGTGCTATTCTAGCTGGTAACGAATATTTTGATTTCAACTTAAAGAGATTAAATATTTTAAGAAAACAAGCAGTTTCTTCTCTGGGGCAAGTAAAGTTAATGAGCTATTATATAAAAGCTTTTTCAAGAAAAGGCACTAATGTTTCTCAACTTTTGTTAACAAATGATATATTCGATGATAGAAAAAGATTCTTAAATACAAGAGCTATGATATTGGAGCTGCTAAAGATGAAGATTCTTCCAATAATAAATGAAAATGATACTGTTTCAGTTGATGAAATTATGTTTGGTGATAACGATATACTAGCCTCAAAAGTTGCAGCTATGATGGATGCAGATTTGTTAGTCTTATTAACAGATACAGATGGACTATATGATAATAATCCCAAAACAAATACAAAAGCAACTTTGATAAGTAATTTGGATGAAAAAAGTTTTGATAGAGAGTTTATAAATGATACACAGTCTGAGATCTCTTTTGGTGGTATGAGCTCAAAGATAAATGCCGCACTCGATGTATCTAAATTTGGAATACCGACAATAATAGCAAATGGGAAAAATAAAAATGTTTTAAGAGATATATTTAATATGAAAAATATAGGAACCGCTATAATTCCAAGTTCTATAAAGCTTAAAAGTAGAAAAAAATGGATCGGTATGGGTCCACGATCCTCTGGTAAGCTTTTTTTAGATTCTGGAGCAGCTGATGCAATTGTCAATAAGAGAAAAAGCTTACTGCCGTCAGGGGTTTTAAAAATTGAGGGTTCATTTAAAAAGGGCCAGCAAGTTGTTTGTGTTAGAGAAAGCGATAATTCTCCAATAGCTAGAGGATTAATTTCGTATAACTCTGACGAAATAAATTTAATTAAAGGTATGAAGTCTTCAGAGATTGAAAGGATTCTAGGTTATAAATATTCTGATGAGATTATCAACAGAGATAATATGGTCTTAATGTAGACTAGATAAAGTTCAATAAGTCTTCAGTTTGTCTTTCGCTTGATGGCCTATGAAAAGCTATGCTTGATTCTTTTCTTTCAATTCTTATATTTCCATTCTGAGCTCTATAAGCAACAAATTGAGACCCATATGTTTCCTTAGATATGTTGTTCAAAATAATTGGAAAGTTTTTTGACCCTATAAATATGGAATGAATACATATACCTAGCTTCTTAGCTCTTTCTCGCTCTCTTCTTACTTCTGTATCACCAGAAGTAGGGATTCCATCAGTTATAAATAATATATGCTTATTCCTAAGCCCTCTACCTTTAAAGTCAGATATTGCATCTTTAAGTGCTTCTTCATAATTTGTGTTACCTGAGCATTCAGTTTTCATTGATGATTCAAGAATTGTTTCATACTCTTTAGTAAAGAATTTTTCTTCTACTATTGTTTTAAAGGATTTATGGTTAAATTCTATGTAGCCAACACGCATCCTTTTTGTTCTTGCAAGTTCAACAACAGCTTTTACCACAGAAGACGACCATTCACTGTATACACCCATCATAGAGGTACTTATATCTCTAAGAATAGCAATTTCACCACCCATTGTTTCTTTTTCCCTTTGATGTACTCGAGGTAATTGGGGTGAAAGATTTTTAGTCCAAATCGTTGCATCCATTGGATCAACATCTTCAATTTCATAAAAAGAGTTCATTCGTTTGTATCTTCTAGGTAATCCTCCAGGATAAGTCCCACGTTTTGCAATACTCCTTTGAATGTTGCCATCCAGAACTTTCATGACAATCTGAACATTTTGAGCAACCTCTGAATTATCCATAGTACCTACTTTAGAAAGGTCAGTATCCCCGGAATTTTTGGATTTACTTGCATATACCTTCTCTGAAAGAGGTGTTTGATCTGTTGAACCATCTCCATCATCTTGATTTCTATTTGATGGATTAGTTGGGACTTTATCATCAGCGTCAAGTGGCTTCGAACCATCATCAGTTGAAAGGTTATCCTGAAGTTCTTCTAAAGCTTCTGTAAATGAATTTAATGCGTCCTTCAGTTCATCTTCGGACAATTCGGATTCTTTTTCAGCGGAATCACCTGCTTGTTTATTAGGTGAATCTTTCTCAAAGTCATTGCCTTCTCTTTTTTGGTTATTCTCTATTTCTTGGTCTTTTTTTTTTGGGCTTGAAGAGATTCAAGCTTTTCTTCAGCCATCTTTAACACTTCCTCAGGAACCCTAAAAGCAAGAATATACTTTAAAGCCTTCAAATCTTCTAGGTTAGCTTCTGACCTTCCATCTAGAACAGCATTAGCTTTAATAATTTTGATAGATTTAACTAGAAAAGTTCTATCGGATATTACTGAATTAGATTCATTTAGTCTCTGGTCATCAATTAGCCAGGAAATAAAACTAACCAACCCTTCTTGAACCTCGGACGAAACAATTACATTTTCTAGCTTTTCATAGCTTTCATCAAGAACATCCTTGCCTATCTTCTCAATATGTCCATTAGAATCATTCTTTGCAGAATAAAGACTTACTATTTTTTTAACATCATCCCATTCCTTACTATAAGAAAGACCATTAGAATTTATTTGTATGACAAACCTGTCGAGATTAGCAGGATCTAAAGGTTCATTGTAATACTCATCAGCTGTTGGGTTACTAGTAGCAATTGCAGTAAGAAGTGGTATTTCTTCGTCACCATATTTTCTCTCATTGAGAATTCTTAACAATACATTTAGAGATTCTCCTGGAGCTCTAGAGATATCATCAAGTAAGCATATTTCAGAGGTTAATATTCCACCTTTTATAATATTTTGCCTTATAATTTCCCCGTTCTTTGTATCTTCTCTTGAGATAACTAAGTCACCAACTAACTCTGAAAGCCTTGTATCTCTGTGCATTTGATAAAAGAAGAAATTAAGTTCTGCAGACTTAGATACTATTTCTGATAACATTGTTTTGGCCGTTCCAGGAGGCCCTTGAATGTATATATGCTCTCTACTGATAATGCCTAATAGAAGGGCTGTTTTAACATCTGAGTGGCCAACTACAAGTTCATCCATCTCCGTTCTTAATAATTCAAAGGGGTTTGGCATTTTAATATTCCTTAAGGGTGAAAAAGCACCAATAAGTAAATTTACATTATCTTGATTTGATTTACAAGCAATAAAAAAGCATATTACTATAGTTTGAATCAAAATGTTATACAATTATTTAGGAGCATAAATATTTGAATATTGAAGATAAAATCGGCTATTTTTTTAAGAATAATGACTATCTGGTAGAAGCACTTACACATAGTTCTTATGCTAACGAATCCTCAAAAAAGGATAACGAAAGACTGGAGTTTTTAGGGGATTCTATTATTAGTTTTGTTGTAACGAAGCATTTATTCTTAATTTTCCCTGATTACAATGAAGGTAAACTCTCAAAAATTAAAAATCAAATTGTTAGTACGAAGTCATTTTATAAGATTGTTAAAAAAAATCGGTTAGAAAAGTATTTATTGTTAGGCAAAGGAGAAAAAAAGTCTGGTGGAAAGAAAAGAGAATCGAATTTGGCAGGGCTTTTTGAGGCATTAGTTGGAGCCATATTTAAAGATTCTGGTATTAAATCTGCAGAGTCTTTTCTTAAAAGATTCTTATTAGATCAAGACTTCTCGAATTTTATCGATGAAGACTACAAATCTATACTTCAAGTTGAATCCCAAAAAAGGTTAGGCATTTTACCTAAGTATGTTGTAGAGAAACAAGAAGGTCCAGCCCACGAAAGAAGATTTCATGTGGCAGTATATATTGCAAAGGTTAGTTACGGAACATCAAAAGGTAAAAGTAAGAAAGAAGCAGAAAATAAATGTGCGAAGAAGGCTTTAAAGAAGATTGCTAGTTCTGTGTAATCTTTTTATCAATATCTAATTTTGTGATTTTACTTAATAACATTTTCTTAGTTAATCCAAGCTGGCTGCATGATAACCCCATATCACCTTTATTTTTAATTAATATTGATTCTATTAAAGTTTTTTCCATTTTATCTATTATCATTTTGTGCAACCCTTCATTTGGTAATTGATTTGATGTAAAAATATTTTCTATAAATTTTTTGTAATTTACCTTATTTTCTTGTTTTTTAATCTTTTTTGATATTTTTGGAAGATAGTCATCAATAGATTGCTTATCCAAGTTAATATCAGGATCCATTAGAACAACTTTTTTTATAGAATTTTCTAGTTCTCGGACATTTCCAGGCCAGTCGTAATCTATAAGTATTCTAATAAATTCTTCAGTCGGTGTTTTTACTATTCCATCTTGACCAGTATATTTTGATAAAAAGAAATCTATTAAGAGAGGTATATCAGATTTCCTTTCTCTTAATGTTGGTAGCTCTATTGATATAGAGTTAAGTCTAAAGTACAAGTCTTCCCTAAAGTTTTTCTTCTTTACTTCATTTTCTAGATCTTTGTTTGTCGATGCAACTATTCTAACTTCGAACTTTATGGGCTTTTGTGACCCAAGTCTGTAAAATTTTTTTTCTTCTAAAACCCTTAAAAGCTTACTTTGTAAGTCGTAGGACATATCGCCAATCTCATCTAAAAGGATTGTCCCTCCATTGGCCTCTTCAAATCTACCAATCTTTTTATTACTAGCGCCAGTGAAAGCACCTTTTTCATAACCAAAAAGCTCACTTTCAATTAGCTCTGTTGGAATCGCAGTAATATTAACTTGAACATATGGTTTCTTTGAATTGGGTCCGCTCAAATGGATCGCTTTCGAAACTAATTCTTTACCTGAGCCAGACTCTCCAAGAATTAATACAGTATGGCTACTTTCAGCTATCCTACCTATATCTTTAAAGACTTTCTTCATTTGGTTGGACTTGCCGATTATATTAAAAGAATCCATGTCGTACTTTTTAATATCAGTTTCTAATTTTTCTATTTTAGAATCCTTAATTGAATTCTTTACTGCTTTTTCTATTGTTAGTAAGAAACTATCATTTAAATCAAAAGGTTTTGTTATATAGTCATAGGCACCATTTTTTATAGCTTGAATTGCATTATTCATTGTATCTTGCGCTGTCATAACTATTATTGAAGAGTTATTGTTTAACTCCTTTATTTTTTTTATATATTCCAGAGAATTACCATCTGGGAGATTTATATCTAATAGTATTAAGCTGAATTTTTTTTCTTTTAAAAGAGAGTAGGTTTCAGCAAGTTTTGTAGCTGTAGAAATTTTATACCCTTGCTTATCAAGAAAGATTTTTAGAACTTTTCTAATACTTTGTTCGTCATCAACTATTAATATCGAGCTCATTTGCTAAAATTATACCTAATAAAAACTTTAATTATCGGGCAAATATATTATAAATTTAGAGCCTTTCTTCAATGTAGACTCAGCTTCTATAAAGCCTCCAAACTTATTTGCTATCTTTTGACTTAGGAATAACCCGATACCTTGTCCATTTTTCTTAGTTGTATAGAAAGGTTGAAAAATCATCTTAAGATTTTTTTTGCTAATTCCTTTGCCAGTATCTTTAATTTCTATCTGTATTAAGTCCTTATTGCTTAGCTTGAAATCTTTTTTACTCCTTATTGTAATGCTTATTTCACCCTCATTCTTAATAGAATCATATGAATTTTGAATTATATTTTGAATTATTATCCTAAGAAGACCTTCGTCACATAAAACCTTTGAAGAATCATCTTCATAATTAAAAAAAACTTTAATATACTTTTTTGTATCAGTTTTAGATAAAACAGTGATAGCTTCATCAATTACTTTATTAATTTTTATTACTTTATAGTTATTTTCAGAATATGGCTGTAGATGTTTAAAAGTATCAACTAGATTGTGAAGCCTAGTTGTTTCTTTCTCTATTATATCTAAGCATTCATGGGAAGTTTTATTATCATTTTCGATACTCTTTGCAATTTGCGCTGCCCCTTTAATTCCAGCTAGTGGATTTTTAATTTCATGAGCCAATCCATAGAATAATTGGCTCATTAGTTTTTCTTCATCTTCAAATTTAGTTTTTTTATTTAAAAAACTCATACCTTCAAGATTTGTAAATTGAACTAAAATAAAATTTAAAACAGGTGTTTTTAATTTATAATCAAAAATTGGCTTTAAATATATGGAGGTAATATTTTCTTTACCTAAAGAATTTCTAGTTATAATCTCGCTTACAAACTTAGTTTTATGGTTTTTTTTGACTCCCTTTATTAGCTTAACTATCTCTTTGTCAATATCTTTAAGAGCATTATTTTTTTTGAGTGCCCTAGAAGATTTGCCTAAAATTTCTTCTGCTTCTTGGTTAATAAATAAAAATTTTAATTTATCATCTAGAAGCAAAATTCCTTGACGAATATTATCTAAAATAATAGGTTCATAATTAGTGTTCAATATTTATACTAGGTCCTCCACCGGGATAATTAGAGACTCTTTTTGAATCAACTTCTTTTTCGTGATGTCTTTTAGTGCCTTATTTAGTGTTTTAAGCTCAAGACTTTTTGTAAGTATTATTACAGGTATAGTTCTTGACTTGAGTGCTTTTTTGTTTTGAATTACCTTATCAATATTTATTCTAAATTTGCCTAGTATGCTAGTTACTTTACCGAGATTCCCAGGTGCATCTTTTATCATAATTCTTAAATAAAATTTAGATTTAATATCTTCAAACTTTTTAAGCTCTATTTTGACTCCATCTTTACTAAAGTTATTATCTAAATTTAAATTTGAAGCTCGAATTATATCAGAGACTATAGCGGTAGCGGTAGGCAGCATTCCTGCACCATAGCCGTAACCCATATATGGTCCCAGATTATTTGAGTTTACAAGCACTGCATTAAACTCATTTTTTACATTTGATAAAGGATTTTTCTTAGATATTAAAGTCGGATGAACTCTAGAGTCTAATTTTTTATTTATAATTCTACTTATACCTAGTAATTTGATTTCATATCCAAGATTATTAGCTACGTCAATGTCATAAGAAGAAATATTCTCAATACCTTGTGTATATATTTGGTCAATATCTAAGTTCAAATCAAAACAGGTTTGACATAATACAGAAACCTTATGAGCTGTATCTTTTCCGTTAATATCTAGTGTTGGGTCCGCCTCTGCAAAACCCTCTTTTTGTGCCATATGAAGAGCTTTTTTAAAATCTATACCCTTTGACATAAGCGTTAATATGTAATTACATGTACCATTTAAAATTCCCCAAAAAGAATTTATTTTATTCACTAAAATAGAATCTTTAATTGAGCTAATAATAGGAATCCCCCCACCAACGCTTGCTTCGTAACATATATTCACATTATTCTTAATACTTAATTTTTTTAATTCTTTGCCATGATAGGCCAATAAAGCTTTATTGGCAGTGACAAGATGTTTCTTATTTTTTAAGGTCTCTTTTGAAATTTCGTAAGCAACTTTGGTCCCACCAATTAATTCAATTACTAAATCAATGTCACTTGAATTAGTAACTTTATAGAAGTCCTTAGTGAAAACATCAGAGGGTATTTTTAATTGTTTTTTAATGGCTGTGGAAATATCACAGCATTTATTAATATTTATTTCGATATTATATCTTTTCTTAATTTCACCCCTTCTTTCTTTTAAAATTTTATACACACCAGTTCCAATAGTGCCTAAACCAATTATCCCAATATTAATTTTTTTCATAATACCAAATTGAATTAACAGTAACTTGAATATATTCTAACAAATTATATCTATATATTAAACTTCAAGGGGCCGTAGCTCAGTTGGGAGAGCGCTTGGATGGCATTCAAGAGGTCGAGGGTTCGATCCCCTTCGGCTCCATTATTTGGGTAAAATTTTATAAATTAATTATTAATTTTTGCTAAAGTAAGTCCTGAAGACTTTCTTTTATTCGCTTAGTACCTTCTTTAATATCATTCATTGATGTTGCATAAGAAATTCTAATATGTTTATCTGAACCAAATTCAATTCCTGGGACAACAGCAACTTTTGCATGATCTAGTAAAAAATCTGTAAATTCAATAGAGTTTCTAATTTCCTTTCCTTTAAAGCTTTTTCCAAAATAATATGAAATATCAGGGAAAACATAAAAAGCACCTTTAGGAACAAAACATTCTATACCCTCTATTTCATTAAGAAAAGAGGATATATATTCCTTTCGAATTTCAAACTCACCTAACATTTCCTCCACCTTACTTTGATTACCTGAGAATGCCTCAATTGCAGCTTTTTGAGATATGGAAGTTGGATTTGATGTAGATTGTCCTGATAAATTATTCATAGCAGATATGACTTCTGAGTTCCCAGCTGCATATCCAATTCTCCATCCTGTCATTGAGTAAGTTTTTGATACACCATTTACTAGGATAGTTCGATTTTTCGCATCTTCACTTAATTGAGGAAAGGAGATATGTTTTTCATTTGAATATATAATTTTGTCATAAATCTCATCAGATATCACAATTAGATTTTTTTCTTTACAAATTTCAGCAATCTGACACAACTCATCATAGTTATATGTCGAACCAGTTGGATTTGAGGGATAGTTTAATACCAGTATTTTTGTATTTTCATTACATCTACTCGCAATTTGATTTTTTGTTATTTTAAAACCATCTTTTTGTTTAGTTTGGATTATGATTGGTACTCCACCAGAAATTTTAACTTGTTCAGGATATGAAACCCAATATGGTGCAGGGATTAAAACCTCATCTCCCTTATCAATCAATACGTTAAAAAGATTATATAAAACATGTTTTGCACCAGATCCAACAAGAATCTCTTTATTTTCATAACTTAGACCATAGTCGATAGATATTCTTTCACGGATTGCTTCTTTTAACTCTATTATTCCACTTGCCGCAGTATATTTAGTGAAACCAGAATCAATCGAATCTTTAGCCGCAGATTTTATATTATTCGGTGTGTCGAAGTCAGGCTCACCAGCACCAAATCCTATAATATCTATCCCCTTAGATTTTAAATCTTTAGCTTTCGCAGTAATGGCAAGAGTAGCGGAAGGCTTTAGATTTTTTGCTAGTTTTGAAAGTTTCATATCTACCTCTTTCCCAATAATTTTCTTCTTAATTCAGCTTCTACAATCTTAGGTATAAAATTACTTGCATCACCATTTAAACGAACTATATCTTTTATTAGGGATGAGCTTATATGAGAAAAATTCCCATCCGCCACCATGAATATAGTCTCAATTTTATTATTAAGCTTATTATTGGAGGTAGCCATTTGAAGCTCATATTCAAAGTCTTGAACAGTTCGCATTCCTCTTAGGATAGTATAAATTTTCATTTTATCTACATAATGAGCCAATAAACCATCAAACTGGTCAACCTTAATTTTTTTCTTATTTTTGAAGACTTTTTTTAATAATTTTACTCTTTCATCAGATGTGAGTATTGAGTTTTTGGAAGAATTTTTAGCAACACCAATGATTACTTCATCAAAGCATTTTGAGGCTCTTTCTATAATATTAACGTGACCATTTGTTAGGGGGTCAAAACTTCCAGGATATATAACGGATTTTTTCATTTTTAATTTTGCCAACAAAAAGTTATAAATTTATCCTTATATTTCTTTACTTTATTCTCTACATTCAAAACAATATTTTCCTCCTTAGGATGCTCACAAATAATAATTCCACCAGGAGGAGATAATTTCAATGCAGTTCTAATAATACCATTAAGTGTTTTGTCATCAAAGTATGAATAGGGCGGATCTATAAAAATTAAATCATACTTTTTTTTATTTTTAATCAACATTCTTGTTCCAGAAGAAAAATCTTTATTAATAACATGAGATTTATCAGTAAACTCACATTTAGACAAATTATCCTTTATGCAATTAATTGAAACAGTACTCCTATCCATAAAAGTTACAAAAGATGCTCCCATACTTAATGCCTCAATACCTAATGAGCCGCTTCCAGCAAAAATATCCAATATTTCCATTCCTTCTACGGATTGTAAAATGTCAAAAATCATTTTCCTTATTTTGCTTGTTTTAGGTCTTACTAAATCATTATTTGGTACTTTTAATTTGAATCCTTTTTTAGTTCCGTTTGATATTTTAATCATATTTATAGATTCATTGCTTTTTATAGTAAATACTCTCAGCTTCTTTTAAAAGGCCGCTCATGAGATACATACTTTTTTCCCAGAAGTCATTCTTAGTGATATCTAAACCTGTTTTTTTGATAAGAGATTCGGGAGAGGATGTGCTCCCTGAAGAAAGAAGATCTATATATTTTGTAACAAACCCTTTTTTATTTTCATTATATTTAGCAAATAAACCATGAACAAGCAATTCCCCAAATGAGTATGAATAGCAATAGAAAGGAGAATGAATAAAGTGTGGAATATACATCCACCAGCATTTGTAATATTCAGAAATCTTAATAGAATCTCCAAACATTTTAGAATTAGCCTTAACCCAGGAGGCATCTAAATCGCTAGATGAAAGCTCACCAGTTTTTTTAGCTTTATTATGAACATCGAGTTCAAAGTTGGTCATGACAATTTGACGAAAAACAGTTGCAAAAATATCTTCTAATTTAGAACAAATCAGGTGAAGCTTTTCTTTATTATTTGATTCATTTTCAATTAGTTTTGTAAAAACTAGCATTTCGGCAAAAACACTTGCAGTTTCAGCGGTAGTAAGAGGGGTGTTTTGTTGAAAATACCCATTTTTTCTCGATAGGTATTGATGGATTCCATGACCAAGCTCATGTGCTAAAGTCATTACATCTCTAATTTTACCTGTAAAATTCATCAATATATAAGGATGAACAGAAGGGACACATGAGTGACTAAAAGCTCCACCTCTTTTTCCTTTTCTTAATTTGTAGTCAATCCAATTATTATCAAAAAATAATTTAGCTACTTTTCCCATTTGAGGTGAGAATTCATTAAAGGAGTCTAAAACAATATTTTTTGCTTGGTTGAAGGTAAACTTTTTGGAAGACTGACCCAATGGAGTATATCTATCATAGTCCATGAATTTTTTTATCTTTAACATTTTACTCTTTAATTTGTAATATCTAATTGGAAACTTATTATATTTATTACAGGTTTGTATTAACGCGTCTACCGTTTTTTGGCTAATTTCATTAGAAAGATTCCTGGAGTCCATCGGGGATGTATGTCCTCTAATTTCATTAGTTATTTTTGAATCAGTAAGGATTTGATTGAATATAAAAGTTAAGAGTTTCCTTTCAGATTTTAAACCTTCCGTTAAAGATTTTGCAGCTTCTGTTCTAACTTTCCTTTCTTTGTCATACAATAGGGCTAAGACCTCAGTCTCAGTAAGAGTATGTTTTTTTCCTTTTAATTTTATATCAAATTTAAGATTATTTAATGTTTGATCAAAGAGCCTATTAAAAGCCCTGGAAGAAGTAATTGATTTTTTATCTAATATTTTTTCTTCTGGCTCGCTAAGCATATACTTTTTATATTTCCTTTCGGATTTTAGGAGATGAGAATATTTTACTAAAATTGGGTTTGAATATATTTTTTTAGCTTTTCTCTCTGATATTTTATTCCAAGATAGAAAGTAAAATATAAGATTTTTTCTTATATTAGAAATTTTTTCCGAGGAATCTTGATAAAACTTTGAGTATTTTTCATTATTAGTGTCAGCAGCAAAAAGCAAGGAAGAATAAGATGATATTTTTCCTAAACCCTCATATATTTTTTCAAGCTCTACAATTGATTCTAGAACTGTCTTTGCTGAGGAGTTCTCAGAGATTTTATTTCTATATTTTTTATTAAATTTCAAAGATCTTTTTTCTAATTTAACGAAATCATATTTGATTTCCTTTGACTCAATGCTCGAATATAAATCTTTTAAATTCCAGTCCATAATATCCACCTATAAGTTGACTAAGTCTTTTGCTATTTTACTAATCATAGAGTTATCTGCACTTGACGAAAATTTTTTGATAGTTGCCTTAATAAGTTCACCAATATTTAGTTTATTTTCTTTTAATAGCTCATCTTTAATTTTTATCATCTCCGCTTTTAACTCTTCTTCTGTCATTTGTTCTGGAATATAAGATTGAAGAATAAAAAGTTCTGCTTGTTCGATTTTTGATAAATCTTCTCTATTATTACCTTCATAAAGCTTGATAGCCTCTTTTCTTTTTTTAATCTCTTTTTTAACAATACTAACTATGTCGTCTTCAGTAGCTGAATCTTTAAGTCCATCGTTTGTTATAGTTGAAAGAATAGATCTAACAACATTTGATGCAACTTTATTTTTTGTTAAAATAAAATTTTTTAAATCACTTTTCAATTTGGACAACATAGATTAAATCTAACTTATTTTCTTACAATCTCCATTAATAATAGAAAAAACAGTAAAGTCTAGCTTCTTATTTATATCAAGTATGCTTTTGTTATTTGCCGTAATAAAGCTTTGAGTATCTAAGCTAGCAATAAAATTATAAAAAAAATTGAACCTTTCTTTGTCAAACTCACTTCCAATTTCATCAACGAGTATTATTGGAAATTCATCATTAATTTTTTTTAAGAGTAATATCTCGGAAATCTTTAAGGCCATTGAAACACTCTTTTTTTCACCTTCAGAGCCAAATTCAAAAACATCATAGTTATTTAAAGTAAATGATATTTTATCTTTATGAGAGCCAATAATAGATTTTCCGATAATACTCTCTTTTTCTAAATTTGAATCTAATATTTCTTTAAGCTTATCAAGAACTAAGCACTCACTTTCAATATCGCATTTTAGAGAACTAGCAGGTATGAGTTTTTTTAATACTTTGTCCGCAATAGTATTTATTCTAGCAAGCCAAAGCTTCCTTTCAGACGATGTATCATGAGCTAAATTAACAATTCTATCATTGATGAATTTTAAAACCTCACCACTACCTTTATTTGCTAAAACTTCATTTTTTCTTTTTAGTTCTCTTGAATAAAGTTTTAATTTTTTACTAAAATTAGGACTGATATTAGAAATAATTGAATCTAGGGATATTCTTCTAGGTCTAAAAGAGTCCTCTAAGCTATGTTTAAATTCTTTATCTATAAGTACGGTTGATAGGATTTTTTTTAACTCAGCACGATTTTTAATTTTCTTGTCATTGACTAAAATTTTTTTCTTATTTTCTTCAATTAATATTTTAATCTCATTTATCGAATTTCTATAACTAGTTCTTATTCTTAATTCAGCACTTTTTTTTGAAAAACTTATAATATTTTTTGCGTTTGGAGTTCTATATGACTTTCCATTTATAGAAAACCAAATAGCTTCTAAGAGGCTAGTTTTTCCTTGTCCGTTTGCGCCTAAAAATAAATTTATTCTAGAATTTAGTGGAACCTCACATTGATTATAATTTCTAAAATTTTTTAAAGAAATAGTATTTATTTTCATTTTTCCAAATAATTTACCACAAGTTGCTTGAAGTATTATAACCCATTGGTAATCTATTGAAATATGAGCATTAATTTAGTAATAGAGGATATTGGTGTTAGAGACGCTGGTAAAGGCATTGCAAGAATTACAGAAAAGAAAATGCAAGAGCTAGGCCTAGAGCCTTATGATGTCGTTGAAATATGTGGCCAAAGAAAGTCGGCTATTAGAGTTATGCCAATAATTGATAAAGATTCTGGAAAAGATAACTCAATTAGGATTGATGGGATTACAAGACAAAATATAAAATCCTCAATAAAAGAAAAAGTAATTATTAAAAAAGCAGATTTTCTAACAACTAAAAAGATTGTATTGAGCCCTATAAACTCTAAGTCACTATTATTTTTGAATGACACTAAAATTTTACTAACTCAATTAAATAGTATAGTTGTGACTGCTGGTGACAGGCTTCTCTTGAAATTACCTGGAAATAAGTCTGAGGAATTTAAAGTAATTTCAACTAATCCCTCATCTGCTTCTGTCATAGATAAAAAAACCAAAATTGATATTAAGAGGTTAAGCGTTAGTGAGCAAGAAAAAAAAATTACAACGTACAGTGATATTGGTGGCCTGCAGGAACAATTAAAGAAAATAAAAGATTTGGTGGAATTACCTTTAATGCATCCAGAAATTTTTTCAAGACTTGGGATTGATCCACCTAAAGGTTTACTATTGGTAGGACCTCCAGGTACTGGTAAAACGTTGCTTGCAAGAGCAATAGCTCAAGAATGTGGAGTTAATTTTATTTTAGTAAATGGCCCCGAGATAGTTAGAAAATTTTATGGAGAAAGTGAAGCTTTATTAAGAGAAATCTTTCAAAACGCTTCTGATAAGCAGCCTTCTATATTATTCATCGATGAAATTGATGCTGTTGCTCCAAAAAGGGATAGGGTTCATGGAGAAGTAGAGAAAAGAATAGTAGGTCAGCTACTTGCATTAATGGATGGATTAAAAGATAGAGGTAAAGTCATTGTCTTGGCTGCCACTAATATGCCTAATTCTATTGATCCTGCTTTAAGAAGACCTGGAAGATTTGATAAGGAAATTGTTCTAAATCCTCCAAATTTCCCTGCTAGAAAAGAAATATTAGACATTCATACGAGAGGTATGCCTCTTGATAGCGATGTTGATTTAGATGAAATAGCTAATATTACTTCTGGTTTTGTTGGTGCAGATCTTGAGATGCTTTGTAAAGATGCTGCTTTAATTTCGGTTCAAAAGTTAACCAGTAAGGAATCGGTAGATTACAACCTCCTAGATACTATTACAATTTCAAATGCAAATTTTGTAGAAGCAGTTAATGGTATAGAGCCTTCTGCAATTAGAGAGATATTTGTTGAAACTCCTAAGGTTAGGTGGGATGATATTGGCGGTTTAGAAGAAATAAAGGAGATACTTACGAAAGTTGTTATTAACCCAATAAAAAATAATGAATTTAGGGAAAAAATGCCTAAAGGTATTATGCTTTATGGTCCACCTGGAAGTGGAAAGACCATGCTTGCCAAAGCACTTGCTAACATTAGCGGAATGAATTTTATTTCAATAAAAGGTCCAGAGCTGGTTTCTAAGTATCTAGGTGAATCAGAAGAAAAAATTAAAGATTTCTTTAATAAAGCACGTCAAGTATCACCCTCAATATTATTTATAGATGAAATAGACTCAATCTGTCGAGCTGGAATTGAATCAGAAAAATCAAATACACATAGAATAGTAAGCCAACTACTATTAGAAATGGATGGTTTTAAAGATTTAAATAATGTGATTGTGCTTGCTGCGACCAACAAGATTGAATATATAGATAAATCTCTCTTAAGATCTGGAAGATTTGATCTACTTTTAGAAACTATTAATCCACATATTGACGATATATTAAGGATTTTTCATTTAAAAAAAGAGTCTAAAGCGCTCAATGTTGAAGTAACTGATAAGCAATTAAAGACATTATTGTTAGATTTTAATGGAGCCGATATCGACACTCTTTTTAATTTAGCGTTTCAATTTAGCGAGACTAATAAAATTAACCATCAGTCTATACAAAAGGCCGTTTATGAAATACAAAAAAGAAAGAAAATTTAACTCATTTATTCTAATTATTTTTTTAATATTATCATCGCCATTCTATTCATTCTCTGAGACTTTTTATTCTGATGAATTAAAGAGTCAATATTACAAGACAGAAGTAGATAAACTCATTCTCTCGAGACCTAATAGTATATCAAAAAGATACGAATACTATTCCTCTGCTTTTTTGGGCCGACCATATAAATCTAATACTTTATCTGGAGATTTAAAAAATAAAGAAGTTTTAATTCTTAACTTAAAGGAAATGGATTGTTTCACATATCTAGATTATGTACACTCGTTAATTAATGCGGAAAATTATTATGATTTTATAAATCAACTTAAGGAAGTTAGATATAAAGATGGAATCGTAAGTTTTAAAAATAGAAATCATTTTTTTTATGATTGGGCCAAAAATATAAAAAACATTGATGATATAACAGATGAAATATTTCTTGGTAAGTCAATTAAAGTATCTAAAAATCTTAATTTAAAAAGTGATGGTAAATTATTTTTAAATGGCATAGATATTAGAAAAGTTTCAATTGTTTATCTAGAACCAAAATTTATCAATAATCAAAATATCAACTTATTAGAATCAGGAGATTATGTGGGGATTTATTCACCAATTGATGGCTTAGATGTTTCTCATGTTGGAATTTTTATTAAAAAAGCTGGTACATATTTATTTAGACATGCTTCAAGTGTTTCGGGGGTTAATAAGGTGGTAGATGTTAATTTTTTAGAATATATAAAAAACAAGCCAGGTATAATAATTTATAGAAATAAAATTTAGGAGTTATAAGTTATGTCAGAATTATCTAAACAGAAAGAAATTGGAGAAAACATGTCAGATTCGAGGCAATTAACTACATTAGTCAAAGAACTTGATAATACTCTTCGAACTGTGAAGTCTGTCGATGAATATCTATCTAGGATTGCAAAGGCTAAAGAAGTTTTGGGCAAAGAATCAGTTGAGCTTTCCGAAACAATAGAAAAGAATAAAGATAATTTAGAACAATCACTTTTAGAAATTGGTAAGCTTGTTCAAACTGCTCTAGATCATATTCAAATAAGCGATGAAGAATTAGAGTCTGCATCTCAACAACTAAAACTTTTCACAAACGGAACAAATGAAGCAATTGAATATGCTGAAAAAGAACTAAAAGGGTTAGAAGAGGGTACTTACTGGGCTCGTTATTGGTCGGGTTTACTTAGTCGATTAAAAAGTTAATTAAAGCTCTGGCATAACTTTTTTACTTAGTGTTGACATTGTCTCTAGTATTTCATCCTTATCTGGTGTTATAAAATCCAAAACTATCTCTGAGATTCCAAGTCTTTTATAGGACAATATTTTATCAAAAACTTCATTTTCTTCACCAATTAAAGCTGTAGGGGGATTATCACTATCTTTTGAATTTTTAGAAGTAATTCTAATTCTATTTCTTAATGATACATTGAAGTCTTTAAGGTTCTTTGATTTCTTTTCTGCATATTGATATAAATATTTTAATTTTATTTCTAGCTCATCAGAACTAAACCAAATAGGTTGCCAGCCATCTGCAAAATCAATGGAACGCTCTATTGCTTTCTCGTGATTCCCCCCCATCAATACAGGCAATTCTTTTTGTATAGGTTTTGGTTGAAAAGAAACATTATTATAAGAGAAATATTCTCCATCAAAATCGCTTGGATCGGTATTCCACAATGACTTTAATATTTGAATGTATTCAATAGTCTTACTTATTCTGCCTTCGAAAGGGACATTTAAAACATCAAATTCTTCCTGCATCCAGCCTGGGGCCACAGTACATATGAGCCTTCCATTGCAGAATTGATCTAAGGTCGAACACATTTTAGCAATAATGAGAGGATTTCTATAAGGTAAAATTATAGCACTCGTACCGATTTTTATTTTTGAGGTATTCTGAGATATAGCAGTAAGTATTATAAAAGGGTCTGGAAAAATATCCGAAAATCTTCCTTTCCATTCTTGAGGAATTACTATATGATCACTCGCCCATACAGATTTAAAACCCAACTCTTCAGCTTTGATAGCAATTTTTAATTGATCCTTTACATCAATATTAGCTAAAATTGGTAATGCTATTCCTAAATTCATATTATTAACTCTAGAGAACTTTAACAAATTTTTCCTTTATAATCTATGATATAGTTTTTTCTTTAAAATATTATGAAAAGCAAATCAATTGTATCTTTATTTAAGAGTCATAAAAAACAAATAATTTTTGGATTATTAGGGCTAACAGCTGTAGATGCCTTTCAGCTTTTGGTGCCTAGAATTATTGGTAGCGTTATTACGCATTTAAGTGAAGAAAATAATTATTCTGAAGCTTTTATAAATAAGTCTGGACTATATTTGGTTATTTGTGGTCTATTAATGGCAATTTTTAGATTTGTTTGGAGATTTTTTTTATTGGGTACATCAAGGAAAATAGAAAAAGAACTTAGAGATAATTATTTTTTCAAACTTCAAAGTTTACCTATGAACTTTTTTAACAATAATAAAGCAGGAGATTTGATGGCGAGGGGTGTTAATGATATAGAGCAAATAAAGATGGCTTGTGGATTTGGGATAGTTGTAGCTTATGATGGAATTTTATTACTTCTTTTTATTTTATTATCTATGCTTTCTATATCAGTCGAATTTACACTTTATGCAGGAATTCCTTTTGTATTAGTATCCTTTTTAATATTAGGATATGGTGAAAAGATTGAAAAACTTTTCTTGGGTGTCCAGAAGTCTTTTTCCGAATTAACGGAAGAGGTAAGGAAAATAATCTATTCAATTAAAGCAATAAAGGCATTAAACGATGAAAATAATCAAGTCCATAAGTTTTATGAAAAAAGTAAAGACTATGAATTCCACAATATGAATTTAATCAAAATATGGGCAGGATATCAACCCTTAGTAACATTTTTTACAAGCATTTCCATATTCATTCTTATATTATTTGGAAGTGAGTTGGTGTTGGCTGACAAAATTAGCTTAGGGGATTTTTCAGCTTTAATGCTCTATTTGACAATGTTAAGTTGGCCTGTAATTGCAATGGGGCTTGCTGTTGATTGGTTAAAAAGGGGGAACGTTTCATTAAAAAGAGTCCAAGAGGTTATGTCAAACATAGAAGAGTTAGATGAATCGTCATTGATGAATATTGAATCCATAGAAAGTATCAAATTTAATAATGTGAATTTTTCATACACTAAAAAGCCTTTATTAAAAGATATTAATTTTGAAGTTTCAAAAGGAGTAAGTCTTGGTTTAACTGGTAAAACTGCTTCTGGTAAGTCAGCTTTAGCAAGTTTAATGCTCAAATTTAACCGTGCAGAAAACATATATATAAATGAAGTTGATATTAATTTGATTAATAAGAATTCACTTAGATCAAAAATATTATATGTACCCCAAGAACCTATAATTTTTTCCGGTTCCATAAGAGATAATTTGACCTTTTTCAGTAAAAATTTTAATAACAAAAAAGCTCAAGAATCATTATATATATCTAAATTCTCAAAAGATGTAGAGTTAATGCCTGATGGTTTAGATACGATAGTTGGGGAGCGAGGTTTATCTCTCTCAGGTGGTCAACGTCAAAGACTATCTATTGCAAGAGCAATATATCAGAACCCTGAGGTATTAATTATAGATGATACTCTTTCATCTCTAGATGTAGACACAGAGCTAAGCTTAATTGAGAATCTAAAAAATCATTTTAGTAAGAAAATTTTGATAATTGTATCTTCTAGAATATCAACTATTTATGGTTTTGATAACATTATTGTATTAGATAAGGGCTCAATAATTGAAGAAGGTAATTCGAAAACCTTAACTAAAAATAATGGACTATTCTCAGAATTATTAAAAGTACAAAAAATCCTACCAAAAGAAAAGGTGAGAAATTGAATAGAGATAGAAATATCCTCTTCTGGTTAATCGGATTCGCTAAACCATATCTTTTCTGGCTTATTATTGCTTTTAGCTCAATGATCCTTGTAGCATACTTCGAATTATTAATTCCGTATAAAATCAAAGAAGTCATTGATGGGATTTTAACAGGTGAAATGACACGCGAATTAATAAAACTAAGCGCGTATTCAATTCTTTCATTTATAGCTACAATTTTTATTTTCAGCTCTTTATTTAGTTATATATTGAATATTTCTGGGCAGAAAATAATGTTTAGTATTAGAGAGTCACTTTTCAGGCACATAGTCAAATTACCTCAGTCATATTTTGATTCAAATGATGTAGGAAGGATAACAACCAGGGTTACAAATGATATAAATGCCTTAAATGAATTTTATACTAATGTCTTAGTTCAACTTGTAAAAGATTTTCTTGTTGTCATAGGAGTAATTTTTTTAATTATATCATTTAATTCTTTATTAGGCTTAATAATCTTGGGCATTAATATCGTTGTTATAATTCTTGCTTTACTATATAAAGAAAGATTAAGGAGAGTCTACTCAAACCTTAGGAGAACAATTTCCCAACTTAATTCCTTTATCAATGAATCAATTCGATCTATTTCATTATTAAAAATGTATAACAAGGAGCAGCTAAATTATAGAAGGTTCTTATGCTATAGCGAAAATAATTACCAGGCAAATCTTGACCAGATGTATACATTTGCTATGTTTAGACCTTTCATTGAATTTACAACAGTATTTACTGCTGGGGTAATTATATGGGTAGGTTCTCATCAAGTAATTCAAAAATCAATGTCAATCGGGGAGCTACTTGCAGTTCTGTTTTACCTTAGAATGATGTTTAAACCTATATTGGATTTGGCAGATAAATATAACATTCTACAATCTGCTTTAGCTGCAAGCGAAAACTTATTTAGCATTATCAATACTTCATCTGAAAAAAATGGTAAAAAACTTTTTAATAAAAATTTTAAATCCATAGTTTTTAAAGATATCTGGTTTTCTTACGCTAATGATAATTGGATATTGAAAAATTTTAATCTAGAGATTATGAATGGAGATTCTTTTGTCCTTATTGGCTCCACAGGTTCAGGGAAGACAACAATTTTAAATTTAATATTAGGTTTTTATAAACCTCAAAAAGGAGAAATATTGATTGATGGCACTCCTTTAGACTCCTATGATATGGAAAGCATTAGAAGTAATTTCTCAGTAATAATGCAGGATACTCCATTATTTAATAATGTTCCTAATGAAGATGATTTTCATAATATTGACGTAATTCGGTCAATTGGAGAGAAACAAATACAGAATATTAAAACGATGATGGATAGGACTTTTCAGGTAATAGTTCTAGATGAGGCAACATCAAATTTAGACCTGGATTTGGAAAAAGATGTAAAAAATTACCTTGAAAAAATTGAAAATAAAACCTCAATAGTGATAGCTCATAGGTTAAATTTGATTAAAGATAATGATATAATCATTTTATTACAAAATGGGGAAATAATAGAAAAGGGGACTCATTCTGATTTGATTCAAGAAAAAGGCAGCTATTTTGATATTTTTCGGTTAAATCAGAATTTTTTTAAAAATTAGTTTCCTTGTTGTTTTTATATTTCATCGTATAATCTATTTCTTAAATCGGGGTGTGGCGCAGTTGGTAGCGCACCTGTTTTGGGAACAGGGGGTCGGAGGTTCGAGCCCTCTCACCCCGATTTAATTTGAGCGCCAGTAGCTCAGCTGGATAGAGCAAAGCACTTCTAATGCTTAGGTCGGGGGTTCGAATCCCTCCTGGCGTAATTTATATGGTGGATGTAGCTCAGTTGGTTAGAGCATCGGTTTGTGGTTCCGAGGGTCGCGGGTTCGAATCCCGTCTTCCACCCTTAAATTTGCACAAGTTTTTTCGATAAAAAATCAAGTAGTGTAAGAAGAATTAAATTTTACATAATTGATTCCAATATCATTGGTAAGCATATAAGAGGAATGATTTCCAGAATTTAGATTAATATTTAATTCAATATTTTTATTTTTCATTAGCTTAGAGGCAATTTTGGATTTTTTATATTCAATTCCATTTTTTACTATTAAATGAGTTCCAATGCTTATATCAATTTTATTTTGATTTAAAAAATCTATTTCTGATGAGCCTATAGCAGCTATTATCCTTCCCCAATTAGGGTCTGAGCCAAATAAAGCGGTTTTGAACAATAAAGAATTAGACACTTTTCTCGCAACTATTTTGGCAGTCTTTTCTGATCTTGCTCCATCTACATTAATTCTACAAAATTTTGTAGCGCCTTCTGCATCCTTAACAATCAATGAAGCTAACTCATAAAATATTTCATTGACTACATTTGATATATTTTTTAGATTTTTGCTTTTTTTAGTGACCTTAGCTTTCCCACCTAAACCATTTGATAAGCCAAGGACTGTATCATTGGTCGACATATCCCCATCGACACTTATCGAATTGAATGATTTATCTGTTGCTTCATGGATTAATTTTTTGAAAACTTTAGATTCGAAATTCAAATCAGTTAAAAAGTAGCATAGCATTGTAGCCATATTTGGATGAATCATACCAGCACCCTTTGCGATTCCTAAAAAGTTATACTTGGTTTTCCCTATTTTAAGCACTTTATGTGATATTTTTGTGAATTTATCCGTTGTAGTAATAGCTTTTGCAAAGTCATTATAAGAATTTTTTTTTAATGAATGGAACAATTTCGGAATATTTTTTTTAATAACCTCGTAATTTAATTTTTCACCAATAATACCTGTGGAAGAAGGAAAGAAATTGTAAGTTTTCATTTTAGCATAGGATGCAATACATTTTAGTATCTCTTTTGTAGCTAAGATTCCATCATTTCCTGTACAAGCATTTGCATTACCGCTATTAACAATAATTGATTGTATAGAGTCTTTTTTGATTATACTCTTTCCCACAATTAGAGGGGCAGCTACTACTTTATTTTTTGTGAATATTGCATGAGCAACACATGGAGCTTCAGAATAGATTAGGCCTAAATCCTTTTTACCTGATTTTTTAAGACCAGCTGAAATACCTGAGAATTTGAATCCTTTAACTTCAATCATAATAAGTCTAAGTATTGAATAGAATTTAACTCTTTTCCAGAGTGAAATTGACTAAATTTTGCAATTATTTTGATAAATTTAATTCTTGAAGCTATATTTGCTTTGATTTTTACTTTAGATAGCTCCACTTTTTGTTTATTAATTTTAGTCAGTTCTTTGGAAGTTGGCTTTAATCCCAGTGTTTGTAGGTAGGTTATCTGAAATTCTAATACTGCATCTAGAGCACTTACTAAATTAAGCGAAGAAATTTTACTAAAGAAAATTTCAACTATATTAAATGTTTCATGATTTTGAATTTCATTAATTTCAAAAGAATCAATGTATTCATTAATTAAAGAGCATAATATAATCAGTTCTTTATTGAGATTAGTATTATTAAAATCAGAATTTAATTGAATATCATTTATAATTTTCCCTGACTGAACAATGCCATTATGCTTAAAATTTATATTTACTAAATTAAAAGGCTCAAGCTTACCTGCAAATCTTTTTTTACTTTTCCTTGCGTTTTTAATTATAAAAGAAGCCTTGCCAGTTTTTTTTGTATAAATCGTTGCTATAAAATCATAATCACCATATTCTATTTTTTTTAATATAAATCCAGTGTCATTGATATTCATTTTATATAATTAATAAGGCTATAAATAGATATGAAATTGCTGAGAACATATCATTTGCCATTGTGACAAAAGGGCCGGAGCCATTAGCAGGATCCATTTTAAGTTTATTTAATATTAAGGGGAAGGCTGCCCCAAAAATAGCTGATATAACTGATGCTAAAGACAGTGAGAAGAAAATAACCGTAAAGAATTTTTCTCCTTCTTCTGAGTCTCCATTAATAAAAAAACCTGATAATCCTGCAATTAATCCGCAAATTGCCCCCAGTACTAAAGAAAGTTTTAGTTCAGAAAATATAACTTTTACAGCTTGCGAGGTATTTATAGTTCCCATCCCTAAAGCTCTAATGACTATAGCTGACGTTTGAATTCCTACACTTCCTCCTGTAGCCATAACTGCAGGCATAAAAGCTGCAAGCAAAATAAAATCTTCAAGTGTACCACGAAAATACATAGATATTACAAAAGCTATTATGATTTCACCAAGTAGAGTTATTAAGAGCCATGGCAATCTAGATCTTGTTTTAGATATAAAACTTGAATATATTGGGTGGTTATATTCTCCAACACCAGCTAAAGAAAATATGTCTTCTTCTGCTTCTTCAGTTATAACATCAATAATATCATCAGAAGTTATTCTTCCTAAAAGTTTTTGATTTTCATCTACTACGGGAAGTGAAACAATATTATAATTTGCAAAGATAATACTTACCTCTTCTTGGTCGAGATTTGGTTGAACAGATACTTCAATATCTTCCATAATAGAGCTTATTTTAGAGCCTGGATCTGCAAGTATTAAATTTCTTAAGGATACGAAGCCAACAAGCTTATCGTTTTCATTGGTAACATATATTAAATAAAAATCTGGTACATCATCAGCAATTAATCTTATCCAATTAATTGCATCCTTAATTACGGAAGAGTCCTTAACCTCCACGAGTTCCGTTTGCATTATTCCACCAGCTGTGTCTTCCGCATATTGAAGTAGTGTTTGAACCTCACTCGAATCCTGAGGATTCATATTTTCGAGAATTTCCTTTGATTTTTGCTCGTCTAAATCGGATATTAAATCTGTAGCATCATCAGATTCTAACTCTTCAACCACATTTAATATCGATTTACTGTCTAGAACCTTTAATATCTGAGTTCTTATATCTTCAGGCAATTCTAAAATAATTTCTGATGATATATTTGCATCCATTGACGATAAGATTTGGCTTATTTCTTCATCATTGAATCTGATAAGAATATTTGATATTTCAGCAGGATTTAACCCTTTCAGAGTGTTCTGAATAGAAGAAAAGTTCTCATTTTCTAATAGTTCTAATATTTTTTTGTGTATTTCAAGATTCATAATTCACCAAAATGATTTAACTATAGGTTAATATATTTTTATGTCACTTAAAAGAAATTACTTGCTGGCTTTAGAATTAGTTACTTTTTCGCATACACTTTTTATTTTACCATTGATTCTCTCGGGTTATTTCATCGCATATAAAAACATTTTACTCTTGGATATATTTCTCATTATCCTTGCGGCTATTTCTGCAAGAACGATTGGAATGCTCTTTAACCGTATTATAGATAATGAAATTGATTTCCAAAACCCAAGAACTTCTTCAAGGCCACTCCCCTCTGGCAGAGCATCAAAGAACTTTGTTCTTCTTTTACTTTTTTTAAGTATCTCAATCTATCTACTAAGTTGTTGGTTAATTTGTGATTTTGTTTTTATTTTATCACCAATTCCATTACTACTCTTTATTGTATATCCCTACACGAAAAGGTTCACGGCATTCTGCCATTTTTTTCTAGGATTGGCTTTATCTATCGGCCCTATAGCTGGAGGTGTTGCTGCAACATGCGATCTTACGGGTTTATACTTAACTTTACCAATAGGAATATTTACTTTTTTTTGGATTTCTGGCTTTGATATCTTGTATGCTCTTCAAGACTATCAACATGATATTAGAAATGACATCTTTTCTGTACCTTCTATTTATGGAATCAATAACGCTATAAAAATCTCATCAGTATGTTTTATAATTTCATTAATTGCTATATGCTATTATTCTTTTATATATACTTTTAATTTTCTCAGTATTCTTATAATTCTCATAATACTTATGAATTATATTTTTCAAATAATACATTCATTGAGGAACAACTATTCTTTCTTTAAATATAATTCTTATATTGGAATATTGATTTTAATATTAGTTATTTCAGATATATTATTTATATGAGAACTGTTATAGCCATAACCGGAGCTTCTGGCTCTAATTTTGCTGTTAATTTTATTACTAAATGTCCCAGCGAAAAATATTTAGTTGCTTCGAAATGGGGCAAAAGGGTCGTTCATGAAGAGCTTGGTCTAAAATTTGAGGAGCTTGAGTCGATGGTTGATAACACTTATTCTGACTCTGATTTAGCATCTCCATTTGCTTCTGGGAGTAATTATTTTGATTCACTTGTAATTGTTCCATGCTCCGTATCTACTTTAAATAAAATTGCTTCAGGAATATCTGATACTTTAATTACAAGGATGGCTCAAGTTGCATTAAAAGAAAGGAGAAGATTAGTGATTGCATTAAGAGAAACTCCTTTAGATTCTATAACTCTGGAAAATGCGTTAAAATTATCAAAATCTGGAGCTATTATAGCCCCCGTATCTCCTGGCTTATATCTTGAAGAATCATCCATTTCGGATTTAGCTGATACGTTCTCTGATAAGTTATTAAGTTTAGTCGGCTTGCATAAGGATAATGGGTGGAGAAATGAGGAAATATAGTTTTGTTGGGACAAAATTTTAATGACTTAAGTTCTTACATTGACTTCCTTGATAAAATTGGTGATTTGAAAAGGATTTCAACTGAAGTAGATCCTGAACTAGAGATAAGTGAGATTAGTTCCAAAACAATCGAGGATAATGGCCCTGCTCTTCTTTTTGAAAATGTTAAAGGCTCCTCATTTCCAGTTGCTACAAATCTATTTGGATCAGAGGAAAGACTTAGGGTTTCTCTGGGGTGTAATCCAAAAGAATTGGGTGAGGAGATACTATCTTTTGCTGAAAAAGCCATGCCCCCAAAGTTAGATAATTTATTCAAATCTTTTCCATTTATTAAAAGACTTACTAACTTTAGATCTAAGGAGCAAGCTTTTAATTCACCCTGTCAACAAATACAAGATGAGATTACCTTGGAAGACTTACCTATAATAAAGTGTTGGCCTGAAGATGGAGGAAAGTTTATTACAATGGGGCTCACTATAACCGAGAGCCCAATTTCTAAAAAGCCTAATATGGGAATGTATAGACTTCAAATGCATGATAAAGAAAGATTGGGCATGCATTGGCACCCACATAAAGGAGGTGCTACTCACTACCATGAGGCTAGGCAATTGGGACAGGATTTTCCTGCAGCTATTGTGCTAGGTGGAGACCCTTCACTAATATTTGCTGCTATTGCACCGCTACCAGAAAATATTAATGAACTTTTATTTTCTGCATTTTTAAAAAGGAAACCCATAACTATGTGTAAAGCAATTTGCTCAAATTTAAGAGTCCCCGCTAATGCAGAATTTGTTATAGAAGGAACAGTCCCTCTTGATAAAACAATGTTAGAAGGCCCTTTCGGGGATCATTTTGGATATTATTCGATGGAAGGTTATTTCCCATATATGGATGTGAAAACAATAACCAGAAAGCATAATGCAATTTTTCCAGCAACAGTCGTAGGAAGGCCACCTAAGGAAGATATGTACTTAGGAATGGCAGCAACAAATATTTTTGCGCCATTATTAAAATTAGTAACTCCTGAAATAACAGATCTATGGGCTTATTACGAATCAGGTTTTCATAACTTACTTGTTCTATCTATTGATGAGAGATATCCCAAGAATTCTGTTAAA
>Ga0114933_10000069_pt1 | contig 120953 bp, 126 predicted proteins | sample 4SBtaG_FD_89691 | JGI IMG/M metagenome (GOLD analysis project Ga0114933, IMG submission 89691) | Deep subsurface microbial communities from Kolumbo volcano to uncover new lineages of life (NeLLi) - 4SBTROV12_W25 metaG | ecosystem: Environmental > Aquatic > Marine > Volcanic | place: Kolumbo...
GAGATACTTTACAACTCCATCAGTAAAACAAGCTAGAAAATCAGTAGCATGGTCGCTATTCTTTATCTTCTTGCTTTACTCATCAGCGCCAATGCTTGCAACATTATCTAAAATTTCATTAATGGATCCTAATTTACCTACTGGTATTATAGGAAAACCTATTAGTGCGGTTATGGCTATTGATTGGGTTCAAGCATGGTCAGCTCAGAAACAAGTTTTCATCGCTGACTTTAATGGTGATGGCATACTTCAATTAAATGAATGGTTCATGAGAACAGGTGTGGTTGTGTTAGCTACTCCTGAAGTAGCAGGATTACCTTATGTAATTTCTGGACTAGTTGCTGCTGGTGGTATGGCAGCTGCGATGTCAACTGCTGATGGATTAGTACTTGCAATTGCAAATGCTTTATCTCATGACGTTTACTTTAAAATGGTTGACCCTAAAGCAGATGTTAGAAAGAGATTAATAGTTGCACGAGTACTATTAGTCGTTATTGGTGCCGCGGGTGCATATATTGCATCTATGCGTATCACTAGTATCTTAGGAGCAGTTGCTTGGGCGTTTGACTTTGCTATGTCAGGTCTATTCTTCCCACTTGTACTTGGAGTATGGTGGAAGAGAGCTACAAGAGAAGGAGCTATAGCTGGAATGCTTTCAGGATTAGCTGCCGGAACAATGTACCTAGTATATGTATATCCTAAGTTTATGGGCAATACATGGCTATCGGATATGACGGGTATCGATCACTTAAGATTTGGTATGATCGGAGCTCCAGTATGCTTAGTGGTTATGGTAATTGTAAGCTTAATGACGAAAGCACCTGATGCTGCAACACAAAGAATGGTTGAGGAAACTAGAGTACCTAGTGGAAGAGCTATTCTTGGTAAACAGCACTAAATAACTAAATTTAAAAATTAAAGGGGCGATTTATTCGCCCCTTTTTTTTTACCTAATAAATGTTATTGTCTCTATATGTCGATCTGGATACTTACCCTTGATTATCTCTTAGGTATAGTAATGTGGACCCTAATAGGAAGATCGGCTATGAATATTTTTCAAAGGGAGGACTCTGATTTCTTTTTTATGAGAGTTTTTGTTAAATTTACAAATCCACTCTTAAGATTATTTGACCCAATTACTCCAAGTTTTCTACTAAGACCAATGGTTCCTCTTTATGTTGCCTGGTTTTTTTATTTATTTAGATTTTATTTGATGCCATACCTATTAGGCTATTCAGTAATGGGAATGTTATCTTTTCCTTTAGAAAGTGATATATCTAAAGAATTATATTCTATTTATAACCAATGGACCCAATAATAAAAATATCACCCTCAATCTTATCTGCTAACTTTAGTAAGTTAGGAGATGAAATTTTATCATTAGAAAATGCTGGGGCAGATTATATTCACATCGATGTAATGGATGGACATTTTGTGCCTAACATAACAATAGGCCCGGAGGTAATTAAAAGGCTTCGTCCAGTTACAAAAAAAATATTTGATGTGCATCTTATGATCTCTCCAGTAGATAAATATGTAAAAGATTTTGCAGAGTCGGGGGCGGATATAATAACATTTCATCCAGAAGCTACTGACAACACAGATAAAACAATTGAATTAATAAAAAAATATAATAAAAAAGTTGGTATCTCTTTAAAACCTAAAACACAGGTAAGTTTAATTGAAAAGTATTTGAGTAAAATTGACTTAATATTAATTATGAGTGTTGAGCCTGGTTTTGCAGGTCAAAAATTTATGCCTGAAATCTTGCCAAAAATAAAAGATATTAAAAGCATTATAAATAAAAAAAAATTAAATATTGATATTGAAATTGATGGAGGAATAAATTTTCAAAACTCCAGAATAGTAAAAGATGCTGGTGCAAATGTGATTGTATCAGGATCAACAATTTTTAAAGAAAACAACGGAAATCTTAAAAAAAATATAGAATTGCTTCGTACAAATTAATAAATGTTTAATTTAAAAGGTATTTTTTTTTACTTTTTAGCTATAAAAATAACTTTAACCAAAACAATTAAAAGATTTTATTTCAGAACAAACTATTATTATAAATCTTTAAAATCAGAAATACCTAAACAATTTTACTTTTATCCTAACCCATTTTTATTATCTTCACTCACCAATCATCAAAATTTTTCATTTAAAATTGAAAATGTAAATTTAGAGATCTTATGGAACAAACCCACATCTATAAAAAATGAAAAAAATTTAAATAATTTTTTTTGGCTAAGTTTAATTGATAGAAAAAATGATGGAATCATCATTCAAAAGATTATTTCGAAATGGATATATAAAAATGAAAAATATAAAAAAATTATATGGGATAGTGATGTTTTGAGTAAAAGAGTTATTTCTTGGATATTAAATGCAGAAATTATTCTTAACAATACAGACAATAATTTTAAAAATCATTTCCTTCAATCTGTTATTATACAAATCAACCACTTAAAAAAAAACATTGAATTCCAAAATAATTATTCAAAAAAAATAGAAAATATTACAGCAATTTTACTCTCAGGCTTAGTCTTTAAAGAATACAGCAATAATTTTGACTTGGGTATTAAAGAGTTAGAAAGATTAGTAGAAAATTTTTTTGATATTCAAGGTTTTCCTAACAGCAGAAATCCCAACGACTTAATTAAAATTTCCAAATACTTGATATTGATTAAGGAATGTAGCAAAGATGCTCAAAATTATATTCCAGAATACTTAGACGATATCATTGAAAAAAATTTAAATTGTCTTAATTCTATTAAAACACCAAGAAATGAGACTCCTTTATTTAATGGAAATACAGAGAACAAAATTGATAAATATTTAGAATATGTGAGAAGTTTGGATTATAAATTTAAAAAAAATAAAAATTTGATAGGAAATCTTTATATTTTAAAAAATAAAAAGCAAAACATATTTTTTGATGTAGGTGAGCCACCAAAAAAAAGTTTTTCAAACAATTATCAATCTGGTCCACTATCTTTTGAATATTATGTAAACGAAAATAAAGTTATAACCAATTGTGGATTTGGTTCACAAATATCAAAAAAAGCAGAACTACTAAGCAGACTAACTTCTGCTCAATCCACTCTTTGTATAAACGATACTTCTGTAACAAAGTTTGAGAGAAATAAATTAATAAATAGTACTTATGGTGCTTTAATCAAAAATAATTTTAAAACTTCAGATGTTAATTTTTTTGAAGAGGATAATTCCGTAGAAGTAACTGCTTCACATAATGCTTACGAAAATCTTGGTTATATACATAAAAGAATTATTAAAATTGAAAAGAATAATGAAGATTTGCTAGGTTCAGACATATTGATTAAAAAAAGGGAAAAAACTCCAACAATAAATTATGCAATAAGATTTCACCTTTACCCTGGAATTTCAGCAATAAAAACTATTGGAGAGAAAAGTATAGTTTTGCAAATCGAAAAAAATAAATCATTAGTTTTTTCTTCAGAAAATGAAAAAATCTTAATAGAAAAAAGTATATTTTTAGGGAGAAATCAAATATTAAATAACTTCTGTATTACTATTTATGGAACGATAAATAATGAGGAAAAAAAAATAGATTGGATAATCAAGAAAAATAGTTAAATGCTTAGAAAAGTTAAAAATGCACTAATATCGGTTTCAGACAAGGAAGATCTAAAAAAATTATTAGATGTTTTAAAGAGACACAAGATAAACATTATAAGTTCTGGTGGAACATATAAAACAATTAAAAAATTAGGTTTTAAGTGCAAAGAAGTTTCTGAATACACTGGTTTTGATGAAATGTTGGAAGGAAGAGTGAAAACTTTACACCCGAAAATCCATTCCGGAATACTTTTTAACAGGAAAAAAAGTGTTCATAAAAAACAAATGAAGAAGAAAAAATTTGAACCTATTGATCTGGTAGTGGTTAATTTTTATCCATTTAAAGATACTTTAAAAAAAACATCGAATAATAGTAAAATTATAGAGAACATAGATATTGGGGGTCCAAGCATGGTGCGAGCAGCAGCAAAAAATTATAGTGATGTAATTATAATCACTGATAAAAAAGATTATACAGAGTTTAATAAAGAATTTAAAAAATACAAAGGAAGAACAAGCTTAGCCTTTAGAGAAAGATTGGCAAGTAAAGCATTTGGTCTAACAGCATATTATGACTCTATCGTAGCAGAATGGTACAATCAAAAACTTGGCATAAAATTTCCTGAAAGAAAAACCTTTTTTGGAAAAAAAACTCATCAATTAAGATATGGTGAAAATCCTCACCAAAAAAGCTCAATTTATATAAGCGATTTTAAAAATGACGATACCAATCTTGTACAATTAAGTGGCAAAGATTTAAGCTACAATAACTATAATGATATTTTTGCTGCGCTAGATATATTGTTTTCAGAAAAAAAATTATCATCTACAGTTATAATTAAACACGCTAATCCGTGTGGTGTTTCCTCAAACAGCTCAGCATTGCGGTCATTTATAAATGCTCAAGCTAGCGACCCAGTAAGCGCATTTGGGGGAATTGTAGCATGTAATTTTAAAATAAATCAAAAAGTGGCTTTAGAAATTAATAAAACTTTTTTTGAGGTTATACTAGCAAAAGGATTTGATAAAACCGCCTTTAAAATACTCAAAAAAAAGAAAAATATGAGAATTATTGATATCTCAAAAGTAAATTATAAATCTGATACTGACACTAAAGTTTTTAATAACTCTTTTCTTTTACAAGAAAGCGACAATATAATTTTTGGAAAAAAAAAATTGAGATTTGTCACAAAAATCAAACCTTCAAAAAAGGAGATGAAAGAAGTAGAGTTTGCATTTAGAGTCTGTAAGTACGTAAAATCTAATGCAATTGTAATTGTGAAAGATAATTCAACTATAGGAATTGGAGCTGGACAACAGAACAGGTTAGATAGCTGTAAGATTGCAACTCAAAAAGCAAAGAAATTTCAACCAAAAAAGTTGGTTAACTCTATTGCTGCTTCTGATGCTTTTTTTCCTTTTGCTGATGGGCTTAGAAATTTAATTAACTCAGGTGTAAAATTAATTATTCAACCTGGGGGTTCGATTAGAGATAAAGAAGTTATCGAGGCAGCAAACAAAGCAAAGATAAAAATGGTCTTTACTGGGACCAGACATTTTAACCACTAATTAAATTTTATCAATTTTAGCTGCCAGTACAAAGTCACTTTCTGCCAAGCCTTTTATTGCATGAGTAGAAATTTTAATTTTTGCGTAACCCCAACCAAAATTTATATCTGGGTGATGACCTTCTGTTTCTGCTATTTTGCCAACTTTTAAAATAAATTTTTCACTTTCGAAATAATTTTTGAATTTGAAATTTTTTTCAATGTAAAAATTATTATTCTTATCTTCTAGAACATCCCAACCATCAACTTTTTTTAAATATTTATGAATTTCTTTAATATCGAATGCTGGAATACCTCCCTCGCAAGGAATACATTTTTTTTTGTGAAGTTCTTCCATAATTTATTTTTTAACAATAATTGGAGCGGGCAAAGGGACTTGAACCCTCGACCTTCTCGTTGGCAACGAGACGCTCTACCACTGAGCTATGCCCGCTTATAAAAAGATTATAGTAATTGGTATTTTTATATGCAAGTAATTTAAAGCGACAAAATAATCAATCTTGTCATTGAATTTTTCTTGATTCTTTGTTTAATAAACTAATGAAAGAAAAATTACCCCAACAAATTCCCATATTCCCATTAAGTGGTGTAATTTATTTTCCAAAGACTAATCTTCCTTTAAACATATTTGAAGAAAGATACCTTCAATTAGTCGATGATTGTATGAGATCTAATAAACTTATGGGTATGGTACAATCAAGAAGAGACTCGAAGGAAGTTTATAAAATTGGATGTTTAGGAGAAATTAGTCATTTTCAAAAAACAGAAGATGGTAGAGCTCTGATAAAATTAACAGGAATAACTAGATTTGAAATTGTTAGTGAAATTAATAATACTAAATTATATCGAGAGTTTAAAGTTGAATATAAAAAATTTTATCAAGATACTGAAAATGAAAAAATTCAAAATTATAGCGAAGACGTACTTGAAAAATTATTTGAAAAAATCCAATATTTTTTTGGAAAGAACGGATTGGCACTTAACTGGAAAGAATTCAAACTTTTAGGACAAATACAACAAATAAATACTCTAGCAATGATATCTCCTTTTTCTAATGAGGAAAAACAAAAGCTTTTAGAAACTATGAGCCTAAATGAAAAAATTAAAATTTTATCAGAAATAATTGAATTTTATCTTTATGATAAAGATTCCGCTCTTAAAACGCCTATTCAATAAATTAAAAAAATAAACCTTTATCAGATACAATCTGGCTCATTTTTTTTAGATTTTTATTATTACTGAAATTTTTTAATAAAGAAATTTTTATAGGATCTACAAACTTGTTTGGTTTAAAAAAACTTCTAATTAAATCATTTCCTATTCCGATTAACGTATTTTCTGGATTTCTCGTTTTATAAAATTCTCCTAAAATATTTGAATTTTTTATCCCTAAACCTAATTCTAAATTTTTTTTTATTATAAAAGATAATTTTTTAATATCTCTTATAATTAAATTAAATCCTTGACCAGCTATTGGATGGATAGAATGTATTCCTTGACCTAAAACTAAGATATTTTTTTTAAAATATCTAGTCTTCAGATCAAGATGTAATGGGAACATTTGTATTTTTGAAACTTTTATTTTTATTTGTTTTCCAAAAATATATCTAAGTTTATCCTGGATTAAAGCTTTCTTATCATTATTTTTGTAATCATTAGAAAGACTCCAAACTAAAGAAAACATATTTTTTTTAATTGGTAAAATTGCTAGTGGTCCCTCACTTAAAAAATATTGACTGGCGCCTTTAAGTTTTAACTTGTGTTGAACATTACAAGTAATTGCAAATTCTTTATAGTCCTTTTTAATAGATCTATCTCTGTTTATTTGTTTGTAAAAAATGTTTTTCCCGCCAGCACATAATATTATTAAGTCATAAAATTTTTTTTTATTTTTGTATTTTAGGTATGAGTTAATACTGTCGATTTTGTCAATGGTGCCGTTTATAAAATTAATATTTTTGGATGCTTTTAATTCATTTACTAAATTATTTGCAAATTTTTTATTTTCAAAAATATACATTAAATTTTTTTCTTCTTCCTTATAATTCAAAAAATTTATGTATTGATTTTTTGTTTCATAGAATAAACTTACATTTTTACAAGGCCAAAAATAATTAAGATTGTTTTTTTTAATTAATTTTCTTAAAAATTGATAATTACTTAGTGAGACCGCAGTTGTTCTTTTATCATTTTTTAAATTTTTATTTTTTTTTTTATAAAATAAATCTATATCTATATTTAATTCTTTTAATGTTAGGGCTGTTGTTAATCCAGCTAAACCGTCACCAACAATGCAGATTTTTTGATTTTTCATATTTTAAAAATTTTATCAATTAAATAAAAATGATACAAAGTAAACTTAATGATTCGTTAAATGAGTATTAATATATTAAATAACTTAGCAGATTTTTTAAAAAAAAGAACCTTTGAGTTAGTTGGTTTATCACTTATTTTTTTGAGTGTTGTCCTTACTATTTCTTTTATAACTTATTCGCCTAATGATCCTTCATTTATATATGGCGATGAAAATACTTTAATAAAAAATTTTTTTGGCATTTATGGGAGTCTCATTTCTGACTTCCTGTTGCAAAGTTTTGGTTTAATATCTTTTTTGTTGTTGGCCACGTTTATTTCTTGGGGATTTAAATTAATCGTTAAAAAACAAATAGAAAAAATAATTCTAAAAATGTTTTTTATCGTACTATACTTAATCTTTGGATGTACATATGTTTATACAGCTTACAATAAATCTTTTTGGTTAATAGATAATGGCAATTCAGGATTCTTGGGAGAAATAATTTATGTCTTCTTATACAAATATTTTCCAATTATTGAGAGTCAATATTCAAATATTTTTTTAATAATTTTTACTGTAATTTTCTTCCTTTTGGCTTCAGATATAAATATTAAAAATTTGATATATGGTTTTTTGAATTATTTAAAAAAATTATTTATTAATAAGAAGCCAATAGAAATAGATGAAAATTTTATTGAAAAAAATACCAAAGAAATATCTTTGAATGAAGAAAAATCTCAGCAATCCTTTTTGTTTGAAAAATCTTCAATTGCTAATGAAAGAAAAAATAGTGAAAAATTCAAATTGCCATCAATTGAACTATTAAAAAAAAATATTTCCAAAACTAACTTAACAGATTTAAATAAAAATAGACCAACTGCTGATTTTATGGAAAAAATTTTATTAGATTTTGGAATAAATGGAAAAATTAAAAAAATTAACAATGGTCCAGTAGTTAGTTTGTATGAATTTGAACCAGCTCCAGGGATTAAAGTCTCAAAAATTGTGAACTTATCTGATGATTTAGCTAGAAACACAAGCTCAACTTCCGCTAGGGTTTCAGTAATACCAGGAAAAAATACTGTGGGCATAGAAATCCCTAATGAATTAAGAGAAAGTGTAAATCTTAGAGAAATTATATCTAACGAAAAGTTTCAAAAAAAAGATATTAAACTACCTATTGCTTTAGGAAAAAGTATATCTGGATCACCATTAATTGCCGATTTAACATCAATGCCCCACCTGCTAATTGCGGGGACAACTGGATCTGGAAAATCAGTTTGTGTTAATACAATAATTACTTCTCTTTTATACAAATTAAATCCTGATATTTGTAAATTTATTTTGATTGATCCGAAAATGTTAGAATTATCATCTTACGAAGGTATTCCTCATTTATTGACACCGGTAATTACTGATGCAAAAAAAGCTACTTCTGCCCTAGGCTGGACAGTAAAAGAAATGAACAATCGATATAAATTAATGAGTAAAGTTGGAGTTAGAAATATAGACGGATACAATTCTAAACATAAACTAAAAATGCCCTATATCATTGTTGTAGTTGATGAAATGTCTGATTTAATGCTCGTAGCTGGAAAAGAAATTGAAAATTATATTCAAAAATTATCACAAATGGCTCGAGCTGCTGGAATTCACATTATTATGGCTACTCAAAGACCGAGTGTAGATGTTATTACTGGAACAATCAAAGCTAACTTTCCAACTAGAATTTCTTTTCAGGTAAGTTCTAAAATTGACAGCAGAACAATATTAGGTGAACAAGGTGCGGAACAACTTTTGGGTAAGGGAGATATGTTGTTTATGTCCTCAGCTAACAGAATAGTAAGAATTCATGGTCCTTATGTATCCGAAAATGAAATAGAGAAAATTTCAAGTGTTTTAAGAGCTCAAGGAGAACCTGAATATGTTGAAGATATAACGATAGAAAAGAATGAGAGTCTTGTACCAGAAAATGATGATGAAAAGGATGAGCTTTATTCTAGAGCACTTGAAATTATTAAATCAGAAGGAAAAGCATCTACAAGTTTTTTACAAAGAAAATTGCAAATTGGTTACAATAGAGCTGCTAGAATAATTGATATCATGGAGGAAAAAGGCATTGTTAGCAAAGCTAATCATGTGGGAAAAAGAGAGGTTCTTTAAAAGATATTGAACAAGAAAACTTTATATATCGCCTTTTTTTTATCTTTATTATTTCAAAGTTTTTTGTTTGCAAATGAAAAAGAAAAGATTTTAACAAAATTAATTAATACTAAGTCACTAGAATTTAATTTTGATCAAAAAACTAATGAAAAAAATGAAGAAGGAACTTGTTATCTCAATTTTCCCGGCTTGCTAAGATGTGAATATAACGATAGTAAAAAAAAACAGCTTATAATAAATAAATCAAGATTAGCAATTACACAAAAAAGATATAACAAAACTTTGTTTTACTCAGTAAAAAAATCACCTTTTATAAAAATTCTAAATAAAGATTTCCTAAAAGAACTTATAAGGACTAGTAATTTACAATATGTCAATAATCAAATAAAACTTACTGATTTGAGTGATACAGAGAAAATTACCATACTTTTTGATAAAAATAATTTTAATTTGGTTGGTTGGGAAATTACAGATCAATTTCAAAATAAAATTGTTTTTTTAATCAAAATACTTTCTGTAAATAAAAGTTATGATTTAAGTTTTTTTGAAATACCATCTTAAATCAAGCAACAAAATCGATTTCCTCTTTTTTGAAAATTTTAAAACCTTTTGTTTGATAATTGTTAAGTGCAAATTTGTGGTCTAAACTACATGTATGAACCCACATTCTGTCTGGTTTGAGATCAAATGAGGTTTTTATAGCATGCTTTAAAAGAATTGATCCAAATTTTTTTCCTCTAAATTTTTTTAAAATGCCAAGATTTATCAATTCTATTTCATTTTTTTCAGGGTGAAACTCATATTCATAAAAACCAACAAGTTCATTATTATTTTTCATAACCCAAGTAGCCAAATTTTTATTAGAAATATATTTAAACCACTCTTTATCAGTCCATATTAACCTATCTCTCCAAAAGTGGTCTGCGCCTATCTCCTTGTAAAAATATTTATTAATTTCTAAATCTTTAGTTTTTACGAAAGAAATTTTAGATTGATTTTTTGAATAAAAATCAAATATTTTTTTATCTTGAATTTTTATCTCTAAAAAATATCTTTGAACTTTTTGCATAATAGTTAATTCACCATTTTACCAATTTTTTCCCCGCCAAATATATGATAATGTAGATGAGGAACCTCTTGTCCTCCGTCTGATCCAATGTTTGATAAAACTCTATAACCATTGCTTTTATTTGATATTTTTAATTTTGTGACTATCTCTAATATAGCTTTATTGAATGCTACTATTTCTTTATCAGTAGCTTTTTCATTAAAGTCATCTAAATCTACATATTCTCCTTTTGGAATAACTAGGACATGAATTTTTTTTTGTGGATTTATATCATAAAATGCTAATACAAAATCGTTCTCATAAACTTTTTTACAAGGTATTTCCCCTCTTAAAATTTTAGCGAAAATATTATTTTTATCATATGCCATTTATTTTTTTCTTCTTTTAAGTTCAGACATCACATCTTCGATTTTTACATTATTAGCTTCTAAGTAAACCATTAGATGATACATTACGTCGGCAGCTTCGTGAACTTTGTTTGTACCTTTTTCCACAGCTTCTATGAGTTCCGCAATCTCCTCTTTTACTTTACTTAAATTTAGATTTTTATCTTTTAACAATTTATAAGTGTAAGAATCCTCTGATTTAGAGATTTTTCTCTCTCTTATTAATGAAATCAAATCTTCTAGAGTTTTTAGCATATTAGCTTCTAACAGGTATTCCTTTTGAGTCCAAATATTCCTTTGCTTCTTTAACAGAATATTTTCCATAGTGAAATATTGATGCTGCCAACAAAGCGCTAGCTTTACCCAATTTTACTCCATCAACCAAATGATCTAGGTTTCCCACTCCTCCAGAAGCAATAACTGGAATATTTGTACTTTCAGTAATAGCTTTTAAAAGATCAATATCATAACCAGATTTAGTGCCATCTCTATCCATCGAGGTTAGCAGAATTTCACCCGCTCCATTAGTTTCTATTTGTTTAGCAAATTCAACAGCATCGATTCCTGTTTGATTTCTTCCACCGTGTGTAAACACTTCCCATTTTTTATCTGTAATTTTTTTGGCATCGATTGCTACAACAATGCATTGGGATCCAAATTTTTTAGACGCTTCTTTCACAAAATCAACATTTTTAACAGCTGCAGTATTAATAGAAACTTTATCTGCTCCGGCTAACAATAGATCTGTAATATTTTGAATAGTTCTAACACCACCTCCAACTGTTAAAGGAACAAAACACTCTTTTGCAGACTTTCTTACTATATCAATTATAGTATCTCTATTTTCGTTTGATGCAGTTATATCTAGGAAACAAATTTCATCTGCGCCGCCATCACTGTAAATTTTAGCTTGTTCTACTGGGTCACCAGCATCTTTTAATTCAACAAAGTTAATACCTTTAACGACTCTTCCATTTTTAACATCAAGACAAGGTATAATTCTATTTTTAAGCATCAATCTCCTTTGCTAACTCATCAAGTTTAATATCGCCATCATAAATAGCTTTACCGACAATAATGCCTTCAATTTTTTTATTATTTAAACCTTTCGCTCTCTTAATATCTTTTATTGAGGAAACTCCACCTGAAATGACGATTGGACAATTGGAAATTTTTGTAATTTCTACTGTTTCTTCATAGTTGGGACTATTTTTCATTCCGTCTCTATTTATATCTGTAAAAATAATTCTGCTAACACCAAAATCATTCACCTCTTTAAGGTAATCTTTAGTTTTGATACTTAAATTTTCTTTCCAGCCAGATACTGAAAGACTTCCATCCTTTGCGTCTAATCCTAAGGCAATTTTATTGTTAAACTCTTCACATGCTTCTTTTAAAAATTCTTTATTTTTAATTGCTCCGCTACCTAAAATCACTTTCTCTACTCCTGCTTCGATATATTGATTAACGCTTTCTATGTTTCTCACACCACCACCTACCTCAATTTTTAAATCATATTTACTTACTATTTCCTTAATAATATCTAAATTCACTGTTTTGCCAGTTAAAGCACCGTCTAAGTCAACAATGTGTAAATTCTTGAAACCATGATCTTTAAATTTTGCTGCTTGATCAACTGGTGAAGTCCTATATACAGTTTTATTTTCAAAATCTCCCTTTATTAATCTTACACATTTCTTATCCTTAATATCTATGGCAGGAAATATCTTCATTATAATTTCACAAAGTTATCAATTATTTTTAATCCAATTTTGTCACTCTTTTCTGGGTGAAATTGAGTTCCAAATAGGTTTTCTTTTTCAACAGAACAAACAATTTTTGATGAATAGTCTGTTGTGGCTGAAATGACTGATTTGTCTTCAGGAATAAATTCATAACTGTGTACGAAATACATGTGAGATTTATTTTTTATGTCCTTAAATATTTTGCTTTCCTTTTGTATTTCAATTTCATTCCAACCAATGTGTGGAAGTTTAAATTTTCCTTTTTGATTATCTATTTTAGAAACTTTTCCTGAAATCCAACCCAGTCCTTTTGTTTCTGCCTCTTCATAACCTACGTCAGCAAACATTTGTAACCCAACACAAATTCCTAATAAAGGTTTCTTTTTTGTAATTGCAAATTCTTTAAGCGCATCAACTAATCCGCTAATGTTGTTTAGTGAGTCAACACAGCTTTTAAATGATCCTTGTCCAGGCAAAACAATCTTATCGCTGGATTTAATTTTCTTAACATCTGAAGTTACCTCTAGATTAACTTTACCTCTAGCCACTTCTGTGAAAGAGTTAATGACTGAGCTTATATTGCCAGATTGATAGTCAACAATTGTGACGTTCATCAAATTTAAATAGAGCCTTTTGTCGAAGGTATTGAATTTTTAATTCTTTTGTCTATCGCTAAAGCATCTTTTAATGATCTAGCTAAACCTTTATAACAAGACTCAATTTTGTGATGGCTATTGTCACCATATATATTTTCAACATGTAAAGTTATTCCTGCTGATTGAGAAAATGCTTGGAACCATTCTTTAAATAATTCAGTATCCATTTCCCCTAATTTTTCTACAGGTAAATCTACTTTCCAAATTAAATAGGGTCTGTTGGATATATCAATTGAAACTCGGCTTAGCGTTTCGTCCATTGGTATCATTGTAGAAGCATATCTTGTAATGCCTTTGCGGTTGCCTGCAGCCTTTTTTATGGCTTCGCCTATAGCAATACCAGTATCTTCAGTAGTATGGTGCAAATCAATATGCGTATCTCCTTTAGCATTGACTTCTAAATCTATTAAAGAGTGTTTAGATAGTTGTTCTAACATGTGATCTAAAAAACCAACGCCTGTTTTAATTTTATACTTCCCCTTACCATCTAAATTGACTGATACAGAAATATTGGTTTCTTTGGTTTTTCTGGAGATTTTAGCTTTTCTTTTCATAAACTGCTTCAAAATGTATATATTTAAATGCGATTTATATCAATAAACCCTAAAATATCTATTGAAGAAATAGAATTAATCTCCACATACAATACTATGAATACAGCTGAAAAATGGCATGGCACTACAATTGTACTACTTAGAAAAAACAACGAAACTGTTGTTGCTGGAGATGGCCAAGTGAGTCTTGGTAATACCGTCCTAAAAAGCAAAGCTAAAAAAGTTCGAAAAATTGAAAAAAGAGGTGTAATTGCAGGTTTTGCAGGTTCAACTGCGGACGCTTTGACCCTATTCGAAAGATTAGAGGCTAAACTGGAAAAACATGCCGGTAATCTTCCTAGAGCAGCCGTAGAACTTGCAAAAGATTGGCGTAGTGACAAATTCTTGAGAAGACTTGAAGCTTTAATGGCAGTAGCTGATAAAGAAAATAGTTTTATAATTTCAGGCACTGGTGATGTTCTAGAACCGGAAGACGGAATTATTGGTATCGGTTCAGGTGGAAATTATGCTTTAGCTGCAGCAAAGGTATTAATGGAGTCAGACTTAAAAGCAGAGGAGATAGCAAAAAAATCTATTAAAGTTGCCTCTGATATATGTGTATTTACTAACAACAATGTAACAATTGAAAAACTTTAATTATGTCAGGTGCAAAAAAAGTAACAAATTTAAATTTAATTAAGGATAAAAAAAATAAAACAGAGTCTAGAGTAAGCGCTCTTTCTCCTAGAGAAATTGTTTCTGAATTAGACAGATATGTAATAGGTCAAAAAGAAGCTAAAAAAGCTGTTGCGGTAGCTTTGAGAAATAGATGGAGAAGGCAAGCATTAACTAGTGATATGAAAGAAGAAGTTTTGCCTAAAAATATTCTTATGATTGGGCCAACTGGAGTGGGCAAAACAGAAATTTCTAGAAGACTTTCTAAACTGGCTGAAGCTCCTTTTATAAAAGTTGAAGCAACAAGATTTACAGAAGTAGGCTATGTAGGAAGAGACGTTGAACAAATTATAAGAGATTTAATTGAAATAGCTATAGCTATGGAAAGAGAAAAGAAAAGAAAAGAAGTAAACGCTAAAGCACAACTTGCAGCTGAAGAAAAGGTTTTAGATGCCCTAGTTGGAAACAAAGCAAGTGTGGCTACGAGAGAAAGTTTTAGGAAAAGATTAAGAAATGGAGATCTCGATAACAATGAGATAGAGATAGAAGTAAATAATACAAATCCAAACATGCAAAGTTTCGAAATACCCGGCATGCCTGGAGCAAACGTAGGTATGGTAAATATCGGTGAAATTTTAGGTAAATCTATGGGAAATAAGAAAGGTAAGAAAAAAAAGATGAGCGTAAAGGAATCTCATAATATTTTAGTCGCTCAAGAATCAGATAAAATGATCGAAGAAGATAAAATTATTAAAGAGGCAAAGAAGTATACAGAAGAAAATGGAATTGTATTTCTAGATGAAATAGATAAAGTGTCTGCAAGAGGAGATAGAGTTGGTGGTGATGTTTCTAGAGAAGGTGTGCAAAGAGATTTGTTACCTTTGATTGAAGGAACAACTGTAAGTACAAAACATGGGCCAATAAAAACTGATCATATATTATTTATTGCATCAGGGGCATTTCAGCTCGCAAAACCATCTGATCTTTTACCAGAATTACAGGGAAGATTGCCGATTAGAGTTGAGTTAAGCGCTTTGAACGAAGATGATTTTAAAAGAATTTTAAAGGAACCTGATAATAGTTTAATTAAACAATATAAAGCCTTGTTAAAAACTGAAAACGTTGATTTAGAATTTACTGACGATGGTATTGAAATGCTAGCCAAACTATCAGCAGAAGTTAATTCATCAGTGGAAAATATAGGTGCTAGAAGATTACATACTATTATTGAAAAAGTTCTTGATGATATAAGTTTTAACGCTTCAGATAAATCAGGTGAAAAAATCATAGTTGACAAAGGTTTTGTTCAGAAAAATTTAGGAAATCTCGTTAAAGATACTGATCTATCTAAGTTTATTTTGTAAACTTTAATTTAATTATAATTGCACCACCACCACCATCTTGCTTATTTGCAGTATATATTTTTTTTACTTTTTTACTTAGTTCTTCATTAGAATTTATATATTCTGGTATTGAATATCTTAGTTTGCTTAAATCTTCAGAAATATAAACATCATTCTCAGTTTTTGAATGAATTCCTTTCCCGGTTATTAACAAAATTTCATTATATTTTTTTTCCCAGCAGGATAATATAATGTTTCTAACTTTCTCATTAGCGTCTGTTAATTTATAACCATGTAAATCAAATTTAAATCTTGTGAATTCTTTTGGAGATTTTTGGGCATTTATATCTTTATCAAATACATCTTTTGGGTTTTTAATATATTCTTCCCAATTTTTTATATCTAATTTAGAAGTATTAATTTTTTTTTTCACTTATTAACAATTTCACACAAATACCAGTTTGGGTTTTTGCTGAAAATGTTTTTTGAAAATTTCCAATAGTCTGTGACTGTCTTGATTTTGTCTGGATTGCCCTCAACAACTTTATTCTCTTTATCTTTTTTAACTGAAATAATTTCAGATACAAATTTTACTGTTGCATAAAATTCATTTTTTATTTTCTCAAATTTTTCAAGTTTTGACTCTTTCATTCCTACAAATGTTAATTCCGACTTTATATTATTTTTATTTCTTTGTTGAATCGCTTGTTCAAAATTTACGGACATTTGTTTGCTTAATAACGTGTCTAGCTTCTTTTGATCTCCCTTAGCAAACGCTGTTATAATACTCTCATATGCAATTTCAGCACCTTTTAGAAATTCTTCTTTTTGAGACCCTTCTAGTCCAGTTTCTTTAATTTTTTCTGGTGAAACTTTTTCTTTGATAAATTCAAAATCTTTTTGCATTTTTTTATCAAAGGTACTAAAAGTTTTATCTTGATGGCCAGTTTTTCTTCCCAGAATGTTTCTTAGTCTAAGAATTATAAAACCAGCTATCATAGCTAGTAAAATTATATCGATATAACCAAAATTATTACTCATCATTGATAAATATACATTAATAATATATTTTTGTAATAGACAAATGAACTCATTATTGCTGATTATTGTTGGGGTGCCAATATTGGAAATATTGGTAATGATTAAGATTGGTCAGCAAATAGGAGCTATAAATACAGTCTTGCTAATTTTTTTAACGGCTATAATCGGTGTTTATTATGCAAAAATCGAGGGTTTAAACACAATTAAATCTGGGGTTATTAACTTATATCAAAATAAAGCGCCGGTTTACGAAATGATATCTGGTGCTTCAATTGCTATGGCAGCAGTATTTTTAATAATCCCTGGATTTATCACAGACGCTGTAGGATTTTTATTATTATTACCTTTTACAAGAAAAATTATAATCAGTTTTTTGTTTAAAAAAAAATATGAAAAACAAAAAAAAGATGAAAATGAAGTTATAGAAGCTGAGATAATAGAAGAAAAAAAAGATAAAAATGAATTATAAAATTTTGGCTAAATATTTTAAAGATCTTAAATTTGCTATACCCAGTTCTAAAGTATTTTTTTTGTTGTCAAAAAATATATCCAATTATAAAATAAAAATAGATATTAAAAGCAAGCAAATAAAAGAAAAAGTTATAGAAGTTGAAACCAAACTTTCGTTAAATCCAACAAAAGATGATTTCGAAAAAATTGATGTAAAAATTACTCATGCTACAATTGTTGAGCTGCAAGGAGACATAACCAATAAAAAACAATTAGAGGAAATTATACTTATTAAAGTACCTGAAGAAATTTACTCTGAAATCAGGCAGGTATTCGTTTTTTTGTTTGAGAAATCAGGCTACAAAGAAATTAAAATTGATAAAACCGTTGACTTTAAAAAGTTATATTCTCAAAAAATTATTCAATAAAAATTTTTTTTTAATTCTTTTCTAAGGAAATCTTTGTGTTTTATTATTTCTTCCGGACTCGGTTTTATCACTTTTTTACAATAATCAAATAACTCATTTTTTTGAATACTGATATTTTTTTCATCTTTGTCGTTTGAGAAAACAAGTTTAGGTTCTTTAACACCTAAGAGGTTAATATAAACTTCTCTTAATAGTTCACAATCGAGTAAAGCATTATGTTTAATTCTCCTAGACAGGTCTATATTAAATCTTTTGCACAAAGCATCTAAAGAGTTGGATGCTCCTGGGTATTTTTCTCTGGCTATTTCTAAGCTATCAATTACTTGTTCTTTTTTAATTTCATTTCTTTTTACTAATCTCAATTCATTATTAATAAAACCAAGATCAAAAGAAGCGTTATGAATTATGATTTTTTTATTTTGGACAAATTTAACAAACTCATTTGCGATTTTTTCGAATTTTTCTTTTGTTTTTAAAAATTTATAGTCAAAACCATGAATTTTAAAAGCTTCTTCAGGTACTTCTCTTTCAGGGTTTATCAATTTGTGAAAAACATTTTTTGTAGGAATTAGGCTTTTCGTTTCTATGCATGCAATTTCTACGATCCTGTGATTATCTTTAAAAGATAAACCTGTAGTCTCAGTATCCAAAAAAATTTCATTCATATTTTTTTATAAATATTTTAGTTTTTTTATTTAACATTTTAAACGAACCATTATTATAGATCACATAATCACTTTTTTTTAATTTTTTTATTGGTGAAATTTGCCTTTTATCTAAAATTGTGAATATCTTTTTGCTGCCTCCCTTTTTTAAATATCTCCTCATTCTTAAATTCCGTTTAGCACTTACAAATAGAATAATGTTGAATTTTTTTATAAGTTTGCTCTCAATCAATAATGGAATATCAAAAATTAATATCTTTTTTCTTTTTTTCGTTTTAATAAAAAAATTTATTTCTTTTTTAACAAAAGGATGGATGTTTTTTTCTAATTCTTTTAATTTTTTGGTTTTTTTCTTTAAAATTTCTCTTATATCTTTTTTAAGATTTTTTGAATTCATTATGTTGAATTTTTTTTTAATGTTTTTTATAAAAACTCTTTTTTTATAAAGATTGGAAACAATTTTATCTGCATCGAATATGGGGTATTTTCTTTTCGAAATAAGTTTTACAACTGTAGACTTACCTGAGGCAAGTGAGCCTGTGACACCTATTTTAATCATTGTTTAGTAGTTTTAAAACTTTTTCATTAACTGTTGGTTTAACTCCATGCCAAATTTCAAAGGCAAGTTTTGCTTGATAAATAAACATAATTTTTCCATTCTCTACATTGTTTCCGTTTTTTTTTGCATCTTTTAGAAATTTTGTTTCAGCGGGGTTGTAGATAACATCATAAAACAATTTATTCTTTCCAAATCCCTTAATATTTATATTTATATTATCATCTGGTTTTAAACCGAGACTTGTCGCGTTTATGATAAGATCAGAGTCAACTGTTTCTCCCCAATTTACAATATTTATATTTTTATCAATTTTTTTAAGCTCCTCTGCTTTTTCTTTAGTTCTGTTCGATAAATAAATTTTTGATGTCCCTGATGCTTTAAGAGCTAAAATAATTGATGGAACAACACCGCCAGCGCCCAAGATAAATATTTTCTTATTTTTTGTTTCATAGTTAATGTGCTTTAAACTTAATTCAAAGCCTCCTATATCTGTATTGTCCCCTATTACTGCATCACCTTCTTTAAATATAGTATTTACAGACTGGGTTAAAATTGCTTTAGGTGTTTGTTGATCTAAAAGAGAAATAACTTCTTTCTTAAAGGGTACCGTAACATTAATGCCTTGAATCTTTTCTTCCCTTACATCTTTAATTATATTTTTTAAATCCTCTTTTTTTAAAAGTTTTTTTTCATAAATCGCATTTATTTTATTTTCTTTTATCCAATAATTATGAAGTTTTGGTGAAAGTGAGTGTTCTATTGGATTACCAATAACTAAAAATTTTTTCATTTTAATTTATCTAAATATTCTTTTATTTTAACTACTGGCAAGCCCATAATAGAATTCTCATCTCCCTCTATTTTTGAAAAAAGAGATCTGCCATCAGCTTCGATTTGGTAAACCCCATAAGCATACAATTCTTTATCTTTTATCTTTGATAAGTATAATTTAATTTCGTCCAAATTAAGTTGCTTCATAGTTAAAGTGGAAGCATCTGTATGATGCCATATCATAGATCCATTTTTGGATATACAAACAGAACTGATTAGCTGATGTTTTTGACCATTTAATTTTTTAAGTATTTCTAAAGCTTCTTGCCTGCTCTTGGGTTTTGAAATTAGCTCTTTATTTAAATCTATTACGCTATCAGCCCCCAAAACTAGTCTGTCTTGGTTTTGTTTGCTTACTTTGTTTGCTTTGAGCTCTGCTAAATTTTTAGATATCAATTCTGGTGTTGCTCCTTCGTTTATTAATGATTCCTTAAACATATCTTCGTCTATGTTAGAAGGTATAACTTCGCAACTAATTTTATTTGCAATAAGTATTTTTCTTCTTACCCCACTTTTTGATGCTAGAATAATATTCATTTGTTTTTTTGTATGTCATATATTTTTAAAATGGATGCGGCTGTTTCTTCGATCGATTTTCTTGTAACATCAATGATAGGCCAGCCGTGTTTCTTAAAAATCTTTTTGGAGTCTTCAATTTCATTTTTAATAAATTCTAAATCTGTATAATTTGATAATTTTCTCTCATTCATTATGTTAACTCTGTTTCTTCTTATATCAGATAGTCTTGTGGGGTCAGCATATAAACCAACAACACAGGCTTTAATTTTTTCCAATTTTAATTTTTCTGGAATTTCTTGATTCAGAACTAGGGGTATGTTCATAGTTTTGTATCCTCTATTAGCAAGATATATAGATGTGGGAGTTTTTCCGGTCCTGCTCACTCCCAAGAGAACAATATCCGATTTTTCAATATCCTCGGTTTTTTTTCCGTCGTCGTGAGACATGGTAAATTGTATAGCTTCTATTCTATTATAGTAGTCAGCGTCTAACACATGTTGTGCACTTGGTTTGTGAGAAGCTTTTTGATTTAAAAGTTTAGAAAATGTTAAGATTAGATTTCCTAGAATTCCAAAACAAGGAATATTTTTTTCACCAGCTTTGTCACTTAAATATTTTGCTAATTTTGTCTCGACTATTGTATAGAGGATAATTGAGTTTTTTATCTCCTCACTTTCTTTCAGAATTTTATTTACCTGCTGCTCTGTTCTAACAAACACAAATTCTTTTTTATTATAATCAAAATTTGCAAATTGAGACTTTAGAGAGAGGAAAATCCTGTCAAGGGTCTCACCGGTTGAATCTGATATAAGATATACATTGTATTTTTCGGTCATAAGTATGTTGATATTTTAATTATAACTTTTTTTTATACATTTTTTTTTTATTAATAAAAAAAACATTAACATTAATTAACAAACTTCTAACATTTTATTAAATCTTAATATAAAGCATAATTATTTTAATAGAGTGTGAATAATATTTATAAATCTTGATAAATTTATAATTTTTGTGGTTTTTAATTAGAATAAAATGTGTAAAACCCTGTATAATTACTTATTTATCTAACTAACATGACCTATTACATATAATACCTATAAATATATAATTATATTAATGAGTAAAATAACTAATTGTTTAATAAATAAAGATACATCTTGTATTCCTATATGGTTTATGAGACAAGCAGGACGATACCTCCCTGAATTTAGAGAAATAAGATCAAAAAATCCAGATTTTATTAAATTATGTCTCAATAGTGATTTAAGCTCTGAAATAACTTTACAACCATTAGATCGATTTGATTTAGACGCAGCAATAATTTTTTCTGATATTCTAATGGTGCCATTTGGCCTGGGACAAAAAGTTGAGTTTATCAAAGGTAAAGGGCCAAAATTATCCGAATTTAATATGAAAGCTTTTTTAGACAATGATGAAAGTAATTTTACAAAAAGACTTAACCCTGTTTATCAAGCTATAAGAAATACAAGAAAAAAATTAAGTAAAGAAAAGAGTTTAATTTCATTTATTGGAGCACCATGGACGTTAATAGTTTATATGATGGGATTAAGACAAGATAAAAAAAATATTAATTTAGAAAATATAAAAAAAGATTTTGAAAAAGACCTAATACTTGAAAAACTTAATAAATTTCTTTGCCTCCATATAAAAAATCAAATGAACGCGGGTGCAGATGTTGTACAAATTTTTGACTCTTGGGCTGGAATTATCCCAGACAATGAAATAAATGATTATTGTTTTACTCCTAATAAAAAACTAGTTGATTTTTGCAAAGAGATAAATTTGCCTGTCATTAGTTTTCCAAAAGGCATCGGGGAAAAATATAAAAAATTTTTAGAAATTGTAAGACCTGATGGTATTAACATTGATTACGATATAGATCCGAAATGGGCAAAAGATAATCTAAAAAATGTTTGTCTTCAAGGAGGTATGGATCCTAAAATTTTATTTGAAGATGAAAAGAAGATTAATTTTGAAGTTGACAAATACTTAGACAATTTTCGAAACACGCCTTATATATTTAATCTTGGACACGGTCTTTTGCCAGAAACAAATCCAGATACACTTGCAAAAATAATAAATAGAGTTAAATCTTACAAATGAACAACGATCACCCTAAAGTAAAGTTTGGTAAGACAGGTGTTCTTTTAGTAAACCTTGGCACCCCAGATTCCACAAGTTGGCTTGATATACGAAAATACTTAAAAGAATTTTTGTCAGATCGGAGAGTAATAGAGGTAAACCCAATAATTTGGCAAATAATTTTAAATCTAATAATCTTAAATATCAGACCTTCTAAGACTGCTGAGGCATATAAAAAAATATGGATGAAAAAAGAAAACATGTCACCTCTCAGATATTATACAATCATGCAAACAAAAAAATTAATCGATAAAATAGGTTCAGATAAAGTTATAGTTGATTACGCTATGAGATATGGCAATCCAAGCATATACAGCAAAGTTAGAAAATTACAATCTGCAGGTTGCGAGAACATGGTAGTTTTACCTTTGTATCCCCAGTATGCAGCTGCAACGACCGCAACAGTTTGTGACGAAGTTTATAGAAGTTTAATGAAAATGAGATGGCAACCAAGCTTACAAATAATTCCTCATTATGAGTCAGAGCCTTTATATATTGAAGCTCTTACCAAAAGTATCCAAAAAAAATTATCAGAGATAACCTGGAAGCCTGATTTGATATTAGTTTCTTATCACGGAATCCCAAAAAAATATTTTGAAAAAGGAGATCCCTATCAATGTTATTGTCAAAAAACTTCAAGACTTTTAACTGAAAAATTTAATCAAAATATTAAAATTAAAACAACTTTTCAATCAAGGTTTGGACCTCAAGAATGGTTACAGCCTTACACAGACAAAACTTTAGAAAAATTACCAGAGGAAGGAGTAAAAAATATATTAGTTATTTGTCCTGGCTTTGCATCTGATTGTGTAGAAACTTTGGAGGAAATTTTAATACAAGGCAAAGAAAGCTTTTTTAATGCAGGTGGAGAAAATTTTGATTTGATCCCTTGTTTAAATGATAATGATGATCACATAAATTTGTTTAAACATCTACTAAGTAAATATATATAAATGAATGCATATTTAACTTTTAAAGCCCTACACTTAATCGCAGTGATATCTTGGATGGCAGGTTTACTATATCTTCCTAGGATATTTGTTTACCATTCGGAGACCAAAGATAATGCGGGACAAGATAATACATTTAAAATTATGGAAAGAAGACTTTTCTTCTACATAATGAATCCCGCTATGATTTTATCTTGGATTTTTGGTTTTCTTTTAATTCACTTAACCGGCTTGCAGAGTCTTTCTGATCTATGGTTACAATTAAAGTTAATTTTTGTTATTATTTTGAGCATTTATCACTTTTTCTTGCTCAATTGTTTACGAAAATTTGAAGTTAACGAAAATAGTTACTCGCCTAGATTTTATCGAATATTCAACGAAGTGCCCACTATTTTGCTTATTATCATAGTATTTCTTGTTGTATTTAAGCCATTATAGGGCTTGAAATTATTATAAAAGAACTTATATTAAAATTACTTACCTAGTAAACAAACAATCAAATATGAACCTACAAGAACTTAAGAAAAAAAGCCCATCAGAGCTTATTGCAGAAGCTGAGAAATTAGGAATAGAAAACCCCAGCACACTGAGAAAGCAAGAAATATTATTTGCTATATTAAAAAAATTAGCAGAAAAAAATGAGCAAATAACAGGCGCGGGAGTACTAGAGGTTCTCCAAGATGGCTTTGGTTTTTTGAGAGCTATAGAATCTAACTATTTACCAGGCCCAGACGATATTTACGTTAGCCCAAGCCAAATTAGAAGATTTGGTCTCAGAACAGGAGACTCAGTCGAAGGAGAAATAAGGGCTCCAAAAGATGCAGAAAGATACTTTGCACTATTGAAAGTAAACCAAATAAATTTTGAGAATCCTGAAAAAGGAAGAAACAAGATAGCCTTTGATAATTTAACTCCTCTTTACCCAAACAAACAGTTAAAGATGGAAATTGAAAAAAACGAAATAGAAAAAAAACCAGATCAAACTGCAAGATTAATTGATCTAGTTAGTCCAATTGGAAAAGGTCAAAGATCTCTAATTATCTCTCCTCCTAAAGCAGGTAAAACAATTATTCTTCAAAACATTGCGGACTCAATAGCTAAAAATCATCCTGAATGCTATTTAATGGTTTTGCTTATAGATGAACGTCCTGAAGAAGTAACTGACATGCAGCGTTCAGTTAAAGGTGAAGTAATTAGTTCAACTTTCGATGAACCAGCCTCAAGGCACGTTGCAGTAGCCGAAATGGTTATCGAAAAAGCAAAAAGATTAACCGAACATAAAAAAGATGTGATTATTCTTTTAGACTCTATAACGAGACTCGGAAGAGCTTACAATGCTGTAGTGCCTAGTTCAGGAAAGGTTTTAACTGGAGGTGTTGATGCTAATGCTCTTCAGAGGCCAAAAAGATTTTTTGGAGCCGCAAGAAACATAGAACAAGGAGGTTCCTTGACGATTATTTCTACAGCTTTAATTGACACTGGTAGCAGAATGGACGAGGTAATCTTTGAAGAATTTAAAGGCACAGGTAATTCCGAATTAATTTTAGATAGGAAAATTGCAGATAAAAGAATTTATCCTGCGATTGATATAACTCGTTCGGGAACAAGAAGAGAGGAACTTTTATTTAAAAAAGAAGACTTAACTAAAGTAAACGTTCTAAGAAGAATTATTAGTCCTATGGGTACGATGGACGGAATAGAATTTTTAATGTCTAAGCTTAAAAACACTAAAAATAACGCTGATTTCTTTGTTTCGATGAATAAACCTAGCTAGTTTTTTCAAATTTTAATAATCTTTCCTTTAATTTAACCCCTTCTACTGCAGAAAATCCTCCTAAGGATCCATCTGACTTAATTACCCTATGACAAGGAACAATCAGGACAAGTTTGTTTTCTCCACAAACCCTACCTACATATCTAGGTGACATTTTTAATTTTTTGGCGATATTTCCATAACTTTTTGTTTTACCTTTTGGAATTTTTTTTAATTCGCTCCATATTTTTTTTTGCATTGTGCTACCTATAATTTTAATTGGTGCTTTCAAAGTTTTTATGTTCCCTTGAAAATAAGCTAAAAAATATCTTTGGAGATTTTTTAAATTTTTAGAAAATACACCAGTATTTTTAGCCTTAATAAATTGAATTTGAGTTATTTTTTGGTTGATTTCTGTAGCTGAAATCCAGCCAAACTTAGTATTAAAAGAAATAGTATTTTTCATATATTCTATGCTATTGAAAAATTAAAAAAAAACAAATGAATATATTCGCGGTATCAACAGGAAGAGGCCCCTCTGGGATTGCAATTTTAAGATTGTCAGGAAAAGACAGCCTTCAAATTTCAAAATTAATAACAAAGAAAAATGATATTAAATCCAAAGAGGTAAATATTTGTAAGTTTTATAATCCTTCAAATAATAAGATGATCGATGAGGGCTTATTATTATGGTCTCCTGGACCTAACAGCTACACCGGAGAAGATTTAGTAGAGTTTCACACTCATGGAAGCAATGCTGTAATTAGTTATTTTTTAAAGGTATTGGGAGATCAGGAAAACTGTAGATTAGCCGAGCCAGGAGAATTTACTAAACTTGCATTCCAAAATAATAAAATGGATTTATTAGAGGCTGAAAGCATAGGAGATTTAATCCATGCAGAAACAGAGTTGCAAAGACAACAAGCTATAAAGCTTATTCAGGGCAATGCTTCTAATCACTATAATTCTTTAAGAGAAAAACTAATAAAATCACTATCTTATATCGAGGCAAAAATAGATTTTGCCGAAGACGATTTGCCCGAAAATGTTTTGAATGAAGTGCAAAGCTCAATAAAGCAAGTGTATAAAGATATTAAAAAGATACTTGAAGATCAAAAAATTGGAGAAAAAATTAGGGATGGATTTAGAATATCTATTATTGGAGAAGTAAACGCAGGTAAATCTTCATTACTTAATCTACTTTCTAAAAGAGAGGCAGCTATAGTTTCTGAACAAGAGGGCACAACGAGAGATGTAATAGAGACATATCTAAATATTGATGGTTATCCAGTTATTTTAGCAGATACAGCCGGTATCAGAAAAGTTAAAAATAAAATTGAAAAGGAAGGTATTAAAAGGGCTATCAAAAAGGCAAAAGACTCCGACTTAACATTAATCATAATTGACTCTACTAAAAAGTCAATTAACAAGGATTTAAAAAAATTGATAAATAAAGATTGTATTATAGTTTTCAATAAATCTGATTTAAATATAAAAATTCCCAAAAATGAATTTAAAAAAAACGATCAAATTTTAATTTCAGCGAAAAAAAATAAAAATATTGATGTTTTAATTAAATTAATCAAGAATAAACTCTCTACAAAATTTATGAAAAATAATAATATTCTAATAACTAGAGAAAGGCATAGAGCTAAACTAAATGCTGCTCTTAAAGAAATAGAAAAATTTCTGGAAAAAGATCAATCTAAGGAGATAGAAATAGCTGCAGAGGATCTGAGACTAGCTACAAGACACTTAGGGAGCATCGTAGGTAAGGTTGATGTAGAAGAGATACTAGGAGCTATCTTCCAAGATTTTTGTATTGGTAAATAATTAGCATAAAATACATCTTGTAAAATTAATTTATACAGATACATTTAAGTTATGAGCGATTTAGACTATGAAATAGCTGTTATAGGTGGTGGGCATGCTGGATGCGAAGCAGCGGCAGCATCGGCTAGAATGGGCGTAAATACAGCTCTTTTTACTCATAAGATAGAGACAATAGGGGAGATGTCTTGTAACCCTGCAATAGGAGGACTTGGGAAGGGTCATCTTGTTAGAGAGATAGATGCTTTAGATGGAGTCATGGGAACAGTGACTGATAAATCGGGTATTCAATTTAGATTATTAAATAGAAGTAGAGGGCCAGCTGTTAGGGGGCCTAGAACACAATCTGACAGAGCTTTATACAAAAAATATATGCAAGAAATTTTGTTAAATTACAAAAATTTAACAGTCATAGCAGATCCTGTGATTAAATTTATTTTCAAATACGATGAGATTAAGGGTTTCATTTGTCAAAGTGGAAAAGAAGTTAAATGTAAGCAAATAATATTAACTACTGGTACTTTTTTAAACGGTCTAATCCATATTGGAGAAACACAAATTCCAGCAGGACGTTATGATGAAAAACCATCTACAGGATTAAGTGAACAATTAGCTAAATTTAACATGAAAATTGGAAGATTAAAAACTGGAACACCTCCAAGATTAGATGGTTCGACTATTAATTATGACGGTATTGAAATGCAAGAGGCTGATGAAGAACCTTATTTCTTTTCATCATTGACAAAAGAGTTACTTAATAAACAAATATCATGTGGTGTAACATATACTAATAACGAAGTTCATAAAATAATTAGCGACAATATTTCAAGAAGCGCAATGTATTCAGGAAACATTAAAGGGGTAGGACCTAGGTACTGCCCTGCAATTGAAGATAAAATTGTAAAGTTTAAAGAAAAAAAACAACATCAAATCTTTTTAGAGCCTGAAGGATTAAAGGACAATACTATTTACCCAAATGGTATCTCTACATCCCTTCCAGAAGAGATACAGCTTAAGATATTAGCTAAAATCAAGGGTTTAGAGGATGTTAAAATGAAAAGAGCAGGTTATGCAATTGAGTATGATTATGTGGATCCAAGAGAGTTAAAACATACTTTAGAGACAAAAAAAATAAAATCTCTTTTTTTAGCAGGACAAATAAATGGAACTACAGGTTATGAAGAAGCAGCAGCTCAAGGATTAATAGCGGGCGTTAATGCAGCTTTAAAAGTAAGGTTGCTGAATGAATTTATTTTGGATAGATCAGAGTCTTATATAGGCGTTATGATCGACGATCTAATCACGAAAGGAGTTTCGGAACCATACCGTATGTTTACTTCCAGGGCTGAATATAGACTTTCTCTTAGAGCAGATAATGCAGATCAGAGATTAACACCATTAGGAATTAAAATTAATTTAGTTAACAAGGTTAGAGAAAAGAAATTCTTGGATAAACAAAAAAAATTGATCCAAGTTATTGACGCTCTAAAGAATAATTCAATTTCACCAAATGCAGCTGCTAAGCATTCTATCAAAATTGCTAAGGATGGAGTTAAAAGGTCTGGTCTTGAAGTCCTATCTTTAAAAAATGTAGATTTAAATAAGCTAAGAACAATATGGGCTGAAATACCCCAATATGGCGATCATATTGATAAACAGGTTGAAATAGATGCTCATTACTCTGGTTATCTTAACAGGCAGTCCCACGACATTGAAGCCTTCAAGAAAGATGAAGGAATAGTAATTCCCGATAGCATCAAATATGATTCCTTTAGCGGCTTATCGAATGAAATAAAGTCTAAATTAAATCAAATTAGACCCAAAACATTAGGACAAGCACTTAGAATAGATGGCGTAACCCCAGCAGCAGCAATAATACTTCTTGGATATATAAAAAAATCAAAAATCGTAAAATCTGCTTGATGAAGGCTGATGAAGTTAAAGTTATTCTAAAGAATTTGGGTTTTACCTCTGAAGATGTTGAAAAATTAGATTTATTTATCAATTTATTATTAAAATTTAATAACAAATACAATTTGATATCAAAAAATACTGAAAAGGAAGTTTGGAGCAGACATATTTTAGATTCTGCTCAGTTAGTTAAATTTATTGATTTCAATAAATCAGATTCTTTAGCAGATCTTGGTTCTGGTGCGGGTTTTCCGGGTTTAATACTTTCAATATTTAATAAAAATAACAAGTTTCACGTGAAACTTTATGAAAAATCCAAAGTTAAATGCTATTTTCTTAAAGATGCTATTACTAGGCTTAATATTAAATGCTTTTTATATGAGAATGATTATCAATCGCATATATTAGATAGTGACTACATAGTTGCTAGAGCATTTAAAAAATTGCCAGAAGTAATAAGAATTTCACGTGAAATAGCAACTAAAAGTCATAAATTAATAGTGTTAAAAGGAAAGAGTGCACAGGAAGAGCTTAATAACCTTTCCAAAGATTTGAATTATAAGTATAGATTAGAGACAAGCTTAACTAATAAAGATTCGAAAGTATTGATAGTAAATATTAGCAAATAGAGTGACCAAATCTATAATATCAGTAATTAATCAAAAGGGTGGGGTTGGTAAAACAACAACAGTAATTAATCTTGCCACTGCATTAGCACAAAAAAATAAGAAGATATTAGTGATTGATTTAGATCCTCAGGGAAATGCCACAACAGGGTTAGGAAAATCTAATAATGATAATGAAAAAAACGTCTATAATTTATTGATTGGAAGAACAGAAGCTAAAAACATAATACAAGCTAGCAATATAAGAGGACTTGATTTAATTGGGTCTAATGTAAATCTGTCAGGTTTAGAGGTAGAGACTGCAAATGATCAAAGAAGAGCTTTTTTATTAAAAGAAATTTTACAAGATCAGAACAATGATTTTTTAAGAGAGTACGAAAATATTTTTATAGACTGTCCGCCATCACTAAGTCTCTTAACAATAATGGCACTGGTCGCAGCCGATGAATTGTTAGTCCCTTTGCAGACCGAGTTTTTTGCTTTAGAGGGGATAACTCAATTGGTAAAGACAATAGAGAGAATTAAAGAAAATCTTAATCCAAAATTAAAAATAAGAGGAATTCTTTTAACAATGTTTGACAAAAGAAATAAGCTTTCATCTCAGGTAGATCTTGAAGCTAGAAAATATTTTAAAGATAAAGTCTATCGAACTGTAATTCCAAGAAACGTAAGATTATCCGAAGCACCATCACACGGAATGCCCTGCATAGTTTACGACAAAAACTGTTTAGGGAGTAAATCTTATTTTAATCTTGCTGATGAATTTTTAAATCAAAAACAATTTGGAACTTAAATATATATAAAATGAGCAAATTTAAAAAAAAGGGTCTTGGAAAAGGTTTGTCAGCATTATTTGGTGATACCAGTCTAGAAAGCCCAAATAACAATGCAAAATTGGAAAAAAATCTTAGTCAAAAAACATGTCAAATAGGAGATTTAAATAGAAATCCATATCAGCCAAGAATTAAATTTAATGAGGAGAAAATAATTGAGTTATCTAATTCAATAAAACAAAATGGGTTAATACAACCCATCGCTGTTAGAGTGGATAAAACCGACCCTGGAAAATTCCAAATAGTTGCTGGAGAAAGAAGATGGTTGGCAGCTCAAAGAGCGGGTTTACATGAAGTTCCCATAGTTGTTTTAGAATTGGATGATAATGAGACTTTAGAGGTGGCTATAGTTGAAAACATTCAGCGTGAGAATTTAAATTGTGTAGAAGAAGCTAAAGGTTACGAGCGTTTGAACAAAGAATTTGGATATGATCATGAAAAGATAGCAAAATTTATTTCTAAAAGCAGAAGTCATGTCAGTAATACTTTGAGATTATTAACTTTGCCAAAAGACGTGATTTCAATGTTGGAGGATGGCCTACTAACTGCTGGTCAGGCTAGACCTTTAATAGGAATGCCTCAAGCTTCAGAAATAGCTGAAGATATAGTTAAGAAGAGACTAACTTCCAGGCAAGTTGAGAACCTTTCAAAAAATAAAAAGAAACCTTTTAAATTAGACAAACAAATAGATTCGAATATTGAAGAAGTTCAAAATTTAATAGAGAGCAATCTAGGATTAAAGGTTAATATCACAAATAGAAAAAATAATTCTGGAAAAATAGTTGTTGAATACAAAAATATTGATCAATTTGAATTAGTATCTAAGCTTCTTAGGCAGCGTTAGCGGCACGATTACAAACATTAATTAATAAATCCTTTATTAAAACATCGCTTCTTACCATAGAGTTTTTTTTCATCATTATTTCAACTTTGCCTATCTCATTCAACGTCTTCGTAAGTTCAAGAAGACTCCATTTCTTAAGTTGTTCTATATATATGGGCTTATCTTTCCAAAAAACCTTTGTTTTCAACATATCTAGAGCCAATTCAACATCATTGGTATCTTCATTTATACTCTTGATTTCATGCAATTTTGTTACTCTTCTAGTCAGATTATTTAGATAAAACATGTAATCTTCTGTTTGAAATTGAACTTGGCCTAATAATAAATTCACTTTTTTTTTATATCCAAGCAATGAAGCATCTCTTATCTCATCAAAATCTCTACTCAATTTTACATTTAAAAGTTCTAATAATTGATTTATTTCGATGATCTTATTTGTAAAAAAACTTTTTATTTTTATTAATTCATTGTCTATTATTCTTCTGTCTGAATTTGAGTTAGATATTATAAGGTTTATAATTTCTGGTGAGGCGCCTTTATAGTTTTTTAGTTCTGTATTTAAATAAATTATAAGACTACGTTCTGTGTCTTGGTAGCAAGGTACAACAGCTAATTTTTTATTTTTCTCAAAAAAATTTCTAACTTTTGATTTTTTATCAAGGATTGGAGAAAAAATAAAAATTTTTAAATCTTCATTTATTAAATCTAAACAATCAATAATTTGTTTATAAATTTTATCGGTTGCTTCGTGCAAAAAAATTATTTTTTTTGAGCTGAACAAGGAGGGATTGCTTATTTCTTTTATTAAAATTTCGTTATTTTTTATTATCTCATCTTGAAAAACAGTTATAGTCTCAATACCTTTATTGCTATTTTTTATAGTATTCTTAAGGCTAGCCTTTATACCCTCATTTTCACCATATATTAATGCTATATTAAATTTTTCAAGTAGCTGAATATTTTTTTCTATTAAATAACTTTTTAATATCATCGATTTAAATAAATAATTAAGAAATTTATAATATCATCAGAAATTCCTTCCGTAAGTAAATCAGTGGCTTTTTTTTCATTTGTCAAGGTATCTGAGTGATTGTTTGCTACATTGTATGAGGCAGATTTAATAAAATTGTTACTTATTTTCTTGCTATTTTTAATATCTTCAATAAATAAAATTACATTTAAAGTTACTTTATAGCTTGATATTTTACCTGATATTTTTTTTTCTTTTATTTCTTTATTTTTTTTTATTTTCAAATTTATGTTAAATTTACTTTTAGCATCAGTTTTAGAGTTTAAAAGAATCTTTTCTTTTAGAAAATAAGCAACTCTTTTTTCCCCTTCAGAATTTATATTATTCACAAAATAGTTGTTTTTTTCTATTTGGTTTAACGGTTTAAATCCACATGAAGTACAGGTAAAAAAAATTAAAATGGCAATGATTAGTTTTTTTGTCATAGAACTATTTTATTTAATAAGATAATTGATAATCTTATTTTTTACAAAAATAATCTTAATTATATTTTTATTAGCTAAACTTTTATTTATTTTCGCGTTTTTCTTAGATATGGAAACCACTTCTTTTTCGATCAAATCCTTTTCAATGCTTATTACATCTCTAGTTTTGCCATTGATTTGGACAGCAATCTTAATTATTTGATTTTTAATAGATTTTTCGCTTATTTTTGGCCATTTCTCTGCATCTGATTTATCAAATTTTTCTAAGCATTCGCTAGCTAAGTGGGGTGTAAAGGGCACCATCACACTCATCAAGTTTTTTAGGTTATTTTTTATACATTTATTTCCTACCTCTTCAGCAATGTACTTATTCATCAAATGATAAATTTCGTACACACTAGCTACTGCAACATTAAGTTGAAAATTTTCAATTAAATTGGTTATCTTGATTATATAGTTATTAAATTCATTATTAAATTTTTCTTCTTTTTCCATACTGATTTTTACTTCTTTACGATTTAAAATATTATTATTTAGGTTCCATATTTTTTGTAAAAATTTATAAGCTGCATTAACTCCTTGGTTAGACCATTGAACATCTTTTTCTGGAGGGCTGTCAGATAATATAAACCACCTTACTGCATCCGCTCCATATATCTTGATCATACTTTCTGGATCTATAATATTTTTCTTTGATTTAGACATTGCTTCTGAAGGTCCAACTATTATTTTTTCTTTACTATTTTTGCTTATAATATTTCCTAAGTTATCTTTTTCAATTTCGTCAGGAGAAATCCATTTTCCTTTACCATCTTTATAAGTTTGATGGCAAACCATACCCTGGGTAAACAATCCTCTAAATGGTTCAGAGTCTTTAACTTTTTGATTAGTTGTTTTGATCGCTTTCATAAAAAAACGTGAATACAATAAATGTAAAATCGCATGCTCTACCCCTCCGATGTATTGATCAACAGGCATCCAATAGTTTAGTTTTTTTAAATCAAATGGTCCTTCACTAAAATTTGGTGAGCAAAATCTCATAAAATACCAGGATGAGTCTACAAATGTATCTAAAGTGTCAGTTTCTCTTGTGAGATTATTTCCACCTATTTTTACTTTTTTCCAATCTTTGGCGTTGTCTAAAGGGTTTCCTTTAAAATTTAAGTTCACCTTCTCAGGCAATTTAACAGGTAAGTCTTTTTTAGGTATTAAGAACACTTTTCCCCTTTCATCATAAGCTACGGGAATTGGACAGCCCCAATATCTTTGTCTTGAAATACCCCAATCTTTTAATCTGTAATTTATTGTTTTTTTTCCTAATTTCTTTTTCTGGAGAAGATCTATGGTCTTAGTAATAGATTCGTTGGGCACTTTTAAACCATTTAATAAATCTGAATTTATAATTGTACCACTTCCAGAATAAGCTTCATCTTTCACTTCGTAACTATCTTTTTCATCAAAAGGTTTAACAACTGTTTTAATTTCTAAATTATATTTCTTGGCAAAATCGAAATCTCTTTGATCGTGGGCTGGACATCCAAATACTGCTCCAAAACCGTAATCCATTAAGACAAAGTTGGCAAAATATACCGGTACTTTTTTATTTTTGTCTAAAGGATTGACGGCTAATAGATTAGTTTTAAAACCAATCTTTTCAGCTTGAGCTATAGATTCTTCAGTAGTTCCTGTTTTTGAACATTCGTCTTTAAATTTTATAAACTCTTGATCTTTTAGAAAATATTCAGATAGGGGGTGATCAACCGATAAAGCTAAAAAAGAAAAACCAAACAACGTGTCAGGTCTTGTTGTAAAACATTTGATTTTCTTAATAGGCAAATTTCCTTCAACATCAAAGTCAATTTCACATCCAAAAGATTTTCCTATCCAATTTTTTTGCATAGTTTTTACTTTATTCGGCCAATTTTCTAATTTTTCTAAGCCAGATAAGAGTTCTTCAGAAAATTTTGAAATATTAAAAAACCATTGTGATAATTTTTTTCTTTCTACCACAGCATTTGATCGCCATCCTCTACCATTAATTACTTGTTCGTTTGCTAAGACAGTTTGTTCAACCGGATCCCAGTTTACATATGTTTCTTTTCTTGAGACCAAACCATGTTCATAAAAATCAATAAATAATTCCTGCTGATGTTTATAATATTTTTCATCACACGTAGAAATTTCTAAATCCCAGTCTATAGACAATCCGAGCATTTTTAGCTGTCTCTTCATTTCGGCTATATTTTGTTCTGTCCATTTTTTTGGATTTAAATTATTTTCTCTAGACGCGTTTTCAGCCGGTAATCCAAAAGCGTCCCAACCCATAGGATGTAAAACATTATATCCTCGCATATATTTGTATCGTGCTATCACATCACCGATGGTATAATTTCTCACATGTCCCATATGAATTTTTCCAGATGGATACGGGAACATTTCTAAACAATAGAATTTTTTTTGATTATCTTTGTATTCTTTTTTTTTAGACCACTTTTTTTGCCACTTTTTTTCAATTGAATGAAAGCTTACTCTTTCCATTTTGATAAAATTATTTTTTCTTTTCTTTACTCTCTTTTTCGAGCAAAGCTGCTTTCTTTAAAATTGAAATTTTAAGCTCTTCCTCAATTTTAGATTTGATTTTTTTTATAGTACAATTAGACGAACTTTGGCACGATTTTTTATGGACTATTATGTTTAAGCTATTAGTTTGCAGTTCATTCGATAAAAATCTTACAGATATTTTTATTGAGTCATTTTGATTTGTTTGGTCACTATACCAATCTGAGATTATAACTCCTCCAGAATAATCAACAGTGCTTAATGGAAGAAAGTCTAAAATATCTAATGTTGCTCTCCACATAGGATTTGAAGTACTAAATTGATATGTAGTTTTTCCTCTTCCTGTAGCAAGACCTTTTAAAGAAATTCCTCTTCCTTCTTCAACATTTTTTCGTGCTCTTTCTTTTCCTGAAATCGGAGTTTTTCTAGTATCAACTGGTTTATATATTCCGCACTCCGATAAAATTAAGAAACAGCTAAAAATAATTGAGATTTTAAGAAATTTAGACATATTTTAAGTAAATTTACTCACAATATTCTTAATGTTCGAGTTTTGCAATTTTATTGATTTTTAAAGGCTAAAAATCCCAATAATTCCTTATATTTTTGAGTGTTGTATATATACAACAGTTAGTAAAAAAACCAAAGAAATACAGTTATTTAGACGGAAAGCTCTTAAAAATATAAATATATTTAGACCAGTTAATATTAACATAAACAACAAAGGAAAAATATGAAAAATATAACTAAAGGTTTGTTATCCATATTTGCTTCTGTAGTTATTGCTAGTTCAGCTTTTGCTGGCGAAGTATCTGTTACAGGTACTGCGGCTGTTTCGTACCACATTTCTAGTTCGGACAGTACAACTGGTGCTAATAACGACGGTAAAGCTCTTGGTGTAGCGAACGAAGTTGCTTTCAATGCTTCTGGCGAAATGGACAATGGCTGGACATGGAAGTGGCAAGCAGAATTAGACTCTGGTGCTGAAACTACTTCAGGCGCTGGAATCGATGATTCTAGATTAGAACTAACAACTGACGTGGGTACAGTTGCTGTATACTCTTCAGAAGGATCACTTGCTAAAGGTAAGTGGACAGGACTTTCTTCTGCATTTGGAGTACCAACTGATAACGGAGACACAGGTGGAATGGTTGAAGGAACAAGTATAAATTCTTTTAACTCTATACAATATCATTCACCAGCTGGTATGTTACCTTTAAGCACAAGAGTGTTTGTGGGACAAACAATCGGTGATGCTACTATCAACAGTAAAAATGCTTCAGGCGCTCCAATTACACAATCAATTACGAATGGTGTATCTGGAACAGCTAATGCATTTACTGGTGAAGGCCACAGTCAATACGCTATAACGATGACGCCAATTGATGGTTTATCAGTTAACGCTGACTACTTTGATCCAGGCGATGTTGGCTCAAATGTGAGACAAAATCCTGAAAATGGTCACTGGGGTGTAAAATACTCTATGGGTAACGTTACTGTAGGTTATGGTAAAGGTTACGTTGCAACAGCTATCGCAGGAACAGTTGCTGCAAGTACTTTCGAAGACTACCAAAACAGAGAATATGGTATTGGCTTCGCAGTAAATGATGACCTATCAGTTTCTTATTCAATCCAAAAATCAGACTTATCTTACACAGATACGACTGCTGATGTTGAGTTAGAAGTACAATCAATCCAAGCTGCTTATACTATGGGTGGATTAACTGTAGCTCTATCAATGGATGACTTTGAAAATGAAAGTTACTCATTAAATAGCGATGAAAAAGAAACGTTCTTAACGTTTACTTTTGCATTCTAATTAGTAATAAATTATTTAAAAAAGCCGGTGAATTATCGCCGGCTTTTTTTTTACCTCTGATAATAATGCGAAAGAGTCTGACTTTACTAATTTAAGCGAATTTAGGTTCTTATGCCTAATGCCTCCTAACGGTATCAATTCAGTATTAAAACTTAACTTTCTTAAATTAAACTTTACTATACCCATATAATCTAATTTATTTTGATAATTAGTTTTGAATAATCTAGAAAATACTATGTTTTTACATCTTTGCACTTTTTTTTGCTGTATTTCTCTTAAATTATGAGCAGATCCTATGATTTTAAGCGTCTTATTTAGAAACTCACCATGATAATATTTTTTATTATGCGAGGAAATATACAATCCATCAGCTTTACATTTAATAGCGGTAACCAAGTTATTCGCAACATAAAATTTAATTGCTCTCCTGCTACACTCTCTTTTAAAAGATTTTAGACGTTGAATATTCTCAATTTTACCACTGGTTCTGTAAATGATTATGAATTTATTTCTTTTTTTTAATAAACTTAAATTTAATGTTTGAGTATTTTCAATATATAAGTAGTAATTATTTTTAGAAATAAACATTATGAGCACAATAATCGAAAGATACAACAAAATAAAATCTTTTATTGATAATAATAATTATAAAGCAAATATAGTTGCAATAAGCAAAACTTTTGATTTACCTCAAATTAAACCGCTAATTGAGTTTGGCCATTTACATTTTGGTGAAAATAAAGTTCAAGAAGCTGAAAAAAAATGGAAGAATATTTTAAAAGAAAATATAAATATTAAACTTCATATGGTTGGCAAATTACAAACTAATAAAGCAAATAAAGCAGTCGAAATCTTTCATTATGTACACTCTTTAGATAATCAAAAGCTAGCAAAGACATTAAATAAGGCCGAAATAAATTCTAAAAAAAAATTAAAATACTTTATCCAAGTAAATGTTGGCGAAGAAAATCAAAAGTCTGGTTTAAACCCTAGGCATGTAAATGACTTTTATCAATTTTGTCAAAAAGAAACTAATTTAAATATAATAGGCCTTATGATAATTCCACCTAATGATGGTCAGGTAGAAAAACATTTTAAATACTTAAATAATTTAAATTCAATTCTTAATCTAAAGGATCTAAGTATGGGGATGTCTGGAGATTACAAAGTTGCATTAAATTTAAATGCTTCTTTTTTAAGAATTGGCTCAGCTATATTTGGAGAAAGGGTCAAGAAATAAGAAACTTTGTTCGTTTATTTACAAAGCTTAATAGCAGGTACATATCTTTTTTTGAAATCGCGACGCATCCTTTTGTTGGTTTATAATTTTTTTTTGCTATATGTAAAAATATAGCACTTCCTTTACCCTTTATTATAGGACCAATGTTATAATTAATTACTAAAATTATATCGTAAATATTTTCTTTTCTATAAAGTTTTTCTGCACTAAATTTGAAAGGAAATTTTACTAATTTGTTATAGTAATTAGATTTTGGATCATCACACCAACCCATATTTTTGTTTATCACAATTTTTCTTAAGAAAGATTTGATTTTAAAAACCCTGTCTTTTCTGTAAAATAAATATTTAAATTTAAACGAGCCTTTTGGTGTAAAACCATCACCTTCTTTTTTTTTGGATGAAATTCCTCTTTTACCAATAGCGCATTTTACTTTATAATCTCCAAAATATATTTTTTTATTTTTTAGTTTAATATGCATACCAGTAACAAAATTAATATTTTATCTATCGCTGAGAGTGATTTTAACAATTCGTTGAAAGAACTTAAAGAACATTTAAATTTTAATTTAAGTTTCATAAAGATAAACGAGATTAATGAACTATCAAATAAATACGATGTTTTGTTAATTCATGAGTCTATATTAAAAGATGAAAATACGAAGAAATCACTAAATAAAATCTCCTCAAATAAAATTTTGATTAGCAAATCAAAAGATTTCAAAAACTTTAAATTTGATGAAAGGCTTAATATTCCAATTAATATTAACGAACTTAATAAAAAAGCAGTTGAATTATCTGCAAGGAAGGAATTTTCTTCAAACTCCTCTATTGAAATAAAAGACTACATTTTAGATAAAAATGAAAAAAAACTTAAAAAAAATAATTCTTTCATAATTGTTACTGAAAAAGAAATTCAACTGTTAGAATTATTATTTAAAAAAAAAGATTTTTTAAAGAAAAAAATCATATTAGAGACAGTTTGGAAATATGCTTCAGATGCTGATACACACACTGTAGAAACTCACATATACCGATTGAGAAAAAAAATTATTGACGAATTTAATGATAAAAATTTTATTATCAATAGTAAAGAAGGTTATAAGATTTGAAAAAAAGAAATAAAATTGCAATTGAACTATTTACCAAAAAATATAGAAAAAGGGTTATAAAACCGAAAAAAGGCAAGGGGAGTTTTAAAAGAAAAAAAAAAATTAATTTAGTCTAGCGCCAATTTTCTGAATAATTCTCGAGGCCATCTCCGTCCCTCTTTCTAAACTTCCTTTTAATGTTAAATTATTGATTTGACCATGGAAAAATCCAGCAGCAAAAAGATCACCAGCCCCCGTTAGGTCAACAACTTTAAGATTTTTTTTGCTTTCACATTCAACAACTTCCTCATTTTTGATTGCTACTGATCCCTTTTCTCCTCTAGTGATTATAATTATTTTTTTAAGTTGTTTTGAAAATTCAACGACTTCATTAAAATTTTTGACATCTAAAAGAGACATAATCTCCTGCTCATTGGCAAATGTGATATCTAATTTATTTTTTACTAAATCTAGAAAATGTTTTTTATGTCTTTCTACACAAAATAAATCTGATAAGGACATTGAAACTTTATTTGAATATTTAATAGCTTTATCGAAAGCCTTTCTAGGTTCTCCTTCGTCCCAAAGGTAACCTTCAAGAAATAAAATTTCACTATTTCTTACAGCATTTATGTTTACGTCATTCTCATTTATTTTGCCTGCAGTTCCAAGAAAGGTGCACATTGTTCTCTCAGAGTCAGGTGTAATTAATATTAAACAAGTACCAGTCGGTAAAACTTCCTTTTTTTTCGAATAGAAGTATTTGACTTTTTCCTTTTTTAAACCTTCTTCATATTTAACACCTAATTTATCATTGCTTATTTTTCCAATAAAACCTACATCATTTCCTAATTGTGAAAGTCCAACAATTGTATTTGCTACCGAACCTCCAGAAATCGTTTCCTCAATTTTTAAATTAGTTAAAAGTCTTTTAAATTGAGTTTCATTAACTAGTTTCATAGTGCTTTTTGTTAAGTCATTGCTGGTTAAGAAGGCATCATCTACTTTACAAATGACGTCTACAATTGCATTACCTACACCTAAGATTCTCATATTAAGCTTTTTTTGTTTTAATTGGTTTTTTTCTATTTGGATAACAACTTTTACAAATTTTACAAGTTATACCGTAACATTCCCTAGCTTTACAATATTCTCTACCATACCAAATTATTTGCAAATGAAGTCTATTCCAATATTTCTTTGGAAAAACTGCTTTTAAATCTTGCTCAGTTTGAATTACATTCTTTCCATTAGTTAAACCCCATCTTTGAGCTAAGCGATGAATATGAGTGTCAACTGGAAATGCTGGATAACCAAAACCTTGAGACATGACAACACTAGCTGTTTTATGGCCTACACCTGGAAGCTGCTCTAACTCCTCGTAGGTTTTTGGAACTTTTCCTTTGTATTTTTTAACAAGAATTTTTGAGAGATAAAAAATACTTTTAGCTTTAATTCTAAAGATACCAATTTTCCTGATCAATTTTTCAATTTTTTTTCTACCCAATTTAACAAAATGTTTAGGTTGATTATATTTTGGGTAAATTTTTTTAGTCACATTATTTACGTTTATGTCAGTGCATTGAGCTGAAAGTAAAACAGAAATCAAAAGAGTAAATGTATTTTTGTAATTTAAAGGAATTGGAACTTTTGGATAGGTATGATTTAAAATCTTAATAATATTTTTAGACTTTTCTTTATTATTCACTTACAGGAATTTACTTAAAGTTCAAAACGTTTCTCATCGAATATAGGCCAGGTTTTTTGTTTGTTATCCATCTTGCTGCTGTTAATGCACCTTCAGCAAAAAGTGCCCTGTCAAATGCTTCATGATTTAAAGTAACTATTTCTTTTCCGCTAGAGAAAGAAACCTCATGTTTGCCTACGACAGATCCTTTTCTTAACGAATTAAAATTAATTTTTTTTCCATACGGAAAAGATTTATTATTTAGATATTTTTTACCCATCAATTTATACAAATTTTTTTTTTTCCCTACAGCTATACCTTTTCCAAGCATTAATGCTGTTCCTGAAGGATAATCTTTTTTTTGTTTGTGGTGAATTTCAGAAATTTTACTTTGAAAATTATTATTTAATGATCTTGAAGTTATTTCAGTTAAGTACATCAAAAGATTTACTCCTAAACTCATATTACCTGCTTTAAGAATTGGTATTTTTTTTGAATACTTTTTTATTTGGTTTTCTTCTCTTTTAGAGAAGCCTGTAGTTCCTATAATTACTTTCTTTTTTAATTTACTAGCAATTTTTAAAATCTCTAAAGTGCTTTTAGGTAATGTAAAGTCTATGATGATGTTTGCATTTTTAAACGCTTTTTTAGAATTAACTTGGGGTTTCAACCCAGCTATTTTTTTTGATAATTCTTTTTTTTCTGTAATTGAAACTATCTTAAAATTTTTTATTTTTTTAGCAGAATTTATTATCTGCTTTCCCATTCTTCCTGAACAGCCAGTTATACTTAGTTTAATTTTTTTCATTCCTCTAATTTTTTCTAGGATCTCTAATCTTTTTTAATTTTTCTGAAATACCTGATATTTTTAGAGTCATATAAATAATATAAACAATACTGAAACCTAAAGCCATTGTGGATAAAACAGTATAAATAGCTGAAAGAAATCTTTCTTGGAACCAATTTTCTACCCCCGAACTAGAATGATATAAAATATTCCAAAAAAGAATAAACACTATTTCATAAATAATAATTAGTCTAAACATTTGATTAATTTTTCCAAAATTTTTTAGCTTTTTCAAAAAACGATTTTATCATCGGATTTGGTTTATCATCCTCTATTTTCTTAAACTCCTCTAAAATTTCTTTTTGTCTTTTGGACAATGATACAGGAACCTCCGTAACAATTCTAATATATAAATCACCAAATGTGCTTCTTCTTAGGATTGGCATACCTTTCCCTCTTAATCTAAGTTGTTTTCCGTGCTGAGTTCCTGAAGGTATCTTAATTTTAGACTTTCCTCCGTCTATAGATGGCACCTCAACAGTTGTTCCAAGTGCTGCATCAGAAAACGTTATTGGTAATTCGTAATACAAATTTTCCTCAGATCTTTTAAATATGTTGTGATTATCAACAGATATAAATAAATATAAGTCTCCAGATGTCGCACCTTTTGTTCCAGCTTCACCCTTACCTGATAATCTTATTCTTGTTCCATCATCCACACCTTTAGGAATTCTAACAGATACATTTTCCGTCCCTTGGATTTTGCCATTTCCATTGCAGTCATTGCAAGGCTTACTGATAGTTTCGCCGTAACCGCTACAATTATGACAAGTTTGTTGAATAGTAAAAAAACCTTGGTTAGTTCTTATTTTACCTTTTCCATTACAATAAGAACATGTAATTGGTTTTGACCCTTTAGCTGCCCCACTCCCAGTACAATCTTTACATTTTTTATATGTTGTGTACTTAACTTTTTTTTCTAGCCCTTTGTATGCATCCTCTAGAGAAATATTAACGTCGTATCTTAGATCATTACCCCTATTATTGTATCTTCTTGAAGACGAGCCAAAACCTTCACCAAAGTTATCTCCAAAAAAATCTTCAAAAATATCTGAAAATGATGAAGAAAAATCAAAGTTACTAAAACCTTGACCTCCTCCGGCACCCTCAAAAGCTGCGTGACCAAATTGATCGTAATTAGCTTTTCTTTTTTCGTCTGATAAAACGTGATAAGCCTCGCTAGCTTCTTTAAATTTTTCTTCAGATTTTTTATCGCCTTTAGTTTTATCTGGATGATATTTAAGTGCTAATTTTCTGTATGCTCTTTTGATATCTTCTTTTGTAGAGGTTTTTCCAACACCTAAGACATCATAATAATCTCTCTTTGCCACAGGATGTATCTCCTTTATTATATCTTAGGCGCTTTTTTCTTTGTCTTCTTTTACGTCTTCGAAGTCGGCATCGACAACATTTTCTTTTCCTTTGTCATCACCTTTAGTTTTTTTATCATTATCTGGTTTATTAGGTTGTGATTTTTGTTGGCTTTTATAAACAGCTTCACCTAACTTCATAGAAACTTGGATTAGATTCTGAGTTTTCTTTTTTACTTCCTCTGTATCTGTCCCTTTAAGAGCATTTCTTAGTTCAGATATTCCTGTTTCTATAGCTTTCTTTTCATCAACAGAAATTTTATCTCCATGTTCTTTTAAGCTCTTTTCAGTAGTATGAATGATGCTATCAGCTTGATTTCTTGCATCAACAGTCTCTCTTTTCTTTTTATCAGCATCTTTGTTAGCTTCAGCTTCTTTAACCATTTTTTTAATTTCATCGTCAGACAAACCTCCAGATGCTTGAATTTGAATTTTTTGCTCCTTGCCAGTACCTTTATCTTTTGCAGAAACATTTACTATTCCGTTTGCATCTATATCAAAAGTTACTTCGATTTGTGGTACTCCTCTAGGCGCATTTGGTATTCCAACTAATTCGAAGTTTCCTAAAATTTTATTGTCAGCCGCCATTTCTCTTTCACCTTGTAGAACTCTTATAGATACTGCAGGCTGGTTGTCTTCCGCTGTTGAGAAAACCTGACTTTTTTTTGTTGGTATTGTAGTGTTTTTATCTATTAATTTGGTCGATACTCCACCTAAAGTTTCTATACCTAAAGACAAAGGTGTAACATCTAACAAAAGCACATCTTTAACGTCCCCTTGTAACACCCCTGCTTGAATAGCGGCTCCCATAGCTACCACTTCATCTGGATTTACACTTTTGTTTGGTTCTTTGCCAAAAAAGTTCTTAACTGTCTCTATAATTTTAGGCATTCTAGTCATGCCCCCTACTAAAACTACCTCATTTATCTCAGCCGCTGAAAATCCTGAGTCTTTTAAAGCAGTTTTGCACGGAGCTAAAGTTTTTTCTATAAGAGTCTCGACCAAAGCCTCTAATTTTGCTCTAGTAAATTTTAAATTTACATGTTTAGGCCCAGTTTTATCTGCAGTTATAAATGGTAGATTAATTTCTGTTTGAGTTGCTGAAGACAATTCTATTTTAGCTTTTTCTGCAGCTTCTTTAAGTCTTTGTAAAGCAAGTTTATCATTTCTTAGATCTATTCCATTATCTTTTTTAAATTCATTTATTAAATACTTTACAATTTCGTCATCAAAATCTTCTCCTCCTAAAAAAGTATCACCGTTTGTAGATTTAACTTCAAATACTCCATCGCCAATTTCTAAAATCGAAACATCAAATGTACCTCCACCTAAATCATAGACAGCAATTTTTTTTCCACCTTTTTTGTCTAAACCATATGCCAATGATGCAGCAGTTGGCTCATTAATTATTCTTAAAACTTCTAAACCAGCAATTTTTCCAGCATCTTTTGTTGCTTGTCTTTGAGCATCATTAAAATAAGCAGGGACAGTTATAACTGCCTTGGTAACAGCTTGGCCCAAATATTTCTCCGCGGTTTCTTTCATCTTTTGTAAAATAAAAGCTGATATTTGTGATGGAGAATATTTTTTTCCTTTACCCTCGACCCAGGCTTCGCCTTTTTCTGATCTAACAATTTTGTACGGAACTCTATCAATATCTTTTTTTACGGAACTGTCTTCAAACGTTCTTCCTATTAACCTCTTAGTGGCAAAAATGGTATTTTCTGGATTAGTTACAGCCTGTCTTTTTGCAGGTTGGCCAATTAACTTTTCATCTTTATCTAAGAAGGCCACAACCGAAGGTGTAGTTCTTGTTCCTTCAGCATTTTCCAAAACTTTTGCTTGCGAGCCCTCCATGACCGCTACGCATGAATTTGTTGTTCCTAAATCAATTCCAATTACTCTACTCATAATTATTTTCTTTCCTTTTGTATGCTTGTTATATGGGTGTCTTTTTTATTTCTACAAGTCATTAATTCTCGATTTTTAGTCTATTTTCTTATCATCTACTGTCTTTTTCTTTGAAACCGCAACAAATGAAGGTCTTAGAAGCCTTTTTCCGAACATGTATCCAGGCTGCATCTCTTGCATAACTGTTCCTGGTTTTTCATCATTATTTTCTACCTCAAGCATAGCTTGATGTAAATTAGGATCAAATTTTTCCTTCAAACATTTTATCTTTTTAATTCCATTTTTTTCAAAAATTGAGATTAAGTCTTTTTCAATTATTTCTATATTTTTAAGAAATTTTTCTAGTTCTTTACTTTTTTTTAAAACCTCGTCATTTTTAATAGATGTTTGGGCTCGCTGTAAGTTGTCTAGTAAAGTTAAAATTTCTCTAGCAAAATTGAAGCCTCCATATTCAAAAGCTTCTTTAGTCTCTTTTTCAAACCTCCTTCTTTGATTTTCAAGCTCGGCAAGAGTTCTTAATAATTTTTCCTCAGTATTTTTTAATTTCTCTTCAGCCGTTTGATCTTTTTTTGCCTCGTTTTCCTCTTTTTTCTTGCTTTCCGCTGAAAGATGAGTTTTTTTTAATTTGTCATCGAGGTTTTTTTTATCGTCCTTAGTTTCCATAATTGTTATATAGGAATAAAAAATTTAATTACTAGATTAGCATGAAAAAAATTAGAACTATTTTGATAGGCACTCATAATGATGGAAAATTCAAAGAACTAAGCTATTTATTACCGAAAAATCTAAAAAAAATATCACCAAAAAAATTAAGAATAAAATCACCAGCGGAAACAGGGAAAAGTTTTTTAGCAAATTCCAAACTAAAGGCTAGCTATTTTTATAAGAATTCAGGAATCCCTTCAATTTCCGATGATTCTGGTTTATCCATTAGTTGTTTGAAAGGAAGACCAGGTATCTACTCAGCTCGATGGGCTAAGAAATATGGCAGCTTTAAAAACGCCATGAAAAAAATTATTTTTATGGTTAATAAAAAAAATTATAAAAAAAAACTTAAGAACACTAAAGCTACCTTTATTTGTTCTTTAGCAGTTCGTTTATCAAAAAAAAAAATTGTTAGCTCTATTGGTAAAATAGAAGGAAATATATAAAATAAAATATTAGGAAAAAAAGGTTTTGGATATGATCCAATTTTTGTTCCAAAAAGTCATGAAATTACATTTGGCCAAATGCAAAAGAAAAAAAAAATTTTAATTGATCACAGATTTATTGCTTATAGAAAATTAAAAAAAAAAATCAATATTTTTTGAACTTTCCATTTTCAGTCTTATAGATACTTAATTCTTGAGAAACTTTGTCGTTTGAAAATCTAAAATTTCCTATTTTTCCTTTAATTTTTCCTTTAATAAAAAAATCATTAATTGATTTTATGCCTTTGTTCTCTTTCCAAACGTAGTAAATTAAACCTAAAGCATCATAAGCTAAAATTGTAATTTCATCAGGTTGTTGTATGAAATGTTTCATATAATCTTTATTATATTTATTAAAATTTTCTTGATTTATTGAGGGGTAGTAAAGATTTTTTACGGAGTTTTCGAAAAATATACTTTTATCAAACCATTGATTAACAGTTGTAAACAACACATCCTCATCATTTACATCTACAAAAGCTAAAGAAGCCAAAACACTTTTTAAACTATTTCCGAAGTCAATGATAATAATAGAGTCGAAATTTACTTCTCCAAGAGTATATCTTTGTTCTAACTTGTTTAACTCATTTATAGATTGTGCGTCGTCCTTTTGTTCAAGAATTTTTTTTCTAATCTCCAAATTTCTTTTTCTCTGAGGATAATTTGTAAGTTTCTCGATTTCACCTGTCAAAATTTTTGGATCTGGGCTGTATTTAAATATTTTATAATTTTTTAAATTAATATCTTTAATTTGATTCTCAATAAGATTTGAGTACTGATTTTTTGGGTACATAATAATTGTTTTCTTTTTCTTTTGTTTAGTAATAAGTTTTTCTAGCGCATCAATCTGTGAGTCTAAACTTATTCCAATACTAATTATATTTTCTTTAATATTAGGTTGCTTATTTGACAGAGAAATAAAAATGGTATCTTTATATTTTTTTAATTCATCAAAATTATTAGAGTCTACTGGCCCTATAATTACCTTGGCACCTGAGTCTATAATTTCTTCTATCGCTTTATTTAGTTGTGCTTTATCATTTGAATTTGTATTTCTTGGAATTATTACAATTTTATTATCTCCGATTTCGTTGAGCGCTAGTTGAGTTGAGAAAAGCAGAGATTCACCCAAATTTTTGTATTCTCCAGAAAAAGGAGCTAATAAACCAATTTTAATCTTTGTTTGATCCGCTAATAAATTGGCATTAAAAAAAATTAATATATAAGATAAAAAAGTAATTAAAATTTTAATCATTAAAATGAATTCTTATAAACCAGGTTTATATATTGTTTCAACCCCAATAGGTAATTTAGGAGATGTAACATTAAGATCATTAGATATTTTAAAAAAATCAGACATTATTTTATGCGAAGACACAAGAAGATCATTAAAACTACTTAATCATTATAAAATTAAAAAAAAACTAGTTTCTTATCATAAATTTAATGAAAAAAAGGAACTAGGAAGGATTATTCAATATTTAAATGAGGGCAAAATTTTGTCCTTAATATCAGATGCTGGAACACCAGTTTTATCGGACCCTGGTAACATTTTGATACAAGAATGTATTAATAAAAAGATTGAAATTTTTCCAATCCCAGGACCTTCTTCGATCACAGCCTCCTTAAGTGTGAGTGGATTTGATGATAAATTTATATTTTACGGGTTCTTACCAAAAAAAGAAAAAGAGCTCAAAAAAACTCTTTCAAATCTTAAAGGTCTAAATTATTCAATTGTGTTTTTTGTTCCAAATTTAAAAATCAATTTTTATTTAAAGCAATTTAAAAATTTCTTTTCTGGAAGGAACATTTTTCTAGCCAGAGAAGTAACTAAAATTCATGAAACATTTTATAGAGGCAGTATAGATAACTTTAAGTTGTTCCCTTATCCACCTAAAGGAGAACTAACCGTTGTAATTTCTAAAAAATATAATAAAAAAGAACTAGAAATTGATTCTGAGATTAAAAAGCAAGCTATGAAATATCTTAAAAAATATAGTTTAAAAGATGTAGTAGATTTAATTTCAAAAAAAGAAAAGATTTCTAAAAATAAAATTTATAATATTTGTCTTAGCATAAAAAATGAAAAAAATTTTTAGTTTATTAATTATTTTTCTATTTTTGATTTCGTGTTCTGGTAAAAATTTAGGTAGTTTTGGAAGAGGTGTAGATATCACATTTGATCCTAGAACTGTAGGCATGCAAATCGATGATACTATAATGCAAAAAAACCTAATAGCCAGACTTGCTCTTACTGACAAAAAATATTTTTTATCAATACAAGTAGAAGTTTTGGACGGAAGAATATTTGTCACTGGAAAAGTAAACGAACCAGAAGAAAAAATTAAAATTACCAAATTATCTTGGGAGACAAAAGGAGTAAGATCGGTAAAAAATGCAATTGAAATCAAAGGAAAAAGTAATTTCAAAAGTACAGCTGCAGATATTTTAATTACATCTCAATTAAGGTCCGCAATTATATTTAATAAAAAGATTAAATCCTCTAATTATACTCTGGAAACAATTAATAAAAAAATTTATATTTTTGGTATAGCTTTTGATGAAGATGAAAAAAAAGAAGTTATCAAAGAAGCCAAGGAAATTTATGATGTTAAAGAAGTTGTTCCAACAATTTATCTAGTATCCGAATTAAGTCGTAATAAAAATTAGTTCTTTTCATATTTTATAACATCTGAAGAGTAAGCTGCTACGGATGCTAAGTTTAAAATATCTGAGGTAGACGACCTCAATGGAGCTACTTCAATCGGAAGATCCAAACCAATTAGCAGAGGCCCAATAAGTTTTGCATCTCCAAAAGATTTCATTAATTTTGTAGATATTGCTGCGCTATGAAGGGCAGGCATGATTAGTATATTTGCATTACCCACAATTTTAGAAAAAGGATAAATCTCTTTATACATTGGATTTAAAGCAACATCAGGCTGCATTTCTCCATCAAAGTTGAAATTAACTTTCTCTTTTTTTAAAATTTCAATTGCTTTTCTAACATGTTCTGTGTTTCTAGAAATTGGTTTTCCAAATGTAGAATGAGAAAGAAATGCAACTTTTGGATCAAAGCCAAACAATCTTGCAACCCTCACACACGATTTAGATACAGCAACCAGTCTTTCAGCAGAAGGAAAATCTTTTACGTTTGTATCTGCTACTAAGACAGTTTTTCCTTTAAAAACTATCATTGTCATACCAAAGATTGGTTCGCCCTTTCTAGGGTTACAAACCGTTTTAAGCTTTTCGATAGATGCAGAATAATGTCGAATATTTCCAGTCACCATTGCGTCTGCGTCTTTACAAGCAACCATAGAAGATCCAAAAACCACTCGATCATTTCTAACCAATCTGTCAACATCTCTCTCTAACTGTCCAGTTCTTTGGAGTTTTTGGTAAAGAAATTTTACGTAGCGCTCTCTTTTTTCTTTGTCTGTAGAATTTATTATTTCAATTTTATAATTTTTATCTAATCCAATTTTTTCCAAAGTTTCTCTTACCCTTTTTTCACTTCCGACAACTATTGGTTTACCAAGATTATTTTTACCAAATTCAATTGCAGCTTTTAGCATATTTTTATCCTCCCCTTCGGCAAAAACTACAGTCTTTGGTTTTTTTCGTACATAAGCGTTAATCCCCTGCATAATGGACATAGAGGGATCCAGTCTATAACTTAGTTGCTCTTTGTAATTTTCAAAATCTTTAATTTTAATTCTTGCTACACCAGATTTAATTGCAGCTTTAGCTACAGCAGCAGGAATAATCCTAATCAATCTAGGATCGAAAGTAGAAGGAATAATATATTCTCTTCCATATTTTGGTCTTTCACCTCCATATGCAGAAACAACTTCATCTGGAACCTCCTCTCTCGCAAGCAAAGCTATGGCTTTGGCTGCAGCCATTTTCATTTCTTCATTTATTTCTTTAGCTCTAACATCAAGCGCCCCTCTAAATATATATGGAAATCCTATCAAATTATTTACTTGATTAGGATAATCAGATCTTCCAGTGGCTACTATAGCATCAGATCTAATCTCATGAATTATTTCTGGCTTAATTTCTGGGTCTGGATTAGCACATGCAAAAATTATTGGATTTTTTTCCATGGACTTAACCATGTCAACTGAAACGACATCTTTTGCAGACAAGCCTAAAAATATGTCAGCATTTTTCATAGCATCTTTTAAATTTCTAAATTTTGTATCAGTTGCAAAAGCAGACTTAAATTCATCTACTTTGTCTCTTCCTTTGTAGATAACGCCTTTCCTGTCACACATAATAAGGTTACCTGGTTTGACTCCAAGTGTTTTAAATAGATTCGCGCAAGCTATAGCAGAAGCTCCAGCTCCATTTATTACAACCTTTACTTTGTCAATTTTTTTTCCAGAAATATCTAAAGCATTAATTAGAGCAGCTGTTGTGATTATAGCAGTACCATGTTGGTCGTCATGAAATATTGGAATATCCAGTTGTTCTTTTAATTTTTTTTCAATTATAAAACAATTTGGAGCTGCTATATCTTCAAGATTAATTCCTCCAAAAGTTCCAGAAATATTTTTTATTGTATTAATTATCTCGTCAGGGTCATTACTGTTTACCTCAATGTCAATTGAGTCTATGTCAGCAAATCTTTTAAATAAAACTGCCTTTCCTTCCATAACTGGTTTTGATGCTAATGATCCAAGATTACCCAAACCTAAAATTGCTGAACCATTACTAATAACTGCTACTAAATTTCCTTTGCTGGTATAATCATAGGCCAAGTCAGGATTCTTTGCTATTTCCTTAACTGGGGCAGCAACACCAGGCGAATAAGCTAATGATAAGTCCCTTTTAGTTGTTAAAGGTTTTGAAGAATTGACCTCAATTTTGCCAGACTTTCCTTTAGTATGAAAATTAAGAGCTTCTTTATCTGTATAATGATCAATTTTAGATTTTTTTGTCATTGATTTTTGAGTATGTAATATAAATGAGATTTTATCACTATTAATTTTGACTTAATTATGAATTTACTGTCATCCACATATATATTTAGTTTTTATACCTTAATTAGCAGGGTTTTAGGTTACGTCAGGGATATATTGATAGCTATTTTTCTAGGAGCAACAGTTTATGCCGATGCTTTTTTTGTTGCTTTTAGAATTCCAAATACTTTTAGAAGACTATTCGCAGAAGGGACTTTTAACGCAGCTTTTATTCCAAGCTACACTCAAGAAAAGACAAAAAGCAAACTGAAAGGTAAAATTTTTGCTGACGACGTTCTTTCTTTATTAATTTTTATATTGCTTGGAATTATTTTTACTGTTGAAATATTTACACCATTCATTGTTTATTTAATTGCTCCAGGATTTTATGAGAACACTGAAAAATTTCAATTTGCAATTGAACTTACTAGAATAACATTTCCTTTTTTGCTTTTTATAAGTTTATCCTCTTTTTTTTCAGGTGTCCTAAATTCAAATAATAAATTTGCAGCAGCTGCTGCTGCCCCAATAATTTTAAATATTATTTTAATTTTAGCTCTTTTAATTTCATTTATTTTAGATTTAAATTATGCAGTAAACTTATCTTATGGGGTTACTTTTTCAGGGATAATACAGTTAATATTTCTTATCATATTTAGTAGAAAATTTTATAAGCCTTCAATTATTTTTAAAAAAAAAATTAAAGCAAATGTAAAATTTTTTTTAAAAAAACTTTTACCTAGTATTTTTTCCTCTGGCGTCACTCAAATTAATATTTTAGTTGGAACAATTATTGCGTCGTTTGAGGCAGGAGCAGTTTCTTATCTTTATTATGCCGACAGAATTTATCAAATAAATTTAGCAATTGCAGGAATTGCGGTAGGTACAGTATCTTTACCAGCATTATCTAAAAGTCTAAAAATTGGAAAAATTAATCAAGCTACGAGCATACAAAACAAATCTATTCAATTATGTTTTTTATTTTCGCTTCCAGCTTGTGCTGGTTTAATACTAGCTTCTGACCAAATCGTTAATGCTCTTTTTGGATATGGTTCTTTTGCCAATGAAGACGTTGTATCAACAGGTCTTGCTTTAAAGTATTTTGGTTTTGGGGTTCCTGCATTTGCATTAATTAAAATACTCTCAAATTTTTTCTTTGCGAGAGATAATACAAAAACTCCATTTTATTTATCTCTTTTAAGTGTAATTTTAAACATCCTAATAAGTGTGACTTATTTTAGAGATGTGGGTTTTGTTATTATCCCAATAGCTACATCTATTTCAACCTGGGTCAGTGTAATAGTTTATTTAATTTTATTAAATAAATCTAAATTTTTAATTTTTAAAAATTTACCTTCTATTAATATTTTAAAAATTATTTTTTCCACAATTATGATGTCAGCTGCCTTATTTTATGGGTTAGATTTATTTGAGGATAAACTAATTTATAGCAATAATTATAAGTCCATTTACTTATTAATTATGGTAAGTTTGGCAGCAATAATTTATTTAATATCTTGTCATTTTTTTGGTTTGTTAAAAACAATAAATTACAAGGCAAATTAATATGAGTGATAAAAAAAAATTGGTTTTTTCTGGAGTTCAGCCAACAGGCAACTTGCATTTAGGTAATTTGTTAGGTGCAATTAAGAATTTTGTTTCTCTTCAAAAAGAGATGGAATGCATTTATTGTGTTGTTGATTTGCATGCAATTACAGTTATGCAGGATCCTAAAAAGTTAAAAGAAAATATACTTGAAACTACAGCAAGTTTCTTGGCCTCTGGATTAGACTCAGATAAAAGCATTATTTTTAATCAATCTTCAGTGAGCGGTCATGCTGAATTAGCTTGGATTCTTAATTGTGTTGCTAGATTAGGATGGTTAAACAGAATGACACAATTTAAAGACAAAGCTGGCTCAGACAAAGAGAAAGCTAGCGTTGGTCTTTATATTTACCCAAATTTAATGGCCGCTGACATACTTTTATACAAGGCTACGCATGTTCCTGTCGGAGCCGATCAAAAACAACACTTGGAACTTTGTAGAGATATAGCCCAAAAATTTAATAATGATTTTTCTTGCGAGAATTTTTTCCCTTTGCCAGAACCTTTAATTCAAAAAAATATTTCGAGGGTAATGAGTTTAAGGGATGGAACAAAAAAAATGAGTAAATCAGAGGACTCGGATTACTCAAGAATTAATCTTAAAGATACAGCTGATGAAATTTCGAAAAAAGTTAAAAAAGCAAAAACAGATTCCTTGCCCATACCTGAAACTGAGAAGGAATTAGAAAAAAGATTAGAAGCATTAAACTTGCTTAACATCTACTCTGAAATTACTAATAAATCTTTAAAGGAAGTTTTAAAAGAAATGAGCGGAAAAGATTTTTCTTATTTTAAGAATAAACTTTCAGAAGTTTTAGTAGACTCAGTGTGTCCTATAGGAAAAAAAATAAAGGAATTAATGAGCGACAAAGTGTACCTCCAGAAAGTTCTAATAAAAGGCAAAGAAAAAGCATCAAAAAAGGCTGAGGAAAACTTAAAAAAGATTCGTGAAATAGTTGGATTATTGTAATATATTACAATTGATATGATACACACAGAAAACACGCCAAATCCTGACTCACTTAAGTTTTTGTCTGAAAAAACGATTTCCTCAGTAGGGACAGAAGAATTTCAAAAAAAAGATAAAAATAAGATTGATAATTTGTTTATAAAAAATCTTCTTAGCTTGAATGGAGTAGAACTAATTTTACTTTCAGACACGTTTCTAACAGTAAAAAAAACAAATGATGTTTCTTGGGACACTCTAAAACCTACAGTTATTTCACATATTAATGATTATTTTGAAAAAAATAATGAGCCTATATTAAATAAAAAATTTAAGGAAAAAGAATCGACAGAAGATGCAAATGAAATTGTAAAAAAAATAAAAGAGGTCTTAGATAAAAAAATAAGACCTGCTGTAGCAAGAGATGGGGGAGATATTAAATTTAAATCTTTTAAGAATGGAGTTGTAAGTGTTGAACTTCAAGGAAGCTGTTCTGGTTGTCCAAGTTCACTAATGACATTAAAACAAGGAGTACAAAATTTACTTTGCCATTATGTAAAAGAAGTAAAGTCTGTAGAAGCAAATTAAATGAAGAAAAACTTATCTTATAGAGAAAAACTTTTAGAACTCGGGACTATATATAAAGTTGCTGAGATCAAAACTTACGCTAAAAATAAAAAATATTTAACAACACCTCAGTTAGAGCTAATTTTAAAAAAAAATAAAGTACCAATACCCACTGAAATAAATAAAAGTTTATTAGAAATACAAGTAAAAAAAATATCAAAACCGGTCTACTCAACAGGAAATAAAATAAACGAATTTTTTTCCAACATAATTAAAAATATTGCTGGTTTTTTCTCTTTATTACAAAAAAGTATAGTAAATCTTCTATTAGGAATTTTTAATGCAATCAAAAATGTTTTGTCATTTATAAGTAAAGGAACGGTAAACTCACTAAATTGGATTTACAATTTTAAATCTCAAGATAAAAGAGGTTACAAAATTGTAACTGCAGGTTTGTCTTTATCTTTTTTGGTTCTGACTGTTATTGCAGGCTTTAGTGTTTACGATGTAATTAAAGAAACCAGCTTAGATAGACAGTTTGTTGAAAAAAAATTAGAAAATGTTGAAGTTAAGGAAAAAGCCAAACCTAAAAAAACTAAAGAGGCTAAAGTAACTCCAAAGCAAAAAACAAAAGAACAAAAAAAAGAAATTGCTAAAATTCCAGAAAAAAAACAAAAAACAAAAAATAAAAAGTCTGACGAAGTTAGAGAGTTTGTTTTACCTAATCTTAATTTAAAAACCGAAACAGTGCTAAGCTTGTTTAATGACGTGCAATACGATCTTAAAAAAGTTAGATATGAAAAAACAGTCAGACCAATTTATTTTACACAATTCCCAAAAGATTTAGATGAAATTTTAGATACAAAACTTAAAAAAGATACTTTTATTAAAATAGTTTTACCATTAGTTGTTGCTGAAAATCAAAAGATTTTAAACGATAGAAAAAAATTTAAAAAAATTACGAGAAAAAAAGATGCTGCTAGAAGCAAAAAAGAAAAGTTGTGGTTAGATACAAAACTTAAAGAATACAAAGTTAAGAAAAAAGATATTACAGAACTTAATAAGAGAATGGATATAATACCTATATCTATAGCACTAGCCCAAGCTGCTAAGGAAAGTGGATGGGGTACATCAAGATTTGCTCTTGAAGGAAACGCTATATTTGGTCAGTGGACTTGGACTGGTACAGGAATAGCTCCATTAGATAGAAGCAAAGAACAAAACCATAGAATTTTAAGGTTTCCAATTTTAAGAGCATCTGTAAAAGCTTACAAAAATAATCTAAATACCCACAAGGGATATAAATCATTTAGAGAAAAAAGATTTTCTTTAAGAAGTAAAAATAAATTAATTTCTGGCCCTAAATTAATACACACTTTGGATAATTATGCTGAAACAGGCAAAGAATACACTAAAACACTAGGTAAGATTATAGATCAAAATTCATTAACTGATTTTGAAAATGTTAAATTAGCTAATTCTGTTGTTAAAAAAGAGTTAGATTTATAAGAATTATTTTTCTGCAATAACGAACTGCATACCCAACCATCTCCAAAGACCGTTATCTTCTCTTAAAGAACAATTAATTCTTCCTCTTTCAGTTGTAAATTTGCCTTTAAGCTTAATTTCTATTTTGTTGTAATCTTTAAAAATTATTTCAGACTTATTCCATTTGTTCTCTTCATTTGAATAACAATTTATTAATTTAATATTTTTCATATCTTCAAAAAATTCAATTGATACTTCGGGAGGATTGTTTTTATTAAAAATATATTTTTCATCTGGAGTTATCTTTTTAAATTTAAATGGTAGAGTGTTTAATATTGTTTTAAACCTTTTTATTTCTCCATATTTTTCATTAATAGGAAATCTTGGTAGTTCCAATAAGTCTTTAGTATCATCCACAACACCTGAATGTTGACCGAAAGCAAATCTAAATTTTAGATTATGTACTATTTCTTTTAGTTGAAGACTATATTCACCAAAAGGATAAGAAAAGAAATGAGAATTATATCCCATTTCATTTTTAAAAATTGATATTGATTTTTTTAAATCTTTAACAATTTCATTTTTACTTTCATCAATTAAATATTCATGGCTGTGACTATGATTTCCAATATGAACAAAATCTTTTTTAGCTATTTCGTTAATTTGATCCCATGTCATGTATCCGTTTTTACCTACTTCTCTTGTGCTGACAAATAAAATAAAAGGGATTTTTTTTGACTCCAAGATAGGCCAGGCATTTTTATAAAAAGACAAAAAACCATCATCAATTGTTAAAAGAACTTTTTTATTTGTTTTATTTTTTAGCTCTAATTCAAATTTATCTGGATCTACAAAACTAAAACCCTCTTTATTAATTAAATCTAAATGAACCTTAAAGTCTTTTATCCTTATATTTGTTGAAGGATATTTGTTTTCTTCAAATCGATGATACATTAGTGTAATTATCCCATAATCATCAATATTATATGATGAAGGATATGTTTTATGAGGATAAGATAAAAAAACTACAAAAAACAAAATGATTAAAGATTTTTTAATAATTAATTGCACAGGCAAAAATGATTCAATTGGATTAAAATTAGATAATAATTTTTTTATTGAGAAATTACAAACAAATATTAAAAATAATGAATTGCTTGTTGACAAAATATTTAATCTTCTTCAAAAAAAAAAGGCAAAAGTTAACAATAGTTTCTCAGTAATAGTTAATATAGGACCAGGGAGCTTTTCGACCCTTAGAACCTCTTTAGCTATTGCAAAAGGAATTAAAATTTCAAAAGGATCATGTATTTATGGATATAAAAATTCTATTTTGAAGGAATTTAACTTGAAAAATATTGAATTTTTAATAAAAAATAATTTATTAGAAAATAAATTGATTAAACCACAGTATTTAAGTTAAATTAATAATATTATGAGTTATATTGAAGAGAAGTGTAAAGCAAAAGGAGTCAGGCTGACTGAACAAAGGCGTATAATAGCTAAAGTCATGTCAGATTCAAAAGAAACTTATGGATCAAAAGACCATCCAGACGTTGATGAACTTCATAAAAGAGTATCTCTTTTAGATAAAAATATTAGTATTGCAACAGTATATAGAACAGTTAAACTTTTTGAGGAAGCTGGAATCATAGAGCGTCACGATTTTAAAGAAGGAAAAGCAAGATACGAACCTTTAACAGATGAACATCATGATCATCTAATAGACGTGAATACGGGTGAAATAGTTGAATTTGTCGACAAAGATATAGAAGTGTTACAAAAAAAAATTGCTGAAAAACTTGGATACAAATTAGTAGATCACAAGCTAGAATTATATGCTTCAAAAATAAAAAAGAATTAATATTTTGCCAAAAAAAATTTTTATCAAAACTTTTGGATGTCAAATGAACGAATACGATAGTGATCGTATTTTAGATATAGCAAACGAGGCAGGATATACTCCTACAAATAATTTATTAGAAACTGACTGTTACGTACTCAACACTTGCCACATAAGAGAAAAAGCCACAGAAAAAGTTTATGATGATATAGGAAGAATAAAAAAAAAGTTTAGAAATCAAAAAAAACCAATATTATTAGTTACGGGATGTGTTGCACAAGCAGAAAGTGATGAGATGATAAAAAGAAGTAATTATATTGATGGTGTTATCGGTCCGCAGTCATATCATTTATTACCAGAAATTATAAAAAAGATAGAAAACAAAAATAAAATTAATCTTACTGAATTTGATACTATAGATAAGTTTGATAAATTAAACACAATTCGAAATAGCAACTCAAAAGTATCAACTTTTTTAACAATACAAGAGGGATGTGACAAATTTTGTAATTTTTGTGTAGTTCCCTATACAAGAGGACCTGAGTTCTCCAGACCAATTTTTGAGATTTTATCTGAAGCAAAGCAACTCATTGAGAATGGATCGAAAGAAATTATATTATTAGGTCAGAATGTTAACGCATATCATTACAAAAATTATAAACTATCTAATTTAATTCATGAATTAAATAATTTAAAAGGATTAGAACGTATAAGATTTACAACTTCTCACCCAAAAGACATGACAGATGATTTAATCGAAACTTATTCCACTTGCAATAAATTGATGCCATCATTACATCTACCAGTCCAAAGTGGTTCATCCAAAATATTGAAGTTAATGAATAGAAAACACAATATAAATGATTACTTATATATTATAGAGAAATTAAAAAGAAAAAATCCTTTAATAAAATTTACAAGTGATTTTATAATTGGTTATCCAGGAGAAAATCAGAGTGATTTTAATAGCACCATAGATCTTATAAAAAAAATAAAATTTATAAATTCTTACTCTTTTATATTTAGTTCTAGACCTGGAACCCCAGCCTCAAACCTTAAATCAGAACAAATAGAAATTTTAAAAGAGAGGTTAAAAATCTTCCAAAAAGAGAGTGATAAAATAAAAATTAATTATAGAAATCATCTTGTAAATAAAAATTCTCAAGTATTATTTGAAAACAAATTAGAAAATCAAGAAAAATATTTTGGAAGAAACGAATATGGTGATCCTGTTATAGTAGAGAGTAAAACCGATCTAACAGGAAAAATTCTGAAAGTTAAAATTAATCACTTTAATAAAAATTCTCTTTTTGGCGAAATTGAAAATAATAATAAAAGGGATTTTGCTGCTTAAATATGTCAGAAATTAGCAAATTAAACCAAAGCTTTGCATCAAAAAAAATAGATAATGAAACACTAAATGTTCAGATATTCAAAAATGATATTTTGATGGCTTTGGTAGGTGAGTTCAACTCTAATTTACTTGAACTTGAAAAACTGACAAGAACTACTATTTTCTTTAGGGGCAATTCAATTACAATAAAAGGAGATTCTGACAACATAAATAAAGTTTTTGATGCAATAAAATTTTTAATTAATAAATTTATTTTAACAAATTTAATAGAAAAAAATGATATAATTCTTTCTGTGAAAAAAAATACAATTGATAATAAAAATTCCAATATTCAATCTTTAGATCAATTAATCAAAACTCCAAGAAGATCAGTTATTGCTAGATCCGAAAAACAGTCTCAATATATTAAGGCACTTAAGGAAAATGACATTATATTAGCTCTAGGACCAGCTGGGACAGGAAAAAGTTTTTTAGCCGTTTCTGTTGCAATTACTATGTTAATGGAAAAAAAAGTAGAAAGAGTAATTTTATCTAGGCCAGCAGTAGAAGCTGGTGAAAAGTTAGGATTTTTGCCTGGTGACATGAAAGATAAAGTGGACCCTTATTTAAGACCTCTTTACGATGCTCTTTATGACTTATTTGGCTTTGAAAAAATACAAAAAAAAATAGACACAGGAGAAATTGAGATTGCTCCCCTAGCTTTTATGAGAGGAAGAACACTAAAAAATTCATTTGCAATTTTGGATGAAGCTCAAAACGCAACATCAACACAAATAAAAATGTTTTTAACACGAATTGGAGAAAATTCTAAGTTAGTAGTTAATGGCGATCCCTCTCAAATAGATTTAATTAATAAATCCCATTCTGGCCTCATAAAATCAAAAAATATTTTAAGTAAAATAAGTGAAATCAAAACAATAGAATTTGACCATAGAGATGTAGTTAGGCACCCATTAGTATCAAAAATTATTCAAGCATATCAAAAAGACATTAATGATAAAGGTTAATGTTCTTGTAAGTAATAAGAGTTGGAAAAAAATTCTTGGGAATCCTGAAGTTTATTTGAAAAGAAAAATAAATTTACTTAACAAAAGAGATATTTTTTTTAAAAAAAAAATAAATTTTTCTTTACTTTTAAGCGATAATTCTGAAATAAAAAAAATAAATAAAAAATTTAGAAAAAAAAATAAGATAACCGATGTTTTGTCTTTTCCATTTTATGAAAAAAAGGAGTTAAAAAAATTATTAAAAAAAAATCGTGAATTTTATTTAGGTGATATAATTATAAACTTAGATAAAATTATTGATAAATCGAATAATAAAGAGAAAACAAAGGATCAGCTGGATAAATTGTGGATACATGGATTGACTCATTTATTAGGTTATCGACACAAGCTAAATAAAGATTATATAAAAATGAAAAAAATAGAAAAAAAATTTTATAATTCAGTTAATTAAATGGTTTTAGAAAAATTATCTAAAAATAGAAGCTTTATGATTTTTGTACTACCATTTCTTTTAGGGCTTCTATCAGTTTTTAGTTTTCAACCTTTTAATATTACAGTTGTAAACTTTTTTATAATTTCTAGCTTATTTATACTTCTCACATATGTACAAAAAAGATCAAGAAATATTTATAGAAAAAAACCTTATAGGGGGAATCTTTTTTTTATAGGATATTTATTTGGCATAGGTTTTTTTCTTTCCACAACTTACTGGATTTCTTATTCACTTACTTTTGATGAAAATTTAAGATTTTTAATTCCCTTCTCTATTATATTAATACCTTTAAGTTTAGGTCTTTTTTTTGGTCTAGGAACTTTATTTTTAGGTCCTTTTCTAAAAAATAACTATTCGTCATTTTTTTTATTTTGTTTATTATTTTCGTTTTTAGATTTTTTAAGAGGAAATATACTTTCCGGATTTCCTTGGAATTTATGGTCTTATAGTTGGTCTTGGTCTTTAGAAATAATTCAAATACTAAACCCTATTGGTCTATATGCTTTTAATTCACTTTCAATACTCTTTTTTTGTTCTCCAGTAATATTTTTTTTTAAAAATAGATATAAATATTTTACTTTATCCTTTTTTTTAGCAATTCTTTTTTCATTTTATATTTATGGATCATATAAAATAAATAAAGATCAAGAGCTGGTTTATGCATCTGAAAATAATCTAAATATTAAAGTTATATCACCTAGTTTTGAAATGAGATATTTAAAAAATGATAATGAAATTAAACAATCATTAGAAAAACTTGTCAAATATAGCGATCCTGATTTAAATAAGAAAACTCTTTTTGTTTGGCCAGAAGGTGTTTTTGCTGGAGTTTATTTGCAAGATTTAAAAAAATTTTCAAATATATTTAAATCGAATTTTTCAGAAAATCATCTAATTATTTTTGGAATTAATACAGAAGATAAATTAAAAGAAAATTTTTTTAATAGTCTAGTAGTTGCAAACAACAATTTAGATATACTTTATAAATATGATAAACGAAAACTTGTACCCTTTGGAGAATTTTTGCCGTTTGATTATATTTTTGAAAAATATGGATTAAAGAAAATTACCTACGGCTATGGTTCTTTCTCTAAAGGCAGAGATCAAAATAACTTTATTTTTGGAAATGCAAACATTCTTCCATTAATATGTTATGAGATAATTTTTCCAAAATTAACTCAACAATCTGATGAAGATACAAACATATTACTAAACATCTCTGAAGACGCTTGGTTTGGTTCCTCAATAGGACCTCATCAGCATTTTGCTAAAGCTATTTTTAGATCAATAGAAAATAATACCTATCTAGTTAGAGCGGCTAATAAAGGTGTCAGTGTATTTATTAACAATAATGGCGTCGTAATAAAAAGACTAGGTCCAAATGAAGTTGGGAATATAGAATTAAATGTACCGTTAATTAACAATAATTTGAAAAACAAAAATGATTTGATATTTTTTATTCTTTTATTTACATATACATTTATCTTTTTTGTATTGAGGGATAAATAATAATGATTAATAACACAGGTTCTTCAAATAAATTAAATGACAAATAATAAGTACTTTTTTACAAGTGAGTCTGTTTCAGAAGGTCACCCAGATAAGGTGTGTGATCGTATTTCAGATATGGTTGTTGACGCATATCTATCAAAAGAACCTTACGCAAGAGTCGCTTGTGAAACCTTAGCTACAACTAATAAAGTGGTTCTAGCAGGAGAAATACGGGGACCAAAAATTAATAATGAAGATTTAATACAAAAAGTTAGAGAATGTATTAAAGATATAGGCTACGACCAAGAAGGGTTTAGCTGGAAAACTGCAAAAATCGAGACGCATTTACACGAACAATCTTCTGATATTGCTATGGGAGTTGATTCCAAGGGAAATAAGGATGAAGGTGCCGGAGATCAAGGGATAATGTTTGGATATGCATGTAAAGAAACAAAAGATTTAATGCCAGCTCCAATACATTTTTCACATAAAATTTTAAGATTGATGGCTGAAGACAGAAAAAAAGGTGTCCTAAAAGGTATTGAACCAGACTCAAAAAGTCAGGTAACCATGTTGTATGAAAATGGCATACCAAAAATAGTCACATCTATAGTTATTTCCACTCAACATTCAAAAGATCTTGATCAGAAAAAAGTAAAAGATTTGGTTTATCCTTATATAACAAAATCTATTCCAAAGGATTTAATAAAAAATTTAGATGATAAAAATATTTATGTAAATCCCACAGGCCAATTTATTATTGGTGGACCAGATGGAGATACTGGTTTAACTGGAAGAAAGATAATAGTTGATACATATGGTGGAGCAGCTCCTCATGGAGGAGGAGCTTTTTCAGGCAAAGATCCTACAAAAGTGGATCGATCAGCTGCTTATGTTGCTAGGTATGTAGCAAAAAATATTGTTGCCTCAGGCGCCTCAGATAAATGTTTAATTCAGTTAGCTTATGCTATTGGTGTATCAAAACCACTTTCTGTATACGTAAAACTATCAGATAAAGATAAAGATAAAACAGAGGATATTAAAAAAAAAATTGATCAAAATTTTGACCTGTCTCCGCGTGGAATTAGAGAGCTTTTAGGCTTAAATAGAGCAATTTATCAACCAACAGCGGCTTATGGCCATTTTGGAAGAGAACCATTAGATAATGGTCAATTTTCTTGGGAAAAAACTGATAAAAAAGATATTTTTATAAAGTAAATCTTGAAAAAATAGTAATATTTAATATATATAACAGTACATTGTTGAAATTTCAAAATGGGCTATGGCCCATTTTTTTTTGGAAAGGACAAAAACATAGAATGTTAAATAGAGGACTAGATAAGTTAGAACTTTTAAGGATAGTAGAATCGGTTGCCAATGAAAAATCTATAGACAAAGAGCTAGTAATCGAGTCTATGGAGAGTGCGATACAAAGAGCAGCTTTAACAAAATTTGGAAACGATAATTCTATAGAAGTCAGTATTGATAGAAAAAATGGTGAAATTAAAATTAAAAAAGTTTTTCAAATAGTTGAGAAACCAGAAGATCCGAGTAGGGAAATTACTTTAGATCAAGCAAAAAAAATTGAAACAGAAAATAAGGACCTCAAAATAGGCGATAAAATATTTGAAGAATTGCCCCAAATTGATTTTGGGAGAATAGCAGCTCAAAGCGCTAAGCAAGTTATTAGTCAAAGAGTTAAAGAAGCTGAAAAAACAAGACAATATCAAGATTTTGCTGATAAGGAGACACAAATATTAAGCGGAATCATTAAAAGATTAGAATATGGAAATGTAATAATGGATTTGGGTAAAGCAGAGGGTGTGATTAAAAAAGATGAGCTTATTCCAAGAGAGATTTTAAAAACAGGGGATAGAGTCAAAGCTTACTGTTATGAAGTAAAAAAAGAAATAAAAGGTCACCAAATTTTCTTATCTAGAGCACATCCACAATTTTTAGCGAAGCTATTCTTTCAGGAGGTCCCAGAGATTTATGAGGGAATTATAGAAATCAAATCTGTTGCTAGAGATCCTGGTAGTAGAGCAAAAATTTGTGTAAATTCAAAAGATAATTCAATAGATCCTGTCGGAGCCTGTGTTGGTATGAGAGGTAGCAGGGTTCAAACTATAGTTAATGAACTTCACGGAGAAAAAATTGATATAATTAAATGGACCGAAGATTTGCCAACTCTAATTGCTGAATCTTTGTCGCCAGCCGAAATACAAAAAGTTTTAATCGATAAAGATAGTAAAAGAATTGACGTAATACTTTCTGAAGAAAACCTTAGTAAAGCTATTGGTAGGAGAGGTCAAAATGTAAGGTTAGCATCCAAATTAACAAATTTCGAGATTGATATACTTACTGATAAGGAAGACTCTGAAAGAAGACAAATTGAATTCAAAGAAAAAACTGAACTTTTAATTAAAAGTTTAGAAGTAGATGAAACACTAGGACAACTTTTAGTATCAGAGGGCTTTCAGGGTATAGAAGAAATTTCTCAGGCAACCCCAGAAGATATTTCAAAAATAGAGGGTATAGACGAGGATACTGCGAAAGAACTTATCAATAGATCTAAAGAAAATTTAATAAAAGAAAAAGAGGAAATAGGAAAAAAATTAAAAGAACTTGGAGTAGAAGATTCCTTAATAAATCTTAAGGGAATGACACAAGGGATGTTAGTTATTTTAGGACAAAGAAATATAAAAAAACTAAATGATTTTGCAGATCTTTCCTCTGACGAGTTGATAGGTGGATTTGATGAAATAAAAGGAAAAAAAATAAGAATTGAAGGCTATTTAGAAGAATTTTCTCTTTCCAGAGAGGAAGCTGATCAATTAATTATGTCAGCAAGAGAGATAGTGTATAAGTGAGGCTAAACATGGATGATAAAAAAAACAAGAAAAAAACTCTCACAATATCAAAAAATTTTAGTAAAAAAGTAAACCCAGCAAAACTACCCCAACAAGGTAAAAAATCTTTTTCTATAGAGAAAAAAAAACCATTTAAATCTAAAGATGGAAAAAAGTTTAGTCCAAATACTAACTCTGCTAACAGATTTGTCCCAAATAAGAAAAAGAATTTTGCAAGAAAATTTATTGAACAACAAGCAAAAAAAGATTTCATTAAAAAAGACGATAAATTACCAAAAAAAAGCAAATTAAAATTAAAAAGTTCTTTAGACAGGAAAAATTTTAAAATGACAGTAAATAGAGCCCTAAATGTCGAAGAAATAGAAATTAAGCAACGTAGCCTAGCATCTGTAAAAAGAGCACGTCTTAAAGAAAAGAAAACTGTCAATGAATCTGATGACAAAAAAGAATTTAAAAAAGTTGTTAGAGATGTAAAAATTCCAGATCAAATTTCAATACAGGAATTATCAAACAGAATGGCTGAACGTTCAAGTGATATAATAAAATTTTTATTTAATATGAAGGTAGTTGCAACCATCAACCATGTTATAGACAAGGACACTGCTGAATATATAGTTAAAGAATTTGGACATAAGCCAATAATAGAGGAAGCACCTTCTCTAGAAATTAATAAAAAACAAAATTTTGTTGAGGGAAATCTTAAAAAAAGACCACCAGTTGTAACTATAATGGGTCACGTAGATCACGGCAAAACTTCACTTTTAGACGCTCTTAGAGATACAAGTGTGGTTTCAGGGGAGCACGGAGGGATTACCCAACATATTGGAGCATACCAGGTAAAGACTGAAAATAATCAAATTATCACTTTTATAGATACACCGGGTCATGCTGCTTTCACCCAAATGAGAGCAAGAGGATCAAAAGTTACAGACATTGTGGTTTTAGTTATTGCTGCAGACGATGGAATCAAACCTCAAACTATAGAGGCGATCCAACACTCAAAAGCAGCCAAAGTACCAATAATTGTAGCTATAAATAAATGTGATTTGCCTAATAAGAATATTAGTAAGATTAAAAATGATCTGATGCAATACGAATTAATTGCAGAGGATTTAAGTGGTGACACTTTATTCGTTGAGGTTTCTGCATCAAAAAAAACTAATTTAGATAAGCTGAAAGAAGCAATTGTTTTACAATCAGAAATCTTAGATCTAAAAGCTTCGATGTCAGGAGCGGCTTCTGGTACAGTTTTAGAGTCGAAAATTGACAAAGGCAAGGGTCCAGTTTCAACAATATTAATTTCTTCTGGTTTACTTAAAAAAGGAGATTATTTTGTTTGTGGTAATACTTGGGGAAAAATTAGAGCTATTATAAATCATGAGGGAAAAAATATTGAAGAAGCCCATGCATCCATGCCAGTCGAAATATTGGGCATGAATGATTCTGCTTTTGCCGGGGCAGAATTTTTAGTGACCGATGAAAATAAAGCAGAAAAAATTGCAGAATTTAACAAAAAAGATAAATCTAGCATAAACAAAAATTTAATAGCAAAAGACAAAACAACTTTATTTGATGAAAAAAAAGATAAAGAAGAATTAAATATAATTATTAAATCTGATGTTCAGGGATCGAGTGAAGCCCTTAAAAATGCAATAAATAAAATTGAACACGATGAGGTAAAACCTAATATCATTCTTTCAGATATTGGAATGATCAATGAGACAGATGTTTCTCTAGCTAAGGCGTCCAAAGCAATATTGATTGGATTTAATGTAAAACCAAATAGGGAAGCTAAAAAATTGGCAGAGGAACAAAATATTGAGATAAAATATTATAATATTATTTATAAAGCTTTAGAATCTGTTCAAAAAAGTTTGTCTGGACTATTAGAACCAGATCTAAACGAAAAAGTTATAGGGTCTGCAGAAATTCTTCAAATATTTAAAGTGTCTAAAGCAGGAAAAATTGCTGGCTCAAAAGTTGTAAATGGAGAAATAAAAAATAAATCTAAAGCAAGACTAATAAGAGATGGGGCGGTAGTTTATGATGGAGAAATATCAAGCATATTCAGAGAGAAGAATGCTGTAAAAGAAGTTAAATCAGGATTGGAGTGCGGAATAGGCTTGAAAGACTTTATGGACTTTAAAGAAAAGGATATAATAGAATCTTACCAAATAGAGAGAATTGAGAGAGAGTTATAATGAAAAAAGAAAAAAATTCTTCGGCCTTCAGTCAGAGACAGCTTAGAGTTGGAGAATTAGTAAAACAAAATTTGGGTGAAATTTTTATAAGAAATGAGGCAAAAATACCCTCAATTAATACAAAAGTAATAACCGTTACTGAAGTAAGAATGACACCGGATTTAAAAACCGCTAGGGCATATGTAATACCATTAGGAGGTCTTGAAATGGATAGAACAGTTAGTATATTGACTGAATTCTCTCATCTTGTTAGAAAGGCATTGTCAAAAAAACTTGATGTAAAGTTTCTTCCTAGGCTTTCATTTGTACAAGATAATTCTTTTGCATATGCAGAAAAAATAGAAAGATTGATTAAAAAAAATAAAGAAAAAGAAAATGAAAAAGAAAAAAGACGAAGCAATTGAATCTTTAGCGATTCACACAAAAGACACTGGTTCAGCCGAAGTCCAGATAGGATTGTTAAGTAGAAAAATTGAAAAATTATCTGAACATTTTAAAAAATTTAAAAAAGACAAACATTCTACACTTGGTTTAAACAAATCTGTGAATAGAAGAAAAAAATTACTAGCTTATTTAAAAAGAAAAAAGCCAGAGTCTTATAATAAAGTATTAAAACAACTCAATTTAAGGAAATAATGTTTAAAGTAAGTAAAGAAGAAATAGAAATTAACGGAAAAAAAATTACGTTAGAAACAGGTAAAATTGCTAGACAGGCAGACGGTGCTATAATCGCATCTTGTGGTGAAACAGTTGTAATAGCAACAGCAGTAGGCGCTAAGAATTTAAAAGATGGTCAGGATTATTTTCCACTGTCTGTAAATTATCAAGAAAAATATTATGCAGCAGGAAAAATACCTGGAGGATATTTTAAAAGAGAAGCAAGACCAACAGAAGCTGAAACATTAATATCTAGATTAATAGACAGACCAATTAGACCACTATTTCCATCAAGTTTTATGAATGAAGTTCAAGTATTACCTACAGTTTTGTCTTATGATGGAGAAAATCAGCCAGATATTTTATCTATAATTGCCTCTTCAGCGGCTTTAGCTATATCAGGACTTCCCTTTCAAGGTCCGATAGCCGCAAGTCGAGTGGGTTATAAAGATGGAAAGTTTTTATTAAATCCTTCACTAACAGAACTAAAAGAATCTGAATTAGATTTAGTAGTAGCAGGAACAAAAGACGCAGTTTTAATGGTAGAGTCAGAAACTTCAGGATTATCAGAAAAAATAATGCTAGATGCTGTGAAATTTGGACACGAAAAATTCATTCCTATTATTAAATCAATTGAAAAATTATCAAAAAAAGCAGGTAAACCTAAATGGGAAATTGAAGAGATAGATCATTCTGATCTTAAAGATAAAATTGCCAAAACTTTTGAAGCAGACTTAAGAAAAGCTTTTAAAGAAATTGACAAAAAGAAAAGATCAACTGCTATTTCTGAAATAGATACCAAATGTAGAGAAATGTTTGCAGAAGATGAAAAGGTGACCGAAAATCAAGCAATGGCACAATTAAAATCACTAGAAAAAGATATTGTTAGAACAGCAATTTTAAAAGATAAAAAAAGAATTGATGGTAGAGGTCTTTCAGATGTGAGACAAATTAAATGTGAAGTAGGCGTGTTGCCACGAACTCATGGTTCTGCTCTATTTACGAGAGGTGAAACCCAAGCTTTAGTTGTTACCACTTTAGGTATGTCTGACGATGAACAAAGGTTAGAAAGTCTTGAGGGAATGCAAAGATCAAATTTTATGCTTCATTATAATTTTCCTCCATTCTCAGTTGGTGAGTGTGGCAGAATTGGAACAGGACGTAGAGAAATAGGCCATGGGAAGTTAGCTTGGAGAGCTATAAACTCCTCATTGCCTAAAAAGGAAAATTTTCCTTACACTTTAAGAGTTGTGTCTGAGATTACAGAGTCCAACGGATCATCATCTATGGCAACAGTTTGCGGAACTTCCTTATCTTTAATGGACGCAGGCGTTCCAATTAAAGAACCGGTAGCAGGAATAGCAATGGGTTTAATTAAGGAAGGTGATAAATTTTCTGTGCTATCAGATATTTTAGGAGACGAAGACCACTTAGGTGATATGGATTTTAAAGTGGCTGGAACTAAAGATGGCATAACATCTCTTCAAATGGACATTAAGATTACCGGAATTACATTTGAAATCATGGAAAAAGCCTTGGACCAAGCTAAAGTGGGAAGAGAGCATATTCTAGGAGAGATGAATAAAGCTATAAAAACATCTAGAAAAGAATTTTCAAAACATACACCTAAAATGGAAACAATAAAAGTTGATAAGAAAGATATTGCAACGGTTATAGGTAAAGGTGGAGCAACTATTAGAGAGATAGTAGAGACTTCTGGTGCAAAAGTAGATGTAAAAGACACAGGAGAAGTAACAGTCGCTGCCCCGGATGAAGAGTCAAGAAATAAAGCAATTGAATTTATAAAAAACCTTGTAGCAAAACCTGAAATGGGAAAAATTTATAAAGGTAAAGTAGTTAAAATTATGGAATTTGGAGCTTTTGTGAACTTTTTAGGAAAACAAGATGGCTTAGTTCATATCTCAGAACTTGCTTCTAAAAGAGTAGCAAAAGTGGGTGATGTTGTTAAAGAGGGTGATGAAGTTTCAGTGAAAGTAGTGGGTTTTGATAGAGGCAAAGTAAAATTATCAATTAAACAAGCTGTAGCCTAAATTTTATATTCAAAATTCTGAGTATCACTATTTACTTGAAGTTCTATCGCACCATTTCTTAAGTGAAATTTTCTAGCCATATCTGTTAAAGGCGACAATGTGATCAATCTATTTAAATGATTAGATTTTTTAATTTTCTTAAAAACCTCGTTAACTATTAGTTTTCCTCCTCCTTTTTTTTTAGACCAGACAGTATAGGCGATTGCAATTCTACCTACTTTTTGGTCTCTAAGCGCGCTTTGCAAGTAGGCATCTTTTGTCATCAAATCTAGTTCCTTAACTGTTTTTGGAACATCATTTGTAAATCCAAAACACATTATTGCACAAATCTCTTTTTTGTATTTAACTCCATAAATTTTACGTCCAAAGCTAGTTCTAAACTTATTATTAAGTTCTGGTCTCACCGGATCTTCATTAACATTACATGATTTAAGCTCTATTAATTCCGCTCCTTTAATCCAATCAAAAAAAGTATCGATATTTTTATTTATAAGTTGTTTATTTTTTCGGATTCTTGCTTTAATTCTGGGTTTGAATTTTTTAGTATTTTTTGAATAACTCTTTAAAGAGTTATTTTTTAAATATTTAGCAACCAGTTTTTCTCTTACGTTTTTTAATATTTCTCTCATTTTTTTAAAATTACTTTAACTTGATAAAGTTTAAATCTTCCTTACATAATTGTTATGATTTTATTTCAGCTATGCATTTTTTGCAGGTTAAGAAATATTTTTGGGATCTGGCATCCCCGATTTATTATAACCAGCATCAACATAATGAATTTCACCCGTTACTCCCGCAGCAAGGTCGCTTAATAAATATAAAGCTGATTTGCCTACATCATCAATATCAACATTTCTCTTTAAAAATGAATGATCCGCACTCCATTTATATAAAAATTTTGCATCACCTATAGCTGAAGCTGCCAAAGTTTTTATTGGTCCAGCGCTGATAGCATTGACTCTTATTCCTTTTGAACCAAGATCTCTTGCAATATATTTAACACTAGACTCTAAAGCTGCCTTACATACTCCCATAACATTATAGTTGGGTATTACTTTTGAAGACTCATAAGTTAAAGTTAACATGCTTGATCCACTCGTCATTATTTTAGAAGCTTCTTTTGCGACTTCAGTAAACGAAAAACAAGAAACCAACATGCTTTTAGTAAAATTTTCTCTTGTTGTATTAATGTATTCACCCGTTAATTCTGCTCGATCAGAAAATGCAACAGCATGTACAACAAAATCAAGCTGTCCCCATTTTTCTTTAATTTCTTTAAAAGTATTTGTAATATCTTCTTTAGACTCTACGTTACAATTTATTAAAAATTTTGAACCAATTGACTCTGCTAAAGGAGTAACCCTTTTTTTTAAGGCATCACCCAAATATGTGAAAGCTAATTCTGCTCCATTTTGAGAAAGTTTTTTTGCTATTCCCCAAGCAATAGATCTTTCATTAGCCACTCCCATTATTAATCCCTTTTTACCTTTAATAAGACTCATTATTTATACCTTTTCAAAAACTAAAGTTGCATTTGTTCCACCAAAACCAAAGCTGTTAGACATCACAGCGTTTAGAGTAATATTTTTTTCAACTTTTGTAACTATCGGGAATTTTTTAGCCTCTTCATCCATATCGTTGACATTTGCAGAAGCAGCAATAAAATTATTTTTCATCATTATCAAACTATAAATAGCTTCATGAACTGAAGCGGCACCTAGAGGATGACCCGAAAGTGATTTTGTTGAACTTATTTTAGGTATTTTATCTTTAAAAGCTTTTGAAACTGCTTGTAGTTCCGTGATATCACCTACTGGTGTAGATGTGCCATGCGTATTGATGTAATCTATTTTATTTTTTGATGTTTTTAGAGCAATGTTCATACATCTAACTGCTCCTTCGCCGGATGGTGCAACCATATCTATGCCATCAGAAGTAGCACCATACCCTGTAATTTCAGCATAAATATTTGCTCCTCTAGCTTTAGCATGCTCATACTCTTCCAAAACTAAAACACCACCTCCTCCAGCTATTACAAAACCATCTCTAGTTTTATCATATGGCCTTGAAGCTTTTTCAGGAGTTTCATTATATTTTGAAGACAGAGCTGTCATAGCATCGAACATTGCTGTCATAGCCCAGTGTAATTCGTCACTTCCGCCAGCAAAAACTATTTTTTGTTTTCCATATTGAATTAGTTCTGTTCCATTTCCTATACAATGTCCGCTAGTTGCGCATGCAGAACTAATTGTATAATTAACACCTTTTATTTTAAATGGTACTGCCAGAGTAGCTGAAGCGGTACTAGCCATTGTTCTAGGCACAATAAAAGGGCCCATCTTTTTTGGATTTTTTTCCCGAGTTTTATCTGAAGCTAAAATTACATTTTCTATTGAAGGACCTCCTGAGCCCATTACCATTCCTGTAAATTCGTTGCTAATTTCATTATCTTTCAATCCTGAATCTTTTACCGCTTCAGCCATGGCAATATAGTTGTAAGCCGACCCGTTACCCATAAATCTCATAATCTTTCTGTCTATATGATCTTCAATTTTTATATTAGGTTTCCCGTGTATATTGCTTTTTAAATTATGGTTTTTATACTCTTCGCAAAAAGTAATACCTGATTTTGTATTCAACAATGAATCTAAAACTTCTTTTTGATTATTTCCTAAACAAGAAACTATTCCAACTCCTGTAATAACTACTCTTTTCATGATTTAAATAAACCTACTTTTAAATTTTCTGCTGCATATATTTTTTTCCCATCAGCTTTTAAAATACCGTTAGCTAAACCAACTGTTGTCCCTTCTTTAATAAGAACTCTCTTCATATCTATCTCATAAGTTGCTAACTTAACATTTTTTAACACTTCACCAGTAAATTTTACAGAATTTACTCCTAAAGCCCTTCCTTTACCAGGGTTACCAAGCCAACCCAAATAAAAACCTACTAGTTGCCACATAGCATCCAAACCTAAACAGCCGGGCATAACCGAATCATTTTTAAAGTGACATTCGAAAAACCACAAACTATCTTTTATATCTAGTTCAGCTTTAATTAATCCTTTTTTAAAAGTTCCTTTATTCTCCCTAATTTCTGATATTCTGTCAAACATGAGCATAGGAGGTAGTGGTAACTTTGCATTTCCAGGCCCAAAAAGCTTACCGTTACCGCAATCTATTAGCTCTTGGTAGTTGTAAGACGATTTTTTATTCATAAAAATTAAATAATATTTACTTTATTAAAGATAATTATAATATACAATTTATCTATAGTATTAATAAAATAGACTAAAATATGAACAATAATCAAATATTTGTCAAAAAGCTTAGATCTTCAGGTTTAAGACCAACTAAGCAAAGATTACATATCTGCAAAGTCTTATTTGATAGAAAAGATACTTTTCATTTCACAATAAATGATTTGGCTGATCTTGTACAAAGAAAGTTAAATAAAAAAATCTCATTAGCTACAATCTATAATACGGTTCATGCATTCAAAAAAAAAGGTTATTTAAAAGAAATTTCTATTAATAGTGATAAAAATTATTTTGATACTAACATTTCTAATCATCACCATTTTTTTAATGAAGGGACTAATGAACTTATAGATCTTAAGGACAAAGATGTAGGGAGAATAAAAATCAAAAAAAATATCCCAGGAAAAAAAATAAAATTTATAGAAGTTATCGTTAAAATTGCAAATAATAATTAATATTAAGTAAATAAAAATCCAAAAAATTAAAAAAAATAGATTAGAACTATTCTAATGTGTTGACACTTTTTTAGATTAGTTATAAAGTAGTTGTTAGTATGAGTGAGCAATCAAAATGTCCATTTACAGGAGCTGGAACTCCACCAAAACATCCCACGGGTAGAGGTACCTCAAATAGGGACTGGTGGCCAAATAGTCTTAATCTCAAAATTCTTAGTCAACATTCCTCTTTAGTAGATCCAATGGATAAAAAATTTTCTTACTCTAAAGAATTTAAAAAACTTAATTATAAAGCTTTAAAAAAAGATCTAAAAAATTTAATGACAAACTCTCAAGATTGGTGGCCGGCTGACTATGGCCATTATGGACCATTGTTTATTAGATTAGCCTGGCATGCTGCTGGAACTTATAGAACAGGTGATGGCAGAGGTGGAGCAGGAACAGGGAACCAAAGATTTGCTCCATTAAATAGTTGGCCGGATAACGTTAATTTAGATAAAGCTAGATTATTACTATGGCCTATCAAAAAAAAATATGGAAAAAAGATTTCCTGGGCTGATCTATTTATTTTAGTAGGAAATGTTGCCTTAGAGACCATGGGCTTTAAAACTTTTGGTTTTGGTGGAGGTAGACAAGATATTTGGGAACCAGAGGGTGATATTTATTGGGGTTCTGAAAAAGAATGGCTAGGAGTTAACAGGTACGCTGGAAAAAGAGAATTAGAGAATCCTTTAGGAGCATCACATATGGGATTAATTTATGTAAATCCTCAAGGTCCAGACGCTAATCCAGATCCTTTATTAGCAGCTCACGATATTCGAGAAACTTTTGGAAGAATGGCAATGAATGATTATGAAACAGTTGCTCTTGTAGCGGGCGGACATACTTTTGGTAAATCACATGGTGCTGCACCTGAGTCGCACAAAGGTCCAGAACCTGAAGGTTCAAAAATTCAGGAACAAGCTACAGGTTGGAATAGCAATTATAAAACCGGCAAAGGAGCTGATACTATTAGTAGTGGTATTGAAGGTGCGTGGACTCAAAATCCTATAAAATGGGATATGGGATATTTAGATTGTTTATATGATCATGAGTGGGAGCTAACTAAAAGTCCGGCAGGAGCACATCAGTGGACACCCAAGAAAAATGGTCAAGCTATAAAAATGGTTCCTGATGCTCACAACTCATCAATAAAACATCCTCCTATGATGCAGACTACAGATCTTTCTTTAAAAATGGATCCTAAATATGGACCAATTTCAAGAAATTTTCACAAAAATCCTGATGAATTTGCAGATGCATTTGCTAGGGCTTGGTTTAAGTTAACTCATCGTGATATGGGTCCAAAAACTTGTTATTTAGGACCAGATGTACCCAAAGAGGAATTGATCTGGCAAGATCCCGTAAAAAAAAATGGATATAAATTAAAAAGTAAAGAAATTAAAAATCTTAAGGCTAAAATTTCAAACTCTAGCCTTTCTGTTTCAGAATTAGTATCTACTGCTTGGGCTTCAGCATCAACATTTCGTAATTCTGATAGAAGAGGTGGTGCCAATGGAGCAAGAATTAGACTTTCTCCACAAAAAGATTGGGACTCAAACAATTCACCTAAAATATCTAAAACAATAAAAACTTTAGAAAAAATACAGAAAAGTTTTAACAAGAAAAATAAGACAGTATCTATGGCTGACTTAATAGTTTTAGGTGGTAGTGTTGGAATTGAAAAAGCAGCAAAAAAAGCTGGAAAAAAATTAGAAGTTCCTTTTATTCCAGGACGTGGAGATGCCTCTCAAGATCAAACAGATATTCACTCCTTTGGTCTGTTAGAGCCAAAAGCTGATGGATTTAGAAACTATCTTAAGTTTAAATCTTCCATTTCTGCAGAGGAGATGCTTATAGATAAAGCTCAACTAATGACTTTAACTATTCCAGAAATGACAGTGCTAGTTGGAGGACTTAGAGTGTTAAATACAAATTTTAATGGATCAAAACATGGTGTATTTACAAAAAAACCTGAAGTTTTAAATAACGACTTTTTTGTAAATTTATTAGACATGGGCACGACTTGGAAAGAAACTTCAAAGGAGGAGGATTTTTTTGAAGGAAGAGACAGGAAAACAAACAAAATAAAATGGACTGGTAGTAGGGTAGATCTGATATTTGGTTCAAATTCTCAATTAAGAGCTGTAGCAGAGGTTTATGCTAGCGAAGATGCAAGGGAAAAATTTTTAACAGACTTCGTTACTGCCTGGACAAAGGTAATGAATTTAGATCGGTTCGACTTAAGAAAATGACAGAATTTACTTCCGGAATATTTCAAGCTTCAAAAGAAATTTACAAAAATAACAAAGGATCAATATTAAGAACTATTGTTTATACAATCGGTCATTTTGCTATAGCTATAATAGTTTTGGTGTCAGTAGCAGATGTTTCGTTTGTTATAGCTTTAACCGACGCGATTGTAGAACCATTAGCTAACTCCGTATGGTATTTCTTGTTAGATAAGTTTTGGGCATCCAAAGTTATGAAAAAATAAATTTATTATAGTCTGCCCCAAAGATTCTCTTTTTTTATCCAACCTACAAATTTATCTACTTTAATTTTACACCATTCACTTTTACATTTTAAAACCCTACATAACTTTCCTTTGGCTAAAAGCACTAGAGGCTTTGAATATAAAGTTGGATTACTAAAAACTAAAATATTTTCTTCCAAAGTAATAGCTGCTTTCTTTTTTGATAATTGAGAAACGTGTATCCATCCATTATTATTTTCATGGTCTCTTATCTTTCTAAAATTATCTGATTTATCTTGAACTAATACCGGTAAATATTTTTTCTTGTAAAATAATTTAATTGGATACTCAAAAGAAGGTCCTTGTCTTAAATTAACCTTATCATTTCGTAGAGTTAAAAAGTACTCATCAGCAGAGTAGGAATTTGAGTAGAGTGCAATCAAAAAACTAAAACCAAATAATATTTTTTTAATCATTTTGGTTTATACATCTATTAATACATCGCGGATTTTTTGATAGTTTAATTTTTCTAAATTCTGGTTTTAAAGAATTGAAAACTATCATTTTTCCCAATAGGTCGTCTTTGACATTTAGAATGGTTTTTATAACCTCGTTAGCCTGCATAGTTCCCATAACACCAGCTAAAGTTGAAACTATACCGTCAGTGTCACAATTATTTTCATTCTTAGGAATTTTGGGCATAAAACATCTGAAACAAGGAGTTTTTTTTTTAAAATTAAATTTAAATATTTGCCCATCAAATTTACTAATAGCAGCCGAAATTAATATTTTTTTGTTTTTAAGGCAATAATCATTGATTAAGTATCTGGTTTCAAAATTGTCTGTTCCATCGCAAATAATGTCATATTCTTTAAAAATTTTATCTACATTTTTTTTATCTATTTTTATTTTATAGGTTTTGATGTTTATTTTTTTATTTATTTCTTTAATTCTTTTTTTTGTTAGATCAACTTTGTACTTACCTATATCTTTATAATTGAAAAGTATTTGCCTATTTAAATTGCTCAATTCAATTTTATCATGATCTACAATACCTATTCTTCCTACACCTGTATTCGCTAAATAAAGCAATAATGGACAACCTAGACCTCCAGCACCCACAACCAAAACTTTAGCTGAGAAAATCTTTTTTTGCCCAATTATACCAATTTGTTTTAATATGATTTGTCTGGAAAATCTTGTTAAATCCTTAGAAGTAACTTTCATTAATTAATATTTTTGTCATTAATTAAAAAATTATCAACTATTTTTTTTACTATAATAGATGCTATATAACTTTTTTTATTTCTTGAAATAGTTTCAATCTTACCTTTTTTGTCTATAAAAGAAACTTTGTTATAATCTACGTTAAACCCTGTATTTTTTTTTGATACATCATTGGCAATAATAAAGTCACAATATTTTTCCCTAAGTTTAACCATTGAGTTTTTGATTAAATCATTTGTTTCAGCTGAGAAGCCAACTACTATTTTCGGCCTAAGCTTATTATTTTTTCCTAGGTAGTTTAATATATCAATATTTTTTTTAAGTTTTATTGGGCCAATCTCATCCTTTTTGAGCTTATTTTTATTAGTAAATTTTGGTTTAAAATCAGATACAGCGGCAGCACATATAGCTATATCTACGGGCAAAAGTTTTTTTACTTCTAATAACATTTGATCAGCAGTTTTTACTTTCTTTATCTTTAATCCTTTGTGAGTATTAGTTACAGAAGGACCAGCGATGAGTGTTGTTTTAATTCCAAATTTCGAAAGCGCTAAGGCAATTTCATATCCTTGTTTGCCACTTGACTCATTAGATATATATCTTACAGGATCAATATATTCTCTCGTGGGTCCTGAAGTTACGAGTGCGCTTAGATTTTTTTTCTTTAAAAAATTTTTATTTTTAAAATAAGTTGAAAGATAGGAGAATATTTGTCTGGGGCTAGACATTTTTCCTTCACCGTATTCTCCACATGCCATTTCACCACTTGTAGGGCCTATAAATTTGTACCCATACCCAACGAGTGTTTTAAAATTCTCTTGTGTAGCTTTATGCAACCACATTCTGACATTCATAGCAGGAACTAAAATAATATCTTTATTTGAAGCTAAGATTACCGTGGTAGCTAAATCTTCTGCTCTCCCTGATTTAAGTTTAGATAGAAAATTTGCAGTAGCTGGTAAAACTAGGATTATATCTGCCCATCTAGATAAGGAAATATGATCTATTTCAGACTCATTATTAGCATCAAAAATATCTTCATAAACTTTACTTTTTGTTAAAGCTGAAATAGATAATGGTGTAACAAAATTTTTTCCACTTTTAGTAAGTATGGTTTTTATATCAGCACTTTTTTTTTTCAATAATCTTACAAGATCCAGTGCTTTATAGGCAGATATTCCCCCACCAATCACAAGAAGTATTTTTTTGTTTTTTAATGTCATTTATAATTAAAATACTATTAACATTAATATTACAATACCTAATATAGTTATTAATATATTATTTCTAAGATTTTTTAATCTCATCTGTTCTATTTCTAAATTTTTATTGTTTGAGACATCCAGATTCAGCTTACCCTCTGCTATCAATTGAAGGGCATAATCCGCTCTATCCATAAAATTTGGAAAATCGGGTATCCTTTTTAAAATTTCGCTTGAAGTGTTAATTGCTCCCTCGATACTTGCTTTAGGTCCCTTTAAATCTTTTATCCAACTTTCTAAAATTGGTTTTGAAACCTCCCAAATATTTGTTTCCGGGTAAAGTTTTCTTGCTACACCTTCTACAACTACCATTGTTTTTTGTAATAATAGCAAAGGTGTTTGAGTTGCCATATTAAATTTTTCTGTTATTTCAAATAATTGCGCCAATAAGTTACCACCTGATATATTTTTTATAGATTGACCGAATATTGGCTCCCCTACTGATCTTAGGGCTTGAGCAAACTTTTCTTTAGACTCATTTTTTGGAACCAAGCCTGCTTGAAAATGGACCTCTGCAACTTTTACATAATCTCTTTTAATAAAGCCGTAAAGAATTTCAGCTAAATATTTTCTGTTATTTTTGTCAAGTCTTCCCATTATACCAAAGTCTACAGGAATAATATTTCCCTTATGATCTACAAATAAATTTCCTTGATGCATGTCGGCATGAAAAAATCCATCTCTTATAGCTTGTTTTAAAAAATGCTGAATAAGATTTTCTGCTAATTGCTTCAAGTTTACACCATCTTTTCGCAAAATTTCATACTCTCTAATTGAAACAGCATTTACTTTATCTAAAGTAAGAATTTTTTTAGACGTGAAATTCCAATAAATTTTAGGAACATTAAAACCTATGTCATTTTTTGTATTTTCATAAAGTTCGTTTGCTGCAGCAGCTTCAAATCTTAAGTCCATTTCTATATTTGTAATTTCTTTTAATAGAAAAATTACTTCAACAAGCTTTAATCTTTTTGTTTTTGAAATTGTATTTTCTATTATGTATGCTAGAAGCATTAAAGCATCTAACTCCTCATTAAATAATTTTTCGATATCTGGTCGAAGTATTTTAATTGCAACTTCCTTGTTTTCACCATCAACATTTATCTTAGCAATATGAACTTGAGCAATCGAAGCAGCAGCAATTGGTTCTGAAATTTCAGTTATATTTTTAAAATTATCTTCACCAAGTTCGTTTTTGATAATTCCTTTTGCTTGGCTAACATCAACAGCCGGAAGCTTATCTTGTAATTTAACTAAATCATCAGCTAGTTTTTCTCCAATAATATCTGGTCTAGTTGCTAAAAATTGTCCTAACTTAATAAATGTTGTTCCCATTCCTTGGAGGGCTTCACAAAGTTTCTCCCCAGGTTTATGTAAACTATTATTAAGGCCATTTTTATTTGAGCCTATAGACATTAAATTAAAGAATATTTTTACGAGAAAAGGAATATTATAAATTTCATCTACCGTATCTATTGCTCCAGAAACAGCTAACTTTCTAGAAATTTTAAATAACTGATTAATTCTTTTAAACATGTTTAGATTTTCCAGCCCGAATGAATAGCTGAAATTCCGTTTGAAAGGTTTCTATATTCAACTTTTGAAAAACCATTTTTATAAATTAATTCTAATAGCTCTTTTTGGTTGTAAAAATTTTCAATACTTTCCACTAAATATTTGTACGGCTCTGAGTTACCTACAACGAACCTACCAATTATTGGAATAGTTTTTGAGTATTGCTTATAAAATTTTTGTAAAATTTCATTTTCAATGTGAGAAAATTCTAGACACATAAATCTTCCACCTACCTTTAATACTCTAAAAGCTTCCTTTAAACAAAGATTAATATCTGAAACATTTCTTATTCCAAAGCTTATTGAATAGAAATCAAAGGTGTTGTCTTTAAAAGGTAGTCTTTCTGCTTTTCCCATCTTCCATTTGATATTTTTATATTTTTTAAGCTTATTAATTCCGATTTGAATCATTTCTTTATTTGGTTCAACACAATTAATTTCACATTGATTATTTGTTTTTTCTGAAAAAATTTTTGGTATATCACCTGTCCCTGATGCTATATCTATTAACTTGCTATTTTTATGTGGCCTCATCCATTCAACCATATTTTTTTTCCATAGTCTGTGCACCCCTAAAGACATTATATCATTCATTAAATCATATTTCTTGTGAACCTTACTAAATACGGAGTTGACTAGTTTTGTTTTATCTTGATTATATAACTTCATAAAGGAATTATATGCCAGAATTGCCAGAAGTTGAAGTTGTTAAAAGGTCTCTAAGAAAAAATATTGTTAACTCAGTTATTACAAATGTCCTAACAAATACTAATAAATTAAGGTATGCAATTAAAAAAAAAGACTTTCAAAAATTAAAAAATCATAAAATAATATCAATTACTCGTAGATCAAAATATTTACTTATAAATACTAATAATGAACTTACAATTCTTGTTCATTTAGGCATGACAGGAAAATTTATTATAATAGATGGAAATAGCAAATTTAAAAAAACAAGTTTTTATTATAGTTTGAATAAAAATGATAAAAAACATAATCATGTGATATTTAATTTAAATAAAGATAAAAAATTAATTTATAACGATATTAGAAAATTTGGTTTTATAAAAATTTTATGCTCAAAAAATATTTATAAAAGTAGTCATTTAAGCTCATTAGGCCCAGAACCTATGTCAAATAACTTTAATTCAAATTATTTTAAAAATATCATTACAAACAAAAATAGAACTACAAAAGATATATTGATGGACCAAAAAATTGTCTCTGGGCTTGGAAATATTTATGTGAATGAAATTTTGTTCTTAAGCAAAATAAATCCTAGAAAAAAAATCAAAAAACTTAAAGACAAAGATATTGAAAAAATAGTCTATTTTACAAAAAAAATTTTAAAAAGGTCAATTTTAGAAGGTGGGTCATCTATTAAAAACTTTTCTAATAGTGATGGAAAAAATGGTATTTTTCAACAACAATTTAATGTTTATGGGCAAATAGGAGAAAAATGCATTAGAAAAAATTGTAAAAATTATATTAGGAAAACTTATATATCCAATAGATCTACTTTTTTTTGTAAAACATGCCAGAAATAAAGCGTTGACCCTTATAAACTAGAGATATATACAGTGTAAAAATTATGCCAAACACAAAGTCCGCAATTAGAAGAGTAAGAAGAATTAAAAAACAAACATTAGTAAACAGAATTAGAAAAAGCAAATATAAGTCTGCAATAAAAAAAATGGAAGAGCTAATTAAATCTGGAAAAAAAGACAAAATAAAAGCATTCTTTCCAAAATTCCAGTCAATTCTCATGCAGGTTGCGAAATCAGGAGCTTTAAATAAAAAAACTGCATCAAGAAAAATTTCTAAAATTTCCAAAAAAATTCAAAAATAAAAATATCCTTAAATCAATTTGAAGTTGTTCTTATATTTTAACATATAAGTGGATCTTTTAGATTCAAAGCTAAATGTAGTAATTTAATTAATCTAGTTGTAGTCAATTTTTTTGAAAATTTTTTATTTTTTTAATTTCTCTCAAAACGATAAACATACAACCTAAGTCCGTTTTTTTTATAAAATTTAAAAAAATTCCTTGCGTGTATTTAATTTAAAAAATAAAAGTTAATTTCAATTTATTTAATTACATGGACAAAAAATCTACTCAATCAGAAAATTATTTTGTTTTAGAGGAAGAAAAAACTCTTAATTGGTCAGAGGTACAAAATGCTTTTGAAAAAAGTTTTGGCAAAGAAATATATTCTAGTTGGCTTAGCAACATTACATTATTAAAAGAATACAATGATTATCTAGTCCTAGGAGTTCCAACTAGATTTTTTAGAGATTGGATAGTTTCCAGATACTTAGACAAAATACTTCAACAAATAAAATCTTTTAAATTAAGCCTAATAAGAGTTGAGTTTAAGATTTTAGAAGATGCTAAGAGTGCTATTATTGAAAATGTTAAAAATAAAGACATAAACTTAGTTTCTGAAATAAAAGACTCTATTTTAAATTATAACAGGCTTAATCCAAATCTAAATTTTGATAACTTTGTTAAAGGAGCAAGTAATGAAATAGCTCTTACTTCTTCCAAAAAGGTATGCGAGCAAACCAATCGATATAATCCATTGTATATATATGGTGGAGTAGGATTAGGTAAAACTCACCTTTTAAATGCAATAGGTCTTGAGTTAAAGAAAAAAACTAATGTAATGTTCATTTCAACTGAGAGATTTATGTACCATTTCATCAAATCAATAAAAAAAAATGACATGGTAAACTTTAAAGATTTCTTTAGAAAATCTTCGGTATTCATTATAGACGATATACAATTTATTAGTGGCAAAGAAGGACTTCAAGAAGAATTTTTTCATACTTTTAATAGTCTGATAGAAAAAAGTTCTCAAATAATCGTTTCGGCGGATAGACCTCCCTCAAAACTTGATAGGGTTCAAGAGAGGATAAAATCTAGACTTTCTGGCGGTCTTATAGTTGATATAGACAATCCTGATCTTGAATTAAAAATAAAGATTATCAAGAAAAGAATTAATGATAACCAAGATCAATTCGGTGAAAAATATAATATTAGTGATGATGTAATCAATTTTATCGCTAATGAATGCAAAACTAATATAAGAGGGTTGATTGGAATTTTAAATAGAGTAATTACATTTGGAAGAATACATAAAAAAACTTTAAGTACAAACGATTGTAAAAACATATTAAAGGATGTTTTTAGTCAAGCTCGAATTATTACAGTAGATAAAATTCAAAACACTGTGTCAGGTTTTTTTAATATATCTTTAAACGAAATGCTGTCTCAGAGAAGATCCAGACCTCTCGCAAGACCTAGGCAGATAGCTATGTACCTTTCAAAGAAATTAACAACCCGTTCTCTTCCAGAAATAGGAAGAAGATTTGCTAACAGAGATCATACTACAGTTATACATGCAGTTAAAACTATCACAAGACTATTACAAGAAAATGAGGAAATGAGTAAAAATATTAATCAAATTACTAGTCTTTTACTTAAGGAATAAAAGCAATGGAGTTCTCAATAAAAAGGGACGCCCTACTAAAATCTTTAAATCTTGCTCAGGGAATAATTGAGAAAAAAAATACGTTACCTATTTTATCAAATGTTCTTTTAAAAGCTCAAGAAGACAAGCTTTTTATAATAGCTACAGATTTAGATATAGTATTTTATGATACTATCGATGATGTCAAAGTATCAAAAAAAGGAGAGACCACTACTTCCGCAACAGTATTATATGATATCTTAAGAAAAATCTCATCTGACTCGGAAGTATATCTTAACTTAAAAAATGATAATCAACTTAGTCTGAGAGCAGATAACTCAGATTTTAATTTAAAATGCTTACCTACAGATAATTTTCCAAATTTTGCTGACGAATTTGATAATAGTGAAATTGTTTTAAACAAATCGCAATTTTTATCCTTAATAAATAAAACTAAAATATCTATTTCAAGTGATGATACTAGGCATTATTTAAATGGCATATTTATTCATTTAACAGAGTCTCAAAATAAAACATATCTTACTGCTGTTGCCACAGATAGCCACAGACTCTCATCTTGCAGCATTGAAGTTGAAAGAGGAAATAAATTTTCATCTTTCATTTTACCAAAAAAAACTGTGTATCAACTATCTAATCTTTTACAAGACTCGGAAGATAAAGTTTTTATGCTTACAAGTGATACAAAAATACAATTTAAAATGGGGAAAACAATTCTTGTTTCGAAAGTTATTGATGGAAAATTTCCAGATTATAGAAAAGTTGTGCCCACGAATAATGATAAAACTTTAATAGTTTCCTCAAAAGATTTTATAGACTCTGTAGAAAGAGTGGCAACCGTTTCTGTAGATAGAAAAGAAGGAGTAAAATTAGAAATAAACAAAGACAAGATCAAATTGTCAGTTAACAGTACAACTTCTGGTGAAGGTAACGAAACTCTAAAAGCTAGTTATAACTCTGACGAACTAACTATAAGTTTTAACTCAAGATATTTGATAGATATTGTCTCAGAGATTGAAGACTCGAAACTTAAAATGAATTTAAAAGATCCTGTTTCTCCTGTTTTAATAGAGGATAATTCAGATAGAAACAGTTATTATGTTATTATGCCAATGAAAATCTAACAATTTCGTTTTTACATTTTTTTTAGACATTTCACTCTAAAAAGCCTGCTATTTATGATTAATTTAGGTGCCATGAATAAGTGAGTTTTCTATAAAGCGGAAAAAATGATATAATGATTTATCTTATTTCAATAATAAATGCCAAAAAATTTAGAAAAAACTAAAAATCAATCATACGGAGCAGACTCAATAAGAGTATTAAAAGGGTTAGATGCAGTTAGAAAAAGACCTGGAATGTATATTGGAGACACCGACGATGGATCTGGTCTTCATCACATGGTTTTCGAAGTCGTAGACAATGCTATGGACGAGGCATTAGCAGGTTATTGTAAAAATATATATATAACAATTAATAAAGACAATACAGTTACTGTTGAAGATGACGGAAGAGGCATACCTGTAGATACTCATAAAGGAGAAAAAAAATCAGCCGCTGAAGTTATTATGACACAACTGCATGCAGGTGGAAAATTTGATCATGATTCTTACAAAGTATCGGGTGGTCTTCATGGAGTAGGAGTCTCAGTAGTAAATGCACTATCTGAAAAGTTAGAACTAAATATTTTTAGAGATAAAAAAGAGTATTCTATTATTTTTAAAGATGGAAACGCAGTTAAGCCTCTTAAAGAAATTGGAAATTCAAAAAAAAATGGTACAAGAATAACTTTCTTACCATCAAAAAATATTTTTTCTTCAATTAAATTTAGCTCTTCAATTTTACAAAAAAGAATGAGAGAACTTGCTTTTTTAAATAAAGGTATAAACGTCACTCTGATAGATAACACTTCAGCTAAATCTAAAGAATTTGTGAACAAATATGATGGCGGGATACTTGAATTTGTTAAATATATTAATCAAAAAAAACCTATCTTGGTTAATAAAAATGAAAAAGTAGTTTTTAAAAAACCTATATTTATTACAGCTCAAAAAAATGATGTAATTGTTGACTGTTCTTTAGAATGGAATGCTAGTTATTCCGAGGATGTTTTAGCTTTCACTAATAATATACACCAAAAAGATGGTGGAACTCATTTGTTGGGCTTTAGAAGTGCTCTAACTAGGGTAATCAACAAATATTCTTCTGAAAAAAATACTAATAAAAAAAATAAAATTACTTTATCTGGAGATGACATCAAGGAAGGTTTAACAGCGGTACTGTCTATAAAAATGCAGGATCCAAAATTTTCTTCTCAAACTAAAGATAAACTTGTTTCGTCAGAAATAAGGCTTATAGTTGAAAGTATTATTGCTGATAAAATTTCTACATGGTTCGATCAAAATCCAAGTGTAGCAAGAGCTGTATTAGATAAAATTACTCAAGCAGCAATAGCTAGGGATGTAGCAAGAAAAGCTCGAGATAGTGTCAGAAGAAAAGGAGCTCTAGAACTTTCTGGTTTACCTGGAAAATTAGCTGATTGTCAAATTTCTAAAAAAGAGGGAACTGAATTATTTATTGTTGAGGGAGACTCAGCAGGCGGGTCAGCTAAACAAGGACGAATGCGAGAATATCAGGCCGTTTTGCCGTTAAGAGGTAAAATTTTAAATACTTTTGTAGGTAATGGGAGGAAAAATGGATTTAATGGATCTAATGGAGACCAAGCAACAAGAGCTTTAGCAAAAATGATGTCCTCTAGCGAGATTGTAACTTTGATAAATGCTCTTGGAACGGGATCTAAAGATTTTGATTTAGAGAATTTGAGATACGACAAAATTATTATCATGACGGATGCTGATGTTGATGGATCTCATATAAGAACTTTGCTGCTCACCTTTTTTAATAATACGCCCTTTAACCAATTAATTGAAAACGGTCATCTTTATTTAGCTCAACCACCATTATTTAAAGTTACTAAAAATGGCAAATCAGTTTACGTAAAAGACGAAAAGAGTTTAGAAGATTATATTTTAAAAATATCAGAAAAAAATAATAAAAAAATGAGTAAAGGTTCGAAAGAATTTATAAAATTTATAGAGGAACAGAAACAAAAAATTTCAATACAAAGATTTAAAGGTTTAGGAGAAATGAACCCAGATGAACTTTGGCAAACAACTTTAAACCCAGAAAATAGAACTTTATTAAGAGTGCAATACTCTAAGGGAACTAAAGAAAAATCTAAAGAAGATCAAAAAATTATAGAGATATTAATGGGTGATGATGTTGCTCCTAGAAAAGATTTTATTACTAGCAATGCTTTAGAAGTAGAAAATTTAGATATATAGCCCATGATTTTATCTGAGCTCTTCAAAAAAGAAGAGAATCTGCAATTAGAAAAAAGAACTTTAGTAATTTTAAGATGGATAGCTATTTTCGGTCAAATATCTGCTATTTTAATTGTAAATTTTATTTTTAATTTAAATCTTCCTATTTTAAGTTGTTTAATAATTATTTCTTTTGGAGCAATTACAAATTTTTATTTACAATACTGGTTTAAAAAAAGTGAACTTAACAATTTAGAGTCTACTCTTTTTCTTTTTCACGATCTTTTACAATTAAGTTTTTTATTATTTTTTACTGGCGGAATACAAAATCCTTTCATACTTTTTTTAATTGTCCCTTCCATTGTTTCATCCACTTTGTTGACTTTTAAAAGCACTTTATTATTAGTAATTTTTTCAATTTTAATAATATTAATTCTTACTTTTTTTCATTTTCCCTTACCTTTTTCTGGTGAATTACATTTTCATGTTCCAGATTACTATTTATACTCAATTCCTATAGCAATAATCATAGCTATGCTTTTTTTAACATATTTTGGAGCTAGGTTTGGATTTGCTTCCAGACAAAAAGCAGATGCTTTTACTAAACTGGAATTAATTATTGCTCGAGAGCATGAATTAGAGTCAATAGGCCACCAAGCAGCTGCTGCAGCTCATTCACTTGGTACACCTCTATCAACAATAACAGTTGTGGCCTCTGAACTTAAGAAAGAGTTTCCTAACAACGAAAAATATACCAAGGACGTAGATTTGTTAATAAGTCAGGCTAAAAGATGTAGTGAAATATTAAAAAAAATTTCCTTAAATCAAATAGAACAAGACAAATTCATGAGCAATGTAACTTTGCAAAATCTTTTAACAGAAATAGGCAAATCTTTTGAAGAAATTTCAGAAAGAGAAATTAAATTTGATTTTTCTAAATCTGTGAAAGATATTTTAATAAAGAGAACTCCAGAAATTACTTACGGAATACGAAATTTTATAGGTAATGCAGTTAAATTTTCTAAGAAAAAAGTGAATATAAATTTGTTAACATCAAAAAGAAAAACTATTTTGATTATTTCAGATGATGGACCAGGATTCCCAAGTGATATCTTTAGTTCACTAGGACAACCTTATATATCTTCCAAAAATAAAAAATTTAACCATAATTCGGGATTGGGACTAGGCACTTTTATTGGCAAGACTCTTTTAGAGAGACGTGGTGGTATAGTTAATTTTTCAAATTTTGATGAAGGAGGAGCAAAAGTTTTAATAGAGTGGAACACTTCTGATCTTGAAGTGTAAATTTTTTAAACAGGCTCTTGTTGAGTCATACAATGAAGAGTTCCAAATCCCCAAACTAGCACAGAACAATTTATTGGAACTATTTTTCTAGTTTTAAAGTATTTTTTAAATATCTTTAATACGACCTTATCATTTGGATCGTTAAATGTAGGAACCAAAACAATTTTATTGGCAATATAAAAATTTAAATAACTTGCTGGAACTCTAATACCTTCAATATACTTAGCTTTAGGCATAGGCAGATAAATTATTTTTATTTTTTTTTCGTTTTCCCTTACAAATTTTTTTAATATTTTTATATTTTCGTTTAAATTTGAAAAATTTTTATCTTTTTTATTATTTTCTCTAGCGATAAATATTATTTCTTTGCTAACGAATCTTGCAATATCATCAACATGTCCATGAGTATCATCCCCAAGTATTCCTTTATTAAGCCAAATTGCCTTTCTTACTCCAAAATATTTTTTAAATATCTGATTATAGTCATTGATTTTAAAACCTTTATTTCTTTGTTGCACTTTACTTAGAAGGCATTGTTTTGTTGTTAAAAGAAGACCTTCACCGTTTACATCAATAGATCCTCCCTCAAGAATAATTATCTTTTTTTTATGTTTTGGATTTATAGATTTAATTTTCTTTGATTTTTTTATTTTTAGATAAGCTCGATTATCGTTTTTATAATTTTTATATTTAGACCATGCATTAAATTCCCAATTAGATAGAATATTTCTTTTTTTTTTATCTTTAAGAAATATTGGTAAAAAATCGCGCGTCCATGCTCTATCTGTTTTACAAATAACAAGTTTGATATTTTTTATTTTTGCGCCTAAAATATTTAAAAAAAAAATAGCCTTTTTTTTCTCTGATTTATTTTTAACCAAAACATTAACTTGTTGAGTTTTTGAAAGCACCGAGATGATTTGGCTAAAAACCCATGGTATTTCATTAAATTTACCTGGCCAATCCTCTTTGTTATGAGGCCAAGCAATCCAAGTAGACTTCTGAAACTCCCATTCTGCTGGCATCCTGTAAATGCCATATCTAGGTGTATTAGGCATCTTTAGGATTGTTTAATATGCCTTTATAGTAATCAATTCTTCTATCTCTAAAGAAAGGCCAATGTCTTCTTACATTTTCAACTTTTTTAAAATCGATATCACAAATTAAAGTTTTTTCTCCTAGTTTAGCTCTAGCGATTATATTTCCGCTAGGGTCGAATATAATTGAGTTACCCCAAAACTCTAATTTTTTAGAACCCCGTTTTTCTTTACCAACTCTATTAACTGCAGCAACATATACTCCATTTGCTATAGCATGAGATCTTTGGACTGATATCCAAGAGTCCAGTTGAGATTTTCCATATTTTCTTTTTTCAGAAGGATGCCATCCAATTGCAGTAGGATAAAAAAGTATTTCTGCTCCTAGCAAAGACGTGAGTCTTGCTGCTTCCGGAAACCATTGGTCCCAGCATATTAATGTACCAAGATTTCCATATTTTGTTTTAAAAGATTTGAATCCTAGATCACCAGGGGTAAAGTAAAATTTTTCATAATATTGAGGATCGTCAGGTATATGCATTTTTCTATATTTACCGATTATTTTTCCTTTTTCATTTATTACTATGCAGGAGTTGTGATATATACCAGAAGTCTTTTTCTCAAAAATAGGTACAAGTAAGATAATTTTTAGCTGTTTTGCTAACAAAGAAAAAATACTAGTAGTCTTTCCTGGAATTTTTTCTGCTAAATTAAAATTAGAATGTTTTTCTTCTTGGCAAAAATAATTTGATGAAAATAACTCTGGCAAACAAATTATCTTTGCTTTTTTTTTACTAGCTTCTTTTATTCTTTTTATAGCAGTATTAATATTTTTCTGTTGTTCAGACGACATTTTCATCTGTATTAATGCTATTTTTGTCTTTGCCATTTTACTAAAATATTTTTTGGAAATTTTTTCTTTCTCTCTTTTTCCAATATTGACGATGATATGCATCACTTGCTATCAAAGGTAGAACACTTGTTGCTTCAGCAAAAACCATTTGTTCTTTAGTAACATCTACTTTTCCCCATGAGCTAGCTTCTTTAAGAGTAGAACTGCTGCAAGCCCCATCTCTTGTGTCAGCTACAGTTATTTGAATAGCATATTTATGCATGTCTACTTTTTTACCTAAAAGCTCAGCACATACAACTGTATCTTGAACAAAATTTTTAGGGACACCACCACCAATCATTAAGAGACCTGACTGTTTTGATTTTAACTTTACTTCGGTAAGTTCTCTAAATTCTCTTACAGAGTCTATTGTAATATGATTATTTGGATTTTGTTCTTGATGCATAACAAGACCAAATCCAGCAGAACTATCAGTAAAAGCAGGACAAAAAATTGGTACATTATTATCGTAAGCGACTTCAATTAGAGAATTTTTCTTTTTTGCATTTTTTTTTAAAAATTTACCCATTTCTTTAATGAATTCTCTAGATGTATACGCTTTAGGTTTTAGGGTATTAGCTATATCACAAATAGTCTTGTCGCATGACTGTAGCTCTTCTTCATCAATATAAGTGTCATATATTCTATCTATATAATTCTTCCTTAGAATTGTATCATCTTCAAATTGTGACCCCTGGTAATGTTTAAAACCAAGGGCTTCAAAAAAATCCATGTCAATTATAGATGCACCAGTAGCAACAATTGCGTCTACCATATTGTATTTCACCAAATCAGAATATAAATTCATACATCCCGCAGCAGAAGTTGATCCAGCTAAAGTAAGAAAAATTGAGCATTCTTTATCATTTATCATTTCATTAAATATTTTTGCGGCATTTGATGTATCTCTAGATGTAAAAGACATCTTTTCCATAGAGTCAATTATCTCTCTAGCATCAAAAGAAGTAATATCTATATGCTCGACTGGTTTTTCTAAAAATGATTTTTTATTATGTCCCTTCTCAGGACTTTTTTTCGGTTTCATTAAGCTACTAAGAAACTAAACTTCTCGGAGTCGTCATACATAGACACTATAGGTTTGTCTTGTAATTCAAAAATTTCATCAGAATAAAATCCGTTAAATTTTGTTCTAAAAGTTAGACCATAAGCCCCAAGCTGCCCGAGCTCTACATAGTCGCCTTCCTTTATGTTATTAGGTAAGATGAAAGGACCTTTCATATAATCCAAACTGTCACAAGTCGGTCCATAAAAATTAAAAGTGGTAAGCTTTTTAGATTGCGCTCTCCCGTTTGAAATCATTCGAGTTGGTAATATGAAGTTAGGTACTCCAGCATCAAACAAACTCCCATAAGTTCCGTCGTTAATATAAAGCTTATTCTTTTTTCTAAGATTAACCTTAACTACTGTTGATCCGCTTTCAGCTACTAAAGCTCTTCCCGGTTCACAAATTATTTTTGGCATTTTATTCAATTTTAAATTATTCAGTGCCTGTTTGATTTCTTCAATATAATTAATAAGTGGCTCAGGATTTAAGTCAGGGTAAATCGCAGGAAAACCACCACCAACATTTATTACGTCTGGTATGATTTTCGTTTTTTTAATTATTGATCCTACTTCATTAATAGCTTTTGAAAATGAAATTTTATGCATACATTGTGATCCGACGTGAAAACTAATACCAATAGATTTACCATGTTCTCTGCAGAGTCTAACCAATCCAAGAGCCTCACTTGATGAAGCGCCAAATTTTCTTGATAAGTCTATTTCTGCGTGTTCGTTTGAAATAGCAATTCTCACATATAAATTTAAATCTTTAGCGTGATTAGTAGACTCTAAAATTTTTTGTAGTTCGTCTTTACAATCTAATGCAAAATCTTTAACCCCATATTCAAAATAAGCTTTAGCAATATCATCTCTACTTTTTACAGTATGCATAAAATATAATTTTGCATCTGCTTTCATTTTTCTTAACAATTTAATTTCACTTATTGATGCAACATCAAAATTTTGAATATTATTATTAATGATATGTTTTAGGACTTTTTCGTTTGGATTAGTTTTAACAGCATAAAGAATTTTTCCTGGAAAATTTTTTTTAAAAAATTCAGTTGATTTCTTTATCTGCTCCGGTCGTATACAATAAACCGGATAATCAGGCTTTAAAGTGTTAACTAATTCGTTAACGTTTTTAAATTTTCGCATCTCATGTGTCCCTCTTTTTGTTCACAGAAAGGTTTTTAAAAATTTAATAAAAAACCTTATTATTTTCGCATTTAAGGTTATTTTTGCTTCATGTAAAGAAAAAAATGACAATTTAACAGGTTGCAATTTTCAAATTTATGTTCATATAAGTTGTTATGAGAAGTGTAAATATAGGAGCATCAAAACAACTTAATCTTGCCGATTTTGAAGATAAGAGCTTAATTATTGTTGATGACGACGATCCTTTTAGAAGCAGGCTCTCAAGAGCCATGGAAAAGAAAGGATTTAGCGTCAAAGAGGCAAAAACAGCGGAAAAAGCAATAGAAGTTATAAAATCGTCCCCTCCATCGTTTGCTGTAGTTGACCTTAGACTAGAAACAGGAAATGGTTTGGATGTTGTAAAAGAGCTCTCTAAGGTCAAAAAAGACAGTCGGATAGTGATGTTAACAGGATATGGGAATTTACCCACAGCAGTAGCTGCCGTAAAAGCTGGGGCGATAGATTATATGGCCAAACCTGTTGATGCAGATGATGTAGAGGCAGCTCTATTGGCTAATCCAGATACCAAAGCAAAACCTCCAGAAAACCCTATGTCAGCTGACAGAGTTAAATGGGAGCATATTCACAGAGTCTTTGAGTTATGTAATAGAAATGTCTCTGAAACTGCAAGAAGACTGAAAATGCATAGAAGAACTCTGCAAAGAATTCTATCTAAGAGATCTCCAAGATAAAGTATCTTTATTAAATATTGTTGTAAAAATTGTCAATATAGAAATTTTCAAAATTTCTGCAGGTAAAAATGGTAAAGCTCCTAGAGCCCATAGTTTTTCTATTGGAACAAAGTTAAGCAACCAAATTAGACCAAAAGTATATATGAAAGAAACTGAAAAAGCATACAGTGCAAAATTTAAAATAAAACGAACAATCAAACTATATTTAAAGTAAACTTTTAAAAATCCAGAAAAAAATACTGCTGGAATAAACCCAAGAAGATATCCCATTGTAGGACCAGTAAAATAAATTAAACCTACTCCTTTTTCTGGAGTTCCCGCAAATACTGGTAATCCAATTATGCCTTCAAATAAATATAATGATATCGTAGCGATCCCAAGTTTCCAACCAAATATAACTCCAATAGCTAATACAACTAATGTTTGCATTGTCATTGGTACTGGATAAAATGGAATTTTAATTTTTGATGAAATAGCAAGTGCAATGCTTCCGATTAACGCAATGAAAGCATACTTTATTATTTTTGAAGTTTTTAAATTTTTTACTAACTCCATATTTGAACCTACCCTTATTTAAAGAAATTATCTAGCTTTTTGTTAATTGAATAAAAACATCTTCTAAATCTCCCTCGTCTATTGAAATATCAAGTATTTTCAAGTTTTTTTCTTTAAGATAATTTATTAAATGTTCAAAGTTAATTAATTTTTTTTCGTAATTTATCGAAATAGTATTATTTGACTCAATTAAAAATTTCACATTTGGTAGGCTAAGAGTTAAATCTGAGTTAAATTCTTTAAGTTTAAATGTGATTTTTTTTGTTTTAATTCTATCTAGAAGTTTTTTAGTAGTATCTAAGGCTACCAGATTTCCCTTATTTATAATTGCAATTCGATCACACATTTCTTGAGCTTCAAATAAATAGTGAGTAGTTAGAATTATGGTAACCCCTATTTTATTAAGTTCTTTTACGTTTTCCCACAAGTTTTTCCTTAATTCCACGTCAACTCCTGCAGTAGGTTCGTCTAATACTAAAATAGGTGGTTGATGGACCATTGCTTTAGCAATTAATAATCTTCTTTTCATTCCTCCAGATAAACTTCTAGAATAAGAGTTGGCTTGATTTTCTAAAGAGACTAATTTTAAAATAATTTCAGTTATTCGTTTATCTTTAGATACCCCATATAAACCAGCTTGTAATTCTAATAATCTTTTTGGACTAAAAAATGCGTCCAAGTTTACTTCTTGTGGAACTATTCCAATTGAAGCTCTAACTTGTCTCGGATTTTTATCTAAGTCAAAACCCCAAACCTTAACAGTTCCCTCGCTTTTGGTAACTAAACCTCCAAGAATACTTAAAAAAGTAGTTTTGCCTGCACCATTTGGACCTAGTAGACCAAATATTTCACCTTGTTTGACATCAAAACTTAAATTATTTAATGCTTTTTCAGGGATAGTATTTATTTTATTTTTTGAATAAATCTTAGTAAGATTTTCAACAGTTAAAGCAATTTTGTTCATAATTAATTTAATTATATCATAAAAAATTTTGAGGTATTATGAATATATGAGTTCACTAAAAAAGTCTGATCACTTTTACCTAATAGATGGGTCTGGATATATTTTTAGAGCGTATTACGCTTTACCACCGCTCTCAAGAAAAAGTGATGGACTCCCCACAGGAGCTGTAAGTGGATTTTGTTCTATGCTTTTTAAACTTTTGGAAGAAGCTAGATCTGATGATTCAGAAAATAAACCAACTCATTTTGCTGTAATATTTGACTCTGCAAGGAAAAATTTTAGAAATGAAATTTTTAAAGATTACAAAGCAAATCGTAGTGATCCCCCTGAAGATCTTGCTCCACAGTTTGAATATATCAGAAAATCTGTTGAAGCTTTTAATTTACCATCAATCGAACTACTTAATTATGAGGCAGATGATTTAATTGCTACATATGCAAAAAAAATTGTAAAAGCTGGAGCTAAAGTAACTATAATTTCATCAGACAAAGATTTAATGCAACTAGTTTCTGATAAAGTTAGATTGTACGATCCTGTAAAGTTTAAAGTTCTAGATGACAAGGATGTTAAAGAAAAATTTGGTGTTAAACCAAGTCAGGTTATTGATGTCCAATCTTTAGCTGGAGATTCATCAGATAATATTCCAGGAGTGCCTGGGATAGGCATTAAAACTGCTGCTGAATTAATAAATAAATATAAAAATTTAGATAATTTACTTAAAAAAATTGATGAGATTACTCAAAAAAAAAGAAAAGAGACCTTATTAAAAAACAAAGACAAAGCAATTATGAGTAGGCAATTAGTTACACTAAAGGATGACGTTCCAGTAAAAAATGACCCAAGCAGCTTTATATTAAAAGATATAAAAAAAGAAAAACTTTATGATTTTTTAAGAGAAATGGAATTTAATAGATTGTTAAGTAGAGCTATAGATTTCTATGGCGATAGCGTAAAAAAGCAACAAAACAAAAAAAAATTAGAAAAAATTAATACAAAAGATTATGAAAGCATAACTAAAGAGAGAGATCTTGAAAAATGGATAAAAATTTTAAGCAAAGAATCTGTAATAGCTGTTGATACTGAAACTTCTTCATTAAATCCTCTAGAGACTAATTTAGTAGGTATTTCTTTCAGCTACAAAGATAATAAAGCCTGTTATATTCCTCTCTCTCATAATAACTTTAAAGGTATAGAAAAAAAAACAGTTTTAGAGAAAGTCAGACCTTTATTAGAAGATCCTAGTATTAAAAAAGTTGGTCAAAACATAAAATTCGACTCTATAGTTTTTAAAAAAAATGGAATTAATTTAAGACCAATAGAGGACACAATGTTGATTTCTTACGTTTTAGATGCAGGATTAAATAGACATAACCTTGATACATTATCAGAAATTCATCTAAACCATAAAACCATTACTTATAAAGAGGTTGTAGGCTCAGGCAAAAACAAACTTAATTTTAGCGATGTATCTCTTGAGAAAGCAACTGAGTATGCAGCAGAGGATGCCGATATTACTCTCAGGCTTTACGAAATACTGAAAGAAAGAATGGATAAAGAAAAACTTAGTTTAATTTATGAAATTTTTGAAAAACCCATGATAAACCTTTTGTCAAAACTAGAAATTAAAGGAATCAAAGTAGACAAGGGTTATTTAAAAGAACTATCAAAAAAATATGAAAAAAGAATTAACAAAATAGAAAAAGAGATCTACTCTTTAGCCCAAAAAAAATTCAATATTGGTTCTCCAAAACAACTCGGTGAAATTATATATAATGATCTTAAAATAGCTAAACAAAAAAAAACCAAAAAAGGAAGTCTGGCCACAAACGCAAGTATTTTAGAAGACCTAGCTTATTCTGGTCACAAATTTCCTGATTTAGTTTTGAAATGGAGGCAATTATCAAAATTAAAGAATACTTATTCAGATGCTTTACAAGATCACATAAGTGAAAAATCTGGAAGAGTTCACACTTCATTTCTACTTGCGGCAACTAATACTGCTAGACTAGCATCCAGCGACCCCAATTTACAAAATATTCCCATTAAAACTGAAGACGGCAGAGAAATAAGGAAAGCTTTTATAGCAGAAAAAAATAATATCTTAATATCTGCAGACTATAATCAAATTGAAATGAGAATCTTGGCAGATATGGCTGGAGTTAAAGAATTAAAAAAAGCTTTCAAGAACAATGAAGATATTCATAATCTCACTGCAAGCCAGGTTTTTAATGTCCCTACAAGTTCTATTGACTCAGAGTTGAGAAGAAAAGCAAAAGCAATTAACTTTGGAATTATATATGGAATTACCCAATACGGTTTGGCTAAACAAATATCAGTTTCAAATCAAGAAGCTTTAGATTTCATTAATGCTTATTTCAAAAAATTTCCAGAAATAAAAGAATATATGAATGATACGATTAAATTTTGCAGAAAAAATGGATATGTTAATAATATTTTTGGAAGAAAAATTCATTTAAGAGGAATTAATGACAAAAATTTTAGTGTAAGAAGTTTTCAAGAAAGAGCAGCAATTAATGCTCCTATCCAAGGATCCGCAGCCGATATCATAAGACTTGCTATGATAAAAATTGATAACTTAATTAAAACAGATAAAAAATTTAAAACTGATATTTTATTACAAATCCATGATGAGCTGATATTTGAAACACCGAGAGAAAGTAAAGATTATGTTGAAAAAATCATAAAAAAAGCAATGACATCAGTTTCAAGTTCAGATCATCATGTCTTTTCAATACCTCTAGAAGTAACTGTAAATTCAGGGCATAATTGGGGAGAGACACATTAAATTTAATTTTTAACGCCTAAATTTTGACAATTTAATTTTGATTATTAAAATCTATATATGGCAAATACAATAGCTTTAGTTGATGATGATCGCAATCTACTTACAGGCATAAGCATTGCTCTTGAGAGAGAGGGTTTTAAAGTTCAAACTTACATAGACGGTGAGTCCGCTTTGGTTGGTTTAATGAGAAATCCTCCTGACTTAGCAGTGGTAGATATTAAAATGCCTAGGATGGATGGAGAAGAGCTCTTAAAAAAGCTTAAAAAAAAGATGTCTATACCAATTATTTTTTTAACTTCAAAAGATGATGAGGTAGATGAACTTCTTGGTTTAAAACTTGGCGCAGATGATTTCGTAAGAAAATCAGGCGGATTTTCAATGAAGGTTTTAATAGAAAGAATAAGAGTTCAATTAAGAAAAAAAACTGATGTTGCAGATGATTCAAAAAATATTATTACGCATGGAAAACTAAAATTAGACTCTTCCCAATTAGAATGTGAATGGGGAGGAAAGGCCTTACCAGATAAATTGACTACAACAGAGTTTTTAATAGTTAAAGAATTAGCAAAAAGACCTGGAGTGATAAAAGAAAGAGCCCATCTTATGGATATTGCTTATAAAGAAAATACCGAAATAGAGGATAGAACAATAGATAGCCATGTAAAACGTATAAGAAAGAAATTTAAGAAAGTAGATGATAAATTTTCTGCGATTGAAACAAGGTATGGAAGCGGGTATAGATGGAATGTTAGTTAATGAAGCAAAAAAAATCAGCCTCTATTTTAAGAAAATTTTTATTATTTAATTTATTAGTTTTTTCAATACTTGGTCTTTTCACAATTTTATATTTAAAAGCTGTTCAACCTAACCTAGTTAAAAAAAGAACACTTAATCATATCACCATTATTAATAACACTTCGGACCATTTAGAAAGATTAAATATAGAGTTCGAAAAAAACAGTATAAAAACATTTCTTCTATCGACTAGATTTCTCTTTCAAAGTTTAGATAGAGTTCAATTTTATAATATATACGGTGATAAAATCGGAGATACAAATATCTTAGATTTAGACCAAAGCGTTTTTTCAAAATCTGATTCGATTATAGAGTTAAGTATTGATGGAAAAAATAATGAAGAAAGTTCAAAAATTGTTGAAAAAAAAAATGACGACAAAAACCTGAACCTCGAAGTAATAGAAAAAGAAACGATTTTAAATATTTTTCAAAATGAGCCAGTTGTAATAGAAAAAGAAATAAATAAAAATTTCTTTGTAAGCACTCTTGATGAAGTAAAAATTAAGAATGAAAGGAAGGGATTCATTGTAGTAACCGAACAAGCTAATGATATTTTGTTTGCCGTTGAAGAAAGAAAAAATTTTATAATAAGAACGGTTTTAGCAGTTGCATTAGTAATTTTAATTTTTTCACTTTTCTTAAATAAATATATTTTAAAACCTATTAAATTTTTAGTTTTATTTACTGAGTCCATAAAAGCAAAAGCCGATAAGCCAGTTAATGTAGACAAATTTTTTATTAGGGGAGATGAAATAGGAAAATTGACCCAATCTATAGATGAAATGACAACAGAACTTCAGAAAAGAACTAATCGTGCTGAGACATTTTCAACAGACTTAGCTCACGAAATCAGAAATCCGCTTGCATCTTTGAAAGGAGCATCCGAATTGTTAGATAAAACTAGTGAACAGAAAGAGAGAGAAAAATTATTTGAAATAATTAATCATGATGTTGAAAGAATAGAAAGATTAATAACAGATTATTCTCAAATGTTAAAAGATGAAGCTTCTTTGATAAGAGAAAAAATGAAAAAAATAGACCTAGATTCTGTAGTTAGAGGAGTTATAGATGACTTTAAACAAAATCTATCTAGTCAAAATAAAAAAATAGACATAAATATTATTCATAGAAGCAAAAATGGTAAAAGATTCTTTGTGCTTGGTATTGAAAATAGACTTGAGCAAGTCATTGCGAATTTATTAGATAATGCAATTTCTTTTAGTAAGAATAACAGCAAAATTGATATTGAAATTAGCGAAAACAAAAGCAATTATATGCTTTTAGTAAAAGATGAGGGTCCAGGATTTTCTGAAACATCAACACAAAAGATCTTCAAAAGATTTTATAGCAATAGACCAAAAAATTTTGGAGAACACTCAGGTCTTGGCTTAAACATTGTAAAAAATATAGTTGAACTTCATAAAGGTTCAATAACAGCATCAAATAGGCCAAACAAAAAAGGAGCTCAAATAGAAGTTTTGTTGCCAAAATTAAACTAGCAAAGTTGCTTGATAAGAATTAATTATATTGTTAAAAGAAATTTTTATGCCAGATGATTTTAAAGTAAAAAATATCAAATTAGCAGATTTCGGTCGAAAGGAAATATCTCTAGCAGAAACAGAAATGCCAGGACTCATGGCATTAAGAAAAGAGTATAAAGGAAAAAAACCTCTAAAAGGTGCGAGAATTTTAGGCTGTCTTCATATGACAATTCAAACTGCTGTGCTTATAGAAACACTAGTTGATTTAGGTGCTGAAGTTAGATGGTCATCATGTAATATTTTTTCAACACAAGATCATGCTGCAGCTGCTATTGCAAAAGCAGGAATATCAGTATTTGCGTGGAAAGGAGAGACTGAGAAAGAGTATTGGTGGTGTGTTAAACAAACCATTGAAGGTAAAAAAAATTGGAAACCTAACATGATCTTAGACGACGGAGGTGACCTCACTGCTTTAATGCATAAAGATTATAAGGAATTACTCAAAAATGTTAAGGGATTATCAGAAGAGACTACTACAGGTGTTTTAGCTTTAAAAAAAATGGAGGCCAATAATCAATTATTGGTTCCAGCTATTAATGTAAACGACTCAGTTACAAAATCTAAGTTTGACAATTTATATGGATGCAGAGAAAGTTTAGTAGACGGTATTAAAAGAGCAACAGATGTAATGATGTCGGGCAAAGTAGCTATTGTTGCTGGCTTTGGTGATGTAGGCAAAGGAAGTGCTGCATCATTACGTCAAGCTGGCGCAAGAGTAATGGTTACAGAAACAGATCCAATCTGCGCTCTTCAGGCAGCTATGGAAGGCTATGAGGTAGTTTTAATGGATAACGCAATTAAAGATGCAGATATAGTTGTTACAGCAACTGGTAACAAAGATATAGTTACTGCAGATCATATGAGAGATATGAAAGATAGAGCCATACTTTGTAATATTGGGCATTTTGATAATGAGATACAAGTTGAAGCTTTAAAAAATTATAAGTGGGATGAAATTAAACCACAAGTTCATGAAATAGAATTACCAAGCAAAAAAAGAATTATTTTACTAGCTGAAGGAAGGTTGGTAAATTTAGGTTGTGCAACTGGTCATCCTAGTTTTGTGATGAGTGCTTCATTTACTAATCAAGTAATTGCACAAATTGAATTATTCCATAACTCTGACAAATATGAAAAAAAAGTTTATGTTTTACCAAAACATTTAGATGAAAAAGTTGCAAAACTACATCTAGATAAAGTTGGAGCTAAATTAACAAAAATGACAAAAGAACAAGCAGATTATATAAGTGTTAAAACATCAGGACCATTTAAACCAGATAGCTATCGCTACTAATATAGTAGCCAATGATTATTAAATCTTTAGAACAGTTAAACTCAATATCTAAAAAAATCGCCGATAAAGTTTCAAATGAAGACTGCATATATCTTTTAGGAGAAATAGGTTCTGGAAAGACCACATTTTCAAGATATTTTATCAATTATTTACAAAAAAAAGAAGAAACAGAAAAAACTGATGTTTTAAGTCCTACATTCAATCTTTTATATGAATACGAAATAAAAAAAATAAAAATTATGCATTACGATCTATACAGGCTTAAAAATATTGATGAAATTAAGCAACTTGGAATATTTGAAGACGACATAAAGTCAATTAAAATAATTGAATGGCCAGAGCTCTTAAAAGAAAAGATTAAAGATAAAATTGAAATAAAATTTAGATATACAAAAAATGAAAATGAGAGAGATATAACTTTTTCAGGAAATGGCAAATGGAAAGGCTTTAAGTTAGATGCAATATAAATTAAAAAAAATTGCAGGAGATGCATCATTTAGAGAATTTTATAGAATGCAAAAAGGAACTAAATCCTCAATAATTGTGCTTGCAAAAAAAAACAAATTTAAAAATCTAATTGTTTACAGCACTGTTAATGATATTTTAAATCAAAATGGCATTTTAGCCCCCAAACTTTTAAATCACTTTATAAATGATAGCATTATAGAAATCACAGATTTTGGAAAGACTTCATTTTATAATTTTATAAAAAATAAAGAAAAAAAATTTAAGTTCTATAAGAAATTAATTGATCTCATTATAAAAATTCAAAAAATTAAGTTTAAAAAAGAATATAAATTTAAAAAAACTAAAATAAAACTTGAAAATTATGATGCCAAAAATCTTCATATAGAGTCAGATTTATTTTTTGATTGGTATTTAAAGTATTTTTTTAATGAAAAAAGAAATAAGCTAATTAAAAGAAAAGTAAAAAAAGAATTAGATAAACTTTATAAAAAATTATTTTTTAAAAATAAATATTTCACTCATAGAGATTTTCATGCTTCTAATATAATGTTATTTAAAGGCAAACTCGGATTAATTGATAATCAAGATGCAATTATAGGTAATCCTTTATATGACGTAGTTTCATTAATAGATGATGTTAGAGTAAAAATACCAAATAAAACAAAAGATGAATTGTTTCAGTACTATTTAAAGAAAACTAAATTTGAAAAAACAAACTCAAAAAATGACTTTGACATTTTATCAATCCAGAGAAATTTAAAAATTCTAGGTATTTTCATGAGACTACATTTAAGAGATAAAAAGTCCAATTATCTTAAATTTTTACCTTATACTTGGAAACTAATAGAAATGAGGTTAAAAAATCCAATTTTTTATGATCTAAAGATTTTGATTGATAGGTTAATATCCAAAGCTAAGCGAAAAAGAAAAAAATTTTAATGAAAATAAATAAAGCGATGATATTGGCTGCAGGTCTAGGAACCAGAATGAATCCACTAACATTAAATATTCCTAAACCACTTATAAAAATTGGTCAGTATAGTCTTTTAGAAAGGTCTATTAATTTATTAATTAAGTATGGAATAAAAGAAATAGTTATTAATGTTCATCACTTAGCAGATCAAATTGAGAATTTTATTAAAAATAAGAATCTAAAAATTAAAATTATAATATCCGATGAAAGAAATGAATTACTTGATACAGGAGGTGGAATTTATAAAGGTACAGAAAGTTTTAGCGATGAACCTTTTATAACTTTAAATCCTGATACTGTTTGGGGCGATGTATACTTACAAGAACTTCAATTATTAGAAAAACTTTATAGAGAAAACAAAAAAACTTCCCTTTTGCTAGTAGATAAATCTCTTAGTTTTGATACTTCTTTTAAAGGTGATTTTAATATTGATAAGAAAAATAATATTAGCCGGGACAATATGAATCAATTTGTTTTTACCGGAATACAAATTTTAACTAGAGAAATTTTTCAAAATACAAAAAAAAATATTTTTTCAATGAATGATATATGGAATAACCTGATATTAGGAAAAAATATTTTAGGATTAAAAAGTAAAAAAAAATTTTATCATATAAATAATTTAAAAATATATAATGAAATTATAAAAAAAAAAATTATTGATTAAATATAATTTTTCTCTCTCTATCTTTATCCAGATAATAATAGTCTTGAATTTTTATATTTTTATCAAAAAAAATAATCAAAGGATTGCCTGTTGGAATTTCTAAATCATTAATTTTTAAATCAGAGATGTTAAATAAGTACTTAAATAATGCTCGAAGAGAATTTCCGTGAGCAGAAAGAATCAAATTTTTGTTTTGCTCTAAATGTTTTTTTATATTTTTTTGAAAATATGGAACCACTCGTTCATAAGTATTTTTAAGAGACTCGGTGTAAGGTAAATTTTTTAAATCTTTATATAATGGATCATTGTGAACACTATATTCAGATTTAGGATCCAAAGCATCAGGAGGATTATCCCAAGACCTTCTATACATTTTAAATTTTTTCTCTCCTAATTTTTTTTTAGTTTCAGTTTTGTTTAATCCTGTTAAAGCTCCATAATGTCTTTCATTGAGCTCCCAAGCTTTTATATATTCATTATTGTTTCCAATAATCTTCTGAATTATTTCTAGAGTTCTGATGGCTCTTTTTAAGTAAGAGGTAAAGCAAAGATCATAATTTAAATTCAGTTCTTTTATAAATTTTCCAGATTTTTCTGCTTCTATGACCCCTTTCTCAGATAGATCAACGTCAACCCAGCCTGTGAAACGATTCTCAGCGTTCCAAGTACTTTGTCCGTGCCTAATAGCTATTAACTTTCCCATTAAATATTTGTTAGTTGAAAATAATATATCTAATATATTAAATTATCATTATGAAAGGTATCAAATTCTTAAAAAGTTTGTATTTTTTTTCATTAACAGGATTATTAATTCTATATTTGTTCCCTGGAAGTCTTATTGGATATTTTTTTTATGGGGATTTTGGAAAACAGCCCAACATTATTAAAAATCCATTAGGAACTTCAATAAACCACCTTGTAGCTTTTTTTTATTTGTCCTGCATAGGACTTTTTAGTTATTTAAAAAATTCTAAATTTAAAAAAAATTTATTTTTTTTATTATTTTTGTCAATTTTTTTAGAATTAAGCCACCTCTTTATTCCTAATCGATCTTTTGAACTATTCGATTTATTTGCAAACTTTCTAGGTTTTTTAGGTGCTTTTTTTTTAGCTTTTATTATAAGAAAATATGAAAAAAATTATTTTAATTAATATAATATTTTCATTGTGTTTTACACCATTTCTTTTTTCAAAAGAATTTAATGGAAAAGCCAGAGTCATTGATGGTGACACAATTAAAATTAAAAATGTAAATATAAGATTATTTGGAATAGATGCTCCAGAGATAAAACAGAGTTGCAAAAAGATTTATCTCAGTATTTATATATTCAATTTTCAAAAAGAATATGATTGTGGAAAAGTTTCAAAAAAAGCTTTATCAAAAAAAATTCAAAATAAAGAAATAAAATGTGTTTCATCTACAAAGGATAGATATGGTCGGTACATTGGAATTTGCTATCTAGAAGATAGAGATATTAATAAATGGTTAGTAAGAAATGGTTATGCAGTTGCATATAAAAAATATTCAAAGAAATACGTATTTGAAGAAAAGCATGCAAATGAAAATAAATTAGGACTTTGGAGAGGTAGTTTTATGAGACCAGAAAAATGGAGAAGAAATTCCAATTAAATTCTTATATATAATAAAGAGTGATTCATTTTAATAAAATTTTTTTATTACTATTCTTTTTAGTTATTGTCTCTTGCTCTTCAATCCCAAAAAATACTCAAAACAGCTGTGAAATCTTCGAAGAAAGGTATCTTTGGTATAAACATGCAAGAGGTTCTTATGAAAAATGGGGAGTGCCAATTTATATTCAATTAGCTTTTATAAAAAAGGAAAGCGATTTCAATTGGTTAGCTAAACCTCCAAGAAGAAAATTATTTAAAGTTATACCTTTTAAAAGACCATCAAGTTCTTTTGGTTATTCACAAGCTGTCGAAGGAACTTGGCGACAATTTAAGACAGAAACTAATAATCCTTTAGCTACTCGAGCCCGATTTAAAGACTCAGTAGATTTTATAGGTTGGTATGTAAATAAAACTACAAAAATTTTAAAAATTCCTAAAAATGATGCATACAGACAATATCTTGCTTATTATAAAGGTTGGGGTGATTATAAAAATTATTCTAAAGATAAAAAAGCGATAATCTATGCAAAATCAGTTAAGGATACCGCGAATAAATATAGAAAACAGTTGATACTTTGCAAAAAAAATCTTGAAAAGAAGAAGTATATTATTTTTTAAATTCCTTGCTTAACTGTAAATCAATATCATCCATTCTTTTAGAATTTTTACAAAGCAAAAGATAAAAAACTGGAGTGGTAAACAGTGTCAAAAAAGTACTGATCAACATTCCACCAAATATAGTACAGCCAACCGCCAATCTTATACCTTCTCCAGCTCCAGGACCTATATTGCCAATTATTAGTGGCATCATAGCTATCAAAGTAGAGAGACTAGTCATAATTATAGGTCTGAACCTTCTTTTACACGACTCGACAATAGCAGCTTGAACTGACTTACCATCAACTCTTAGTTGGTTTGCCCAATCTACTATTAAAATACTATTTTTTGTTGCTATCCCAATTAGAACAACCAAAGCTATTTGTGAAAATATGTTTATAGTACTATCAAAAAGCAAAATAAATATTAAACCTCCTATCGCTGCTAGAGGAACAGTTAACATAACGACCAAAGGTTGTCTCCAAGCATTGAAAGTACCAGCCATTACAAGATATGCACTAACCATAGCCAAAGCAAAAATCACTAACAATTCACTAGATGCCTCCTTTAAATCTAATGACTTACCTTTATAATAAATTCCTGCTGATGGAGCTTTGTCATCTATAGTTTTCTCAATAAAATCTAATGCCTCGTTCAAAGTATAACCACCAACTAAGCGTGCTGTTAATGTTATTGACTTAGAACGTTGATAACGCGACAATAATTTTGCTGAACCTTTTTCTTCAAAACGTACAACATTTGCTAAAGATATTAATTTTCCAGTAGTTTCTGATCGAACAAAAATTTTACTTAAACTCTCTGTTCTTCTTCTATCTTTCAAATCTGCCTGTAAAATAATAGGATATTCTTTTCCAGACTCATTTAGCTTAGTAACAGTTTTGCCAGAAAATAATGTTTCAATTGATTTTCCTATGGATTGAATCGAAAGACCTAAATCCTTTGCTTTTTTTTCATCTATAATCAGTTCAACTTCTGGCTTATTTTTTGTATAGTCAGAAGTTATATCAGCTAAATTTTTATTTTTCCTTAGATCTTCGATTATTAAATTTTGCCACTTGTAAAGTTTTTCATAAGAAGGCCCAGTAATTGTAACTACGACTGGTTTTTGGTAATTGCTTACTCGAACTGAATTAGGTGTTAGAGGAAAAGCCATAGTCCCAGGTACAGTTACGATCTTACCTATTGCTTTTCTAACAATTTTTTGAGCACTTTCTTTTCTATCTTTCCAATTATCCAATAAAGCTATAATGATAAACGAATTATATGATTGAGAAGATCTTCCGAATCCGGGAACTCTCATAATTAATCTTTGATAGGGCTCATTTTCTTTTTGAAGAAGTGGTATTAACCTTGTCTCAACTTGTTCTGCCTTATTGACAGTATATTCAAAAGAGGACGACTCGTCCGTTTTACCGAATACTAAATATACACCTCTATCAGGATTTTTTTCTAAAAGCGTTTTGGGGGTAATTTTAAACAAAACGCTTGCTATTACTAATACAAAAATCATGAACCAAATTATAGTTTTAGGTCTTTGAATCCAGTAATTTAAAGACTCAGAATAAAAAGATTCGAATGATTTAAATAATCTTTCAAATCTCAAAACTAAATTTGATTTTACGTGTTTTCTGCTTAATAATTTTGACCCAAGCATTGGTGCGATAGATAAAGCTGTAAAGGTACTAATAACAATTGTAATAGAGAGAGTTATCGCCATTTCTCTAAAAAGTGTTCCACTTATCCCTCCAATAAACAACAAAGGAGCAAAGGTTGCTAAAATGATAATACTCGTTGATAAAATAGCAAAGATAACATTTTTACTACCTGCTGCAGCAGCCACCAAAGGTGAGTCGCCCTTTTCAATTCTATAGTAGATGGACTCGGTCATTACTACGCTATCATCTGTAACTATTGCAACACTCAGTATGACTGCCAACAATGTAAAAATATTTATTGTAAGCCCAAAAACCCATAAACCCAAAGCAGCCCCTATAAGACTAACTGGTAGAGTTATTGCTGGGACTATCATAGCTCTAACATTACCAAGAAAAAGATAAATTATACCTACAACTAAAGCTAAGGCTAATAGGATAGATTGATAGCACATCATTATTGCCTCTTTAATATAAACTGCCCTATCAAAGCTTACTGATAGCGTTAATCCAGCCGGTAATGTTTTTCTAACTTCTTTAATTTTGTTTCTAATATTTTTTGAAAGGGTAACAGTACTTTCATTTGTTCTAGCGTAAATACCAATTCCCACAGTATTTTCATTTATAGATTGACGACTTTGAGCTTTAAACAAAGTCTTTTCAGAAACCGGACCATATTTAATTTCCCCTACATCTTCTAAAGTGATGGTTTTACTCTTAATTTTTTTTATAGGTAATTTCTTTATATCATTTAAGTTTTTATAAGCTTTACCAAGATCAAGGGTTAAGTCTACATTGTTTGCTTCTATTGTCCCAGCAGGAATTGAAACATTGTTTTTTCTTATCGCCTCTTCAACCTCTTTTACTTCGAGATCGTTTGCACTTAATTTTATTGGATTAAGATAAACTCTTACAGCCTTTTCGTTTATACCACCTACTATAATTCGACCGGTCCCTGGCACAGAACTAAACGAGTCAACGAGGTTTCTTTTTACATAATCACCGATATCCAAAGAAGTCCAAGAAGTACTACTAACCGAAAGCCACATACTAGTTGAAAATCCTGCTGAAGCTTTCCTAATTTCTGGTGCTTTACTTTCTTCAGGAAGGTTATCTATTATTCTTGAAACTCGTTCTCTTATATCATTTGCAGCATTATCTACATCAATATTTGTAAAAAATTCTATTTTAATTGTACTTCTACCAATCTCGGAAAGAGTATCGATAGATTTAATTCCTTCAGCCCCACCTACAGCTAGTTCAATCGGCTCAGATATTTCAGAAGAGATAATTGAAGGACTTGCTCCAGTATAATTAGTTCTTATTTCTACCACAGGGGGCTGTAGATCTTTGGGAAGCTCTCTAGTACTGATTTGAAAAAAAGTATACAGACCAAAAACTACTAACAATAAAGAAAAAACAGAGCTTAAAACTGGTCTTCTTATGTTTAAAAGACAAAAATTATGCATTTCTAATTTTTTATTGGTCTAATTGTCATTCCACTATTGAGACGAGAAAGGCCCTCTTTTACTACCCTATCATTTTCTTTAAGACCTGATAAAACTTCTAAGTTACCATCTTTTCTTATACCTGTAACAATTTCAATTTTTTCAATTTTGTTATTTTTTGTAATTTTATAAATAAATTTTCGCTCATCCTCAAAAATAATACTTGTATCTGCAACCGATAAAGCCTTTTTTTCATTATAAGATAATTTAATATCTAAAAGTGAACCAGGTAGAATTTCAAGATTTTGATTATCAATTTTTGCTCGTGCTAAAATTGAACGAGTAGCAGCATCAACTCTTGAAGCAACTGACTCAATTACTCCTTGATAATTTTTATTTTTATATGCTAAAAATTTAGCATTTACTTTTAGCCCTTTTTTCAAAACTCCAGCAAAAACTTCAGGAATCTGTAAGTCACAAAGTATTTTTTTAGAGTCATCTAAAGTCAACATTATAGAATTTGTTCCCAATGTGGACGAACTAATTCCTCGTGTTCCAGTTTTACCAGAAAAAGGAGCTATTATATTTTTGTTTAAGAGTTTAGCTATAACATCTCCTTTTTTAACATTTTTATTTAATTTTATTGGTTCAATTAGTTCACTTTTTTTAATTTTATAAGAGACAGTTTGAGTGCTCAAAGCAGTACAATAACTTTCTATAGTCTGACTAAAATTTTTCTCTTCAACTACTTGAATAATCACGCCCGGAGGAGGCCTCTTTGAAAATTTTTTTGCAAAATGTTTACCAATTGCAGTTCGTCCACCTATAACGGCAGCGATTATTATAAAAAATATTAATATTCCTATGGTAATTTTTTTACTTTTTTTCATTTTTAATTTGACCCCATTCTGACCAGGATCCATCATAAACAATAGGTGTTTTACCACTTATAATAGAATTTGCTAGACCCAAAACACAAGCGGTAACTCCACTTCCGCAAGTAAAAACCACATTTTTTTTATTATTAATGTTTTGTTTTTCGAATATTTTCAACAACTCTTCTTTATTTTTAAAAGTATGGTCATTTTTATTTAAACATTCATTAAAAGGAATATTTTTTGAATTTTCTATATTACCACTTTTTAAACCTTTTCTTGGTTCAGGCACCAAACCTTTAAATCTTTGCTCCGATCTTGCGTCAACAAGTTCAAATTGATTTGAGATAATATTTTTTTTTATCTGCTCTTTCTTTTTAACTAAAGATTTATTTTCAATTACAGCATATTCGGTTTTATCAAATCTCATCATTTTATCAGTTACAGGTTTTTTTTCTTCAAGCCATTTTTTAAGACCTCCGTTTAAAACTGAAACTTTCTTAAAGTCGTGACCAAAATAAATAAAACTATACCAACATCTACAAGAGCTTATTGTGTCAGAATTATCATAAATAACAATATGATCGGAATTTTTTATTCCAAAGTCTGAGACTATTTTCCCCCACTTTTCCGCATTAGGCAACATATGAGGTAACGAAGATTTCTCATCAGAATTTTTATCAAGATCGAAAAAAACTGTATTTTCAATGTGTGTTTTTAAATATTCTTCATAGGCATTTCTTCTTGAATTTGGCATATGCCAACTAGCGTCAATAATTCTTACCTTGCTTAAGTTTTTTTCCAACCAATTAGTTGAGACTAAACTCATAAAATTCCTTTTTTTTTAATATATTTTTGATGGTATTCCTCGGCTTTGCAGTAGTTTTTAATAGGAGAAATATTTGTTTCAATTTTGTTATTATAGACCTTATTAAATTTTTCTTTAATTTTTAAAGCTACTTTCTTTTGTTGTTCGTTTTCATAAAATATTTCACTTCTATATTGTGTTCCAACATCTGGAAATTGCATATCTTTCTGAGTTGGATCATGCATTTTAAAAAATAGTTCCAAAATATTTTCATAAGATAAAATATTCTCGTCGAATGATAATTTTACAGTTTCCGCGTGTCCCGTATTGCCTTGGCAAACTTCCTCATAGGTTATTTTAGAATTTTGTCCACCAGCGTATCCAACTTCAGTAGAAACAATACCTTTTTGGGTTCGAAACTTTTCTTCTGGCTTCCAAAAACAGCCCATAGCTAAGTAACATTTTTGCATAAGTTATTTTATATGTTATGAAGCTATGAGGATAATAAATTGCTTACTAAAAATCAAATAGGCGTAATGTACATGATAGCAAGCGTAATATGCTTCTCTATCATGGATATTTGTGTAAAGTGGTTGGATTACTATCCGGTTGGCCAGGTTCTTTTTTTAAGATTTTTTATAGGTTTTATACCAATTTTTTTTATAATTCCCAAAGATAGATTGTTAGATTTTTATAAAACTTCAAGACCTGGGCTGCATGCCTTTAGAGCTATATGTGGTGCACTGGCTATTATAGCTTTATTTTATGGTTTAAGAGAACTTCCATTAGCTGATGTCGTTTCTTTAACTTTCGGCGGCCCCATATTCGTTACAGTTGCGTCAATTTTTTTCTTAAGTGAAAAAGTTGGAATAAAAAGATGGTCTGCAGTTTTAATTGGTTTTATTGGAATGCTATTGATTGTTCAACCAGCTTTTATTGAGGTTAATTATTATTATATTGCTCCTATAGTATTTTGTGTTTTTTTTGCGTGTGTTGCAATAAGTGTCAGATCATTGTCAAAAACAGAACCCAATTATACTATCGCCTTTTATTTTACGCTTCTCTGCACGGTATTGGGTTTGATTACAATTATAAAAGGTGACTGGGTTTTGCCTAATAAAATAGATTTATTAATCTTTATTGTAATGGGTTTATGTGGAAGTATTGCAAATTTGCTTCTTACACAAAGTTATAGGTTAGCCGAAGCTTCTTTGGTTACCCCAATTAAATATTTGAGCTTAGTTTTTGCAATAGTTTTTGGTTTCACGATTTGGAGCGAAGTTCCAAAAATTTTAACTCTTTTTGGAGCTCTATTAGTTGTAACGAGTTCATTAATTATTTTTACCAGAGAGTCAAAACTCAAAAAGCAAATTATTAATCCTAGATCATGAGCAAACATCCTAGTTACTGGAAAAAAGCTAAAATTATGTTAGCTAAAAAAGATAAAGTTATGAAAAAATTAATTAATAACTACAAGGATGGAGCTTTAATAACAAGAAATGATATTTTTTTTTCTTTGTGCAAAAGCATTATTGGACAACAAATAAGTGTAGCTGCCGCAAATTCAGTTTTTTTGAAGTTTAAAAAAAAATGTAAAGGCAAAATAAAACCAAGTACTGTAGATAAATTATCTTCAGCAAGTTTAAGAAGTTGTGGTTTGAGCAGGCTAAAAGTAAAAGGAATTAAAGATTTAGCAAAAAAAATTATAAGCAAAGAATTTAGTCCAAACTTAATTAAAAAAATGAATGATGAAGAAGCAATTCAATATTTATCTAGTTTAAGACAGATCGGAAGATGGTCAGCAGAAATGATTTTACTATTCACATTTAATAGACCAAATATTTGGCCACTACAAGATATTGGACTTTTAAGAGCTATATCCAATAACTATAATAAAAGAAATCTTCCCCCAAAAAGTTTTTTAAAAAAACTTTATAAAAAATTTACTCCTTATTGTTCAGTAGCTACCTGGTATTTATGGAGATCAATCGATGATGAACCAATACAGTACTAAGCTCCTTCAACCGACTGATGTTGTCTAACTGCAAATCCCTTTAAAACCGAAAAAGCTTCCTGATATTCTTTAGAATGATAAAAATTCTTAGCTTCTTCATATGATGGAAATTCGATTACTACAGTTCTAGGTGCACTTTCACCCTCGTTTGTTGTTGCTTTTCCACCTCTAATCAAAAATCTTCCCTTATATTTTTCAACTGCTATTTTAGCTTTAAAGGCGTATTCTTTTAACTTTTCCTCATTACTAATGCTTTTATAAACACAAACTACATAACCTTTCATTTACAATACCTCAAAAATAAATTAATTTTTTTCATGGCTGAAAAACTTTTCATAACTTGGGATGAGTATAATGCAACTGTTGAAAAACTTGCAATACAAATAGATGAAAGTGGCTATAAACCAGATATTATAATAGGAGTAATGCGAGGAGCCGCGCCAATCATAGACGTCTTAAGTCGTGTTTTTAAATTGAAGTGTGCTTATTTAGCAGTAGAGTCTTATTCTGGTAAAGGCATAGAGGATAAGCAAGGAAAACTAACTTTTTCAAGAGAAATGAGCTCAACTGTTCAAAATATGGGTGGCAATTTACTTTTGTGTGATGATCTTTCTGATACTGGAGTTACCTTAAATAGAAGTATAGATTGGTTAAAAAATTATCCGCCTATTAAAGGGAAAATAAAATCAATAAAAACTGCAATCCTTTGGAAAAAATCTCAATCAACCTTTAACCCTGATTTTTGTGCAGTGGAACTTAAAAGCAATCCTTGGATTGTTCAGCCTTTTGAAAAATATGAGGAGATACGGGTTAGTGAATTAAAAGAAAAACACAAAAAATAAAGGGCCAGTAAAAACTGACCCTTTAAATTTAATTATTTAAATATTTAAGAATATATAGCTAAGTTTAACGCACTCAAAATAGCTACAACCCAAATTGCCGGTGAAACACCTGAAATTTTTCCAGTACATATTTTTATTAAAGCATATGCAACAAATGCTAATGCAATACCATTTGAAATCGAATATGTAAGAGGCATAGCCAACATGCAAATTACGGCTGGTGCTGCTTCAGCTAAGTCTTTCCAATCAATATCGACGATATTTTTAATAAACAAAATAGCCACAAAAATTAGTGCTGCCCCATCTACCTGCTTCGGGATTGCTAGGAAAAGTGGTGATAAAAATATACAAAATACAAACAGAATGCCAACTACCAATGGCACCATTCCTGTTCGACCACCCTCTTTAACTCCTGCTCCTGATTCTACGTAAGAAGTTACCGTAGAAGTACCAACCATAGCACCCGCAACTGTTGCAACGCTATCAGCTAATAAAGCTCTGTCGATATCTTTAACATTACCTTTGTTATCAACTTTTCCTGCAACATTTGCTACTGAGACCAAAGTACCCATTGAGTCAAAAATATCCACAAAGAACAGTGTGAAAACCACAGTAAGCATTCCAGCACTTAAAGCTTTAGATAAATCAAAAACCATAAAGTGTTTGAGCTCAGGTAAGTTGAAAGAAAATATTCCAGAATAGGCAGAAAAGTTTGCATTCTGTAATTCACTTGGAATAAAGATCCATGAAGCAATTGTCCAAAACACCATTGAAATTATTATGCTTCCCCGTATATTCAATTTGTCTAAACAAATCATTGTAACTAATGCTGCTAAACCAAACAAAACGAAAAGATTGTTTAAACTTCCCAATTTAAAAATAGTAGGATCGTTCGATGGAACAGTCAGTCCTAGTATATTAAACCCTATTACAGCCAGAAACATACCAATCCCTGCCCCAATTCCAAGTTTCAAACTTTTAGGTATAGAATTAATAATCCATGCACGAAGAGGAGTGATTGAAGCGATAACAAATAATATTCCCGCAACAAATACTGCGCCTAATGCTTCTGCAGGTGAGTAACCCATTGCGCCGCAAACAACGAATCCTATGAATCCGTTTAGGCCCATTCCGCTTGAAAGAGCCACGGGCCAAGTTCGTGCCCAAAAAGCCATAATTCCACAAGCTATCGCTGTAGCAATTATAGTTGCTAAAAAAACTGATCCTTTGTCAAACCCACCAGCGCTTAAAATCATCGGATTAAGTGCTAATATATAGGCCATAGTAAGAAAAGTCGCAGTTCCTCCTCTGACCTCAGTTTTAAAATTAGTTTTGTGTTTTCTATAATTAAAATATTCTGCCAACATAGTTTTTTTCTCCTTAAATTTTATATTTAGTCTTGATATAAGGACTATATTGAATTTCTTTAAAAAATCTTATTAAAAAGAAAGTTAAGTTGAATTTTTACAACCTGCAGGTAATATAACTGTTTATAAGATTGGTATATATTCTAAAAAAAGTTGTATATGAAAAAAACGTTTAATTTACTTTTAATAATTTGCATTGCTCTTTTTTTAATCTCTTGTCAGACAGTTAGTAAAAAAATTGACAAAAACGTTGAAAAAGAAACAGAAGAGCTTAGCAGGTGGCTTAACCAACCTGAGTCGGAATTGAAAATTGTCTTTGGTATACCTGACAAAATAGAATTTACAGATAAGGGTACTAGACACTACGTTTATATTTCTAAAAAACTTAAAATAAAGTGTGAAAGAAAGTTTGAAATTAATTCAAATAACATGATTACTGGTTTTAGTAGTAAAAATTGTTTTTAATCTTTAATTTCTGATTTACCAGATATTTTTAAAGCAAAAGAGTAGTCAAAAGCTATCTCCTCAATAGCCGCATCTCGCCCAGATCTACCGCCGTGACCAGCATTCATTTCACATTTAAAAAGAAGTAAATTTTTGTCAGTTTTAAATTCTCTGAGTTTTGCGACATATTTTGTGGGTTCATCAAATAAAACTCTATTATCAGACAAACTAGTTGTAATAAGAATATTTGGATATTCCATTTTCTTTATATTTTCGTATGGAGAATAAGATTTAATATATTCAAAGTAATCCTTATTTTCTTTTGCATTTCCAAATTCATTAAACTCTCCAACTGTTAATGGTAAAGAATGGTCTAAATTAGTAGTTAAAGTATCTACAAAAGGCACAGACATAATTAAACCTAAAAATAAATCTGGAGAATTGTTAGCTACAACTCCCATAAGGAGACCTCCTGCACTACCGCCGTAGCCGATAATTTTTCTTTTACTTGTATATTTTTTATCAATTAAAAATTTTGCACACGAAATATAATCTTTAAAAGTATTTTTCTTATTTAACATTTTTCCTTCTTCCCAGTATTTCATTCCTCTTTCCATTCCTCCTCTCACGTGGGCAGTTACCCAAATAATATTTCTGTCAATTAAGCTCAATTTTGATGTAGAAAAATTGATTGGTGCTGAGTAACCATATGAACCGTAACCATAAAGTAAAACATGAGCGCTTCCATCTAGTTTAGTTTTTTTATTGTAAGTAATTGTTAGAGGAATTTTTCTACCATCATGCCCATCACAGTTAACTCTTTTTGTAATATAATTATCTCGATTATAACCTGAAGGAATTTCTAATTCTTTTACTAACTTTTTTTCTTTAGTAATAATATTATACTCATATATTCTCGAAGGTGTTTTAGGTGAGTCATAACCTATTCTAATTAGATTCGTATTTCTATCTTTTTGCATTAAACTTATACCTGGACTTATTATTTCTTCCTCGGAAACTATAAGCTCTTCTTCTGCATTTGTTTTTAAGTTTCTTATAAATATTTTATTTAATGCATTTACCGTTTCTGATCTTATCAACCAATCATTTAAAAGAGAAAAACCTCCAATCAAAACTTCATCTTTAGCATGAATATATTCCTCCCATTTATCTATACTTTCATTTTTGCACCTGCATATTTTAAAATCTTTTGCATCTTTATTTGTATGTATCCAAAAATATCCATTCCAACTATCCAGAGAATATTCTATTCCATTTTCTCTTTTTAAAAAAAGTTTAGGTTTTGGTTTTTCTTCATCTTTATGAAAGTAATAGATTTCTGAAGTTGTGTGTTCCGAAGTTGATATGAAATAAAATTTTTCATCTGAACTTGTTCCTATCCCACAAGTAAATTTATCATCCTTTTCTTCAAAGATTAGCTCATCTTGGTTTACGGGAGAACCAAGCTTGTGCCTGTAAATTTTTTTTGCTCTATGATATTTATCCAGCTTAGTATAAAAAAAATATTTGTCATCGTAAGACCAAGTTATAGAACCGGATGTATCTGGGACAGGTTCTTCAATAATCTTTTTATCCTTAATTCTTCTAATAAAAATAGTAAAATATTCACTTCCTTTTTCATCTACAGAATAACCCAAAAGTTCATCGTTATTAGACACTGAGATATCTCCAGTATTAAAAAATTTTTTTCCTTTTGCTTCTATATCCCCGTCCCAGAAAGTCTCAATTTTTTTATCTCCAATTTTTTTTCTTAATTTTTTACTATAATTTCCCTCTTTCGTAACTCGAGTCCAGTATTCATAACTCTTATCTTTAAAAGGCAGCGTTTCATCATCTAGTTTAATTCTTCCTTTAATTTCTTTGAAAAGTTTTTTTTGCAGAGATTTTGTGTCAGACATATTTTCCTGTGTGAAACGATTTTCATCTTCAAGGTACTCCCTAACCTCTGGAAGAAGTTTGTTTCCATCTTTCAGTACTTCTAAAATATTTTCTTGATGAATCCAGCTGTAATTATCAATCCAACTTACTGAATGGACATTCTTGGTTATTGGTTTTTTAGCTAGTTTTGGTATCTTCATTTAAGAAAAGAGTAATATATGAATTTGTTTTTAGTTGGAACTATCATCTTTGTCATAATTTATTTAATTCTTAATTGGTTTGCAAAAACAAGTAGTAAGAAAATTGCACATTTTTTAAAAAGATTAGCTGTATTACTATCATTAGCTTTAGCAACATTACTTGCAGTAGGCGGCAAGTATTTATTCTCACTTCCATTTTTGTTAATTTTGTTAACAGGTTTAAAGATAAAAGGTCTTACTGCTTTTCAAATGTTGCAACTCTGGAGACTGATACAATTTTTAAAAAATTCAGGTAGATTTTCTCAAGGACAATTTGGCTCAAGAGGATCGACTAGTGTAAGCTCTGATGAAGCGCTAAAACTTCTTGGCTTAAAAAAAGGATGTTCCAAAAAAGATGTTATTAAAGCAGCGGCAAAGCTGCAAAAAAAAATTCATCCAGATGTTAATAGGGACGTAAACACTGAGGAACTAAGTAAACTTGTTAATGAAGCAAAAGAAAAGTTGTTAAAGGAGCTTGTTTAAAGAATTAAATTTATAGTTTTTTCTAAAACTTCGTTAAAGGAAATAGATTTTTTTCCTAGAGTATTGTGAACTGTACTTTCGTTTTCTCCTTCTGGTTCTACTGTTGACATGAGTGATGGGGCATAACGACCATATACTTTTATAGGTGTATCCATAAAAATAACTAATGATTTAATTTTTAAAGCAACAGAGATGTGTCCAAAACCAGTATCATTTCCAATATAACAATCGCAATTTTTAATAATAGGAAGAGTTTCTTTAATACTTAGTTTTTCAAACGAAACACAGTCTTTTCCAACATCTGACTCTTTAAATTTTTTAATTAAATTAATATCATTTGGCCCTGCCGCTATATAAAATTTACACTCTATTTTTTTTGATATTTCTTTAGCTAATTTTATATAATTTTCGATATCCCAAATTTTTGTTGGTCCAGATGCCGAAACCCCAAATAAAATATGTTTATACTTTTTATCAAAGCTGTTAGAAGATTTCTTGATTATTAAAGTAGGCTGAGTTGAAATATCTTGTTCAATTATATTTTCAGTGAAAGCTTTAGCTGTAAGCACCATATTATTTTTTCTTAAACTAAAAGGATATTGATAAATAGATTTAATTCCAGAAAACCTTGACACCAAATTATATCTTAAAGAGTTGTTAAAAATAAAAGCTTTATCAAAGTTTCTTTTTTTTAATTCTTTGGAAAGTTTTAAAAATCCCCCCAATCCATCTTTTTCTTTATCTAATGTAATAATTTCACTAACATGTTCATCTTCTGAGAGTAAATCAGAGGCTCTTGAACTTTCTTTAGCTAACAGACTTACCGGCGTATTAAATTTTTTGGAAATAGCATGAATATAAGGAAGCAGAATCACCATGTCTCCCATCCCAAATCTTTGATTAATTGTAAGTATTTTCATTTCTTATAATTTATAGTAACTTTATTTAAAAATTGGGTCAAAATATGATTAAGAGGGGAATTTACGCAGCTGGATTGAGTATAATAAAGGACGACATGTCCCTGGATATTGATTCTACTATAGCCCATGCAGAAAAAATTATTAAAAATGGTCTTCACGGGGTTTTCTTTTTTGGATCTACTGGCCAGAGTCAATATATTTCAATTTCAGAGAAGAAAGATTTTATATCTAAAATAGCTCACAACAAATTAAGAAATCAATTTTATTTAGGAACAGGAAACAACTCATTAAAAGAAAATATTGATTTAATTCGATACGGCATGGAATATAAATTTGATACTTTTTTAATTATGCCACCGGCTTACGGAAAAGGTAATACAGAGGAAGGAGTATATAATTTTTATAAAAATATAATTATAAAACAACCAAAAATTAAAATTATATTATATAACTTTGAAAAACTTTCTTCATTTTTATTTACTCCGGAATTTGTAAAAAAGTTAGTTTCAGATTGGCCAAAAAACATTATTGGAGTAAAAGACTCTAGCTATAATCTTTATGAAAACTTAAAAATTCCAAATTTCTTAATATTTCCTGGTTCCGAGACTAAATTAAAAAGCTTAGAATTTGGTTGTGCAGGATGCATTTCAGCAATAACTAATGTTACTCATTCTCTTGCAAGAAAAGTATTTGATGATTTTGAGAGCAAATCTTCACAAACATTAAACACAAAATTAATTTCTGTAAGAGAAACATTTGATAAATATAATTTAATTTCAGCATTGCATAGCTTTATGTCAGTAGAAGACAAAAAGTATAAAAATCTTTTGCCACCATTGGTTTTATTATCTCAAGAAAAACAAAAGGAACTTTTATCTAAATTAAATTCTTTAGATTTCATCCCTAATAAAGGAATAGCAGCATAACTATGTTAGTGGCTAAACTATTTTCAAAAATTTTTAAGCAAGGAGGGATTATTTTAATTGATCACAGTGGGCAAAAATTTATATGTGGTGAACCTAGAAAAGAAAAACCCATAACAGTAAAGCTACTTAAAAAAAATCTTAATTGGAAGTTAGTTGTTAACCCAGACTTATCGTTCCCTGAAGCTTATATGAACGATGAAATAATAATTGAGAATGCTACTTTGAGTGAATTTTTAGATCTTGCTTTTAAAAATGTAGGAAGAGGTGAAATTACAACTTCCGCATATATAATTAAGAAAATATTACAGCTCTGGAGATTTATAAGTAATTATAATTTTCCTTTAAAATCTAAAAAAGACATACAACATCATTACGATGTTGGAGGTGAAAAAGGTGAAAAACTTTACGATATTTTTTTAGACAAAAAACACAGACAATATTCTTGTGCTTATTTTAAGACCCCAAACGATACACTTGAGCAAGCACAACAAAATAAATTAGACCATATAATTAAAAAATTAAATATTAAGTCAGGTCAAAAATTGTTAGATATAGGTTGTGGTTGGGGAGGGTTAGCGTTTGAAATTGCGAGACAAAAACAATGTGAAGTATTAGGAATTTCTTTAAGTGAAAATCAAATAAAATACTGTAAAGAAAAAGCAAAAGAACATAATTTAGATAATCAAGTAAGATTTGAACTAATCGACTATAGACACGTAAAAGGAAAATTTGACAGGATAGTTAGCGTCGGTATGGCTGAACATTTAGGTAAAAAATTTTATAAAACTTATTTTAAAAAAATTAATGAACTATTAAAAAATGATGGAATTGGCTTAGTTCACACTATAGGTTCTATAGACCATCCTCAGCCACCTGCCCCCTTTATTCAAAAATATATTTTTCCAGGAGGAGTAGTCCCTTCTTTAAGTGATTTAATTAGTCCTATAGAAAAAACGGGTTTAATTGTAAATGATGTAGAAACTTTAATTAGACATTATGACAAAACTCTAGAGGGTTGGTTATCAAGATTTATGAATAAAAGGTCAGAGGTAAAAGACTTATTTGATGAAAAATTTGTTAAGTGTTGGGAATTTTATCTAGCCAGTTGCTCTTCTGCTTTCAAATATAGAGATCTTGTTGTTTTTCAATTACAGCTTGTGAAGAACTTTGACGCAATTCCAAGCAATCGAAGAGACTATATTTATTCATAAAACCTGTTATTTATTTAAAAACAGGTCATGAAAAAAAAGAAAAAAAAAACAAAAAAGATAAAAACTA